>Ga0209026_1001321_pt1 | contig 11160 bp, 8 predicted proteins | sample AraplaCL_Col_mCL_FD_184262 | JGI IMG/M metagenome (GOLD analysis project Ga0209026, IMG submission 184262) | Arabidopsis root microbial communities from the University of North Carolina, USA - plate scrape CL_Col_mCL (SPAdes) (version 2) | ecosystem: Host-associated > Plants > Roots >... | reverse complement strand
GATTCAAGGTGCTGGCCGAAACGCAACGGCTGGAGCTGGCGGCCATCCCCTTGGCGGAACACGGCCCCGATCTGGATGCGCTGGACAAGCTGTGCAAGAAGCGGCGCGTGCGCGCGGTGTACGCCATGCCGACGCTGCACAATCCGCTGGGCTGGGTGATGAGCCTGGAGCAGCGCAAGAGGCTGGCGGCGATTGCGCGCCAGTACGGGCTGCTGATCATCGAAGATGCGGCCTACGCCTTCCTCGCGGAAAATCCGCCGCCGCCGATTGCCGCGCTGGCGCCGGAAACCACGGTCTACGTCTCCGGACTCTCCAAGAGCGTCGCGACCGGACTGCGTGTCGGCTTTGTCGCAGCACCGCCGCAGTGGGCGCCGAAAATCGAACGCGCCATCCGCGCCACCACCTGGAACACGCCCGGCGTCATGACGGCAATCGCCTGCGCCTGGCTGGAAGACGGCACGGTGGCAAGACTGGAAGCGGAAAAACGCGCGGACGCGATGCGCCGGCAAGCGACGGCGCGCAAGATCCTCAAAGGCCTGCGCTACGTGTCGCACCCGGCGTCCTACTTCCTGTGGCTGCCGCTGCCCGAAGAGGCGCGCGCCGATCAGGTCGCCATGGCGCTGCTGCAAGAAAACGTCTCGGTCTCGACGGCCGCGCCGTTTGCGAGCTCCGACCATGTGCCGCACGCGATCCGGCTGGCGCTCGGCTCGGTCGAACCGGAGGCGCTGCAGGCGGCGCTGAAAACGGTGCGCAAGGTCGTCGGCGATTATTCGTATTGAACTCCGGACCGGCCTGTCGGCTGGCCGCTGCGGATGACGCGCAAGGCCTGAGCGCGGTTGCTGCGGTTGCTGTGATGGACCCGGAGCCTGCCTCAATCTGCACTACGCGAGTCGGCGCGGCGTTGCGCCTCAAGGTGCGCACATTTGTTGACTTCGTACTCGGCGCGCAGCCGTTTCAGCCGACGCCTCGCCAATAGCCGGTGCAGCACTGCGCCCAGTCCTGCCAACAGCAGGCAAAGCGCGGCTAATACTACTCCCAGCAATGGCATTCCCATTTGATCCATCTTTCCCCCGTGGCCCGGTAGCCGGTCCAGCGTTATCACTTTCTTTGGCGACATTATACTTGCCAGTATGTTTAATGCAGGAACCTTGTCGCTCACAAGCCACAAGCCGGCGCCAGCCAGCTTCCGATCTTCCGATCCCCGCGTCGCCAAATCGGCAAGACCGGTCTCGGCCTTGCAAGGTCCATTTGTTATGATGGAGCAGCCGTAAATCAACCCAGGCAACACACAACACCGGTCCGCACCGTCCATCTTTCAGAGTCCGCCATGATTTTCCGTCAACTGTTCGACCCCACTTCGTGCACTTACACCTACCTGCTGGGCGACAACGGCGAAGCCTTGCTGATCGATCCGGTCTACGAACAGGTGCCGCGCGACCTGGCCTTGCTGGAAGAACTCGGCCTGCGCCTGACGGTCACGCTCGACACGCACGTGCATGCCGACCATGTGACCGGCGCCTGGCGCCTGCATGAACGCTGCGGCAGCCGCATCGCCCTGGCCGAGGCGGCCGCGGCAGATACAGCGCTGGTGGAACAAGCGCTGCGCCACGGCGACCGCGTCGGCTTCGGCAAGCGCTACCTGAGCGTGCGCGCCACGCCCGGCCACACCGGCGGCTGCCTGACCTACGTGCTGGACGACCAAAGCATGGCATTCACCGGCGACAGCCTGCTCATTCGCGGCTGCGGCCGCACCGACTTCCAGCAAGGCAGCCCGCGGCAATTGTTCTCTTCCGTGCGCGAGCAGATCCTGACGCTGCCCGCCGACTGCCTGCTCTATCCCGCGCACGACTATCGCGGCATCACCGTCAGCAGCGTGGCCGAAGAACGCCGCTTCAATCCTCGCCTGGGCGGCGATGCGGACGTCGGCGACTTCATGGGCCACATGAACAACCTGAACCTGCCGCATCCCAAGCTGATGGACGTGGCCGTGCCCGCCAACCTGCGCTGCGGCAAACCCGAGGGAGACCAACCGACGCCCGATACGCCCACGTGGGCGCCGCTGACCTTGCGCTTCAGCGGCATCTGGGAAATCGAGCCGATGACGCTGCTGGAACATGCCGCCGACGTGCAAATCGTCGATGTGCGCGAAGCCCCCGAGTTCGCCGACAGCATCGGCCATCTCGCCGGCGCGCGGCTGGTGCCGCTATCCGAGCTGAAGAACCGCCTCCACGAACTGGACCCGCAGCGCCCCGTCGTGGCGGTATGCCGCTCGGGCGTGCGCTCGGCGCAAGCCAGCGCGCTGCTGGCCAGATCGGGTTTCGGCCGGGTGGCCAACCTCGCCGGCGGCATGTTGCGGTGGCGCAGCGAGGCGCTGCCGGTGGCGTCCGATGGCGAGAGCGGAGGACCACATGGAGATGCGTAACGTCGATCCCGGCGACTTGGATGTGATCTGCCGGCATCGGGAATCGATGTTTCGGGAGGCCGGCCGTGATGAGAGTGCTCTCGCCGCCATGGGACCGAATTTCCGCCGCTGGCTGGAACCCAGGCTGCTGGATGGCAGTTATTTCGGATTCCTTGCCATCGACAATGACGCTGTCGTAGCCGGCATAGGCTTGATGGAGATCGATTGGCCACCGCACCCGTCCCATCCGCATCAGGACAAGCGGGGATATGTTCTCAACCTGTTTGTGGAACCCGACCATCGTCGGCGAGGCATCGCGGATTTGCTAATGAAAGCGGCTGACGCTGAATTCAAAAAGCGGGAATTGGCTTATGCGATTCTTCATGCGACGAAAATGGCGCGCCCTCTATATGAAAACATCGGTTGGACCTCGACCACGGAGATGGCCAAGTCGCTGGTATAGACGAAAGGGAGAAACCCGTGGGTCCGTAATCGGCCAAAATCGGACGTTCGCCACCGCTAAGGAACAACACCTTGAATCAAATCTCTTGCCGTCAACTTCACGACACACTGTTGAACTACGAGGGTAGCCATGCATATGCGGAGGTGATATTACCTTGGCTGCAAGCGAGCTCGGATCACCACGTATGGTTGCGCTCTATTGGTCAACGCGAGGGCAAGCCGATTCCTTCCGTAAGTGAGGAAGAATCGTGGGAGCTTTACGCATTGAACCGAGTCTTTGACCTCTTGATTCTGAGGTTCCAAGACGGTGGAGCGGATGCTGGCTGGGACGGCCCTCAAATTTCCATGGATGAATTCCTGGAGTTCATCAAAGCACTCGGTCTGACTTCGGTTATGCCCGCATCCTACTCAGCCTTCTATCAAGAGATCATATGCGTCCAGCCTTCCAATAAGCCATCCTTCGCTCCGGCAATCACAGCGTACCGATGGCCGTGTGTAATGCTTGGCAACTTGCTGATCTTGCGTGGTGGTGTGGAATTGACAGCGGAAGTTAACGTCCTTAGTCCGAGCTTGGCTGGTAACACAACCCTTTACTGGACGTATCGCCGGAAGGGACGTCCACATCAAGATCTGTCGCACGGATGGGGGAGCAATTCGCAGTGGCGAACGGCTTTTCGCCGAGACTATGTAATTGGGGGCGTTCAATATTTCAACGTCGACGGAGAACAAGACTTGCAAGCCAAGGGAGATGAATTGACGCGAATACTCGAATCAGACCCTGAATTGACATTGGAAGAGCGTATTGAATTGCTGACGAATCGTTGCTTTGTCAAATGCACGAAACCGCATGATGACTTGTGGCCTTACGATGATCGTTTTCAAATAGTGCTTAGCTAAAGTCCGTTTCCGGCCAGAACCTGTCATTTGTTAGAACAATTTTCGTCACAGCCGTTTATATGAAATCAGCTTTGTCTTCAGAAAAGGATGCTTCCATCCGCGACGCACATGCTCGCGGACTTACGATTGTTGACACGATAAAAATGATTAGGGAACGCTATCAAATGAGCTTGGGAGAGGCAAAAAACCTAGTTTCAAATCACAGTATCTGGCAAGACGTGGTGCGAGCCTCTGATTCACTCAAAGATGACATTGAAAAATTTATCTTAGAATGAACGGCGTCTTCCGGCCAATAGTGGACGTCGAACTCAATAGTAAGGATAGTCAATGTACAAAGTATTCGCTGGCCCAAATCTTGTCGGATTTTCGGCGCTAGAACGTGGCGATGCTCCGATGGGAGTGGCGTTTGGAGATTTTCAGCCGACGGAGGAATATGACCATATAAGGGATGTATGTCAGAGAAATCACTCGGACCAAAGCGCCCTTCAACTCTCTGTCACAACGTCAGATGGCGAAGTAATTCCTGCCATGGGGGTGAGTATCCTTGATTATTCTATTTTGCTTGGAGAAGCAGAGATAGAAATAAATTTGCTCGGCGTTGAGGCTGAATTGTACGAAACGCTGTTTCCTCATCATGTGCATTCATATAAGCAGCAGTTCTAAAGCTGGGTCCTACAAGTCTCGTATTTATACAAATAAGCCTTTTGAAGTTACTGGTCGCGGGCGTCCGCAATCGGCCAGTAGCCGCCGTTCATAAAACTGTAGATGCGGATCAGCATTCTCAGATAAAAATGGGATATCAAGAATGGGGAGTCCCCTCTGGAGGCTTGCGTTGTCAAGATTCTGTCAGCATGAGATGTGAAGATGCTGGATAGACCAAACAGGCTGGCCAGTGCCGGCGGAAGAATAATGAAAAGAATAATACTTGCCTGGATCAGCTTCTTTATCAGTGCCATTGGATACGCCCAGACAAAAGACCTTCCACAGGATGGCCCAACTAACTTCGCTGTCTCGCCGCCAGTGATATATCCCCGGGAGTCGCGACTTGCCCGTGAAGAAGGTAAAGTGACTTTGAGGGTAGTAGTCGAAAAGACAGGCCTGCCCAGTTCAGTCGTGGTATTAAAATCGTCCGGTTTCCAGCGCCTGGACCAAGCTGCTGTCGCGGCTTACTTCAAGGCCCGTTTTATTCCCTATGTGCTCAATGGCGAGCCCATCAGGATAGCCGCGACAGGCACTATCAGCTTTGTGATGGATGGAGAAAACACACAAAATAGCAAGCGCTTCGAGCCGGCGATCATGCAATGCGGTCAAGTTCAATTCGAGATCAAGCGCAAACGTACAGCACTATCCACCCCGAATGGGTACGAAGAGATTTTTGGAGAATTCTCCAATGGCGCTCCGGGACAGCGCTTTCTTTATCGCTCGCCGATTGGGGCTCGGATAAGTCAAACCTGTGTTAACGATGTGAACGAGAAGCCGCTTCTGCTTATCCAGGTGATCTGTACACGAAGTGATTGCGGCATCCTGAAGTATTCACAATACGGCATCGTAGATGCCATGACGATGCGAGTCTCGCTTCAACCCGGCGATGGCAGCCAAGGTAACGCTGCCAAAGCTGAGCAGATCATAGGCAAGTCCTTGTCAGCCACGCCTAAGGCTGCCGCCATCCAGCATTGATGAAGAAGCGGCGTATCTTCAATCGATCTATCAGCTCACTCTTATTCCATTATGACGCAATTCATCAGATTCTTTATCGGGGCCATGCTGGCGCTCAGTACTGCCGTTGCGCGAGCTCAACTTACAACAGAAGCAGTGTTGTCGAAGCCCGACAAGCAAGTCATTTCAGAGCTACCGAAGTCTCATCCGTTCACCTACATCACCTATGCAGGGAGATTGTACAAAGAAGGACGGAAAGACGAGGCAGTGAAATGGTTCTACATCGGTGAAATCCGATATCGTTTCTATCTAAATGCCAAGAACTTACAATCTTCTGAAGAAAGCTCACTCTTCGCGTCTTTACACGCGAATGTTGGCCCTTTAATTAATGAATGGGCTGGTGGCGCGCCAACTACATGGGTCAAATCAATAGACGCAGCCCTTGATTGGGATGCATCGAATGCAAACGACTATATATCGAAGGATTCCTACCGTGCTGTTTGGGAACAGACTCGCTCAGGCTTGATAAGTTTGAAGCAATGGATCAGTAACAGCCATGCTGAAATTCGTTCAAAGCGATCGGCCAACGGGCTGGAGAATCGCGAACAGGATTAACGACTTCTCCTGCACATCGCTTATACGTGAGCAGACGCACCTAATAGTCAAAGAACGGAGTGTTTGCAAATGAGGGGAGTCCATATACAGACGTTAAACGAGCTCTGATATAGTCAGCAATAGCGTTCTTTACAGGGCGTATTGCGAGAAGAAAAAAGGGGCATCCAGCCTGTTTCGCAAGTCGTAGCAAATAACCATCTAATCCGTAGACACCTAAAAATCACTATGAAGAGATTGATTACACTTGTATTTGGTTTTTCGGCCGTCCTTGCATTTGCCCATGCAGAACCAACACCGTGGTCTGTATCTGTAGTCCAAGGTTCTCATCAGTTGCCGGCCCCCGGTGAAGGACATTTCAAAAAAGAACCATTCAAAATGGTCTTTAAAGGACCGTCGAACTATGGCTATGCAGTCCTTGCTTCCGCCAGCTGCGAGGCACTTAACAAGCTTCGGTCACCGGAGGAAATCTCTCAAGCGATTCGTCCGACCAATATCCTGGCCGAAAGCCCGGAGACAAACAAGAATGAATACCTTGTTGTGAACGAAATCGGTTTGATTGAAGCAGAAAAAAACGGAGCCCATCTCTGGACGGAAGATCCCTCTGACAACCTGCATAGCTTTCAAACCGTCAAGCGAGGCGCAGCGACGACCCTGACCGCGACACGAAACATCGTCAAGCTCATTCAAAGTAATGATGAGAACAATGCAAAGCAGATTCCCATCTCTGCATATACCCATGGAGAGATCTGCATGCTCATCACTGGTTTGCCGCCGGTAGGCCGCATGGTTCATGAGAACCCCAAATTGATGCGTCTTATTTTTGACTAAAGCAATTTGCTACCTGGCAAGGTAGCAGACCATGTCGCCGTTTCCGTGACCATGTTGTTGGCAGTGTGTGCACAGTTGGTCATCACACTATCCACGCAATTCTGTTCTGACTGTCCGGCGCAGACTGAACCGGATATCCGGAAGACCTCGAAATATGCAGGCAGATTGTTTTACGATTCTCCAGTGTTAGCGGCGGCTTCCGGCCGGGAGCAGTCCTACGCTTATTCTAGAAACGCGTTTATTTCGAAAGCCATAGAAATGGGCTATCTGTTTGCCCAGAAACCGAGGGGAAGAGAGACGATGCAAATTTATAGATTCACCAGAATGTTCATTTTTCTGATCTGCTTTGGCTGGTTGAATCAAGCTGCGGCTCAAAGTAGTGCCTATTTTCCGCTACAGACAATGGATACCGAATTGTCGCGGGTGACAAATACGCTTACCGAATCAAGTAATATTCGTGACTTATTAGCAGCCTCCGGTGTTGACGAAGAATTTTCAAAACGGTGGGCAAGAAAAGCGACTGAAGCAGCCAACGCTGGTGACACATTGGCCAAATATCTATTTGCTGGCCGCGGAATATACAGCCTGGTACTTTCTTCTGCTCCTAACAACCCTCAATTTCACCCTGCCGCGACCGATGAACAACTTCTTCTGGAGGCGGTAAGTTCCGGTTTTCCGCTCGCCGCCTCAGCACTGTTGATCCAGAAAGCGGGAAAGATGCCATACCTGTATTTTGATCCCGCAGCTTGTGAAGCAACCCAAGAGGCAAAGGTACTCAAGGACGCTGCGTTGAATGGCGCCTATGTTGCATCAGTCGTTTATCAGCATATTCTGAACTACGGACGAAGTTTTGCGAACTCCGGTGGCGATAAAAACTGTGCCGAGAAAATATTACAAGAGTCTTTCTCTCTGATGTGGGCAAGCAATACAACTAAGGGTGTATTCATTGATCAACTCTCTCCGTTTCGGGACAAACTCCGTTCTCGAGCCAAGTCGGAAAATTGGCTGGATATTGAACGAACGAAAATAAACGTCGCTCTTCCGAACACGTTAAAAGAGCAATTGATGTTGTCAGGTCTACCGACGCAGCTGCGCTTAATCCAGCCCAAATTGATGGAAGCACAGTCAATGAGGGAAAAGATGGAGGAGAATATGAAGCGCATCCTTGCGGATGATCCCCGAATGATCATCTTTTATAAAACAGATTGACTGGAAGTTCGCTATCGGCCAGAAGCAGACCATTCCAGAAAAATTTTAATGAGGTTGTAATGAAGTCAGTAGAGAACGCTCACGAGCGCATTGCGATTGAATCTGATGCTTAATTGACTTCTTTCATATTTTCAAAATATTCCTGGCGGTCTACAGAACACGAACCCCTCGTAGGCAAACATGCGACTGGCGATACCACAATCGGAGCAGCACCCGCGTAACACCGCAAGCGCCCCTGTGACAGCGGCACCGACCGGTTTTGTCGACCACCGCCCTGGCGCCGACGCCCACCGCGCCATGGCCGCAATGATGGCCGAAAGCCCTCGCACGACGGCGCAGCGTGTGCAGACGGCCACCCAGGCCAAAGGGATGGCGGTCAACGCCGATCCGGCGCTGGAGCGCGAGGCCGACCGGATGGGCGCACGCGCCGCTGCTTACGATCACGCCGCCCCCACCATCGCCACCGCAGCCGGCGCGCCGGCTGCGACCGTGCAACGGGTGGTCCAGTTGGCGCCTGATCCGACCGTCGCGACCATCCATCCCAAAACCACCCGGCCTGTGGTGCTCAACCTTCTGGATCCGCCCAACACGCTTTATCTCTACAACGGTACGGTCCCGTTCCTTTACAAACCGCTGACCAATGAATATTTCGACACGGACCACGCCAGGACGCCGCTGCAGCCGCCGCCAGGATTCAATGAGGACGCAGCGCCTGCTGCTGCCGCTGCGGGCGGCCAGAACACGTTTCGCGGACTGACCTTCACGGTCGACGCCAGCAACCGCGTCACGCGCGCGGCCGGCCGTGTCCACCAAAGCGGCCATGCTCCCGAAACCGGCCGCTCCGGCGGCGCCCAGACCGGCGCCTGGGAGCATGTGCAGTCGCTGCAACGCTCGATGTTCTATACCGCCAAGTCATTCAATGGCGGGCACATCGTCGCGCACCACCTGGGCGGCTCGCCCGGCACCGACAATATGGTGCCGATGGAAAAAGACTATAACCAGAGCGGCGGCTACAAGGTGTTCGAAAATGCGATCGACGCCCAGTTCGACGCCCTCAACACCAGCCTCGACATCGACATCACGGTCGCGTACGCCAATGATTTCAACGACCTGATGACGTGCCTGGTGAGCGCAGACGCCGGCAACACCAAAGCCGCGATCCAGGCCGACGCCAATGCCGAGGCGCTGGTCATGCGCACCCTCGGACGTATTCCCAAGACGATCACGCTGGCGCAACTCGATACGCTCGGCGGCGTCAGCAGGATCGTCGCCAGCCCGGACAGCCCGATGAGGCCGCTGAGGGCGGCGTTGCGCCGCGCCTATGACATCCAGAACATTTTCAAAACCAAATTCGACCAGACACGAACCACCAAAGAGGGGAAGAACAAAACCACCAGGGAGCCGTTTTCCAAGTCCTTCGGCCCCAACAAGAACCAGAATATCGACGTCAACAAGGATTACCACGCTCACTACCAGGCGCTCTACGCCAACATGCCGCGCCCCGGCATTACCGAATACATCGGCGGCGCCAATGGCCTCGCCGGCGGCGTCAAGGCGTTCATCTGGATTGACCCGATGGGCGTCTACGACCGATTCGGCGGCAGCGAAACCAACGACGTCGTCGATCCGCAAGGCAGCAACTGGGCGTATTTCCGCAAGGCGGTCAACCTGGCCGGCGGCGGCAAGATCTATAAAAAAGGCCACCTGCTCAACGCCCACTTGCATGGGCCCGGGGCCGACTCGCGCAATCTGCTGCCCATCACCACCGCCGCCAACAACGCCATGTCGGCCAATTTCGAGCAGCTGGTCAAAGGCTTGCCGGCACTGGTCGATCCCGCCAAGGGCGTATTGTGGGAGACCCGCACCGGCGGCAACATCGCCAGGCCGTTGGGTTGGGACCGGCTGGCGGCAGCCGCGCAACACTCGGCGCTGCTGTTCGACGAAGAAGCCAAGCTGCCCCAGTACATCGATTGCTTTGCCTGGGAGGCGATCCAGCACCACGGCAATATCGAAAAAGGCCGGCTGCTGCTGCAATACCGTGCCCAGAACAAACATCCGGGCGACAACGACGGCGAGTTGGGAGTCACCCACGCCGGCGCCCTCGCCAACGACAATGCAGTGCACGGCTCGGTCCCGATCGGCAACAACAACGTCACCGGCCATGCCGTCGTGGCGCCGGTCGTCGGCGACAATGCGCGCTACGCACAAGGCTATGCCAAGAATTCTCCCTGGTTTGCATTCAACCTTGGCGTGGCCGGCGCCCAACGCCATTACCTGACAGGACTGGCTGATGTCGCCTACGACGAAGGTTTTGCATTGCATGCGCCGGACGCCAAGGTCGGCTGGAGCGCGCGCGAGGCCGCCGTCTATGACGAGCACTATCAAAAAGGCCGGGACAAGTTCAGCTACCAAAGCGGCTACCTGGGAGAAGACCACCGCGTGCATGGCGATGCGCGCGCCGACGGCCACTACAACGACGGCCTCTACCAGCGCGGCCGCGACGCCGGCGGACGCCTTGAGACGCCGGATCCGCATGTCGACGGGCCGCTCCTGACGGGCTACAAGGACGGCTGGTATTTCCGCGGACGCAAGGATGCCGAGACCGATCAAGCGCCGGCAAACGGCAATCAGTATTACCGCGACGGTTACCTGAAAAGCCTGCGCGTCAAGGCGTACGACCAAGGCTATGACTGCGAACAGCCGCACGCCATCGGCGTCAACGACCGGCAATACTGGGATGAGTACTGCGAAGGGCAACGCCATCGCGGGCAACGGCATGGTTATTGGCTTAAGGGGACGTTCGGCGGCCAGTCCAACGCTTATTACCAAGGCTATGACGAAGGCGCATACGACCGGGGCAAAGAGGACGGCTGGGATTTGTTCGGGCCACAGGGCAATGCGCACAGTTACATCGACGGCCACCGCACCGGTCTGATGCGCAGGGGCATGCAAGACGGCGCCCGGCTCCTGCCTCGCCAGAGCCCCGCCCCCTCTTACGTGGCGGGCTGGCGGCGCGGCATGCGCTCACGCGGCAGGGATGACGGCTACGACAATCGCCGGCCGGCGCACGGCAATCAAATCTATCGCCTGGG
>Ga0209026_1001319_pt1 | contig 11179 bp, 8 predicted proteins | sample AraplaCL_Col_mCL_FD_184262 | JGI IMG/M metagenome (GOLD analysis project Ga0209026, IMG submission 184262) | Arabidopsis root microbial communities from the University of North Carolina, USA - plate scrape CL_Col_mCL (SPAdes) (version 2) | ecosystem: Host-associated > Plants > Roots >... | reverse complement strand
GCCTTCGGTCGCCATCTCTCGCGCGAAGAACGCTTCTTCACCCACTTCCTGCCCTCGGCGCTGTCGCTGCTGGCGCTGGCCTTCATCGCCATTGCGCTTACCGGCCTCTACGGCGTGCTGCCTTCCGAACTGCGCACGGCGGCGCTGGTGATCTATGGCGTGGTGCTGATGCCGTTGGGCTGCCTGATCATTGCCAACCGCACGCTGCGCGCCTTGCTCTGCGAAAGCCGTCGACCGCTGCGCCAGCCTGCCGCTGGTGTGATGGATGCGCCAGCTGCAGCACCGATTCCGAAGCCCGCGCCCAAGCTCACCGAGCAGGAGCGCACCGCCGGCACGCCCGAACAGGCGCATGGCTTGCTGATGGCCACGCGCGATGGCGACATCGAACGCGCTCTCGCGCTGGTGGAAGCCGGTGCCGATCCGAACACCGCGCCTGCGCCGGGCGATCGCGACCAGCGCCCCGTGTTGATGCTCGCCGCCCTGCTGCCCGATACGCGTCTTCTGCGCGCGCTGATCGCCAAGGGCGCCGACGTCAATCGCGCCAGCGGCGGCCTCACGCCGCTGCTCGCGGCCACGCGTGACAGCTGGCATGGCCGCGCCGAAGCCGTGATGACCCTGCTGGCCAACGGCGCCAGCGCTCTCGCCGCCGACGCGGAAGGCAACACGCCGCTGCATGGCGCGGTGCTCAGTGGCGAAGCCATTGTCGCGGCGATGCTGCTCGATGCCGGCGCTGCCATCAACGCGCTCAACAAGGCCGGGCTCAGTCCGCTTGCGGTGGCCTGCCGCGCGGCCAACTGGCCGGTGGCGAAGTTCCTGCTCGAACACGGCGCCAAGCCCACGCCTGCCGATGGCGAGCCCGCGCTGGTCACGGCCGCGGGCATTCCCGACGACGACGTCGAAGGCGTGAAGCTGTTGCTCAAGCACCGCGCCGCCATCAACGCAGTGGACGCGCGCCATCGCAGTGCCTTGATGGCCGCTTCGGCCGAGGGCCACGAACAGATTGCCCGCGCACTGCGCGCGGCCGGTGCGGACGTGAACCTCACCGACCGCCACGGCAGCACCGCGCTGATGGAAGCCGCACGCGCGGGCGCCGTGGGCATCGTGACGCTGCTGGCCGAAGCGCAACCGGATGCCCGACTGCGCGACAGCCATGGCCGCGATGCACTCACGCTTGCCTGCCAGTCGCCTCAGGCGCATGCCGAAGTGGTGCGCGCCCTGCTCGCCCTGGGCGCCGAACCCAAGACCGCCGGCAGCAACGGCCGCAGCGCACTCGACTATGCCGCCGCCGCCGGACGCTGGGATCTGGTCGCCCTGCTCGATCCGGAAACGCCGCTGCCCGCCAGTCTCAGCATCGATGCGTTGCCCGACGGTGCGGACACGCCCGCCCATCTGCTCGACGCGCTGCGCTTCGGCCACTGGGCCATCGTCTCCACCTTTACCCAGCGCGTGCGCGAATGGCCGCAGTCGCAATTGGCGCAGCTGTATCTGGACCTGGCCGGCGCCGGCCAGAGCGCCGCGCGCCGCTGGCTGCTCGATCACGCGCTCGATCCGGAAGCCCGCCTGCAACCGCAACTGGTGGACGACGCGGAAACCGTTGAAAGCGTCGAGTCGTCGCTGCCGCCGCTGGGCCGTCGCCTGTTCGACGCGCTGCTGCCGCTGTTGCCCGCGGCCACCGAAGCGGTGGAAGACCTGCTCGATGCTGGCGCCACGCCGGCCGGCGCCGGCCTGCTCGCGCAAGCGCTGCTGCGCCTGGAAGACAGCGCGCAAGGCGCGGCCTTGCCGTTGGCGATGCTCGAACGCGGCGCCGATCCGTTTGGTGCCGATGCGCGCGAGCGCACACCCGTGCACCTGGCTGCCACCTACGGACACCAGGCGTTGCTGCAGACGCTGCTGGCGCGCGGCTGCGATCCCAACACGCGCGACATCAGCGGTCGCACGCCCTTGTTCGCTGCATTGGAACATGGCGAGCGTGCGTTGCCACTCGTGCGTTCGCTGGTGGCCCATGGCGCCGATCCGGAAGCCATCGACGCCAACGGCGAAACACCGCTGGGCCTCTCTCTGGAACACGAAGCCATCGAGCGCTGGATGAACTGGGGCGAGTGGACGCGCCCCTCACGCCCGCTGCGCGCCGACGATCTGCCCGCCGCCGCCAAGGCTGGCGCACTGACCGCCGTCGACCGCCTGCTCGATCTCGGCTTTGCCGTCGACACGCGCGATCACCAAGGCGCCACGGCGTTGCTGCACGCCTGCGGCGCCGGCCAGCGCGACGTGGCTGCGTTGCTGCTCGACAAGGGCGCGGACGCTACGCTCGCCGCCACCAACGGCATGACGCCGCTCGCCGCTGCGGTGAGCGCGCGCCGCGAAGCCTTAGTCGCGCTGCTGCTGCAAAACGGCATCGCCGTCGACCAGCGCCTGCCCGGCGAAGCCACGGCGTTGATGATTGCGGCGGCGATGGGTTATCCCGAGATCGCCGAACAGTTGCTGGATGGCGGCGCCGACGTGAATGCCGTCGACGCGCGCGGTCATGCCGCGCTGCATGCCGCCGCGCAATACGGCTTCGACCATAACGACAGCTTGCGCGCGCGCCGCCTGTTCGACGCCTTGCTCAAGCGCGGCGCCGACGTGGGCGTGGCCGACAAGGAAGGCAAGACACCGCTGCTGCTGTTGCTGGGCGCGCATTTGCGCCCGGGCAGCGAATGCGATCCCACGCACATCGGCGCCCTGGTGCCGGTGCTGCTCGATGCCGGTGCGGTGCTTGAACACGCCGACCAGCGCGGCGTCACCGCACTGCATTCGTGCGCGATGCATGCGCTGCTTGCGCCGGCGCGCGTGCTGCTTGCACGCGGCGCCGATCGCCAGGCGGCGGACGCGTTCGGGCGCACGCCTGCCGACGTGGCGCGCGCCATCGGCTACATCGACATCGCTCACGAACTGGCGGCGCGCAGCGGCTCGGCGATTCCCAGCGTGCGGCAGATGTTGAGGCAACCGGCCCAGCCGGCGGACTGAAGCGCCTCTTCCACCAGGCGACGAGCCATCGACTCGGGGCGTGACGGCAACTGCCGCCACGCCTGTACCACTTCATCCAGTTCGATGCGGTCCACGCTGGGCACGTGCGGCAAGCCGCCGATGGCATGCACGGCGCTGCCGCTCGCGCTGCGCGGCGTCCACATCGACGGCCAGCGATTGCCGAACAACACCACCAGCGGACAACCCACGGCAGCGGCCAGATGCGCCGGCCCGGTATCCACCGACACCATGCTGTGCGCGATGTGCAGCAGCGCGCGCAGATGTCCCAAGGGCAGGCCTTCGCGCGGAACGATCACCTGCGCATGCGCCGCTGCGTCGCCGATGGTGGCCAGATAGCCGGCTTCCGCCGCCGAACCGCACAACAGCACGCATGCCTCCGGCATCGTCTCGACGATGGCGCGGCACAATGCGGCCCATCGCTCCACCGGCCAGGACTTGTCGTCGTCTGCGGGCTTGCGCACGCCGTTCCAGCGCATGGTGCGTTTGTTCGACGGCTGCAGCAGCACCAAGGGACGTCCCTGCAGATGACGGCGCGCCAGCCACAAGTGCGCTTCGCCCAGTTCGATCGCCGTGGGTTCCAGATGGGGCGCGCAGGGCGAGGCATGCGTGTGACACAACGCATCGTGAAAGGCCTTTGGCGTCTGGTCCGCGAAGCGCATCAGCCAGTCCACCCAATGCTCGCCGTGCTGGAGCGGCGAGTCTTCGATGAAGACGCAGTGTTCGGAAGGAATGCCGGCGAGCGCCAGCATGGGACGCACCTTGGTGCGGGTGCGCACGTCCGGCTCGCAAATGTAGAACGGCGACTCGCGCAGTTCGCGCAACGACAGTGCCGTGCGCAGGCGCTGAGGGTTGAACCATAGCGAGCCGTGCTGGCTGTGGATGTGCCGCACTTCGGCGACATCCTCGCTGCCTTCGTACAGCACGCGTGAGCACTCGCCCAGCGACACCAGGCGACACGCACCGCCATAGCGCTGCCGCAACTTGTGCAACAGCGGTTGCAGCAGAATCGTGTCGCCCAAACGTCCGAAACGAATGACGACGGGATGTAGCGGCGCGCGCTGTGCCATGCGAAATCAGGTAGGCGTCGGGCAGGCCCGATCCGTCCGGTGGCCCGTCCCTCGACGACACGACCTTCAGGCGCGTCTATCTTTCCCGATGCGCGGCGAAATGAGTTGCGGATTTGCCGCAAGTTGGCGTGCTGTCAGCACGCAGGAAATCCCGTCAGGTGAACGTCAGCGTGTCACGTCTTCGTCATCTGGCGTGGCATCAGTGGGCTTTTCCAGCTCGCGCGCGGCTTCCGGCGAAGCATCGGCCTGGAACAGTTGCTCCAGGTCGACCAGCGCCTCGCGCGTGGTCTGCACGATGCGCGCATCGTCGTCGTACACCAGGTATTGGCGCTTGAGCAGTTCGGCGTCCTGGCGACGGAAGCGTTCGACGTGGTCAGCCGCCATTTCCGGCGACATGCCCAGCGCTTCCAGTGTCTGGCGCGTCATCTTCAAGCTGGAATAGAGCGTTTCGCGCACGGGCAATTCCACGCCCAGGTCCATCAGGCGCCAGGCATGCTGGCGATTGCGCGCACGCGCGATGATCCTCAGGTTGGGATACATGCGGCGCACCACGCGTGCGGTGCGCAGGCTCGCTTCGGGATCGTCCACCGCCAGCACGAATACCTCGGCCTGGTCGGCCTGCGCCGCGCGTAGCAGTTCGGGGCGCGCCGGATCGCCGTAGAAAATGTCCGTCCAGTTGCCGAAGCGCTGCACCAGGTCGATCTGCTCCACCGAATGGTCGAGCGCGACGAAGGCAATGTTCTGCGCGCGCAGCATGCGAGCCACGATCTGGCCCATGCGTCCGTAGCCGGCGATGATGACGCGCGGCGAATCGGCCACGATGGTGTCGAACTCGCGCTCCTTCTTCACCTGCGACTGATGCAGCAGACGGCCAAGCAGCGTCACCATCAGTGGCGTCAGCGCCATCGAGAGCGTGATGGCCAGCACCTGCAGGCTGTGCTGCTCCGTGGTGATGAGATTCGCCTCGCCGGCGAGCTTGAGCAGCACGAAGGCGAATTCGCCACCGCACGCCAGCAATACCGCCAGGCGCAGCGCATCGCGGCCGCTCAATCCACCCACGATGCGCCCCAGCGGCCACAGCAAGACGCCCTTGATCAACAGCAGGAAAAGCACCAGCAGGGCCACGCGCATCGGCTGGTGGATCAGCAGCGTCAGGTCCATCGACATGCCGACGCTGATGAAGAACAGGCCGAGCAGCAAACCCTTGAACGGTTCGAGATGCGATTCCAGTTCGTGCCGGTATTCGGAGTCGGCCAGCAGCACGCCGGCGAGGAAGGCGCCCAGCGTGGCGGACACGCCCACCATCTCCATCAACCAGGCCGTGCCCATCACCACCAGCAGCGCGGTCGCGGTGGACACTTCCACGTTGTCGGCCTTCGCCACGAAGCGGAACACCGGGCGCAACAGATAGCGGCCACCCACCATCACCGCGACGATGGCGGCCACGGTGCGCAGCACGGCGTACACGTCGAAGCCGTGCTTGGTCGATGCGCTGGCCAGCAGCGGCACCGCGGCGATCAACGGGATGGCGGCCAGATCCTGGAACAGCAGGATGGCGAACGCCTGCCGTCCGTACGACGTACCGGCTTCCTTGCGCTCGGCAAGGATCTGCAAACCAAACGCGGTGGACGACAACGCAAGGCTGCCGCCCACGAGGGTGGCCGCATTCACGGTGAGTCCGAACAGATAGTAGGCCGCCGCGCCGATCACCAGGCTGGTGGCCAGCACCTGCAGCAAGCCCGTGCCGAACACCTGGCGGCGCATCACCCACAGGCGTTGCGGCGAGAGTTCCAGGCCGATGACGAACAGCATCAGCACCACGCCGAATTCGGAGATGGTGGTCACGCCCGAGGTATCGGAGATCAGGCCCAGCTCCTGCGGGCCGATGACGATGCCCGCCAGCAGATAGCCCAGCACGGAGCCCAGCCGGAAGCGCTTGGTCAGCGGTACCGCGATGACGGTTGCCACCAGGAAGACCAGCGCCGTCTGCAGGAAATGGTGGCTATCCACGCGCACGCTCCATTCGGGGGAATCGCATTATTCCACGCAGGCGCCAGCTAAACCGACCCCCATCGCACAACCAGCGAACGCGTCTGCCAATCAGGCGGCGAGCGCAAGCCCCTGCCATTGCTGGGTGATGATCGCAGCAAGTCGCTCCACTGCAGGTGACGACTCCGCTTCCGCGCGATGCAGACACAGGCCCAGCTCACCCAGCGACGGCAAGACCGTTTCGTGCGGCAACAGGGCACGCACGCTGGCGGGCAGGCCGCAAGGCGTGCGCAACGACACGCCCAGACCCGCGGCCACCGCGGCCCATGTCCCCGCCAGGCTGGCGCTGGTGAAGGCGATGCGCCAGGGAATGTTCGCGCGATCGAGCGCCGTGGTGGCTGCGGTGCGCATGATGCAGGGCGCTTCCAGCATCACCAGTGGCAGCGGTTCGCCGTCGTCGCGTGGCCATATCGCCCCCGCACCGGCGATCCAGCGCAACGGCACCGTGCCCACGCGCTCGGCATGCGGCATGGTGGCGCCGGCATCCCAGGCCAAGGCCAGATCGAGACGCCCCGACGCCACGCGTTCCAGCAGCTCGGCATTGCGCGCGATGCGCACTTCCACCTTCACGCGCGGATGCGCGCGGGCAAAGCGGCCCAGCACATCGGTGAGCAGGCTCTCGCCGAAATCCTCTTGCAGGCCCAGGCGCACCCAGCCCTCGAGTTCCGCGCCATGCAGGGCGGCCGCGGCCTCGTCGTTGAGCTCCAGCAGGCGGCGCGCGTAGGCGAGCATGGTCTCGCCCGCCTCGGTGAGCGCCATGCCGCGTCCGGATTTGCGCAGCACCGGCGTGCCGGCCTGCTCTTCCAGCTTCTTCAGCTGCGCGCTGACCGCGGACGTCGAACGCCCCAGCCGATCCGCGGCGCGGGCGAAGCTGCCCAGCTCCATGCCCGTCACGAAGGTGCGCAGCACGTCGAGGTCGAAATTGACTCGCCTCATGGCCATCATCCCGCTTTCATGGACTATTGGTTCGATATTTTCCGATTTTCAGGATGATACTGTCCGCCCTACGCTAACTCCCGTCAAGCTTGGAGGCGCCATCGCAACATCGGTGGCGATACCTCCGGGCGAACGGAAAGACGAGGAGGCGCGCTCGTGATCGCGATGCAATACAGCTTCACCCTGCCGGCCGACTACGACATGGCGATCGTGCGCCAGCGCATTGCGGACAAAGGCCACCTGCTCGATCACTTCGAGGGCCTGCTGCTGAAAACCTATCTGCATGCAGAACACGGTTCCGCGTCGGACGAAAACCTGTACGCGCCGTTCTACGTCTGGCGCGACAGCGCCGCGATGCAGCGATTCCTGGGCAGCGAAGGCTTTGCCAATCTGGCGAAGGCATTCGGATGGCCGTCCATTCGCGTGTGGCCGGCGTGGGACGTCTATCTCTCGCCCGAGGCGCGACACGCGCGCTTTGCCACACGTGAGATCGAGTCGATCGCGCCGTACACGGCGCTCGATGCGTTGCGCGAGGAACAGCGCGTGCTGTTGCAACGTGACATCGAACGCGGCGCCGTCGCCGCCGTTAACGCCTTCGAACCCACCACGTGGACGCGCGTGAGCTTCCGCCTGTGGGACGACGCCCTTCCCGCCCAAGCCACCGGCCAGCGTTACCAGGTCGGTCACGTTTCCCAACCCTGATCCCCCGCTGGAGATATCCCATGCCTCTCGTCCGTGTTTCGCTTCGCCGTGGCAAGTCGGCACAGCACATCGCCGCCATCCGCAACAGCATCTATCGCGCGATGATCGAATCGTTCAGCGTGCCCCAGAACGACCGCTTCATCGTTGTGCACCAGCACGACGCCGATGAATTCGACTACGACCCGAACTATCTCGACATTGCGCGCACCGACGACCTGGTGATCATCCAGATCGCCTGCAACAACACGCGCACCGTCGAGCAGAAGAAAGCGTTCTACAAGCACACCGTCGAACTGCTGAGCAAGGATCCGGGCCTGCGCCCGCAGGACGTGTTCATCAACCTGCTGGAAACGGCCAAGGAGAACTGGTCGTTCGGCAATGGCCAAGCGCAGTACGCGTAAAGCGTGCCTAACGCGCCTTGTCCACCAGCAACCGTTGCGGACCCGCGCCTTTCCCGCCCCATCGATCGTTCGGGTTGCGCAGGCGGCAGCGGTCGATCGACAGGCAACCGCAACCGATGCAGTCATCCAGCGTGTCGCGCAGCTTCTTCAGCTGCGCCATGCGCTCGTCCAGCTCCGCGCGCCACGCGGCAGACAGTCGCGCCCAATCCGCGCGACTGGGCGCGTCCGTAGGCGGCAGGGCATCGAGCGCCGCCGCGATATCCGCCAATGAAATGCCCACGCGCTGCGCCACTCGAATGAACGACACCCGGCGCAACACGGCCCGCGCATAACGCCGCTGGTTGCCGACCGAACGCTCGCTGCGAATCAATCCCTTGGTTTCATAGAAATGCAGCGTGGACACCGCCACGCCACTGCGACGCGCCACCTCGCCCACGCCCAGCGTCATGGGCAGCCCGTGACCGGGAAGCTTGCTCATGCGGCACCTCTTGACCTCAAGTTTGGTTGAGGTCCTAGAGTGCCACGAACTTCCTTGCCAGAGACAGCCATGAGCCAGCCACTCGTCGTCGATCACGCCCCCGTGTACCGCATCGACCGCTTCAACGTCCCCGCTCACGCCTTCCCGGCCTTCATGGCACGCCTGCGCCTGACCCAACAACTACTGGACAAACTCCCCGGCTGCCGCCAGAACCTCGTACTGACCCAACCCGACCTCGCCGGCGAATTCAACCTGATGACCGTGGTGGAATGGAGCAACGAATCGCACATGGCCGCAGCCAAGGCAGCGATGCAGGCGCGATATGCGCAGGAGCGTTTCGACCCGGCAGCGTTCATGCACGAACTGGGCGTGCAGGCGGATCTTGGAACGTATCGAAGTGCGTGACGGACAACGCAAGATTGCCTCTCCCTCTCCCGAGTGGGAGAGGGAGAGGCACGCGCATCACAGGCAGCCATGCCTCAAAAAGAGCGAAGCGACACTCCGCTTTAAGTCCTCTTCGCATCGGCGCGTTGCGGTGTAGCCGCAACGTCGATTAGAGAGATCGTGACGATCCGCGCTCCGAAGGCTGCAAGGCTCGTATCCAACAGAACGCTATGAGCCCTTAGCTCTACAGGCCATTCTCTTTGGGTTACTTTTCTCTTGGGCCAGCAAGAGAAAAGTGACTCGAGCGGCGGCAGCCGATCGAAACGCCCGCCGCGCAGGCGGCCAGATCGCGGAAGCGCCGCATAGGAGCGAACAAAAGATTCGCGATAACCAAGTGCAACGTCACTGGATCCCGGCCTTCGCCGGGATGACGAACAAAAATAAGACCAGCCATTCGGCTGTTGAAACGCCTCCGGCCCTTGCCCCCGTTGGAGGTAGACCGTGATGACGAACTGAAAAACTGCGCCCGTTTCAAAAGAGAAAGCAGCCTCACTCCCCCTTCAACCACCTCGCCGCATCCACTGCAAAATACGTCAGGATCGCATCCGCCCCCGCCCGCTTGAACGCCGTCAACGACTCCAGCACCACGGCCTTCTCATCCAGCCAGCCATTCTGCGCCGCGGCCTTCAACATCGCGTACTCGCCGCTCACCTGATACACGAAGGTGGGCATGCCGAACGCATCCTTCACCCGACGCAACACGTCGAGATAAGGCATGCCCGGCTTCACCATCACGGCGTCGGCGCCCTCATGGATGTCCAGCTCGATCTCGCGCAGCGCTTCGTTGCTGTTGCCCACATCCATCTGGTACGTGTGCTTGTTGCCCTTGCCGAGATTGGCGGCCGAACCCACCGCATCGCGGAACGGACCATAGAACGCCGATGCATATTTCGCCGAGTACGCAAGGATGCGCGTGTGGATGTGTCCGGCTTCTTCCAGTGCATCGCGGATCGCACCAATGCGGCCATCCATCATGTCCGACGGCGCCACGAAATCCATGCCGGCCTCGGCCTGCGCCAGCGACATTTTGATCAGCGCCTCGATGGTCGGCTCGTTCATCACGTAGCCGTGTTCGTCGATCAAGCCGTCCTGGCCGTGCGTGGTGTAGGGATCGAGCGCCACGTCGCCGATCAGGCCAAGCTCCGGATACTTTGCCTTGAGCGCACGCGTGGCGCGCTGCATGAGGCTGTCGGGGTTCCACGCTTCGCGCGCATCTTCCGTCTTCACCGATGCGCCCGGCGACGGGAACAGCGCCAGCGCGGGAATGCCCAGCCGCACGCATTCGCCTGCGAGCTTGAGCAATTCGTCGATGGACAGACGCGCCACGCCCGGCATGGACGGCACCGGTTCGCGCTGCCCTTCTCCCTCGATGATGAAGGCGACCATGATCAGGTCAGAGGGAAGCAGGGTGTGCTCGCGCATCAACGCACGCGAGAAGGCATCGCGGCGCATGCGGCGCATGCGTACGGCGGGATAGCTCATGGGTGAATTCTCGGGCAGGACATTCGCACATTTTAGCGCTTCCTTGCGCCCGTACCGGAAAGTCATGTTGACGCGGGCGTCGAGACCTCCAAACCGCACCACGCATGAATGCCTTCACGAACAAACACCCCACTGCAACATGGGCAGGTGCAGTCTCTGCGGCTTGCCATCAAGGAGCCACCCATGAGCATGTCCGCCGCCCGCCCTCATCATTGGCCGCTCGCCAACGAAGCGCGCTATCTCGGACCGCACGAAGGGGCCGATCCGATGGATGTCACGGTGGTGATGCGACGCCGCGGCAGTCATCCCGCGACCGCTGCGTGGCCACACCGCGCCGCCGTGTCCCGTGCGGATTTCGGCACGCAATGGGGCGCTGATCCTGCGGATGCGGACACCATTCGCAATTTCGCACGCGATCACGGCCTCACCGAAACAGGTTGCGAACTGCATCGTCGCGTGATGCATCTGCGCGGCACACCGCAGGCGCTGCAACAGGCGTTCGGCGTGCAACTGGGCCGCTACCAGATGCCCGACGGCGGTCCGGAAATGATCGGTTGTCACCTGCCGCCCTCGTTGCCCAGCGATATCTCCTC
>Ga0209026_1001318_pt1 | contig 11183 bp, 6 predicted proteins | sample AraplaCL_Col_mCL_FD_184262 | JGI IMG/M metagenome (GOLD analysis project Ga0209026, IMG submission 184262) | Arabidopsis root microbial communities from the University of North Carolina, USA - plate scrape CL_Col_mCL (SPAdes) (version 2) | ecosystem: Host-associated > Plants > Roots >... | reverse complement strand
CAATGCAGATACATTTGCGCGATATTTTGCAGGGCAGCGTCATCATCGGCGGCCAGATTTTCCAATTCTCCCAACCTGTCGCGTGCCGCGCCGATCTGATTGCAGTAGATTTCGCATTCGGCCAGTCGCAAGCCCACCGACACGCTTTGCGTATCGAGCGAAAACGCCTTGCGCGCAGCAAGCAACATGGCATCGAACTCGCCGAGGCGCTGGTGGAACTGACTGCTCAACAAATTGCCGTCAACGGAGTCGGATTCAACAGTGTCAAGCCGCGCGCACAGGGCGCCGGCATCGGCGAACCGACCGGCGCGCAGATGCTCGTCAAATTCCTGTTGGTAGCGCATCCTGGCCTGTGGATCCATATTTTTTGCGCGGCGCGAGCCGGGAGCCTGAGTCATGCCATTGTAGAGCAGGCCTCGCCCGGCGACGACATTGCCGTGCCGTGCGAATTGCCCACCAGTGTAGTGCTTCGCAATTGATGAAACTAAATAAGCGCGTCTTTTCACGTCATGCGTCGTTGCAAATCCTCGCGATAGTCCCGCTATCGCTGCGGTTTGCGCGGGGCGGCCATCCGCCTAGCCTGGCGCAAAAATCCAACGCTTCTTTAGCTCCACCAATTACGAAGCACTACACTAGAAGTTGTAGCGCCCGGAAAAACCGATCGTGCGCGGTTGCGCGATCATGACCTTGGCGTCGCTGCCGTAAAAGCTTGCACCGGGATTGGCGCCGAACGAGGCGTTGGTAAATGCGCCGCTGACCCCAAGCTGGTTGGTCAGATTCTTGACGAAGAACGTTCCGCTCCAGTTCTCGCCGGCCAGTGTCGACGACAGGTTGAACAAGGCAAAGCCGCCGAAGGTTTGCGCGTTGGTGATGAGCTGCGAGCCGACGGTCAGGATCGAGTTCGTCACGGAACTTTGGTACGACGCGTTGACCCGGTTGGTCCAATACCAGCCGTTGTCGAACATCGACACATGGGCCAGCGATCCGCTCAGGCTGTTCCTCGGCACACTCGGCAGCTGCGTGCCGGAGGGTGCTTCCAGCAGATGCGTGCCCGGCGTGTAGAGATCCTCGGTCAGCTTGGCATCGGTGTAGGTGTAGTTCACCGTGTAACGCCAGTTCTGCAGGAACTTGCCGCTCAACTCGACTTCAAGCCCGCGGCTGTCCGCCGTTCCGCCGTTTTGCGCGGCAAACCAGCCCCATATCGGTGTCTGGGTATCGAGCTGGATATCGTGCCAGCGGATGTCATACAGCGAAAAGTTGTAGCGCAAGTCGCCGTTCGCCCCCTTGATGCCGATCTCGGAATTCACGTCGGTGTCGGGCTTGTAGGACTGCCAGGCAAGCGCATCCGTCTCGGCAAACGCGCCGGTGGTCGGCACGGCGTTGGTGCCGCCACGGCGGTAGCCTTGCGAAACCGTCGCATACAGCATCTGCTTCGGCGCGATGTCCCACGACACATTGCCCATGAAAAGGTTGCGTGAATCGGGTTGGTTGACCACCAGCGGCGTGACGACGTTGTACGGCGGGTTGAGCCCCGGCGCCATCAGCGTGAGATTGTTGAAATCGTCGCGGAACGAGCGCACGCCGCCGGTGATGCGCACTGCCGGCGTGACGTTCCAGGTCAGGTTGCCGTATATCGCGCGGTCGCGGAAATTCTGCGCGCGGCTATATTGAAAATCGGTGTTGCCGGCAAGGCCGTTGTAGTAGTCCGCCGCAGCCGGAAACGCCGCAGCGGCCCATTGCGTGAAGCCGTTGATATGGTCGTAGTCGGTCGCGTTGAGATTCTGGTTCTGGTAGTAGGCGCCGAGGACATAGTCAAAGGTATGTCCGGTCTTCGAAACAAGCCGGACTTCTTCGACAAAGGCGCTGTCGCCGGAGGTGCGGTAGGCCACCGGATTCGGACGCGGATAGTTGTAATAGTCGGCGGCGAGGAAGCCGTGGTTGGCGTAGAGACCGGCATTGTCGCCCAGGCTCCAGCCTTCCTGATGATAATGCGAGGTGTTGCTCGACAGCGTGGCAAAGCCGAGATCGTAGTCCGCCTCCAGCGCCGTCAGGTAGGCGTCACGGCCTGCCGGCTCCAGCGTGGTACCGCCGAATTGATAGGCCCCGTATGCGACGCCATTGCCGTTGACACCGATGGTCGGATCGCCACCGCTGCCGACGTTGTTCGATTGCCGCTGGTAGCTCAGTTCGAGCTTGAGGTCGTTGGTCGGCTTGGCCAGCACCGACAGCCGGTCATAGATGATCTTGGACCAGTTGGCGTCCGGCACCGAGTGCGTCAGGGCGGCGGCGTTGAGGATGCCGTTCGGCGCGACCGGATTGCCCTTTGCATCGAGCACATACACATTCGCATAATCGATGAAGCCGGCGTCGTACTCCTTGCCGGCGGACAGGCGGAATGCGACGTTGGAGCCGAGCGGCACGTTGAGCACGATATCCTCGGAATTGTTTTCCCCGCCCGAATTGTAGGTCTTGCTGACGCTGGCCTCGACCTTGCCGGAAAATCCGCTGGGGTCCGGCTCGTTCATCAGGTAGCGCACGGTGCCGCCCAGCGAGCCGGCGCCGTACAGGGTGCCTTGCGGCCCGCGCAGGATTTCAACGCGCTCGATATCCTTGAGGATGAAGTCGGCGAAGATCGGCGTATTGTTGACGTAGGTCGAGACTGTCGGCGTTGTAGAGAGCTGGAAGTCGCCTTCGGCGGCAGGGGTCACGTTGAGGCCGCGGATGATGACGTCGCTCACCACGCCCGAGGTGCGCGCGTCGCGCGAGACCACCGACGCGCCAGCCACTTCACGCAGCATGTCGACGGAGGAGGTGATGTTATTGTCTTCCAGATCGGTACCGCGCACCGCCGAGATGTTGTACGGGATTTTCAGCACGTTTTCCTTGCGGCCCTGGGCAGTGACGACAACCGTCGTCACGCCGTCGCGGTCGGTGGCGCCGTCTTTTTCGGCGACCGGCGCGTTTTGCGCAAGGACAGTTCCTGCATGGCCGCCGGCAAAGGCAACGGCAATAGCGGTCGCCAGCGTTTTTCTCCTCAACAAAGCAATCGACTTCATTTCTACCTCTCCTCGTTGGCAATATAATTGTCTGCATCGCTTCTCGTTGCCCGGTGCCTGCAGGGTCGTAAGCGATGGCGTTGATGAACTATCGCGGATGGGTCTGCACGCGTCAATTCCCTTGATGGGGTACTCCTTTTGTGGGATTGTCATTTCACCAAGCGCGATAGCCGATTCGAAGGGCCGTTTTTAGTGCGCAGATTTCCAATCTGCGCACCAACAAGGCGCGGCCACGAATTCACTGTTTGCGCTGAACGGGCGCGAGCGCCACAACAGCCCGCACCTTGCTTGACATTCGCTGTCGCCTTCCGTAGCATCAAAACGCCCCAGACACCTTGAAGAGAACAGGCATCCGACATGCATCTCGCACTTGACGACCAGGCGTACCATCGCCAGATCGCCCTTTTGATCGGAGCCCTGGACCGGCCGAATTTTTGGGTGCTGCTGGTGCGCACCCTGCGCAATTTGATCGACTTCGATAACTGGGTCGTGTTGCGTTTTTCCAACCAGGACAAGCCGGTTGTCTATATCGAGAACCCGACACCGGACGGCGCGCCGGACCTGTTGTTCCAGAACTACATCAATGGCTTGTATCTGTTGGATCCGTTCTTTGTGGCTTGCCGCGATCGGTCGCAATCGGGCTTGTTTTCCCTCGACGAAGTGGCGCCGGAAAATTTTGCGGAAACCGACTACTACCGGCTTTACTTCCACGTCAATATCGTCACCGACGAAGTCCAATTCAATTGCTCGATCGACAGCAACACGACGCTGTGCTTTTCCATGGGCCGCGGCACCAAGTACCAGCCGTCGGAAATCGCCTTCCTCTCGATCATCGCGCCGTGGGTGATCGCCTTGATGCAACAGCGTTACCGCCACGAGGAACACAACGCGCCGGCGAAGGAACAGGCCGAAGCCGAGCACGCGCCGCCGGCCAGCCCCATCAGCCTGGCCAGCCGCACCAAGCTGACCGAACGGGAAATTGAAATCGGCCAGTTGATGCTGAGCGGCTTCTCGGGCAAGAACATTGCCGAGAAGCTCAAGATATCGATCGAAACGGTGCGTGCGCACAAGAAGCACATCTACACCAAGCTCAACATCAACTCGCAATCCGAACTATTTGCGATCTTTTACCAGGCCCACGTGAATTCGTAGGCCAGAGCTAAGGTAACGCTGAATAAGTTACTGCGCGGCTCGATTTTGCGTTTGCGATGCTCACCGTACCTTCGTACGGTTGCGCTTCTCGACGCAAACTCGAACCGCTCGCTACACTTATTCAGCGTTGTCATAAGGCTTTTTATTCGCGCGTCGGCTTTTGCAACGGGCCGAGGCTTGCCAGATAGTCGTCGATTTCCTTCGACTTTTGCGCCGCGGCGAAATCGATCTTGCTGTCGCGGAAGCTCTTGAGCGGCTGGCCGAGCGACATCAATCCCTTGTCGCGTTCGCGGCGCACGCGTTCGAGATCGATTTCGACCGGCATGACTTCGCGACCGATGCCGGCCTGATGGATCACGTCGCCGGCCGGGCCGACGATGATGGAACGCCCGACGCCACATTCGCCGACACCGTTGATGTCGAAAAAATAGCATTGATTGATCGCCGCGTTGGCACGTGCGATCGACAATTCGATTTCGCGGTCGACAGTGTCGGTCATCGTCGGATGCAGGATGACTTCGGCACCCATGATCGCCATCGTGCGCGTGGTTTCGGTGAACCATTTGTCGTAGCAGATGGACACGCCGAACCGGCCGACTTGCGGCACATCGAAGACGCAGAATTCACTCCCGGCCTCGACCCCGGTTTCATAGGGCAGAAACGGAAACATCTTGCGATAGCGCGCGATGATTTCACCTTGCGGATTGATCACCGGCGCGGAGTTGTAAATCCGGTCGTTTTCCTTGATGTAGATCGAACCGGGAATCAGCCAGATATTGTGCCGTTGCGCCATGTCGCAAAATGCCTGTTCGCCGATGCCGTCATGCTCTTGCGCCGCAGCCTTGGCCGGGCCGAAGGCGCACAGTTCGCTGAACATCACCATGTTGGTCGCGGGGAAGCGCTGCATCAGCGCGTCGAGATGTTGCGCCATGGCGCCGAGATTGTCCGCTTTGGCGGAAACCGGCATTTGTATTGCTGCAATCGTGAAAAAAGTCATGCTGAGTCCTGTCCTTTGCAGATTCACTGGTGAAAATTTGCGGTCGAACCGGCAGCGCGGCAAAGCGGCCGGATCTTGTTGAGTTCGATCAATGCGCTCTTGAAGCCGTATTCGTGGTTGTCGCTGACAAAGTAATACACCATGTCGTTGGGGAGAAGCACCAGGCCGATGCCGCCGAATCCCGACATATAAGGTATCCACACATCCTGCCCGCACAGCGCCGGGCCACGCGCGGCACTGGACGCATTCCATGCCCAAAAGCCATGCAGATAGCGGCTCTCCGCCACGCCTGCCGTCAATCCCCGGCGCGGCGTCTGTTGCAGGGCTTCGCGCAGCAGCGTGCCATCGAGCATCTCGTGCCCGTTGATGGACCCATGCTGCCGGTTCAGGAATTCACCGATCTTGACCAGGTCGTCGCGATGCAAGGTCAGGCCGTAACCGGTGAAAGGCCGGGCGTCGCTGTCGAAGGTGCGCACCGTCGCGTAAGTCGTCGGGCTCAGATTCAGGGGTTTGAATATTTCCTCGACCAGCATGTCGCGATAAAAATCCTTGGCTGCACCCGTCCTGGCCTTGAACACCGTGTTCATGGCCGCGCCGAGCAGATAGGTATCCGGCGTATGGTAAACCCAGGTGGCACCTGGCGCTGACTTGCGTTCATAGGAGCAGGCGAAGGCCGTCTTTTCGGCATTCGTGTCGCGCAGGAAGAATTGATTTTCCATCGCTTCCGAGCCTTCATCGACTTCGTTGCCGGGCGACGTGTAATTGCCGGTCGCCATGTCGAGCGCATTGAGCAAGGTGACGTCGATCCACTGGTTGCCGGTGCAGCCGCGCACCAGGTTGCCGATGATAAGGTTCTTCGTGCCGGGGCTTTGCTTTTCCAGCCGCATCAGGCCAATCGCCCCGGCAATCGATTTGGCCAACGAGTACGAGGGTATATCGAGCACGTCGCAATAGGGATAGGTGCCAAAGCGCGTCCGGCAGCCGCCGACGTAATTGATGCCATCGATTGCCACCCCGAAAAGCGTGGTGCGAGCGGGGGTTTGTTCGGCGGCGATTTTTTCCACCTCAATGCCGGCAGCGGGATGGTCAAGCGCAAGTTGCGTGATCGGCCTGGTCGGCATGCGGGATGAAACTTCATTCTTGTAGTTGCGGATCAGCTTGGCCGAACCGGCGATTTTTTCCGGCGTATAAGTCGCCGCCACCAAACCCCACATGTTGAATTGAAAATACTGGCAGGTTTCGCCGGCGATTTGATAGTCGACGCTGGAAATTCGTCCGTCCGACATGAACAGGAAAGTCAGCACGCCTTGATGGGTGCAGTTTGCGCCCTTCTCCTGCAGCGAAAAAGGAATCGAGGCGCGCGAATAGCCGTGGTCGTCTTCTTCCTGCCAGACCCGGCCCGGCTCAAGGATGTATTCGTAGTCGGGATGGGACGTGATCTGCAAGCCTCTGCGCACCGGGAAGATATGCGTGCCCGCCTGCATGAACTGGTAGGAAAAAGACGGCAGATGCGTCGGGTCTTTGTAGGACCCCTGCAGGTGTGTGCCGACCTCGGAAAACATGCCGCTGACGGCCACATCCTTGAGCGTCAGTGTTCCGGAGAATTGCTGTTTCGGATTGGCAGCGTCGGCCGGGATCGCGAATGCGTCGAAATCAACCAGCGCCGCACGGTCGCCTTTCAGGGCCTCGCTTCCCAAGGCCAGGCGCTGCACATGGCCGCTTCCACCCAGCGCATCATAGACGGGCGCGGCAGCACAAGCCTGGCACAGCGTGCCTGCGGCCCATAGCGTTAATGCAATTTTGATGATTGCGCGTCTCATTATCGATTCCATCGCCTGCATTCACGGCACGGCTCCCATTCGGCATCCGGGAATATAACGCCGAGGCCATGAACGAGGCAATGCCATAAAAGGATTACCCCGATGGGGGAATTGACGCACTTCGCTGCAACGGCCATCGTTTACCCGCCTGATCAAATTCCGAAGCCGGCCGCAAATCATCCGTGCCGGCTTCTGTGTGCGGCTGGGAAATTCAGCAATTTGCGGGTAGAAAACACGAATGGGACATGAATTGGACATGAGCCAACCGGAAGAAGACCGACCGTGGAGGCGGAAGGAAATCTCGCCGTGCCATCGTGAAAGCATGGGATGCTGCGCACCGGCTTCCCCGTTTTGCCACTCTAACGTTCAGCATCAACGCTTCACGCATCGATTCATTGAAATTTCGACCGCTATCGCCGCATTTGCGAAGCGGGATTCCTGGCCCGACACATAATAAACGAGGAGTAAGACATGATATTTTCATTCAACGCAACGAAGCACGGAACAGGCATCGACTGTCCGCGAACGGGATCGACAAAGGCTGCGCGCCGGAGGCTGGTCGCCCTGTTGGGCACGGTACTCGCCGCGGTATTCACGCTCGGCGGCGGCATCGCCCACGCCGCCAACACGGTGCCCGGCGATCCGCTGACCGGCACCGGCGTGGTCAGCCGCACGGTCAATACCTACGCCAGCCTGATGGCCAGCACCCAGCCCACTGCGCTTTCCAATGAAAGCAATTTCGGCTTGCCCGCCACCGCCGCCGCGCCAACCGACACCTTCGAGGGTACGCTCACCCTCACCCCGGTTGCCGCCGGCTATTTCAGCGTCTACTACGATCTGCTCGGGCAATCCAGGAGCGGCATCACCGCCTTCAACCGGCTGCCGGCGTTCAGCTACCAGTTCGTGCAAAACGGCAGCTACCTGATACCGGTCACGCAGGGCTTCACCGTGACCGGCGACACCAGCTGGAACCTGATCATCGGCACGGGCCGGGCATGGACCGAGACGACCGATAGCGGCTATACGCGGGCGGCCTTCCCCCTGGCGCTGGCGCAGCGCAACCAGAATTGCGTGCACAACGGCACGCTGACCTTCCTGTTCAACAAGAATGCGACGCCGAAGATTTCGCACGTGGCCTATCAATTTACCGGCGAAGGTTGTCCAACCTTCATGTTCGACATGGCGGGACAGGTGGCGGCAACGTATACGCCCGCCACGGTCGCCAACGATACCGCGATTGAGAACGCCACCGCTGCCGAGGTGACCAATCGCATGCCGGTGAAGCCGTTCACGGCGCTGGCCACCGACTACCCGAGTTCGGGCATCAACACTTCGACCTTCCTCGCGCAATACACGTATCCGGGCAGTGTCACCACCTATGGTGTGGTGATCAACGGGACCAACTACAGCAGCGGGTGCGCGACCCGGCACACGGCGGCGGGCCTGGGCAATTACCCGTTCTGCAGCGAAATGCGCATGCCTTCCTACTCGACGGCAAAATCGGCATTTTCCAGTCTGGCCATGATGCGGCTTGGGCAACTGTACGGCACCAGTGTCTATGGCAGCCTGATCAAGAACTACGTGCCGCAATACACCGACGGCGGCACCTGGACCAGCACCACGTTCGGCAACGCCAGCGACATGGCGACCGGCAACTACATCAGCTCGGCCTACGAATCGGACGAAAACGGCACTTACACGACGGCATTCCTCAATGACGAAACCTACACGTCGAAAATTGCCGCAGCCTTCACGCCGTTCCCGCACAAGACCACGCCGGGCACGACGTGGGTCTACCAAAGCGTGGCCACCTTCATCCAGACCCAGGCCATGAACGCGTATCTCAAGGCACAGCAAGGCACCAGCGCCGACCTGTTCAATATGATGGTGACGGACGTGTATACACCGCTGAAGCTCAGCGGCGGATTCATGAGCTCGGAGCGCACCGACAACAGCGCGAGCGGGCAGCCCAGCGGCTACTACGGCTTGTTCTACAACATCGACGACATCGCCAAGATCGGCCAGTTCGTCGATGCCGGTACGGGCGTGATCAACGGCACGCAAGTGGTCGAGCCGACGCGCCTGCAGGAAGCCTTGTTCCGCACCACCAGCACCGGCCTGGCCGTGCCGGACACGGGCAACCCGACGTACAAGAACACCTGGGTCTACAACCACAATTTCTGGGGCAAGAAAGTCACCAGCGCGGAATTCCCGACGATAACCTGCACGTTCACGATACCGTTCATGAGCGGCTACGGCGGCAACACGATCATGCCGCTGCCGAACGGCGCGACGTATTACGTGATCAGCGATGCGTATGAGTTCCCGATTGACGTTCCCATCACGCAGATCAACAAGCTGTCGCCTTACTGCCCCTGACCGGGCTCTAAGAGGCAATAGAAGACATAGCCGAAAGGAAAGGACGCGGCGCTCCCTAGGAGTCTGCGCGGCAGAACGAGTCGAAGCGAAATGGGTGGGAAAAGAGCCCAATTTGACCCCGCTTTTGAGGACTGTAGCCGTAGCTACAGCCGGAAAAACGGGGGCGAAGTGGGACTTTTCTCCACCCATTGCAGCCGACTCGCTTCTGCCGCGCAGACTCCTAGGGCAGGGAGCGCCGGGAAAGGAATTCGCATGACGTCGACGAGCGTGTTTCTTCAGGCGCGATTTTGGCCAATACCAATAACAATACCTGTCACGATCCTGTTGTTCGCGGGAACCTGCGCATCGGGAATATTCTGGGGGGATCATTTCTTTGCTCCCAACCCGGTCATTAGGCCGGCATCCGCATCTTCTGCGAACGCAAGGAGCAATGCACCCGACGCCAAGTCCCTGTTCGGCTGGCAAAGCGGGATGGCCGTCGAAACCGCGAGTTTTCAACTGAAGGGCCTGCTGGTTGCGGGAAAATCCGAGAATAGCGTCGCCGTATTGGCGATCGATGGCCGCCCGGCCGGCACATTTCGGGTCGGCACGGCCATTGCGGCCGGGGTGTCGCTGGCGGAAATTCATCCCCAATATGTCGTGATCATCGAGGCCGGCATGACCAGGCGTATCGAATTGCCCTCGGGCGTTTCGGGATATCCGGGTGATCAAGATCCAAAGATGTTTGGCTTGCTGGAACATGGCAACCTGGAACCCGGCAACCTTGGGCACCCAAACACCACCCGCGAACCGGAAGGGAACAGATCCTATCCCCTGAACGCGCAAAATCCATTTTTCGGACGCATCCGGCATTCGGCGGCTGCGGGCTGAATGCCATTGCACGTCATATTTCATTCAACCAGGCCGCGCGCCTTCGGTAGGATGACGTCAGGCATCAAATGATCATCCGCAATCGACAAACGATGGCCTCGCTTCAGACGCGCTGAACCTTTCTCCGATATTTGAATCAAACGGCGTAAGATCGTCATTCAGAGGCAACACCCATCGGGTTTTCATGGCTCGATTGGTTCTGTCCTTGCCAGCCTCACACCACATTCGCACACCCGGCACGGTCGGGGACAACGTGCCCATTTCGCAAACCGGAGAAATAAAATGGCAATATGGATCCTCGCCGCAGTGATTGCCATGCTGATCGGCATGTTTTTCGAGGCCTCCGGCAAGTGGTGGCTCTCGGGTATCGGCGCCTGGTTGTTTCTGGGCGTCGTTACCGATACGCTGAGCGGCACTGCCGCTATCCTGCTGGTGCTGATAATCGGCCTGCCTGCGGTTGTGCTTGCGTATGGGCCATTGCGTCGCGCGCTGCTGACACCGACGATTTTCAACGTATTCAAGCGCATCCTGCCGGTCATGTCGGATACCGAGCGCGACGCGCTTGAAGCGGGCACCACCTGGTGGGATGCCGACCTGTTTTCCGGCAAGCCCGATTGGCACAACCTGCTCAAGACGCCGGCACCTGTGCTGACCCCGGAAGAGCAATCCTTCCTCGACAAGGAGGTCGAGGTGCTGTGCGCGATGGTCGACGATTGGGAAACCACCCAGGTCTGGCAAGACCTGTCGCCGCAAGCCTGGCAATACATCAAGGACAAGGGCTTCCTCGGCATGATCATTCCGCGCAAGTACGGCGGCAAGCAATTCTCCGCCTACATGCATTCGCAGGTCGTCATGAAGCTCTCGACGCGCTGCTCGGCGCTGGCGGTGTCGGTCATGGTGCCCAATTCG
>Ga0209026_1001316_pt1 | contig 11191 bp, 7 predicted proteins | sample AraplaCL_Col_mCL_FD_184262 | JGI IMG/M metagenome (GOLD analysis project Ga0209026, IMG submission 184262) | Arabidopsis root microbial communities from the University of North Carolina, USA - plate scrape CL_Col_mCL (SPAdes) (version 2) | ecosystem: Host-associated > Plants > Roots >... | reverse complement strand
CCCTCAAGGACGAGATCGACATCTCCAGAGGCGACGTCCTCGCGATCGCCGGCCAGCCGCCCGAGGTGGCCGACCAGTTCGAGAGCACCATCGTCTGGTTCGACGATGAGCCCTTGCTGCCCGGCCGCCCCTATCTGCTGAAGCTGGGCACGCGCACGGTCTCGGCCCAGGTCGCCGAGCCCAAGCACAAGATCAACGTCAACACGCTGGAGAAGCTGGCCGCCACGCGGCTGGAGCTGAACGAGATCGGGGTCGCCAACCTCTCGCTCTCGGCGCCGATCGCCTTCGATCCCTATGCCGAGAACAAGGACCTGGGCGGCTTCATCCTGATCGACCGGATGTCGAACCGCACGGTCGGCGCGGGCATGCTGCACTTCGCCCTGCGCCGCAGCCAGAACATCCACTGGCAGGCGACGGACATCTCCAAGACCGCCCGCGCGGCCGCCAAGGGCCAGAAGGCGCGGGTCGTCTGGTTCACCGGCCTGTCCGGCTCGGGCAAGTCGACGATCGCCAACCTGCTGGAAAAGCGCCTCGCCGCCGAGGGCCGCCACACCTACCTGCTGGACGGCGACAACGTCCGCCACGGACTGAACCGCGACCTGGGCTTCACCGACGAGGACCGGGTGGAGAACATCCGCCGGGTGGCCGAGGTCTCCAAGCTGATGGTCGACGCCGGCCTGATCGTGCTGGTCAGCTTCATCAGCCCCTTCCGGGCCGAGCGGCAGTTGGCGCGCGAGCTGCTGGGTGAAGGCGAATTCGTCGAGGTCTTCGTCGACACGCCGCTGGCCGAGGCCGAGAAGCGCGACGTGAAGGGGCTCTACGCCAAGGCGCGCCGCGGCGAGCTGAAGAACTTCACCGGCATCGACAGCCCGTACGAGGCGCCCGAAGCGCCCGAGGTTCGCATCGACACCACCGCCCTGACGCCCGAACAGGCGGCCGAGGCGATCTTCGATAGGCTGGAAGCCGGCTTCGACCCCGGGATCTGAGCCGGCGCGGCCCTAGGCCGCGGCGGTCTCGCTGCCTTCCGCGCCATCGACGGCGGCCTGCAGGGCTTCATAGAGCCGCTGGGCCTCGATCGGCTTGGCGACGAAGGCGTCCATCCCGGACTGCAGATACTCGGTGATCTGGTGCGGCATGGCGTTTGCGGTCAGAGCCACGATCGGGGTGCGCGCCCGGCCATCGGCCCGCTCGCGCGTGCGGATCAGCGCCGTGGCGGTCGGACCGTCCATGATCGGCATCTGGACGTCCATCAGGATCACGTCCCAGCTCTCGCGCTCCCAGGCGTCGAGCGCAGCGCGGCCGTCGGCGACCATCTCGGGTTCGATGCCCACCTGCGCCAGCAGGGTCTTGAGGACCAGCTGGTTCATCGCGTTGTCCTCGGCGGCCAAGACGCGGATCGGCCGCGTCTCGACCGGCGCGGGGGCTGGCGCAGCAGCTTTCGCCGCCTTCTTCGCCTTGGGCGGCGCCTGCGCCACCTTGGTCAGGGGCAGGATCGCGGTGAAGGTCGAACCCATGCCCGGCGCGCTGGTCGCCGTCACACGGCCGCCCATGGCCTCGGACAGCTCACGGCAGATCGCCAGGCCCAGGCCGGTGCCGCCGAACTTGCGGGTGGTGGAGGCGTCGGCCTGGGCGAACTTGCGGAACAGGCCGGCCAGCTGGAAGGCCGTCATGCCGATACCGGAGTCGAAGACCGTCAGCGCCAGGGCGCCGTCCTCGCTGCCGATGCGCACCTTCACCCCGCCCTTCTCGGTGAACTTCAGGCCGTTGGAGACCAGGTTCCAGAGGATCTGGCGCACCCGCACAGGGTCGCCCTCGTAGATGCCACGCGCCGCCTTATCGACCGAGAATTCGAACGCCAGCCCCTTGGCGTCGGCGATGGCCTGGAAGGTGGCGTGGACCGTCTTGGCGATCTCGTCGATGTCGAACTGGGCTGTCTCGAGGTCCAGCTTGCCGGCCTCGATCTTCGACAGGTCGAGCACGTCGTTCAGGATGGTCAGCAGGCTCTCGCCCGACTGCTGGATGACGTCGATGCGTTCGCGTTGGGTGGGCGACAGGTCGCTGTCGGCCGCCATGGCCTGGGCCATGCCCAGCACGCCGTTCAGCGGCGTGCGGATCTCGTGGCTCATGGTCGCCAGGAACGAGCTCTTGGCCTGGTTCGCCGCCTCGGCCTCTTCCTTGGCGCGGACCAGGGCCAGCTCGGCGGCCTTCTTGTCGGTGATGTTCCGCAACGCGCCCACCAGGCGCAGCGGCTTGCCGTTTTCGTCCGTGGTCAGACGCGCCGTGCCCGAAACCCAGACTTCCTGCCCGTCCGAGCGCAGCACGCGGTATTCGGGACAGTACGGCGATCCGTCCTTTTCGTGCTCCGCCCAGGCCTTCGCGACCACGGCGCGGTCGCGCGGGTCGATGGAAGAGGTGATGTCCTTGGCAAGCTCGCCATAGGTCTTTGGCTTGTCGAAGAAGGTGTCCTCGGCGCCCACCTTGAACAGCTCGCGCCGGACGTAGTCCATCTCGTAGACATGCAACTCGGCCAGCTCGAGGGCGACCCGCAGCCGCTCCTCCGATCGCTCGGTGCGCTCCAGCGCCTCGACGATGTGGGTGATGTCGTACGAGCTGACGATCAGGCCGCCGACCTCGCCATCCACGTCCCGCCACGGGGCCAGCTCGACCTTGGCCCAGCCCTGCCCGCCCTCGTTGGAGGGGAACGGCACGCGCTCGAGCGAGCGGCTATGTCCGTCCATGCAGAAGAAGATGCCCTGCCGCCACGGCTCGAAGATGTCGGGGCGCAGCTCGAACAGCGTGCGGCCGACGACCTCCTGGCCTTCGAGGCCACGCGCCTTGATCCAGGCCGGGCTGGCGTATTGGACCCTCGCCTCGCGATCGGTCAGGACGACCGACACCGGCATCGCCTTGACGATCGCCGACATGGTGTGTTCCGCGCCGGCCTGGGCCCGCGCCGCGTTGACCCTCGCCCACTCGTCGGCGACGAAATCGGCCAGATCCTGGAGCCGTCGCGCCAGGGTCGCGTCGAAAGCGCGAGGCTCCAGCCCCATCACCGAGAGCGCGCCGGGCGTCGAGCCGTCAGCCAGCCGGATCGGGGCGCCGGCGTAGAAGCGAACATAGGGCGGACCGACGACCTCGGGCTGGTCGCAGAACCGCGGGTCCTGCGAGCAGTCCTCGGTCCAGATGACCTCGCCGCAGCGCATGACCTCGCGGATCGAGACCGCGTCTTCCACGGTCTCGTAGGTGCGGCTGCGCCAATAGCCGCCGCTTTCCAGCTTCAGCGTGATCTTGCTGTCGACGTCGCCGAAGAGCGTCCGCGCCAACCGGGTGGCGCGATCGAAGACCGCCCTGGAATCCTCCAGGTCGATCGGCGTCGTCGCGGCGTCTCGCCCAGGCTCGCGGCCCATTGTCTCCCCCAGGGCCACCTTTTGATGGACCCAGGTCGAGTATCACGGGTTTCCGTTAAGCGCCTGTTTAAAGCGGGAAGTTTTGCGCCGCGGCCAGATGATGCAGCACAATTCCACTGGTAGTTGAGACGTTCAGGGAGTCGAAGCCCCCCGCCATCGCGATCCGCACAGTACGGGTTCGGGCCAATATCCCGGCGGGCAGGCCCGGCCCCTCTGCCCCGAACAGCGCCGCGGTCCGCGCGCCAGGCCGCAGATCGCTCAATTCCCGCTCGCCCTGCGGCGAGAGGGCGATGGTCTGGAACCCCGCCCCGTCGAGCAGACCCAACAGCGCCCCAGCGTCGCCAACCCGCGCGAACGGCGTCGTGAGCGCCGCGCCGACGCTGACCCGGATCGACTTCCGGTAGAGTGGATCGCAGCAGGTATCGTCCAGCAGGACGGCGGCCGCGCCGAACGCGGCGGCGTTTCGGAAAATTCCACCCATGTTGTCGTGATTGGCGATGCCGGCCAGGGCCACGACCAGCGCCCGGTCCGGCAGGCCCGCCAGCAGTTCGGCCGGGTCCCGCCGTGGATGGCGGCCCACCGCCAGGATGCCGCGGTGGATCGGAAAGCCCACGACCGCATCCATGGCCGCCTGACCGGCCGCATAGACCGACGTGCCGGCCGGCAGCCGCGAAAGGACGTCGGACAGGCTGTCCAGGCGGTGCTCGGCCACCAGCACCGAGGCGACATGGTCCGGCAGGCCGGCGACCAGCTTTTCCAGCACCACCCGCCCCTCGGCGATGAACAGCCCGTCGCGGCCCACGAGATCGCGCTCGCGGACCGCGCGGTAGGGCTCCAGCCGCGGATCGTCCGCGCTCTCTATGCGGATGATCGTCGGCAAGCCGTCTACCAGACCTTCACGCGATCGGCGGGGGCCAGATAGAGCTTCTGGCCCGCCTTGACCTCGAACGCCGGATACCAGGCGTCGAGGTTTCGGACCGTCAGCGCGCGCCAGGGGCCCGGCGCGTGGACATCGGTCACCACCGTTCGCCTCAGAGCGGGCTCGCGGTATTTGGACCGGTAGTTCTGGGCCCACCCCAGGAAGAACCGCTGGTCGGCGGTGAAGCCGTCGATCACCGGCGGCGGCGCGCCCTTCAGCGACAGCCGATAGGCGTCGTAGGCCGTCGCCAGGCCGGCCACGTCGGCGATGTTCTCGCCCAGCACCTGTTCGCCGTTGATGTGCAGCCCCGGCAGCGCCTCGTAGGCGCTGTACTGGTCGGCCAGCTTCTTGGTTTCGGCCTTGAAGCGGGCCATGTCCTCTGGCTTCCACCAGTTCCTGACGTTGCCGTTCTCGTCGAACAGGGCGCCGGTGTCGTCGAAGCCGTGGCTGATCTCGTGGCCGATCACGCCGCCGATGGCGCCGTAGTTCACGGCGGCGTCCGCGTTGGGATCGAAGAAGGTCGGGGCCAGGATCGCCGCCGGGAAGATGATCGAATTCTGGCTGGGGGCGAACAGGGCGTTGACCGTCTGGGGCGTCATGAACCACTCGGCGCGGTCCACCGGCTTGCCCAGCTTGGCGACGTTGCGGCGGTACTCGAACAGCGCGCCGCGGCTCCAGTTGCCATAGGCGTCGCCGGCCACGATCTGCAGTCCCGAATAGTCGCGCCAGGTGTCCGGATAGCCGACATAGACGCGGAAGTTGGCCAGCTTGGCCTTGGCGCGCGCCTTAGTCTCCGGGCTCATCCAGTCGACGCGGTCGATCCGCTGGCCGAACGCCTTCAGCACGTTCTCGGCCATCTCCTGGGCCTGGGCCTTGGCCTGCGGCGAGAAGTGACGCTGGACGTAGAGCTTGCCGATCGCCTCGCCGACCGCGTTGGAGGTGAAGTCAACGCCGCGCTTCCAGCGATCGCGCAGCTGCGGGGTGCCTGACAACGCCTTGCCGTTGAAGGCGAAGTGCTCGTCCACGAACGCCTTGGCGAGATACGGCGCGCCGCGCTCGATCGTGTGGAAGGCCAGATAGTCCTGCCAGGCCTGCAGCGGTTGCGATCCGACCAGCTTGGCCTGGCCCGCAATCGCGCCGGCCTGCCAGGCGCCGAAGCGCGGCTGGCCCGCCATGCCGGCGGCGGCGAGGAACGCGTTCCAGTCTACGCCCGGGGCGTTCTTCGCGAGGTCGGCGCGGGTCCAGACGGTGTTCGACTTGGCGACGTCCGCGCTCTGGTCGACCGAGACGTGCGCCTTGGCGATCGCCGTCTCCAGCGCCACGACGCGCCTGGCCCGGGCCTCAACGTCGCTGTAGCCGGCCAGCTTGAGCATGGCGGCGATGTGGGCCTGGTACTTGGCCCGCAGCTCCACGAAGCGCGGGCTGTCACCCAGATAATACTCGCGGTCCGGAAGCCACAGCCCGCCCTGCATGATGTAGGGCCGGTAGATCGAGGTGTCGTCCAGGTCCTCGGCGACCCAGATCCCGAAGATCCGGTCGGTGTGGAATTCGGTGGCGTTCAGGGCGTCGGTGTCGGCGCGGACGCTGCCGCCCAGGATCCGCGACAGGTCCTTGCGGGTCTTGATCGCCGCGATGGCGTCCAGCTCGGGCTTGAGCGGCGCAGCGCCCAGGGCCTCGATACGGCCCTCGTCCATGAAGCTGGCGAAGTAGTCGCCGATCTTGCGGGCCTCGGAGCCCTCCGGCGCATTGGCCTTGGCCGCATCCTCAATGATCGCCCGGGTGCGGGCCGCGGCAGCTTCGCTGATAACCGCGAAGGCCGAGAGGCTGGAGCGGTCGGCGGGGATCTCGGTCCGGTCCACCCACTTGCCGACGCCGTAGCGGAAGAAGTCGTCGCCGGCGGCGACGCTGGTGTCCATGCCCGAGACGTCGAAGCCGAAGGTACCGACCTGGGGCGCGGGCCTGGGCGGCGGCGCGGGGGCCGGCGGCGGGGCGGGCGCCTCAGCGACCGGCGGCGGCGGGGCGGCCGTGGCGCAGGCGGACAACAGGGCCGCGGCCGAGGTGGCGGCAAGCCAGGACAGGCGGATGTTCATGCGAATGTCAGCTCCCTGGCGCAGGACTCGCCCGCGCGCTTTTGAGCCTCAATACACCGCCCGTAACCGCCTGCGATGATTACAGCTTTGTCATCCGCTCAGCGATCCTCGGCGCTCTCGCGCACGCGGACGATCAGCGACTGGCTGGCGGTCGCCATCAGCTCGCCGTCCTGGGCGTACAGATGCATGCTGCCGTGGCCGAAGCCGCCGTAGACGCCGCTGATGCGGATGTCGCACAGCACCCAGTCGGTGGGCACCACGCGGCGGATGCGCAGGGTGTTGTCCAGGCTGTTGCCGCCGGCGTTCTTGCCCAGGGCGTTGCCCACGCCCTGGGGCACGAAGTCGGCCATCACGGCCAGCATGCTGGCGTCGATCGCGAACCCCTCGCGCGGTCTGGCCCACAAGAGGGTGCGCCCGTCGGGCTCGGGATTGCCGACGCGGTCCGGGCCCGACCGGCCCTTGGCGATGCGCACCTCCATCCGGCTGTGCAGCCCGTTGGTGGCGGCGCGCCAATGGCTGCTGGCCTCGCAGTCCTCGGGCGGCGGCACGGCCGGCATCTCGTTCCACTGTCCGGAGATGTCGCTGGGCCGGCTGCCCAGGGCGGCGCTGACCGAGATGATCTCCTTGTCGCCGACGTGGCCCTTGGTGTTGGCCTGGGTGTTGTACTTGCCCTCGACCGGCGTCCAGACGTCGATGTCCACGATGCTGCCCGGGCGCGCGAAGCCCAGATACTGCGCCGTCGCCCAGATCAGCGGACGCCCCGTCGTGCGCTCCAGCGCCGCCACCGCCGAGGCCATGCCGACGCCGCCGAACATGAACAGATTGCCTGGCGGCCCGACGCAGATCGCCTCGTCCACCGGCAGGTACCAGCGGTGGGAATTGTGGGTCGGGCGCAGGTCGAAGAAGAGCTTGTCCATCGCGCCCTTGAAAGCGCGACCGACAGCCGGGCGCAAGACCGACATCGCATGAGCGTGCAAGGAACGCAGACACACGTCATGCGCGAAGTCGCTCAGGCTCTTCTAACCACGATGGTTAAGCCTGAAGTGACGGCCGCCATTTACTGTGCCGGCTGCGATGTTCGACCGATCGATCTTTGTGCCGGCGCCGACGGGCCTGCCGCGCGCGTTCTACGCGCCGCTGGGGGCGGTGATCGGCGCGGTGATGCTGGCCATCTCGCTCAGCCCCCTGGCCGAGCCCTTCGTGGCCCGCCTGCTGGTCTTCTATGCCGGCACCGCGGCGGCCTATGGCCTGATGCCGTACGTCCGGCGGGGCGACATCCCGCTCGTCGCGGCGTGGGTGGTGCTTCTGGCCGAGCTGGCGCCCTGCGTGGCCGGCAACCTGATCTCGCCGATCAAGGTGACCGCCGACGTGCTGGGCGTGCTGATGGCCACGGCGCCGATCTATCTGGCCCGCCTGCGGCAGGTTCAGCAGGGCGACGTCCGCCCGGGCGGACGCCGCGCCACCGACACGGCCGAGTAGCTAGAAGTTCGCGCGGGCGCTGATCGCCCCGTCCACCAGCATGTTGATCCCCGTGGTGAAGGCCGAGCGCGGGCTGGCCAGGAAGACCGTCGCCGCGGCCACCTCTTCCGGCGTCGCCATCCGGCCGGTCGGGTTGCGCTGGATCATCTGGTCGAAGAAGCCGGGCATGCCGGCCTTCACCTTGCCCCAGACGCCGTCCTCGAAGAACACCGTGCCGGGCGAGACCACGTTGCAGCGGACCTTCTTGGACGCGTTCTCGCGCGCCACGCCCTTGGCGAAGTGGATCAGGGCGGCCTTCATCGCGCCATAGGCGTCGGGCCGGCTGGCCTCGGCGGCCGACACCGACGAGGTGATCAGGAAGCAGGCGTCGCCGTGGGTCGCCGCCGCCTTCTCCAGGAACGGCGCCGCCGCCTCGAAGGTGCGGACCGCGCCCAGGATGTCGACGTCGAACATCGCCTTCCAGGTGTCCTCGCCGTTGCCGTTGACCAGAGCGCTGGCGTTGGAGACCAGGACGTCGATGCCGCCCAGCGCCTCGCCGGCCGCGGTGACGAACCCCTTCAGCGCCGGGCCGTCGGCGATGTCGACCACCTGGCCGAACGCCTTCACGCCCTTGGCCTCCAGCGCCTTCACCGTCTCGGCCACCTGGTCGGCGTTGCGCGCGCAGATGGCGACATTGGCGCCCTCGTCGGCGAAGCACTCGGCGATGGCCCGGCCGATGCCGCGCGTCGCGCCAGTGACCACGACGGTCTTGCCCTTGAGTTGCAGGTCCATGGCGTTCCCTTCCCTTTGATGCGGGCGGGACCCTGCCCCAAGTCTCAGCTTTCGAACAAGCGTTCGTAGGTCTGGCGCAGCAGGTTCTTCTGGACCTTGCCCATGGCGTTGCGGGGCAGCTCGTCCACGAACACGATCCGCTTGGGCGCCTTGTAGGCGGCGAGCTGGCCGCGGGCCTGAGCGATCATCGCCGCTTCGTCGCCTCGGCCGATGACCACTGCGACCACGCCCTCGCCGAAGTCCTGGTGCGGCACGCCGATCACCGCGCTCTCGGTGACGCCGGGCAGTTCGTCCAGCACCAGCTCAACTTCCTTCGGATAGACGTTGTAGCCGCCCGAGATGATCAGGTCCTTGGCCCGGCCCGAGATCCAGACGCGGCCGTCGGGGTCCTGGCGCCCGACGTCGCCGGTGATGAAGAAACCGTCGGCGGTGAACTCCTCGGCGGTCTTCTCGGGCATCCGCCAGTACTCGCGGAAGACGCTGGGCCCCTTGATCTGGATGACGCCGGTCGCCTCGCCGCCGCCGATGCGCAGGTCCACGCCGGGCAGCGGATACCCGACCGAGCCGGCGATGCGGTCGCCGTCGAGGGGATTGGTGGTGATGATCACCGCCTCGCTCATGCCGTAGCGCTCCAGGATCCGCTGGCCGGTGCGATCCTCGAACTCGGCGAAGGTCGAGGGCAGCAGCGGCGCCGAGCCGCAGACGAACAGGCGCAGGTTGGCGGCCTTGGCCCGCGTGAAGCCGGGGTTGGCCAGGAGGCGCGTATAGAAGGTCGGCACGCCCATCATCACCGTGGCGCGGTCGAGGCCGGCCAGGACGTCGGCGTCGACGAACCTGGGCAGCCAGACCATCGGGCAGCCGCTGAGCAGGGCGCAGTGCAGCGCCACGAACAGGCCGTGGACGTGGAAGATCGGCAGGGCGTGCAGCAGCACGTCGGCCGGCGTGAAGCCCCAGGCCGCATGCAGCGCCAAGGCGTTCTCGGCCAGGTTCCCATGGCTGAGCATCGCGCCCTTGGAGCGGCCCGTCGTGCCGGAGGTGTAGATCAGGGAGGCCAGGTCGCCGGCCTGGCGAGGAACCGTCTCGGATAGCGGCGCGAACCCCGCCGCCTCCGCCACCCAGGCCGGCGGATCGGTCACGAAGACCTTGGGTTCGGCGTCGCCCAGGAAGTACTCGACCTCGGCCGGGGTGTAGGCGCTGTTGAGCGGCAGGAAGACCGCCCCGGCCTTCAGGACGCCCAGGTAGATCATGATGACCTCGGCGCTCTTCTCGGCCTGCAGCGCCACGCGGTCGCCAGGCCCGACGCCCTCGGCCACCAGCCGCCCGGCGACCTGCGCGGCGCCCGCCTCCAACTCGCCGTAGCTGATCGCCCGACCATCGCTCAGCAGGAAGCACGGCTTGCCGCGGTCCTCAGGGAAGCGGCCGGCAAGCAGATCATAGAGGTTCTCGGACATGGCCTTTTCCTAGCCTGAGCGCGGCGCGCGCGCGATAGTCCGGACATGACCCCCGACGACGCCCTCGCCCGCATCCGCCGCTACGACGGCCGCCTGAAAGCGTTCGTCCAGGTGTTCGATCCGCCGCTGGCCGGCGATGTGGCCACCGGCCCGGTCATCGCCATCAAGGACCTGTTCGACGTCGCCGACGTACCAACCGGCGGCGGCGCGCGCGTACCGCTGGACCCAAGCCCGGCGCACCATGCGGTGGTGGTCGAGCGATTGCTGCAGGCTGGCTATGTCGCCGTCGGCAAGACGCACACGGTCGAGCTGGCCTATGGCGGATGGGGCACGAACCGGGCGGTCGGCGCGCCTTGGAACCCCTGGGACAGCACCGTCCACCGCGCGCCCGGCGGCTCGTCATCCGGCTCTGCGGTCGCGGTCGCGGCGGGGCTTTGCGACGCCGCGCTGGGCAGCGACACGGGCGGATCCGTTCGCATCCCGGCCGCCACCTGCGGCGTGGTCGGCCTCAAGCCGGGCCGCGGCCTGGTCAGCCTGACGGGCGTTCATCCGCTAAGCCCGGCGCTGGACACGGTGGGCGTACTGGCCAAGGACGTAGCCACCGCGGCGCGAGCCCTGGCGGTGATCTCCGGCCCCGACGGCGCGGCGGCGGCGCGCGGGCCGTTCGACGCGGCGGCGGCCTTGAATGCCGACGTGCGTAGCCGACGGGTCGCCGCGATCCCCCTCGACGCGCTGGGCGAGGTCCATCCCGAGGTCGGGCGCCTGTATCTCGAGGCGTTGGATCGCCTCCGCGGCATCGGCGTCGAGGTCACGATGATCGACCCGCCCCAGACCCTGGATCACTCGTTCACCCCCAACGGGATGCTGATGGCGGGCGAAGGCTGGCGGATCTGGAATGCGCGGATCGAGCAGCACGGCGAGGTGATGGACCCGTGGATCGTCCGCCGCTTCGAGGCCGGCCGCGAGATCTCGGACGAGCGCCTTGCCGAGGCGCACCTCCAGCGCGAGGCCGACCAGCAGGCGTTCCATGCCTGGCTCGCGGACTACGACGCCCTGGTCTGCCCCACCTGCCCC
>Ga0209026_1001315_pt1 | contig 11193 bp, 9 predicted proteins | sample AraplaCL_Col_mCL_FD_184262 | JGI IMG/M metagenome (GOLD analysis project Ga0209026, IMG submission 184262) | Arabidopsis root microbial communities from the University of North Carolina, USA - plate scrape CL_Col_mCL (SPAdes) (version 2) | ecosystem: Host-associated > Plants > Roots >... | reverse complement strand
TAAGGGCAAATAGGCTTCTATTCCTTTTTTCATCAAGGCCTCAAAAGCTTTCTTTTCGGCGCGTGCCTGTGTATAAACCGGATACCATTTATGGTCGCGGGTATCTGAACCTGAAGACATGTTTAATACCAACCTATATTTATTTTATCCAACGCCTGATGTCCCACCATTTCCGTTTGTTGTTGTCAACATAGTAACCCGAACTTTCATACCCCACGTAATCTGAGTAGTAGTAGTACCTGCTGCCATAATTTTCGCCGGTAAACTTGGTGGTGTAATATCTTGAATGCAGCAGGTCTTCTTCAAACGCGTTAAGAATGATCACACTATTATTGAGGTTGTACTCGTTATCGATGCGTTGCGGTATCGTGGCCGAGTAAAATTTCGACTTGCCCGATCTGATCACAAATACATTGATATCGCTTAATCTGATCAATGGTATCGAATCTGATACCAGCCCTATTGGCGCAGTATCGATCATGATGATGTCATACCTTTTTTTCAATTCGTTAACCAATTCAATCATTCGCTTGCTATGCAATAATTCAGACGGATTGGGCGGCACCGGTCCTGATGGGATAAAATCAAGGTTATACAGGTGTGTATTCACGATAATGTTATCCATTTCGGCTTGGTTTGCCAGGTAGTTGCTTAAACCGTTATCATTAGGAATATTAAATACCTTATGCGATTTTGATCGCCGCAGGTCGGCGGCCACCAATATTACTTTTTTATCAATAAGCGATAGGGTAGTGGATAGATTTATCGTTACAAATGATTTACCTTCGCCGGCAACCTCTGATGTGATACAGATAACCTTACTTTGTTTTTCTGATGCCAGAAAGCTTAGGTTGGTACGCACAGACCGGATAGACTCGGCAAATACCGATTTTGGCTGACTAAGTACCAATATTTCGGCACTTCCGGGTTCAACCTTATGCGGAAATTTACGTATTACGCCAATGATAGGTATCGTTGTAAGGCTTTCAACGGTTTCTTTATCATATATATAAGGGTTTAATATCCTGATGAGTATAATAAGCCCCAAACCAATAAGTAATCCGGCAATGATGGCGGTGCGGCGTATGCTGTGCTCGTCGGGTGCAACGGGCGATAAATTAGGTTGGGCCAGTTCAATAATGGTTGCTCCAGGCGCTATTGCCGATTTACTGATCTGGGCATCAAGTTTCTTCTCAGACAAAAGGCTATATACCTTTTCGTTTATTTCAAAATCGCGGGTAAGTTTAGCCAGCTCCCGTTCGGCAAGCGGAAACGATTCGATCTTTTGGTCTGTTTCGGCTATCTGCTTATCTAAATAACTTGTTTTTTTGCGGACATTAGCAATAGACTGGTCGATAGTGCCTATGATGGAGCTTTTTAGCTGTGCTATCTGCTTGTCAACATCTTTTATAGGGCCTGAATTGGTGCTATAGGTTTTTAATAAGGTAGTACGATCAGCAAGTAACGTATTAAATGCGGTGATCAGTGTATTTACAGATTGCTCGGCCCCGCCATCTATATTAAAATTGAGGCGGGTGTTATCTTTTTCGTCAATTACCTGTTTTTTTAGCTGCTCCAACAAGCCAAGTTGTATATTCAGAATGCTGCGTTGCGTTTCGGCGTCGTTAGCTTTAGATAACTGCGCCTGAGCGGCCGACGATACATCCATTAGTTTTGAATCCCTTTTAAAATCTTCGATGGCCATTTCTGATTGCCGAACCTTTTCTGTTATCGTATCAAGTTGTTTATCGATGAAAGTAATGATCTGGCTTGACGATTGCTGTTTGCGCGCCCGGTCGTAAATCACATACTCTTTCATGATGGCATTCAGAATATCGGCAGCAAATTGCGGGTTTTGGTCCTGCTCGCGCAGGTTAACAATATTTGAGTTTTTAATCACTTCGCTAACAGCCAAACCGCCCCTGGCCCGGCCCACCAATGCGTCGGGGCTGTTAAAGTTGAAGAGGTAGGTAGAGTTGCGGCCCAATGATTCGGTATCGTTTATGGTAAAAACTGTCGACCCGATGGTTATTGGCGTGTTATACAGATAGTTTCTGGTTACGCTTGTGCCGTTTTGGTTGTATGATAAAGTGAAGGAATTTTTATTGACGTGTTTAAACGTGATCAGGTCGTGGTAAAAATTAAGGCTGTCAAATGCCAGAATCTTAATGGCCAACGGTTTTTGCGGGTATAATTCATAACCGTTGGTGCGTACCCTACCCTCAAGGTAAAAGCTGATAGGGTAATTTAAATCCCGAACCGCTTTAAGAATTACGCCCCGGCTTTGTATAACAAATGTTTCTGTTTGTACTCTTGAGGGACCTTTATCAGCAGTAGTAATAATACCGGGCACAACGTCTGAAAGATCTGTCTTTTTTTCTTCCAGTTTCATGGTGGCTACCGTGGCAAATGTTTTTGGTGTATACCATAGATATACATCGGCAACAATGTAGCAGATGAGTACAGACGCGGCTATCCAATACCAACGGCTAACCAATATCTTGGCCATCTTGAAATAGTCGAACTCCTGTATAGGAAGTTTTTGCTGTATCTTGTTGGTTTCTTCCATTAGCGGCGTAGGAGCGTAACAATAAGCAGTACCGAACTAAATATAAGCAAGCCTGGCTGTAGAATTGACGATAGATTTGAAATTTTATCGTTGCGAATGGCGCGTTTGTTTTGCGGAACGTATACAATATCGCCGCTTTGCAGTATTGTTTTTGGGTCGGTAATTGATTTAATATCGCTAAGGTCAACTACAATTACGGTTGGCTCGGGCGATCCCCTGATGATCTCGACATGCTTTTCGTCGGCCTTTTCTGTTAATCCGCCTGCCTCACCAAGTATTTCTACCAGGGTTACCCTGTCTTTAGTAAGGGGCAAACTGGTTTGGGTCTTGGTTTCGCCAAATAGCGTAACCTTAAGGTTAATGATCTTCAATTCGATCACAGGGTTTTTCAGGTCTTTTTTATAAAGCGATTCGATATATTTTTCGGCCTGCATGCGGGTTAAACCGGCTACCTGTACATGCCCCAGATCTGTAAGGGCAACGGTGCCGTCATCTTCTACCTGGTAAGTATCGCTAACGGGTGTCCCGTTTGGGAAACCGGCTGAACTGGTTGCATTTGCAGACTGTAACGGGTTAAGATCGATAAGGCTTTTGCTGTTTTGAAGATTCCGGATCTGCAGAATGTCCTGCGACTTAATACGGTAATTAACTATATTAGCAACGTTTTTTTGTACTGTGCTATCGGCCAGGACGGTCCTTTTTTCAAACAAGGCTTGATATTGTTTTGAGCAGGAGCTGCAAATAATAAGTAATGCAAGCATTAAATAAGTAACCGGGCGCATGTGTGCAGTGCAAGTGAATTGTGATTTCTTCTCCAATGATATCAAAACTACATATTTTGTTGTTATTACCTAATCTAATTTTCGGGAAGTGCAGGTTTTAAAAATCTCATTAATTACTGTAACTTTTAATGCCGAAGATACAATAAAGCGTTGTATTGAATCTGTACTTGCTCAGGACTATAACCATATTGAATATATCATTGTAGACGGCGCATCAACCGATAATACTTTAAATATTATTGCCCAATACAAGCATCGTACCCAAATTGTTATTTCTGAACCCGATAGTGGTATCTATGATGCCATGAACAAAGGCATAAGGGCTGCTACCGGTCAAATTATTGGTATGCTGAATGCCGACGACGTTTTTGCGGCCCCCGATGTATTGAGCCGCGTTGCCTGCGCGTTTGCGACAACCGAAACATCGATTGTATACGGTAATTTGAACTATATGAAACCAGAAGGGCAAATTATTCGTATATGGCATGCAGGCAGTTATAGGGTTGGGGCGTTTAATTTTGGCTGGATGCCTCCGCATCCCACGTTTTATTGCCATAAACGGTTATTTGATGAATTTGGATATTACGATACGCAATACGGAACCGCGGCCGACTACGAGCTGATGCTGCGATTTATCCATGCCAACGGCCTTTGGCCTTATTATCTTAACCGGCTAATGATTAATATGGAAGTAGGCGGAGTTAGTAATAAAAATTTTTCGAACCGGTTAAAAGCGTGGAAATTTGACCTTAAAGCAATGGGGAAAAACGGGGTTTTATTTCCACATTTGGCGATTGTGCTTAAACCTTTAAGGAAAATATTTCAATACATGTTTTAAATTGTTGCCTTAATTTATTGGTGTCCTTGCGTGTTATAGGATTGGACTTGTAGTTATCAACATTGTGTTGATAAATAGGAGCGCATTTTGCATGAATTTGGTGCCTCTTATAATACGAAGGTGAAATTGAATTGCCGATGCTTGTTTGCCAGGTACTGCTGGTTGTAATTTTTATATGATAAATTTTATACATACTTACCATTTTATAAACTACATTTTTATAGTAGTGATGTCTGCACTGATCACTTCTGTAGCGATACCTTCAATTTTGCACGTAGCTCGCGCCAGGCATTTGTATGATGATTTGGGGCATTTCAGGAAACAGCATGATCATGGCATTCCGCGATTGGGGGGCGTAGCCATATTTGTAAGCTTTATTATTACCGTGCTTGCCTTCGGGATTTTTGATAGTTCATTTTCACCAAGTTATCTCATCGTTCCTTCTATCATTTTATTTGTTACCGGGCTAAAAGACGATCTTTCGGGCGTTAACTCAAGCACAAAATTTATTATGCAAATAGTTATTGCGCTTATACTTGCAGTGCCAGGTGATATCAGACTGACAAGTATGTACGGTGTTTTGGGGGTTTATGACTTGCCTTATGTTTTAAGTGTAATATTAACCGTATTGGTAATGTTACTCGTGATAAATTCGTTTAACCTTATTGATGGTATTGACGGCCTTGCCGGCACTACCGGTATCATCGCTAACGGCTCGTTTTCGGTTTTGTTTATCTATATGCACCATTACGAGCTTGCCGTTATATCGCTGGCAATTGTTGGTGCTATTGGCGGCTTTTTAAGGTTTAATATTACGCCCGCGAAAATATTTATGGGCGATACCGGGTCATTGCTTATCGGCTTGGTTTCGGTTGTTATGGCTATCAAAATAATTGAAATTGATAAAATAACAGGGATAGTTAATGCAACCGATATTACTTCGATGCCTGCATTAATAGTAGCCATATTAATAGGGCCAATATTTGATACCGTGCGTATTTTTATAGTACGCATTACAAATGGCGCATCGCCATTTGTTGCCGATCGTAACCATATCCATCACCGCATGTTACGACTCGGGCTCACCCATTTGCAAACAACCTTTATTTTGGCTACGTTTAACATCGCAGCTATTTTTATTACGCTTACGCTGGGTGCCTTGGGCAACTTTACGTTAATAGCAGTTATATTTATGTTCTCCATAATCTTCAATTGGGCCATCACCTTCCTGATCCGCTCAAAAGAACGCCACGGCCTGGCACTGCGTAATCTTTTTATATAGTTGTTGTGAGTTGTAAGTTGTGGGTATCATTCCAGATAAGGCTTTCAACTTATGAATTGCGGTTTACAACTTTCAACTCACAACACATTATTTCAGTGAGTGGCACCTTGGAAGTTGTGAATACCTTTCAGGCGTAGCATCAACTTATGACTTACGACACACAACTTTCAACTTGCAACCTACAACCTACAACACATTATTTCATAGCTTTGCCTCATAATATTAAGCCTCATGAGAATTGCTATAAACGGATTTGGTAGGATTGGTCGTATTTTTTTACGCAATATTTTAACGGTACCTGGTATTGAGGTGGTTGCTATTAACGACCTTACTGATACCCGTACGCTTGCTCATCTTTTTAAGTATGATTCTGTTCATCGCGGATTTAAGGGAACCGTTAATGCCGACGACGAATATTTATACATTAACCAAAACGCGATAAAGGTTTTGACCGAGCGTACGCCGGCATTATTGCCATGGCGAGCTATGGGCATTGACCTGGTAATTGAATCGACCGGTAAATTTACGGCTAAGCAAGGCGCAGAACAGCATCTTACTGCGGGGGCCAAACAAGTTATCATATCGGCGCCATCGGCCGATAAGGCAATTCCTACCATAGTTTTGGGTGTAAACGAACACGAGGTCGATCTGCGGTCGCCCATATTATCAAATGCTTCGTGCACCACTAATAACGTGGCGGCTATGGTAAAAATACTTGATGAAAATTGGGGTATTGTAGATGGCTACATCACAACGGTACACTCTATGACCGGTGATCAGAGTTTGCATGACGCGCCGCATAAAGACCTGCGGAGGGCGCGTGCGGCCTCAGCTTCTATTATTCCAACTACAACCGGCGCGGCAAAGGCCATAACTTCTATATTTCCGCACCTTGCGGGTAAACTGGGCGGAGCGGGCATCAGGGTGCCTGTATTAAATGGTTCGTTGACAGATTTTACCTGCCTGTTAAAAAAGCAGCCGACCGTGGCTGATATTAATTTTGCCTTTAAACAAGCCGCCGAAGGGCCCATGCAAAATGTTCTGGAGTATACTGAGGAACCCATAGTATCGGCCGATATTGTTGGCAATACCCATAGTTGCATTTTTGACGCACAACTAACCTCAATAGTTGGCGATCTGGTTAAAGTAGTGGGGTGGTATGATAACGAAATGGGCTATTCGAGTCGTTTGGCTAACCTGGTGCAAAAAATAAGCAAACTTGATTAATTGCTGCTGTAATTAATATTTGCCGTGGTTACCGTTGCGGGGTATGTTTTATCATAAAATACATAACTGCTAAAAGTAACAAGGTCTGTGTGGGTATTTATGATGGCTGTTTGGGCATTAATGGCAAGCTGGCTGTTTGCATAAGTTTTAACAAAGTTTATCACTCGGATTAGATGTAACTTTTTATAGGCAACGTTATTGATGGTGGTGTCGCTTATGGTTCTTCCGCTTAAGTTGTTCATATTATCGTCAAGATAGTCGTAGTACGATGAGCCGTCGTTTATGGTAGTGTAATTAAGTTGATTGAGCGCCGAATGCGTAAAATCCTGCGTGATGTGTACGGCATAACTTTCGGAGTAACCGGTAGGGGTAAGCAACATCGACACATCCTCGGTAAAGGCGAAGGTAAGCGTGCTGTCTTTCAATGATATTTTAGTAGACTGAGGTGCTGTTAGTATTTTTACAGTATGTACCAATGTTGCCGAATCGGTAGGTGTAGTGGGTTTTAACGTGCCTTTATTGTTGCAGCTTGCAAAAGCAATCATAACCGGGAGTAAAAAAACAAGTCTTTTCATAAATTGCAGCGGTTTTAAATAATTGTATAATTAAATAACCGGGTTACATTTTTTAAGTAACTCAGCTATACTAAACAAAAACACTGCCTGAGGTTGTTAATTTTAACATTTACAACGTGCCGTTTTGCAAAATGCCCTAAATTGTAGCTATGATTAGATTTATTAAGGTTGAAGAGTTATTAAGCATTAGAAATGATGTGCTTAGAGGCGGTATTTTGACGCTTGACGAATGCCGCTTCCCTTCAGACGATGTTGGGGGCGCGTTTCATATCGGCTATTTTACCAACGATTTGGGGAATAAATTGCTCAGTATTGCCTCATTTCATCCGCAAACATACGGCGATTTTGCAGGTACAGGATATCAACTACGGGGCATGGCTACTATTGAAGGCCAGCGCGGCAAGGGCTTAGGCAATCAGTTGCTTAATTATGGCATGGTTTATCTGCGCGGCCAAGGGGCAAGCTATATTTGGTGCAACGCCCGCAAAAAGGCCGTTTCATTTTACCAGCATATGGGTTTTGAAGTGATCTCGCCCGAGTTTGAAGTACCGGTTATCGGTCCGCATTATGTGATGTACGCGAAGTTGGGATGAGTTAGGAAGTCCGAAAGACCGGAAGTCCGAAAGTCGGGAAGATAGGAAGACGGGAAGTCCGTAAGTCGTGAAGTCCGAAACATAGTTCGTTGATTGGACAGTGGGGTAAATTGCTGCCTGCACGTGTTCAAAACATAAGTATACAATGCCCATAAAAACTCCCGGACTTTCGGACTTCCCGTCTTCCCGACTTTTTTATTACGAATAAAATGCTCAATTTGGCGGCATTTTAGTTTAACAGCGCATAAATACTATGAAAACAATAGATCAAGTTAATTTTTTAGGAAAAAAAGCATTGATCCGGGTAGATTTTAACGTTCCCCTGGATAAAGATTATAATATAACGGATGATAACCGCATGACCGCTGCGTTACCAACCATCAAAAAAATACTGACCGACGGTGGCGCGGTTATCCTGATGTCGCACCTGGGCCGACCAAAGGAAGGCCCTTCAGAAAAATATTCATTAAAGCACCTGGTAAAACATTTGTCTGATCTGTTGGGCCAGCAAGTACAATTTGCAGATGATTGCATTGGCGCCGAGGCTGTTGATAAAGCTGCGAAAATTACCAAAGGCGAAGTTTTATTGCTTGAGAACCTGCGCTTTTATAAAGAGGAAGAAAAAGGCGACCGTGAGTTTGCCCAAAAATTAGCTGCTTTGGGCGATGTTTATGTTAATGACGCTTTTGGTACGGCTCACCGTGCACATGCATCTACAGCAATAATTGCCGAGTTTTTTCCTGATGCTAAATATTTCGGCTACCTGATGGCAGGCGAATTGGCCAATGCCGAAAAGGTATTAAACAATGCCGAGAAACCTTTTACCGCTATTATGGGCGGCGCCAAGGTATCAGACAAGATATTATTGATTGAGCGTTTGCTGGATAAGGTTGATAACCTGATCATTGGCGGTGGCATGGCTTATACCTTTGCTAAAGCACAAGGCGGTAGCATAGGTAAATCGTTGGTAGAGGAAGACAAACTTGATTTGGCACTTAGCCTGGTTCAGAAAGCAAAAGATAAAGGCGTTAACTTGTTATTGCCCACAGATTCGATCATTGCCGACAATTTCTCGAACGATGCCAATACCGATACCGCACCTAACAGCAGTATTAAAGATGGCTGGATGGGCCTGGATATTGGCCCAGCTTCGATCGCTGCGTTTGCCAAGGTTGTTGAAAACTCAAAAACCATTTTATGGAACGGCCCGATGGGTGTTTTTGAAATGGAAAAGTTTGAGGCCGGTACCAAAGCCATTGCCGAGGCGGTTGTAAAGGCTACCGAAAACGGCGCGTTCTCATTGATTGGCGGTGGTGATAGTGCTGCTGCAGTAGCCAAATTTAACTTTACTGCCGATGTTAGCTACGTATCAACCGGCGGCGGTGCGTTGTTAGAGTATATGGAAGGCAAAGTACTTCCGGGCGTAAAAGCTATTAACGACTAATCTACAGGGATTTGATAAATATTTAAGGCTTTCCATTTGGGAAGCCTTTTTTGTATATTTATTTTGAAGATGGGTAGTTTGCTTATAGTAAGGCGCGAGTGCGTTACGTTTGGGTGCTTGAGTCGGACGGGGATAAATCGACGCAGGGTCCCTGCGGAGACCCTGCTGGAACGGAGCCGCTATTAAGTTAGACGAATTGTCATCTCGAACGATAGTGAGAGATCTATACAAAAGCAAGGTGGTCTGCCTGTCAATGTATGGATTTCTCTCTCGTACCTCGGTCGAAATGACATTTTTTTATTGTGTTGATACTCTTAACTTAATAGCATTGCGGAGACCATGCTTGAACGGAAGTCAGAGACATTCGGATAACATAGTTAGAACAAGAGATTCGACAACTTTTTAAAAGTTGTCGAATCTTTGAAGGAATATCCTGCATCGGCTATGCGCTGTTTGAACCGCAGTATAAGCCCCCTCTAAATCTCCCCCGGTTGGGGAGACTTTAGCAGCACCCATTTACTATTTTTTTAAGTCATCCCTGCCGGGGAGGATTTAGGTGGGGCTAAATTCTGCTTAACTTAATAGCATTGCGGAGACCCTGCTGGAACGGAACTTCATATCCCCAATGGAAATAAAAAAAACGGGCTGCGTGAGGTAGAAAGATTGTCAAACTTGCGAAGTTTTTAAAACTTCGCAAGTTTTTTTACTCATTTTCCCGCTGTTCGCAGTTTCCAAACTTCAAACGCAGAATGAGTAAATATGCGGCACGCATGATTTAAACTTTTGCAATTTGGATGCTATCGCCGCTCAGATGGCTTGTTTGGGCCTGTGCGTTTCAGATCAAAAATACTATCTTGTGTTTATTAAACCCACCACGATGAAGAAAATTCTGCTTTTGATTGCCCTTGGCGCGTTTATGCTTACGGCCAGGGCCCAAACCGACGGCGCCAGTTTCTTACTGCATAAGTTTGAGCAGCATATAGGCAAAGAAACTTATTACAGGACTAAAACCGCCGATGGAATAACTTACAACATTAATTTCAAATTTACAGATCGGGGTTCGCCTGTGCCACTCAAGGCCGAGTTGAAGCTTAGCAATACCAACCAGCCCCTCAGTTTAAAAGTAAAAGGTAAAAATTCGCGTACATCAAGTATTGATGACAGCGTTGCTATTGCTGCAAATATCGCGTATATCAAGGTCAACGATTCTGCCTACAAGCAACCCATAACGGGCGTAACCTTCCCTGTTGCGGGGTATGCGCCCGGTACGGTGCAGCAGGAATTGCTTCGATATTGGAAAGATAACCATCAGCCCGCAACTATCAATACGCTACCCTTTGGTTCGGTGCAAATTAAAGCAGATGGCCATGATACCCTGCAATTTAACAATACGGCTATCATATTACATCGATATACCATTGGAGGGCTGATTTGGGGAAATGAATTGATATGGGTGGATGACCAGGGCCAGTTAATGTGCCTGATCACCAACGATGCCGAGGCTGATAAACTTGAAATGATGCGTGAGCCATACGAAAGCTTGCTGCCGCAGCTGATAAGCCGTGCAGCGGTTTACAGTATGCGGTTGCTGGCGGCATCTACACCAAAAACAACGGCGGCCGATAAACGGATAGCTATCATAGGGGGCACTTTGCTTGATGTGGTAAATAGCAAAACCATTCCTAATGCTGTTGTGCTTATTGAGGATGGCAAAATAAAAGCCACCGGGGTAGTGGGGCAACTGGCTGTTCCGGCTGGCGCGCGGGTAATTGATGCAAAAGGCAAATTTATTTTGCCGGGTTTATGGGACCTGCACGCTCATTTTGAGCAAGCCGAATGGGGGCCCGCTTACCTGGCCGCGGGTTTCACTGCGTTGGCGGTCA
>Ga0209026_1001314_pt1 | contig 11193 bp, 10 predicted proteins | sample AraplaCL_Col_mCL_FD_184262 | JGI IMG/M metagenome (GOLD analysis project Ga0209026, IMG submission 184262) | Arabidopsis root microbial communities from the University of North Carolina, USA - plate scrape CL_Col_mCL (SPAdes) (version 2) | ecosystem: Host-associated > Plants > Roots >... | reverse complement strand
GCGGCGCGCTCGATATGGACGACGCGGCCCGCGAACTGCTGCAAGACCTGCCCCGCATCGACGAAACGCGCGCGCTGTCGCTGGCCGAGAAGTTCCGCGGGGCCGCCGGCGCCGACCAGTTCGCCCTGTTGTTCGAACGCCTGGCCGCGCGGGTCCACAAGCTGTCGGTCGATCGGGCCGGGCAGGGGATCGGACGCCTTGATCGCTGGGCGCAGGCATGGGACACGCTGCAGCGCCTGCCGCGCGAGGTCGAGGCGCTGAACCTCGATCGCGCCGACGCCCTGTTCACCGCGCTGACGGAGCTCCGACAGGCCGCCCAGGCCTGAAGCCGCCCATGCTGATCGACAGCCACGTCAATCTCCACGCCCCGCAGTTCGACGAGGACCGGGACGCCGTCATCGACCGCGCGCGCGCCGCCGGCGTGCAGCTGATGGTCAACATCTCGGACCGGGTCTCGAACTGGGAGAAGGTGCGCGCCCTGGCCGACCAGCCGGACATCTGGTGCACGGTCGGCACGCACCCGCACGAGTCCAAGGAAGACCCTGGCCTCTCGGCCGCCACATTGGTCGACCTGGCCGCGGATACGCGCGTCGTCGGGATCGGCGAGTGCGGTCTGGACTTCCACTACGACCTCAGCCCGCGTGACGTTCAGGCGCAGGTCTTTCGCGCCCACGTCGCGGCGGCGCGCGAGACCGGCCTGCCGCTGGTCGTGCACACCCGAGAGGCCGACGACGTGATGGGCCAGATCCTGGAAGAGGAATACGCCGCCGGCCCGTTCCGCCTGCTGATGCACTGCTATACCTCGGGCGCGGAGCTGGCGCGCCGGGCGGCAGCACTGGGCGCCTGGTTCTCGGTGTCGGGGATCGCCACGTTCAAGGCGGCCGAGGATGTTCGCGAGGTGATCCGCGCTATGCCGGCCGACAGGATCATCGTCGAGACCGACTGCCCCTACCTGGCGCCCGTTCCGCACCGTGGCCGACGCAACGAGCCGGCCTATATCCCCCATGTCCTGGCCAAGCTGGCCGAGGTGCGCGGCTGGTCGCTGGACGAGGCCGAGCAGCGCACGACCGAGGCCTTCTTCGACCTGTTCGACCGGATCCCGCGGCCGTGACGGGAACGCTGGAGATCACGATCCTGGGCTGCGGCTCGTCGGGCGGCGTGCCGCGCGCGGACGGCGCGTGGGGCGACTGCGATCCGGCCGAGCCCAAGAACTTCCGCACGCGCTGCTCCATGCTGCTGCGGCGTCTGGGCGAGGGCGCGCAGACCACGGTCTTCGTGGACACCTCGCCCGAATTCCGGATCCAAAGCGCCAAGGCTGGCGTCCAGCGCTGCGACGCCGTGCTGCTGACGCACGATCACGCCGACCAGGTCCACGGCCTGGATGACGTGCGCGCCTTCTACTTGCGCCAGCAGGCGCGCATCCCGGTCTGGATGGACCCGGTCACCGACGCCAGCCTGCAGCGCCGGTTTGGCTATATGTTCGAGGGTGAGCTCGCGTATCCGGCGATCTGCGACCGCATGGCGATCCCGCCGCATGGAGAGGCGTGGCAAGTGGATGGCCCGTCGGGCCCGATTCCCGTCGTCACCTTCGACCAGGACCACGGCGCCATTCGTTCCGTGGGCTACCGCTTCGGCGGCGTCGCCTATTCGCCGGACGTGGTTGGGCTGGACGAGACGGCGTTCGCGGCGCTGGCCGACCTGGACATCTGGATCGTCGATGCGCTGCGCTACCGGCCTCATCCGACGCATGCGCACCTGGAGCTGACCCTCGAGTGGATCGCCCGCGTGAAGCCGAAGCGTGCGATCCTGACCAACATGCACATCGACCTGGATTACCAGCGGCTCAAGCGCGAGCTTCCTGCGGGAGTCGAGCCGGCCTACGACGGCATGGTCCTGCAACATGAACTCAAGGCTTGAAAGGCGTGAAATTATCGCCGCTTAAGTTGGGTTTCCTCGCGTCAGGAAACGGGTCGAGCGCAGAGGCTGTCGTCGCGGCGATCACCGCCGGGACCCTGCCGGCCGAACCGCGGCTGCTGGTGAGCAACAAGAAGACGGCGCCGGCCTTCGCCTGGGCCGCGGCGCGTGGCGTGCCGACCCTGGCGATCCCGACCCTAACCGACCCTGACGGCGCCGACGCCGCCCTGGCCCAGGAGATGGCGGCGCGGGGCGTCGAACTGATCGTGATGTCGGGCTATCTGCGGCGGTTGGGGCCGAAGACGCTGAGCCGGTACGCTGGGCGCATCCTCAACATCCACCCCGGGCCGCTACCCCAGTTCGGCGGCGAGGGCATGTATGGCGCGCGGGTGCATCAGGCGGTGCTGGCCGCAGGCGTGGCGGAGAGCGCCATTGTCATCCATGCTGTCGACGAGGAATACGACCACGGGCCCGAGCTGGCGCGCCGCGCCGTTCCGGTCCTGGCCGGTGACACCGCCCTGGATCTGGAAGAGCGCGTGAAATCGATGGAGCCGGCCTTCTTCGTCGAGACCCTCCAGAGGATCGCCGCGGGCGAACTGGACCTTCCCCGTGCCGGTTGAACGCCGCGCGGTCATCGCGGGCGCCATGGCGCTGGCGGCCTCGGGCGGTGACGTCAGCGCGAAGGGAACGGCCATGTACGGACTGATCGGCAAGATGCTGGCCCACCCAGGCAAGCGCGACGAGCTCATCACGCATCTGCTGAGTGGCAGCGACGCCATGCCGGGCTGCCTCAGCTATGTCGTCGCGACCGACCCGAGCAACCCCGACGCCATCTGGATCACCGAGGTCTGGGACAGCCAGGTCAGCCACCAGGGCTCGTTGAAGCTTGCCAGTGTGCAGGCGACGATCACCAAGGCGCGGCCGCTGATCGCCGGCTTCGGTGAGCGGTTCGAGACCCAGCCGTTGGGAGGCGTCGGCCTGCCCACGGGCTAGTCGCTTGCAATACGATACCCACTATGCAAGCTCTGCCCCTGTCGAAAGACAGGAGGTTCAGCTTGCGTCCCAGTCCCCCTGAACGTGTCACGGAATACCGCCGCCTGGGCTGGTGGCGCGGCGAGACCGTGGATGCGCTGTTCCGGCGCGCGGTGGCGGCACGCAACGACGCCGAGGCGCTGGCCGACGCGCCGAACCGCGAAGCCCTGGTCGGCACGCCGCCGCGGCGGCTGACCTACGCCCAGGCCGACGCCCAGGTGGATGCGCTGGCGCACGTGCTGGCCGGATTGGGCGTCCAGCGCGGCGACGTGGTAGCGATGCAGCTGCCGAACCTGGTGGAAGGGGTGCTGGCGTTCCTGGCCTGCGCGAGGATGGGGGCGATCCTCAGCCCGGTGGCGGTGGCCTATCGCGCCCACGAGCTACGCCAGATTCTGCCGATCGTGACGCCCAAGGTCTATCTCACCGTCGGCGCCTTCCACGGCTGCGACCATGCCGCGATGCTGCTGGACCTGAAGCGCGAGGGCGTGACCGACGCGGAGGTGGTCAGCCTGAACGCGCAGGCGCCCGACGGCGGTCATGCACTGGATGACCTGCTGGCCGCCGCGGCCGCTACGCCCTATCTGACCCCGGCCGACCTCGACGCCGCCGAGGCGCTGACCATCTGCTGGACCTCCGGCACCGAGGCCATGCCCAAGGGCGTGCCGCGGCACCACGACCACTGGGTGGTCAACGGCGAGGCCCTGGTCGAAGCGGCGGGCCTGCGCGCCGGCGACACGATCCTGAACCCGTTCCCGCTGATCAACATCGCCGCGATCGGCGGGATGGTGATGACCTGGCTGGTCTGCCAGGGCCGGCTGATCCAGCATCATCCGTTCGACCTGCCGGTGTTCCTGCGCCAGATGCAGGAGGAGGAGGTCGTCTACACCGTGGCCCCGCCGGCGGTGCTGAACATGCTGCTGCAGAACGAGGCTCTGCTGAGCCAGGTGGACCTCTCCCGGTTGCGTTGCCTGGGCTCGGGTTCGGCGCCGCTAGCCCCCTGGATGGTCAAGGGCTGGCAGGACCTGCACGGCGTCACGGTCATGAACGTCTTCGGGTCGAACGAGGGCACCTCGCTGTTCTCGACGGGCGAGGCCATTCCCGATCCGGAACAGCGCGCGCGCTTCTTCCCCCGCTTCGGCGCCGACGGCGTGGCCTGGCCGGCGGAGTTCCCGGCGAAGATCCGCACGCGGCTGGTCGATCTGGCCACCGGCCAGGACATCGTGGCGCCTGGGATCGAGGGCGAACTGCGCATCGCCGGCGCCATGACCTTCGACGGCTACTATCAGGCGCCGGACCTGACCCGCGCGGCCTTCGACGACCAAGGCTTCTTCCGCACTGGCGACCTTTTCGAGATCGCCGCGGAGGCGGACGGGCGCTGCTATCGCTTCGTCGGGCGCTGCAAGGAGATCATCATCCGCGGCGGCCAGAACATCTCGCCGGCCGAGCTGGACGTGCTGATCGAGAGTCATCCGAAGGTGCGGGAAGGGGCCTGCGCCGCCTATCCCGATGAGCGGCTGGGCGAGCGGGTCTGCGCCGTCGTAGCGACCCGGCCGGGCGAGACCCTGACGCTCGACGACCTGAACGACCACCTCAAGGCCCACGAGATCGCCACCTACAAGCTGCCAGAGAAACTACGGATTGTGGACGCGCTACCCCGCAACCCGTTGAACAAGGTGCTGCGCCGCGAACTGTCGGGCGTCGCGGCAAGCTGACGCAAAGGCAGGCGCCTAACCCGATCAAGGACTTGCGGGCGGAATGCGACTTGCATAGTCGCACCCGTTCCGCGAGCTTGTGATCAACGGTTATGAAAGAGCGCCTCCCGGCAATGACGTCGCCCAAGTTCATTCGCACCTGCTCGATCTGGCGGGCGCTCGAAGTGGTGGGCGATACCTCGATCCTGCTGATCCTGGAGGCTAGCTGGATCGGCGCACGCCGCTTCGACGACTTCCGCGCCCGCACGGGCCTGCTGCAGACCCTGCTCAGCGACCGGCTGAAGCGGCTGGTGGCGGCGAACGTGCTGGAGAAGGTGCTCTATAGCGAGGCGCCGCCCCGCTACGAGTACCGGATGACCGAGAAGGGACGGGACCTCTACTGGCCGGCCCTGATGATGCTGCGCTGGGAGCGCCGCTGGAGCGCGCCGGACGGCAAGCTGCAGCTGCGGCTGCGCCACAAGACCTGCGGCCACCTCTTCGAGCCGACGCCCACCTGCCTGAAGTGTGGCGACGAGATCAGCGCCCGCGACGTCGACTGGGCCGAAGGGCCGGGCGTGGGCTGGATGGCCGCCCGCTACAGCCGCCGTCGCCAGCAGCGCCACGCGGCCACCGGCGCCCAGGGGTTGATGGTGGACGTGGCCCAGATCACCGGCGATCGCTGGGCCAGCCTGGTGCTGCGTTCGATCTTCACCGGCCTGCGCCGGTTCGACGAGATCCATCGGGACACGGCGATGGCGACGAACATCCTGTCCGAACGGCTGTCGTGGCTGACGGCGCAGGGGGTGATCCGTACTCACGACCTGGGCGGGCGCCGCTTCGAATACCGACTGACCGAGAAGGGCGTGGACTACTACCCCGTCCTGCTGATGCTGCTGCGCTGGGGCGACAAGTACTACGTCTCGCCCGAGGGCCCGCCGCTGCTGCTGCGCCACAAGTCGGACGGCCACGACCTGGAGCCGGCGGTGACCTGTTCCTGCTGCGGCCAGCCGGTGGAGCCGCACGCGGTGGCCTATGAGGTCATCGAGGCCGATCCACCCAAGGTGCTCGAACCGGCCTGACCGGCGCCGCCACACAGTCACTTTCATAACGATACTGTATGCGCTAAGCCTGACCGCAAGGGAGGCGTTCGCATGACCTATCGCGTGATCCAGTGGGCGACCGGCGCCATGGGCAAGTCGTGCCTGCGGGCGGTGATCGACCACCCGGCGACCGAGCTGGTGGGCCTCTATGTCTACGGCGACGACAAGGCCGGCCGCGACGCCGGCGACATCGCGCGGCGCGACCCGACCGGCGTGATCGCCACCCGAGACATCGACGAGATCCTGGCCCTGGAGGCCGACGTGGTGATCCACTGCGCGCGCCTGGCCCCGCCGTATGGTTCGCACGACGCGGAGATCCTGCGCCTGCTGGCCTCAGGCAAGAACGTCATCAGTATCAATGGCTACAGCCGGCCTTCTCACTGGTCCGGAGAGCGACGCGACGCGCTGGAAGCCGCCTGCCGGGCGGGTGGGACCAGCCTGATGTCCGCCGGCCTCAACCCCGGCTTCGCCGCCGAGCAACTGGCCGTGGTCGCGACGGGCGTCTGCCAGACGCTGGATCATGTCGAGGTCGTCGAGAGCGTCGACTGCCGGGCGGTGCGCAATCCCGAGTACGTCTTCCGCATCCTCGGCTTCGGTTCGGACCCGGCGGCCGTCGACGCCAACAACCCGTCGTGGGGGCCGGCCAGCTCACTGAACGGCATGTACGAGGAGGTGTTGGCCGCCATGGCCGAGCACCTCGGCCTGACCCTGGACGCCGTACGGACGGACCATCGCGTCTACCCGGCGACCGAGGAGTTGCGTATCGCCGCGGGCACGATCCCCGAAGGCCGGATCGGGCACGTGAACTGGCGCTGGAACGGGCTGGTCAGCGGCCAGCCCAAGCTGACCATGTCCATCCACTGGTGGATGGAAGAGGCCCATCTGGACGAGCCCGATCCGCCGCTCTGGCGCATTCGGATCAAGGGCCATCCCGGCGTGCGCCTCAGCCTCGATGTGGAGAAGCGGGAGGGGGACACGACGGCCACTTCCGCCGAGCAGATCGCGGTCGCCGGCGCGGTGATCAACGCCATTCCGCGCGTGGTCGCCGCAGCGCCGGGCCTCACCACCCGCCCCCTGGCCACACCTTTCCGGGCCGACCTCGCGGACGCTTGATCGCCGGGTGCGCCGCAAGTTACTTGCATAACGATACGTGGTGTGGATGATCGACATCAGGAGGAACGCGCGATGACCGCAGGAGAGACCGACCTGACCGGCCGCGTCGTCATCGTGACCGGGGCCGGCAAGGGCCTGGGCCGCGCCTATGCCCTCGATCTCGCGGCCCATGGCGCGTCCGTGGTGGTCAACAACCGCTGGAGCGATCGCGGCCAATTGGCCAGCGCCGAAGCCGTCGCCGCTGAGATCGTGGCCCGCGGCGGCCGCGCCGTCGCCAACCTGGATCCCGCCGAGGACCCGGCCAGCGGTCGGCGCCTGGTAGAGCAGGCGCTGGAGACCTTCGGAAGGCTGGACGGCGTGGTCTCCAACGCCGGGGTGCCAGAGACCCAGCGCCTGCACCGGCAGACACCTGAGGGCTTCCGGCGGATCTTCGGCATCAACTTCTTCGGCGCCTTCGACCTGGTCCACGCCGCCTGGCCCGAGCTGTCGCGCAGCGGCGGGCGGATCGTGGTCAGCGCCTCATCGGCCGGCCTGCATGGCGGCGACGGCATGGCGGCCTATGCCTCATCCAAGGCGGCGCTGATCGGCCTGGTCCGCGGCCTGGCCACCGAGGGGCGACCCCGAAACGTCCTGATCAACGCCATTGCCCCCTACGCCGTCACCGCCATGACCGAACAGCACCTGGCGCCCGGCCTGGCCGAGCGGATGGACCCCGCCGACGTGGCCCCGCTGGTCTCGTGGCTGATGAGCGAGGCCTGCGACGTCACCGGCCAGACGCTGGTCTCGGGCGGCGGCCGGCTCCGCATCGCCACCGCCGTCGAGGGCGCGCCTGTCAGCCTGGACGGCCCCATTGGCGCAGCGGTTCACGCCGCCATCCGCGCCGAGCCGCGTGAAGCCTATCCCGACTCCCACACGGCCTTCGCGGCCTTCATGGACGGCCGCCCGGCGCTGGCCGCCACCCCCGCATAATCGGACGAGGACACCATGGTCTATATTCTTGGCGGCTGGCAGTCGGACTTCTCCCAGAACTGGGCGCGCCGGCAGATGGACTTCGCCGATGCGTTCGCCGAGGTGGTGGGCGAGGGCCTGGCCGCGGTCGACCTCGAGCCCAAGGACATCGACACCGGCCACGTCGGCAACTTCGTCGGCGACCTGTTCGCGGGCCAAGGGCTGCTGGGCGGCTTCTTCGGCCTGGTGCATCCCGAGTTCGACGGCATGCCGACCTCGCGCCACGAGGCCGCCTGCGCCTCGGGCAGCGTAGCGATCCTGGCGGCGACCGCCGAGATCGAGGCCGGCCGCTACGACACCGCCTGCGTCGTGGGCCTGGAGATGATGCGCAACGTCTCGGGCCAGCAGGCGGCCCAGAACCTGGGCGCGGCGGCCTGGACGGGCCACGAGCTGCAGGACGCGACCTACCTGTGGCCGCGGGCCTTCTCGGACCTCGGCGAAGAATACGACCGCCGCTGGGGCCTGAAGTACGAGCACCTGATGCGGATCGCCGAGATCAACTTCGCCAACGCGCGCAAGAACCCCAACGCCCAGACCCGGCAGTGGGCCTTCAACGACAAGAGCTTCACCGCCGACGACGAGGCCAATCCGGTCGTCGAGGGCATGATCCGCAAGAACGACTGCGGCCAGGTGACGGACGGTTCGGCGGTGATCTTCCTGGCCTCGGAGAAGGCCGCGAAAGAGTACGCCGACAAGCGCGGCATTCCCCTAGAGAGCCTTCCGCGCATCAAGGGCTGGGGCCACACCTCGGCGCCGATCAGCTACGACCGCAAGGTCCGCGCCAGCGAGGGGCAGCCTTACGTCTTCCCGCGGGTGAAACAGGCCATCGACGCGGCCCGCAGCCGCGCCGGCGTCACGGATATCGCTGAGCTGGACGCGGTCGAGACCCACGACTGCTTCACCACCACGGAATACATGGCCATCGAGCACCTGGGCCTGACCGCGCCGGGCGAGGCCTGGAAGGCGATCGAGGACGGCTCGATCGAGATCGGTGGGCGGCTGCCGATCAATCCTTCCGGCGGCCTGATCGGCCTGGGCCACCCCGTCGGCGCCACCGGCGTCCGGATGACGCTGGACGCCTTCAAGCAGGTGACGGGCCGCGCGGGCGACTATCAGGTCGAGGGCGCCAAGACGGTCCAGACGCTCAACATCGGCGGCTCGACCACCACGACCGTCAGCCTCGTCGTGGGCGTCTGATCGTGGCCGACAGCGCCGAAGCGCCGGTCAAGCCGGCGCCGTTCCGCGAGGCCCACCTGATGCCGGTGGACCTGGACGTCGAGCGTCGGCCGGACGGCACGGTGCTGATCACGTCCCGGATTCCGCTCCGGCCCTACGAGGCCAACATCCCGGCCGCCTATGCCCGGCGCGCCGAGGTCTCGGCCGACAAGCCGGCGCTGGCGCAGCGGGGCGCGGACGGGGAGTGGGCGTTCCTCACCTTCGGCCAGCTCAAGCGCGACATGGACGCGGCCACGCAGTGGCTGCTGAGCGAGGCGCCGGCGGGCCCGGTGCTGATCCTCGCCGGCAATACGCCCGCCTTCGCGGTGATGAGCTTCGCGGCCCAGGCGGCGGGCCGCGCCGCGTGCCCGGTCAGTGTGACCTACGCGGCCCTGGGCGGCGACTATGGCCGGCTGGCGCATGTGGTCGACAAGGTGAAGCCCGGCGTGGTGTTCGCCGAGGACACCGCCATGGCCAAGGGCGCGCTGGAGACGCTGAACCTGCACGGCGCGCGGATCGTCACGACCGATCCCACTAGCCTGTCCAAGCCGGCGACGGCCTACGCCGACGTGCTGGCGACGCCGGTCACCGATGCGGTCGCCGCCTCCATCGCCGGCCTGAAGCCGCAGGATCGCGCCGCGCTGATGCTGACGTCGGGCTCCACCGGCCTGCCGAAGGTGGTGCCGATCACCTTCGACAACCTGATGGCCAATTCCACCCAGTGCCAGCAGACCATCGGCGAGGCCGCGGGCTGGCACGAGGTGATGCTGGACTGGCTGCCCTGGCACCACGCCGCCGGCGCGTTCGTCCTGCGAACCACGCTGCTGGAAGGCGGCACACTCTACATCGACGACGGCAAGCCGGCGCCGGGGCTGTTCGACACCTCGATCCGAAACCTGCGCGAGATCGCGGTCAGCTACTTCAACAACGTGCCCCTGGGCTACGCCATGCTGACCGACGCCCTGGAACAGGACCCGGTCCTGCGGGCGACGTTCTTCCGCAAGATGCGGCTGATGCTGTACGGCGGCGCGGGCCTGCCGCAGACGGTGATGGACCGGCTGCAGGCGGCGGCCGTCGCCGAGACCGGCCACCGGATCATGATGACCAGCGGCTACGGCATGACCGAGACCGTCTCGGCCTTCATGGTCATCCACTTCGAGACCGACCGTGTGGGCATCGGCCTGCCGGCGCCGGGCACGACCATCAAGCTGTCGCCCAGCGGCGAGCGCTATGAGCTGCGCGCCCGCGGCCCCAACGTTACCACGGGCTATCTGGACGAGCCCGAGAAGACGGCGGCGGCCTTCGACGAGGAGGGCTTCTATCGTACCGGCGATCTCGTGGTGTTCCACGACCCGGAGGACCCGACCAAGGGCCTGGCGTTCTCCGGCCGCGCGGCCGAGGAGTTCAAGCTCTCCAGCGGCGCCTGGGTCTATGGCGGGGCGCTGCGCGATGGCCTGATCAAGGCCCTGTCGCCGCTGGTGGTCGACCTGGTGCTCTGCGACGACGGCCGGCCCTGGCTGGGCGTCATGCTCTGGCCAAAGCCGGATGCGGATCCGACAGAGATCGCCCGCCGCCTCGGCGACTTCAACGCCAGCCAGCATGGCAGCGCCGGCCGGGTGAAGCGCGCGCTGCTGCTCGCCGAGTCGCCCAGCGCCAACGCCCACGAGATCTCGGACAAGGGCACTATCAACCGCCGCGCGGTCATCGACCGGCGAGCCGGGGAGGTGGAGCGCCTGTTCGCCGACACGCCCGACGCCGGGGTCATCGTCCTGGGATGACGCTCAGCGCTGGGTGTGCGGCGTCCACTCGGCGCCGACCTTGGCATAGTCGGCGCTGAACCAGCGGGGATAGCCGTGCAGGGTCTGGCCGCCATCGGCCAGCACCTCGGCGCCCGTGACGTAGCCAGCGTCGTCGCCGCACAGGAACACCGCCAGCCGGGCGATGTCTTCCGGCTTGCCCAGCCGTCCAACCGGGGTGTTCGCCAGTGCATCGGCGCGCACCGCCGGGTCGTCGATCAGTGACTTGGTCATGGCCGTCTCGATGATCCCCGGCAGCACCAGGTTCACGCGGATGCGCCAGACGCCTAGCTCGGACGCCAGCGACCTGGCCAGCATCCGCAC
>Ga0209026_1001313_pt1 | contig 11198 bp, 9 predicted proteins | sample AraplaCL_Col_mCL_FD_184262 | JGI IMG/M metagenome (GOLD analysis project Ga0209026, IMG submission 184262) | Arabidopsis root microbial communities from the University of North Carolina, USA - plate scrape CL_Col_mCL (SPAdes) (version 2) | ecosystem: Host-associated > Plants > Roots >... | reverse complement strand
CTGTATGAATATTGCTTAACGCTACCTGCACGTCAAGGAAGGTGATGGCATTTATCTTTTTAGATAGTTTTAAAACCGAGTCTATTTGCTTAAATGGCATACGGTTACGGTAAGTATTATCCTTACCCGGGAAACCGCTGGCTACTACTGCAATATAATGTAATGCAGGTTGTACCGGGGTTTGCGGATCGGCTTTCTGCCATTCTTTCACCTCGCCTTTTAGCCTGGCTAACATTTCGTTTGGCGGCAGTTCTCCCAAAATACCCATCTTTTTAGCGTACAGGTTACCGTAATAAGCTACCACACGTTTAAACGGCAGTATAGCACCCGGCAACGGGTACGGTGCATTTTTAACGGGCCATTTACCGCTGGTATCGCCATGTGCCAAACGTTTCATCAACGAGTCGTACAGCTTTTTGTCAATAGGCGGGTACACCACTTTGGTAGTAATGGTATCAGAGGTAGTGGTGGTGGTTTTGGCGGTGGTGGTTGCTGCGGTAGCTGCCTTTTTAGTAGTATCAGTAGCGGCGGCATCTTTTTTTCCGTTCGAGCTGCAGTCAGAAAAAACAGTTAAGCAAGCCAATAAGATAAGGTTTGAAAAAGCAATGGTTTTTAATTTCATAAATGAGGGTTACTTTGGCAGTAAATATAGTTTGATTAACTATTAAATTAAAGATTGTTGAAAGATATTGTAAAACTTAGCTAGCGTTTGTTTTTATAGAACTTGCCAAACACGCCCAAAGGCAATTTCGGACCGGCAGTAGCCTGCAGGTATAATTCGCCAATCTCCAGGTTCTCTACTTTAGGAAAAGCGCTCTTGATCAGATTCTCTACCACAACTGCCGAGAAACCAAGCGAATAGGTATTCAACACCAGGAAATGTTCTTCCGGATCGAGCAGTTGCACCACGTCCTGCATCATTTCGTTAATGTGGTCTTCCAACTTCCACTTTTCGCCGTTGGGTCCGTTGCCGTAAGCAGGGGGATCGAGGATGATACCATTATATTTTTTACCGCGTTTTACCTCGCGCTTTACAAATTTCAAAGCATCCTCTACCACCCAACGAATGTTTTTTAAACCCGATATTTCCTGATTTTCATTACCCCACGTTACCACTTGTTTAATAGAATCCACGTGCGTAGTATCGGCACCGGCAGATTGCGAGATCAAAGACGCACCACCCGTGTAGGCAAACAGGTTCAAAACCTTTGGTTCGGGCGTTTTAAAGGCTTTGATGTTTTTTGAGATATAATCCCAATTAACGGCCTGTTCAGGGAATACTCCCACATGTTTAAACGAGGTTAATCCCAATCGCAACTTTATGGCTGCTTCAGGATTTTTGTATTCTATATGCCAGCGATCCGGCGTAGCCGGATTCTTTTTGATCCATTCGCCCGAAGTAGCCGAACGCCCCTTAAAACGGATAGTATGGCGCTTCTGCCATTCGCTTTGCGGCAAAGCTTTGCTCCACACCGCCTGCGGCTCCGGGCGAATTAACACCACATTGCCAAACCTCTCCAATTTCTCAAAATCGCCGCAATCAATCAGTTCGTAGTCTTTCCAGTGGGTGGGCGTAAGAAGTTGGATCATGGCTTTACTAAAGATTGGAGAATGAAGATTAAAGATTAGTTATAAGGCACAAAGATAACTATTTCACCAATCTTTAATCTTTACTCTCTAATCTCCAACTACAGTTTCGCCTTAGCCGTTTGCATAAACTTGCTGGCAAATACAAAATCATTTAGCTCTTTATTGTCAGATTTGGCGATGTCTTTCCGCATCTTATTGGCGTTGTCACCAACAAGCTGGGATATACGTAATTTGCCAAAATATCTCACGGATCGATAGCTGTCGGTTAATCTGCTAACGACAACTTTCGATTGTTGGTGATAACACCAACAAGGGCGAAAACAAATTCGGGGCAATTTCGATAGAATAAGTACAACGTTTATTTCACTTTTGTAAGTATAAGTTTGGTAGGCACGTAAAAATTGTGGTCAAGCTTATCCAAATTTTTTCCTTTGCTTACTATTCTCATACCTTCAAGGTCTTTTAGTTCCCAACTTAGCGTACCATTTGGTAACAACTCAACTATTGCATGTCCACTATTTGATTTGCCTTGATCGTGAAATGTAAAACGTAAAACGTTTTTTGAAATCTGTTTATTCGCAAAATATCCATTTTCTAATGAAGCTTTTTTGCCAATACTATTTTGCATCTCCTTTCCGTCTTTTATATAAAGATGATGACCAATAACAAAATCCACATAATTATTGTAAATAGTATTATAAACTTTTTCTGTTTTCAATACTATTTTAAAAGTGATTTTGTCATCCGTATATTCCCATGTCCCATCAAAACGATGTAAAGAAGCAGTTGAAATATAAGCGGTATCAACTTGGTTAGCTTTTGATTTAGCCAAAATACCTATTACTAGATAAAGTGCTATAAATATTCTTTTCATATCATTAATTACAATTGTTGTTAACTACTTGATTGTTTTGTTTTACGATTGGAGTCCAGGAGCCGAATTGATAGTCTCCTCTCATTAGTGTTAGTCCTGAATTATTTAACATGCTTAACAAAGCCAACTCATAGGACGTAGTATTATCATTAGCTTGAGCATATAACTGTTGCGAAAGATCATAGTTATCTGAAAATGCTGTGTAGTGATCATCGGATAAGTTGTTTGCTGCAAATGCTGCAAACTGGACGGGATCGATGATTTTGATCATGTAAGTACCTCCAAACGTAACTAACACATCTGAAAATGTTTTGGTGTTCTTGATATCGCCGCTATGCAGCGCATCGAATAACGCCTTAATATCCGCCGGAGAAAAAGTTGGATAATTTGTGGGGCCGTAAAAATGCGTATGTATTACGCCGTCGCTGGTTGGGGGAATATTAATGTCAACAGAGGCAGATCCTATCGTCCCTACTGATGGACCGTTTGCGCTTACAGACCCATCAGTATTTAGAGTGTAAGTATAACCGAATTCTTGATTGCCATCGGTGGTAGCTTGCATAGCACTAAGGAGTCCCTTGAAAGCAGTGTTTGCTGCTAGAAAAGCTGCTTGTTGACACGGATTTTTGCTCGTATCCGGCGGTGGGGTACCAGTTGGACCACCAGTACTTCCCCCCGTATCGCCCAAAACGCCGCCACCAGGAGGGCCTTGAGCCAGATCATCGCAAATATCAGGTATTACATCATCTATTACCGGGTCGCAATTGTAATAGATGTATACCGTGCCGTCATCCAACACCACATCATACTCACAATCCTCTTCCCAATAAACCGTAACCCCGCCACACGTTGGTTTAGCTACATTAACTTGTTTGTTTGTTGAATTTACTTGCTGTGTTGAATTTGCAGAAGCGGCTCCCGGTGTACCAAGTTTGGCAACAATTTGCCCGGCATTATAACGCCACCCGTTAATAAAATGTCTGTCAAGCGTATAGAAGATAATTGATCCTGTAAAAGTTGAAGGTATTTGCTTATAGTGCAAATTAGCAATTACCGATTTCTTAGTTTGGTTAAAATCTTCAATTACTTTCATAAATACGCTCAAGCGTTTGCCATTACTCAACTTTATAAATACCGCTTCTGTTTTATTTCGAAAAAATACGGTATCACCAGCCTTTTGCTGCCGCGTTGACAGCATAAAATTTTCTTTCTCTAACTCAAACTCAGCTACCTGACTGTTATCGTCGCGGGTATAAGCCTGGTAGTTGCCCCATTTAACGTTTAGGTTTCTGATAAAGTTGCTGACTTGACTACCATTTGTAGAGGTGGTAGCTTGTCCCGACGCGTTTATACCACTATTATAAATGCCTTTTAACTCGCTTATATCGGCATCACTTAATGCAATATTTTGCTGAGTGCCGCTCATGCGAATATCCTTTCGGCAACTGTGGATAACAAAAAAAGCAAGGAATAATAACAGGGCAGTGCCTGGTTGCACTACCCTTCTTAAGGAGTAGAGTTTTCTCATACGCAATAAAGTTTAAGTACTGTTTAGTATTCAAAGCTAGGAAGCGTTTTTGAGATTTCAAAATTCAGATCATAATAAAAGGCTGCCAGACTGTTTTTGAATCACAGCTTCGCCCTTGCCGCCTGCATAAACTTGCTGGCAAATACAAAATCGTTTAGCTCTTTATTGTCAGATTTGGCGATATCTTTATTGGTGCCTTCCCACCATTTTCGCCGTTATACAAAAGATGATATGTCGCCGATACCCATTACCACTTTAGTCGTAGACTACAGGCATAGTCATCCGAAGTCAGAGACTTCGGATAGCTTCTATTTTTTTATTAAATAAACACGAACGAACGCGCGCTGTCCGAAGTTTGAAACTTCGGACGTCTGTGCATGTAGTTTGCAACTACAATTTCGCCTTCGCCGCGTGCATAAACCACTTTAGTCGTAGACTACAGGCATAGTCATCCGAAGTCAGAGACTTCGGATAGCTTCTATTTTTTTATTAAATAAGCACGAACGAACGCGCGCTGTCCGAAGTTTGAAACTTCGGACGTCTATGCCGGTAGTTTGCAACTACAATGTATATTTAAAAAATATGGCGCGTAACGGTTACATCATTCATGATCAGCAAAATGTTTACTACATGACTTTCACTGTAGTGGGTTGGATTGATGTGTTTTCCAGACAGCTATACAAAGATATTTTTATCGAGTCGCTAAAATTTTGCCAGCAAAGTAAGGGCTTGCGCCTGCACGCCTATGTGATCATGAGTAATCATGTTCATTTGATTGCGTCGGTTGATGAGGGACAAAGCCTCAGCGTTTTTGTACGCGATTGCAAAAAGTTTACCGCCAAGAAAATCTTATCAGAAATAGAAACTAATACCATTGAGAGTCGGGCTGAGTGGATGCTTCATCAATTTAAATATTTCGCCTCAAGGCACAGTAGAAATGAAAAGTATCAGTTATGGCAGCATGATAATCATTTTGTCGAGTTAAGCTCTCCAGCGTTTACGCAACAAAAAATAGATTACATACATAATAATCCTGTAAGAGCTGGATTAGTTTACAAACCAGAGGATTACGTTTATTCAAGCGCCTCCAACTATGCGAATATTGATCAAATTATTGATGTGGATTGTTTGATTTTTTAACCTTCACGGTAGTCATAGACTACGGGCATAGTCATCCGAAGTCAGAGACTTCGGATAGCATCTTTGTTTTATTAAATACAACGCGCGCTGGCCGAAGTTTAAAACAACGCTGTCCGAAGTCTCTGACTTCGGACGCATATGCATGTAGTTTGCAACTACAGCTTCGCCTTTGCCGCCTGCATAAACTTGCTGGCAAATACAAATTCGTTCAGCTCTTTATTATCAGATTTGGCAATGTCTTTATTGGTGCCTTCCCACCATTTTTCGCCATTATACAAAAAGATGATATGATCGCCGATACCCATCACCGAGTTCATATCATGCGTAACCACCACGGTGGTGATGTTGTATTCTTTGGTCAGTTCGTCGATAAGTTCGTCGATAAGGATGGAGGTTTTAGGGTCGAGGCCCGAGTTAGGCTCATCCACAAACAAATATTTAGGCTGCATAGAAATAGCGCGGGCAATGCCCACACGTTTTTTCATACCACCAGAAAGCTCAGACGGGAAAAGCTTATTCTTGTCTTCCAGGTTTACCCGTTTTAAGCAGAAGTTAGCGCGGTCCAGCTTTTCCGACTTCGACATATCAGTAAACAAATTAAGCGGGAACATGATGTTCTCCTCTACGGTCATGGAATCAAAAAGCGCCGAGTTTTGAAACAGCATGCCAATGTGGGTACGTATAGGTACGCGCTGCTCAAAGTTCATTTCAGTAAAGTTCTCGCCATCGAAGATAACGCTCCCTTTAGTGGGTTCATGCAGGCCCACAATACATTTTAATAAAGTAGTTTTACCGGAACCCGAACCACCAATAATGAGGTTATTACGACCGGGTTTAAACTGCGTCGAGATGTCCTTAAGCACCTCATTTTCGCCAAATGTTTTATAAATGTTTTTGGTTTCGATCATAGCATTAAACGTGTTATGACCAAATCGGCAAACAATATCATTACGCAGCTATAAACCACGCCCCGGGTAGACGCCTGGCCCACTTCCAAAGCCCCGCCTTGAGTATAAAAGCCTTGATAAGCACAAATTGACGTGATAATAAATCCAAAAACGATGGCTTTGATCAATGCCACACGGACAGTTAGGCCGGCAAAGTTTTGCGTTACACCGGTAATGTAATCGGCCGGGGTTACGTCGCCAGATACTACGCAGGCAATATAACCGCCGGTAATGGCCAGCAAAATAGACGCAATAACCAACATAGGCACCATACACATGCCGGCAATAACTTTGGGCGATATCAAATAGCCGGGCGCATTAACGCCCATAATTTCTAAGGCATCTATTTGCTCTGTTACGCGCATAGTACCAATTTGCGAGGCGATGCTTGAACCCACGCGGCCGGCCAATACCAACGAGGATATCGTAGGGCTAAATTCAAGGATGGTAGAGTCGCGGGCAATGCTGCCGGCAATGCTCATGGGTACCAGCGGACTTGCTAACTGAAACGCCACCTGTATAGTGGTTGCCGCGCCGATAAAAACCGAAATAATAGAAATAATTCCTAACGAGCCTATGCCAATGGATACCATTTCGCGCATGATCTCGGCCCAGTACACCTTAAATTTTTCCGGCTTGCGGAAACTTAATCTTAGTAAAAGTATATATCTGCCTAAACTGTAAAACATGGTTGAGTTTGATTGCTAAGATACGGTTTTAGCTTATTTGCCACCGCATTTAGCAGATTTAAGGTTCTAACATATATTTTCAATTTATGTTCGTACCCAACCTTAAATTTGATTTACAAGGTGCGGTATTTTTTTGAAATGTTTGGTGGCGTAACTGTGTCAGTAGTCCCAAAACCTCATCATGATAACCTAAAAAGTGTCCCAAAGTGTCCCGACCCATTTTTCAAAATGTTGATTATCAATACATTGATTAAAATAGCTGTCCCGGGTGTCCCGCCTCTCTGGTGGGACACTTTTTCAATTTACCGCTTTTTCTGCTCGCCTTTTCGTAGTGTGATCACGGCAATTTCAGGCCAGATACCTACCCGGCCCTTAAAACCAAGGAAACCAAAACCGCGGTTTACATATAGGTATTTGCCACCCTGCTCGTATAAACCCGCCCATTGCGGGTACATATACTTTATAGGGCTCCATTGAAAGCCAAACAGTTCGATACCAAACTGCATACCGTGCGTATGGCCGGCAAAGGTAAGGTTGATGTGCTTTAAATGTTCCAGCGTTTTGGCCTCCCAATGGGATGGGTCGTGCGACATCAGGATCTTGAATTGCTCGTCGGGTACATTTTCGGCCGCTTTAGTCAGGCTGCCGTATTTATGAAAACCGCCTTTGCCCCAGTTCTCCACGCCGATGAGGGCAATTTCCTGGCCGTCCTTTTTGATTTCTGTAGAACGGTTAAGCAGCAATTTAAAGCCAATTTCATGGTGTACTTGTTTTAGGCGGGCGAGGTTAGCCTTTTTATCAGTGTCGCTATCCCAACCCGTATAATCGCCGTAATCATGGTTACCCAATACCGAGTATTTGCCATAAGGCGCTTTCAATTGAGCGAAGGTATCTATCCATGGCTCCATTTCTGATGCTTTATTATTCACCAGGTCGCCGGTGAACAGGATCATATCGCTGTTTTGTTTATTCACCAGGTTAACGCCTTTTTGTACACCACTTTTGCTGGTAAAACTGCCTGCGTGGATATCCGAAAGTTGCGTTATTGTAAATCCGTCAAATGCATCAGGCAGATCAGGAAAGAATAGCGTGGTACGATGAACTTTATACCGATGGCGGCCACCGGTCATTCCGTACATCAAACTAAAAAACGGAATTGCAGCCATGATCAGCGCCAACTCACTCACCCAAACCGCCCGCAGGGGAAACGAGCGGAAAACACGGGTGATGTCTTCAATAAGTAACACCGGCATGGCAAATATTTTTGGCACCAATACCAGCAAGGTAAGGGCCATCACCCAGGTAGCCAACCAGGCCGGTTGTGTTTTACGCAGGCGTAACTGCATCATCAAAAAGAACCCGATGAAGATCAGGGCATCCAGCGCCCAATAAAGTGTTAGGACCAGGGAACTGTCGGTTAAGGTTTTAACAGCCTGGTAGAAATAGACCTCGGCTAAAACCCAGATCAGTAGTATAAAAGGCAAACGTTTGCGCATAGTAGTAAAAGGCCCAAAAGCCCGAATAGTTCGTTGTACAAATAGACGATTAGTGATGCGATATATTTCAAACCTTTTAGAATATTTATTAGCGGATCATTTGCTGCCAGGTTGATCATCTTTAGTCGGCTACTACTTATACATTAACCAAAGGTTAACGCTTTTTTTACAATTATCAATTGGGATTTTTAGTAGTTTTATGACCTACGCAATATTATATGAAATTATCTATGCCTTTTGCAATTATTCGGTTATCAGCCCTTTATATTGCTATTCTATTAATTGCTATTACAGTATCGGTTTCGGCGCAACGTAGAGGCGGTGGTCAAGGTGGAGTTATGACCCCCGAAATTGCCGCACGTATAGAGGTCCAACGCCGTGACTCCGCATTTGTTCATCAGAACTACAAAAAATTGGAAGTAATGGTACCTATGCGGGATGGCATTAAGCTTTATACCCAGATCTACGTACCTCGCGACTCAACAAAAAAATTCCCGATTGTAATGCAGCGCACACCTTATGGATGCGCGCCTTATGGAGCAACCTATAAAACGCTGTTAGGTCCGTCTGCATTATTTACCCAGGAAGGCTTTATCGTAGTTTACCAGGATGTTCGCGGAAAATACATGTCAGAGGGTGACTTTGTGGCCGTTCGCCCTTATATCGCAAACAAAAAGTCAAACAAAGATATTGACGAAACTACCGATAGTTACGATACCATTGATTGGTTGATAAAAAATATCAATAACAATGGCAAGGTAGGTGTATGGGGTATTTCTGCACCTGGTTTTTATGCGACCGAAACGGCGATTGATGCGCATCCTGCTCTAAAAATCGTCTCTCCGCAGGCGCCGGTTACCAACTGGTTTATGGGCGACGACCGCCACCACAACGGCGTTTTCCAGGAGATGGGAACCTTCGCATTTATTTCGGGCTTTGGTGCGCCGCGCCCTGAACCCAGCCCGAGAGGTGCTCCTGGTTTCTCTGATTATGGCACTCCCGATGGTTATAAATTTTATCTAGGCGTAGGGCCGTTAAAGAACTTAAACGACCGTTACCTGCATAATACCAACACGCTTTGGAATGAGATGATGGAGCATGGCAACTATGACCAATACTGGCAAAGCCGCACTCCCGAACCGCATCTAAAAAACATTAAACCCGCCATGCTGGTAGTAGGAGGTTACTTCGACCAGGAAGATCCGTATGGCCCGTTAAAAACCTATGCGGCTATTGAACGCGGCGGGCACCAGGACAGAAATATTTTGGTGATGGGCCCATGGTTCCACGGCGGTTTTTCGCGTGGCGACGGTGACTTTTTAGGAAATATTCGCTTCGGTAACCAAAAGACCGCGGCATTTTATCGTGAGAACATAGAATTCCCGTTCTTTATGCATTATCTGAAAGATGCGCCGGATCCGAATCTGCCAAACGTATATATGTTTGAATCAGGATCGAACGAGTGGCATAAATACAGCGAATGGCCGACAAAAACTGCCATACAGAAAGCACTATATATGCAAGCTGATGGCAAGTTATCTTTCGAAAAACCGAAAGCCACTAAAACTTCTTTCGATGAATACATTAGTGATCCGGCAAAGCCGGTTCCGTACAGCGCCGCTATCAATCAGGTCCGCGGAAGCGAATTTATGATAGAAGATCAGCGATTTGCGGCCACCCGCCCGGATGTACTGGTTTACCAAACCGATGTTTTAGATAAAGATGTACACATTACCGGCAATGTTATGGCCGATATGTTCGTTTCAACTACCGGCACCGATGCCGATTTTGTGGTAAAGGTCATTGATGTTTATCCGGATAATGCACCGAACAATAGCCCGGTTGTGGGAACTAAAATGGGCGGTTTCCAAATGATGGTACGCGGCGAAATTATGCGTGCTAAATATCGTAACAGCTTCACCAACCCGGAGCCAATGGTTCCGGGAAAAGTAACCGAGGTTAAATGGGATGTAGAAGATATCAACCACACATTTTTGAAGGGTCACCGTATTATGATCCAGGTTCAAAGCACGTGGTTCCCGTTAAATGACCGTAACCCGGGCAAGTTTATGGATATCTACAAAGCCAGTGAGTCTGACTTCCAAAAAACAACCAATAAGGTTTACTTCAGTCCCGAATATCCATCGCATGTGAATGTGAAGGTTGCGGAAAAATAACTATTTATTTTTTCCGTCAAGCCAATTCATTGAATACCGTAGCACGTTATCTCCTGCCTGGTTTTTAGTTTCCACTAAAATATCGGGGGCTACAGGTGCACTATCTTTGGTATTACCGTTCGGGCGTATCCATAAAGTGGTTGACGTAAACGCCTCAAATCGTGTATTTGGCAACTTGATCGGACATAGTTCGCCATAATCGTTTGCCGGCTCGCCTACCGGTTCGCCTATTAATGTAGCCAGCCTATAATCTTTAATAGTTGATGCGAGCATATTGGCGCTCGAGAAAGTGAACGAGCCTATAAGGAAACAAACCTTCCCTCTATAGAAATATTCTTGTTTATTTGGCTTACGCGTATCATTGGGACCAAACTTCATCGAAGTGCCGTTATCCATCGTAAAGTATTTGGCAGGCTTGGTATAGTTTAATCCGGGAGTTTTCATATGCGTTTTAAACTGCTCACTTACCTTTAGTTCCGAACCACCAGCCATACGATACGAACTTTTCGTTAAATAACTCAACAAGTAATCGCCCAGACCAGAATCGCCACCGCTGTTTTCGCGCAGGTCGACCACCAATTTATCTATCTTTTGCTCTGCTATCGCTTTAAATACAGAATCGGTAAACTTTTCAAACCGGTCCCTTTTCTCCATCGATCTGAAATTGAAATAGCCATATTGACCTTCCAGCACCGTAAAAGTGTAGGGTGCCGGATTTGCAGTTCCGTTTGCCGTAGCAGATAAATATTCGGGCGAA
>Ga0209026_1001311_pt1 | contig 11210 bp, 10 predicted proteins | sample AraplaCL_Col_mCL_FD_184262 | JGI IMG/M metagenome (GOLD analysis project Ga0209026, IMG submission 184262) | Arabidopsis root microbial communities from the University of North Carolina, USA - plate scrape CL_Col_mCL (SPAdes) (version 2) | ecosystem: Host-associated > Plants > Roots >... | reverse complement strand
GCCTCGCTTCCGGTTGGCCCGATGGCGGAGTGGTGACGCAGCGGACTGCAAATCCGTGCACCCGAGTTCGATTCTCGGTCGGGCCTCCAAAGCTTTCCCTTACTTCAGTTCGCCCAGGACGGTCGGGATCAGTTCCGAGACCGTGGGGTGGATGTGCATGGTCCGCATGAGGGTCGTGTAGGGCTGTTTCGCCGCCATGGTGTCGAGCACGGTGTGGATCGCCTCGTCGCCCTCGATGCCCAGGATTGCGGCGCCCAGGATGGCGTCGGTGTCGGCGTCGACCACCACCTTCATGAAGCCCTGGGTCTCGCCCCGCTCGGTGGCGCGGCCGACGCGGCTCATCGGGCGCGTGCCGATTCGCACCTTGTGGCCCGCGGCCCGGGCGGCGGTTTCCGTCATGCCGCAACGCCCTAGCGGCGGATCGATATAGAGGGCGTAGGTCTCGATCCGGTCGCTGACCCGGCGCGGATCGTCGTCCAGCAGGTTGGCGGCGACGATCTCGTAATCGTTCCAGGATGTGTGGGTGAACGCGCCCTTGCCGTTGCAGTCGCCCAGGGCCCAGACGCCCTCGGCCGTGGTGCGCAGCTGGTCGTCCACCTGGATATAGCCTCGGGCGTCGGTGGCGATCCCCGCCGCCTCGAGCCCAAGGTCGGCGGTGTTGGGCTGGCGGCCGACGGCCAGCAGCACGTCGGAGCCGACCACCGTCGGATCGCCGGACTTGCAGTCGACCCCGACCTCGATCCCGTCGGCGTGGGGCTTGAAGCTGATGCACTCCGCGCCGGTCCGGACGGTGATCCCCTCGCCTTCCAGGATCTCGCGGATGGCCTCGGAGACCTCGGGGTCCTCGCGGGACACCAGGCGCGGCCCCTTCTCCACCACCGTCACCGCCGCGCCGAAGCGGCGGTACATCTGGGCGAACTCCAGGCCGATGTAGCTGCCGCCCACGACCACCAGATGGCGCGGCAGGCGCTCCAGCTCCAGGATCGAGGTGTTGTTCAGCCATTCGACGTCGTGGACGCCGGGAAAGTCCGGGACCACGGCGCGGCCGCCGACGTTGATGAAGATCTTCGGGGCCGTGAGGCGCTCGCCGTTCACCTCGACCTCATGCGGGCCGATGAAGGTCGCCTGGCCGCGGATCAGCTCGCAGCCCTTCATCCCGCCGATCCAGGTCTCCAGACCCTTGCGGGCGTTCATGGTCACGGTGTGGGCGCGGGCGCGAACCTTGGGCATGTCCACGGCGATGTCGCCCTGCAGGACAACGCCATAGTCGGCCGCGCGGCGGGCCACGTGGGCGGCGCGGGCGCTGGCGACCAGGGTCTTGGTGGGCATGCAGCCGGTGTTGACGCAGGTTCCGCCCAGGAACTTCCGCTCGATCACGGCCACGGTCTGGCCCGCGGCGCTGAGGCGTCCGGCCAGGGCCGGCCCCGCCTGCCCGGCCCCGATGACGATGGCGTCGAAGGCCCGGCTCACAGGACGCAGGCCACGACCAGGGCCGCGCCGCCCACGGCGACGAGGTCCTCGATGAGCGCCGCCGGCAGGTCGCGCCCGAAGGCCGCCGCCAGCTTGCCGCGCGCCGCCGCGCCGCCCAGGGTGCCGATCACCGCGCCGACCGCGCCCAGCACCAGTCCGGGCAGCAACGCGCCGGCCGAGAGGCCCACCGCCGCCCCGGCCAGGCCGCCCGAGACGATGCGGCCGCCGAACTGGACCGGGACCTTGCGGCTGGGGGTATTGGGCAGCTTGTCGTTGAGCAGTTCGCCGATCGCGATGACGCTGACGATCCAGGGCGTGATCGCAGCGCCCAGGAACGCCAGCGGCGTGCCGGTCAGCTTCAGGATGCCCAGCGACGCCGCCCAGCTCACCGCGGCGACGGGCGTGACGGCCCTAAGGCCGGCGATCACGCCCAGCAGGAGGGCGGCGAGGTAGAAGGTCATGGCGTGATCCCCAATACTTGAACGTCCGAGGCGCGCACCTTAACCGGAAGCATGGCTGACGAACTCCCATACGTTCTGGTTACCGGATCCACCCGCGGCATAGGCGCCGCGATCATGGACGCGCTGGCGGGCCGCGCGCATGTGATGGGGCACGGCAGCACCGACGCAGACCTGTCGGACCCTGCGGGCGCCGAGCGGCTTTGGGAGGCGGCGATCGCCCGGCTGGGCCAGGTGGACGTGCTGATCAACAACGCCGGGGTGTTCGAACCCATAGCCGTCGAGGCGTCGCTGGACGACTGGCACGCTGGCTGGGGGCGGACGATGCAGATCAACCTGCAGGCCTCGGCCGATCTCTGCCGGCGCGCGATCCTGCACTGGCGCGAGCGCGGGGTCGGCGGGCGGATCGTCAACATCGCCAGCCGCGCGGCCTATCGCGGCGACAGCCCGGCGCACTGGCACTACGCCGCCTCCAAAGCGGGGATGGTCGGCATGACCAAGTCCATCGCCCGCGGCTATGCACGCGAGAACATCCTGGCCTTCGCCGTCTGCCCCGGCTTCACCATGACCGGCATGGCCGAGGACTATCTGGCCAGCCGCGGCGGCGACAAGCTGCTGGCCGACATCCCGCTGGGCCGGGTGGCCGATCCCGCCGAGGTGGCCAGCGCGGCGACGTACCTGGCGCTGGAGGCGCCGCCATCGATGACGGGCGCGGTGATCGACATCAACGGCGCCAGCTTCGTGCGATAATTTACGTACGTCATTTCTTCGTCAAAGCGTCGCCTTGCGTCCGCCACGATCCACACGCGTAATTTGTGGCGAGGGGCGATGGGAGGAATGACAATGACCCTGAAGCGACTGCCGGTGGCGGCCCTGGCCTGCCTGACCGCCGCCACCTCCGCCCCGCCGCCGCTCGCAGCCCAGCCCCGCCGCGTGGTCGATGGAACGCCGTCGGTCGACGCCTGCGCCGAGCTGGGGTTCAAGACCGCGCCCGAACGGCCGGATCGCGGGCGCTATGTCCGCGCGCCGATGCCGCCGCCGGTGTCCTATGCGCCCGCCCCGCCGCCGCCCGCCCCGCCGCCTATGGTCGCGGCGATCCCGTCCCTGCCCGTCCCGCCGGTGGAACGGCGGATCGCGCCGACCGGCAAGGCCGCGGTCCAGGAGCTGGCGGTCACCGCCAACCGCTACCAGGGGCCGCCGTCGCAGCCGCTGAACACCGAGCGCTATCCGGGCGCCGTCGCCAACCCCATCCGGCAGGTGGCCACCGACCCGGTCTCGACCTTCTCCGTAGACGTCGACACCGCCGCCTATTCCAACGTCCGCCGGTTCCTGAACGAGGGCTCGCGCCCGCCGACCGACGCGGTGCGGGTCGAAGAGCTGGTGAACTATTTCGAGTATGGCTACGCACGGCCGCAGGATCGGGCCACGCCGTTCAGTTCCTATGTCGCCCTGGCCCCCTCGCCCTGGAACCCTGAGCGCCAGATCCTGCACGTAGGCCTGCAGGGCTTCGATATGCCCAAGGGCGAGCAGCCGCCGCTGAACCTGGTGTTCCTGATCGACACCTCGGGCTCGATGTCGTCCGAGGACCGGCTGCCGCTGGCGCAGAAGTCGCTGAACCTGCTGATCGACCGGCTGCGGCCGCAGGATAGGGTGGCGATGGTGGCGTACGCCGGCTCGGCCGGCGCGGTGCTGGCGCCCACCGACGGACGCCAGAAGCTGAAGATGCGCTGCGCCCTGGGCGCGCTGCACTCGGGCGGCTCGACCGCCGGCGGCCAGGGGCTGAGCCTGGCCTATGCGCTGGCGAAGGAGAACTTCGACCCCAAGGCGGTGAACCGCGTGATCCTGGTCACCGACGGCGATTTCAACGTGGGCGTGGCGGACCCGTCGAAGCTGAAGGACTTCGTATCCGAGAAGCGCAGGGACGGGGTCTATCTGTCGGTCTACGGCTACGGCCGGGGCAACTACAACGACACCATGATGCAGGCCCTGGCGCAGAACGGGAACGGGACCGCCGCCTACGTCGACAGCCTGCAGGAGGCCCGCAAGCTGTTCCGGACCGACTTCACCAAGTCGCTGTTCCCGATCGCCGACGACGTGAAGGTGCAGATCGAGTTCAACCCGGCCCAGGTCAGCGAGTACCGGCTGATCGGCTACGAGACGCGGATGCTGAACCGCGAGGACTTCAACAACGACCAGGTGGATGCGGGCGAGGTCGGGGCCGGCGCCTCGGTCACAGCGCTGTACGAGATCACTCCCGCCAGCGCAAAGCCGTCGTCCGATCCGCTGCGGTACGGCGTCCTCACGGCCCCGCCGTCGTCGCCCGGCGGCGAGCTGGCCTTCCTGAAGATCCGCTACAAGCTGCCGGGCCAGGGCCAGTCCAGGCTGATCGAGCGACCGATCACCCGCGCCGACGCCGCGGCCAGCCTGCGCGCCGCGCCGGAGCCCACGCGCTGGGCGGTGGCGGTGGCCGGCTTCGGCCAGAAGCTGAAGCAGGACCCGCGCGTGCCCGACGCGTTTGGATGGGACCAGATCGTCGGCCTGGCTCAGGCCAGCCGCGGCGACGACCCGTTCGGCGAGCGCGCCGAGTTCGTGCAGCTGGCGCGGACGGCGGCCGACGTGCGATCCGCCGGCGAAGGCAACTAGCGGCCCGCGAACCTGAGCGGCATCGACAGGGTGGCGACGTAGCCCCGCTCGGGATGCGGACCGGCCTCCAGGCCCGCGGCGCTTCCGAAGCGCGCCTGGAGGCGGCGGCGCACGTTGGCGACCCCGACGCCCACGCCGCCGCTTCCGCCGCCGCCCGGTCCGTCGTCGGCCACCTGGACCACCAGCATCCCGGCCTCGGCCCGCGCGACGATCTCGATCCGGGTCTCGCGGCCCGGGGCATGAACCCCGTGCTTCACCGCATTCTCGACCAGCGGCTGAAGGATCAGGCTGGGCACCTCGGCGGCGCCCAGGTCGTCGGGGATGTCCACCACCACCCGCAGGCAGTCGGGGAAGCGCAGCTCCTCCAGCTCCAGGTAGAGCCGCTGCTGGGCGACCTCGTCAGCCAGCTTCACCTCGGCCAGCGGATCGCGGACCAGGCTGGCGCGGAAGAAGTTCGACAGACGCAGGACCATCCGCTCAGCCTGGGCGTTGCGGCCGTCCAGGATCAGCGTCGCGATGGCGTTGAGGGCGTTGTAGAGGAAGTGCGGATTGACCTGGTAGTGCAGCGCCCGCAGCTCGGCCTCCTTGGCGGCGATCAGGGCGTCCGAGAGGTTCGCCTCGCCCAGCCGCGCCTTGCGCCCGCTCTCCAGCACCAGGATCAGCAACAGCCACAGGGCGTAGGGCACCAGCCAGTAGAGGCTCTCGGCCAGCAGCAGCTGCAGGCCATAGCCGTACTCGGCGCGAAGCATCGGCGTGAAGAAGTCGATCAGCGGCATCGTCGCGGCGAAGACGACGGCCGAGACGATCAGGGCCGCCACCGCGACCGCGCCACGCACCGCCGCCGGACGATGGCGCACCGCGCGCAGGGCGGCGAACCCGGCCAGGTTGATCGCGACCGCGATGACCACGCCGGTCACATGGCCCAGGAAATAGCGCGCCGGCAGCGGCGAGCCGCGCACGGCCATGACGACCAGCATCCAGGATTCCATGCCCACCCAGAAGACCAGGGCGGCGGCCGCCGTCTGAATCCATTCGCGGCGCACGATCGCGCGATCGTCCGGTGATGCGGCCGTCATAGAGCTCCGTTCCCTGCCCCCGGCCCGAGATAGGCGGACGACGGCGCCAACGGGCGGCAGGTTACGACGAACGGCGCCGTTCCATCGACGGGCGACATGGACTTTTCGCCGGGCCGCAGTGAAAAACGCCGTCCTTCGAAACCGCTACGCCGGACGGCATGCCTTTGCTTCGTGTCCTCGCCGTCGATGATGAGCCGCTGGCCCTGCGCCGGGTCGAGATCGCGCTGGCCGAGATGGTCGACGTGGCCCTGGTCGGCCAGGCGCGCAGCGGCGCCGAGGGCCTGGAGCTGGTGCGCCAGCTGCAGCCCGACGTGCTGCTGCTGGACATCCAGATGTCCAACCTGGACGGGTTCGGCCTGATCGAGCAGCTGGACATGGCCGAACCGCCGCTGGTGATCTTCGTGACGGCCCACGAGAGCTTCGCCCTGCGCGCCTTCGAGGTCGGCGCGGTGGACTATGTGCTGAAGCCGCTGGAGTTCGACCGGCTGCGCACGGCCTTGGTGCGCGCCCGCGACACCCTGGCCACGGCCGACCAGGCCCGACGAGCCGCGGACCTGCGGGTGCTGGTGCGCTCGCTGCGGGGTGAAATGGACGAGCCGGCCTATGCCAGCGGCTTCTGGGTCGAGCGCAAGGGCGAGCACATCCGAACCTCGGTCCACCAGATCGACTGGATGGAGGCGGACCGGGACTATGTGCGCCTGCACACCCAAGACGGGCCGTTCCTGATGCGGGGGCCGCTCAGCACCATCCAGGAGCAGCTGGATCCCAGTCAGTTCATCCGCATCCGCCGCTCGGCGGTGGTCCGCACCGATCGGATCAAGTCGATCCGCAACCGCGGCTATGGGGACTTCCGCGTGGCGCTGTCGTCCGGCGAGGAGCTGCGGGTCGGCAAGACCTATGTGAAGGACGTTCGCACCCTGCTTGACCGCCGCTAGCCCGCCAGGCGCTGCACGGCTTCAGCCAGGATCGGGCGTTGGCCCTTGTGGATCTTGATCGCGGCGGTGGCGGCGTCGAACCAACCGGCGCGATCGACCTCGGGGAAGGTCTGGCGGCGGCCGGTGTGCGGCGGCCATTCGATCTCGAAGGTGTTGCTCTTGATGACCGAGACGTCGAGATCGGCCTGGATCAGCCAGGCATGGATCACCTTGCCGCTGGCGGCGCAGGGCGAGAGCGGCACGGGCTCGCCGTCGATCTCCTGGCCAAGCTCCTCGCGGAACTCGCGGCGGGCGGCGGCCCACCCCGCCTCGCCCGGCTCGACCAGGCCCTTGGGGATCGACCAGCCCTCGGCATCCTTCTTGGCCCAATAGGGCCCGCCGGGATGGACCAGCAGGAACTCCGGACCGCCCGGCCGCGGACGCCACGCCAGCACCCCGGCGCTGACGACGGCCACTAGAGCATGTCCATGCGCCGCAGCATCCAGAGCAGCAGCGCCACGACCCCCAGGCAGAGCGCGATCACGGCGACAAAGCCGGTGTGCGAGCTGGCGAACGGGATGCCGCCCAGGTTCATGCCGAAGGCGCCGGTGATCAGGGTGGGCGGGATCAGCAGGGTCGAGATCACCGTCAGCGTCCGCATGGCGCGGTTTGTGGCGTTGGTGATCAACGTGTCGACCTCTTCATGCAGCAGGCGCGCGCGCTCCTGCAGCGAGGCGGCGTCGCGGTCCAGGTCCTCGGCGGCGGCGACCAGGTCGGGCAGCCATTCGTTCAGCACCGCCACGCGGCGCGCGCCGCGGCCGGCGTGGGCGCGGGTCAGCGCGCCACGCAGCCACTGCACCTCGCGCCGATGGCGCGACAGGCTGCGGCGCACGACGCTGAGGCCCGTGTCGGCCAGATCCTGCGGCTCGGTGAGCACATAGTCCTCGACCTCGGCCAGGCGCACGCCCAGGCCCTCGAAGATCGTCTCCATGCGGTCGACATAGTGTTCGATCAACCGGGCCAGGGCCGCCGCGGGGCTTTCGAAGACAGCGTGGCCGTCCACCTCGCGCCGCAGGTCATCGACCGCGCGCAGGGCGTGCAGCCGCCCAGTGATCAGCCGCCCCCCGTCCAGGGCGAAGACCAGCCGCCCCTCCCCCTGCGCCTGACCGGCCAGGTCGCGCTCCAGGTCCGGCAGGACGCCGAACACCCAGCCGCCCTCCTGCTCGATCTGGACGCGGCTCTCACGCTGGAGGAACAGTTCGCGGGCGTCGGCCGGCAAGCCCTTCACCTTGTCGAGCAGCAGCTTGGAACGCTGGTCGCCCAGGGCCAGGTGAAGCCAGGTCCAACCGCCCTTTTCCCGCACGAACTCGGGCTCGGGTTCCGGCTCAGGCCGACCGTCCTCGAACCGGTAGGCGTAAAGCAGGCCGGAGCGCGGCCCGACCAGATCCTCGAAGTTCTGGATCAGGCTCATCGCCGCGCTCCCGCCTCGTCAGGGACGCCTTAGTCCATCAGCCGTTGCTGAAGATAGGTGAATTCCAGCGCCTGGCGGGTGGCGCGCTCATTAAGGTTGGCGGCGGCGGCGTGCCCGCCGTCGATGTTCTCGTAATAGAGGTAGTCGTAGCCGTATTCCTTAAGCCGCGCCGCCGCCTTGCGGGCGTGGGCCGGGTGCACGCGGTCGTCCTTGGTGGATGTCTCGATGAACACCCGCGGATAGGGCTGGTTCGGCTTCAGGTTCTGGTACGGCGAGTAGGTCATCAGCATGGCCCGCTCTTCCGGCACCTGGGGGTCGCCGTATTCGCCGATCCAGGACGAACCGGCGCCGATGTGGTCGTAGCCGATCATGTCGAACAGCGGCACCTGGATGACGATGGCGTTGTAGAGCTCGGGGTGCTTGGTCAGGGCGACACCCATCAGCAGGCCGCCGTTGGAGCCACCCATGATGCCCAGCTTCTTCGGGTTGGTGATCTTGCGGTCGATCAAGTCCTGGCTGACGGCGAAGAAGTCGTCATAGACTGCCATCCGCTTCAGCTTGAGGCCGGCGTTGTGCCAGCGGGGGCCGAACTCGCCGCCGCCGCGGATGTTGGCGACCACGAACACGCCGCCCTTCTCCAGCCACAGCTTGCCCATGGCGCCCGAATAGGCAGGCGACTGGCTCACCAGGAAGCCGCCGTAGGCGTTCAGCAGGGTCGGGTTGGTCCCGTCCAGCTTGATGCCCTTGGCGTGGGTGACGAAGTACGGAACCTTGGTCCCGTCCTTGGACGTGGCCCAGAACTGTTCGGTGATGAACTTCGAGGCGTCGAAGCGGTCCGGCAGCTTGCGCAACTCCACCGACTTGCCGCCCGCCGCATCAGCCAGCCACTGGCTGTTGGGGATCAGGTAGCTCTGGACGTTGACGATCAGGCGGTCGTCAGCGTCCGAGGCCGAGGCGATGCCGATGGTGGAGTCCTTGGGCAGATCGACTTTGGTGGTGGTCCAGGCGGCGCCCTTGCGCTGCAGGCTGAGGATCTGGCCCTTCACATTGTCCAGCAGGGTGACGACCAGGCGGTTCTTGGTAGTCGCGACCTGCTCGACGCTCTGGCTCTGCGTGGGCCGCAGGACCAGGGTCGGCGCCAGGGCGTCCGGCTTGCCCTTGAAGGCCGCCAGGTCGAAGTCGACGAGGTCGCCTTCCTTCAGGCCCTTTGCCGCCCAATCCTCTTCCAGGCTGACCAGGACGCGGCCCGAGATCAGGCCCTGGACCTGGGACTTCTTCGGCAGGTCCAGCTTCAGCGGCCGGTCGCCGGCCAGCAGGTAGTATTCGGCGTTGAAGGTGTCCAAGGGGCGCTGGATGACCACGGCCTCGACCTTGCCGGCGGCGTCGCGCAGGACGATCGACTGCACGCCATAGCCGCCGTCCGTCTTCTGGCCGGCGAACACCTGCTTGGCTGTGGTCAGCGGCTGGCCGCGCTTCAGCAGCTTGGCGATGAACGGATAGCCCGAGGTGGTGACGTCGTCCTTCGACCAGTCGGTGACCAGGAACAGGGTGTCCTTGTCGATCCAGTCGAAACGGTGCTTGCCCTCGGGCAGGGTGAAGCCGCCATCGACGAAGGCGCCCGCCTGGGTGTCGAACTCGCGGACGACGACGGCGTCCTTGCCGCCGTTCGACAGGCTGACCAGGCAATAGCGGTCGTCAGGATGCAGGCAGTCGGCGCCCTTCCAGACCCAGTTCTTGCCCTCGGTCTTGGACAGGGCGTCCAGGTCCAGCAGCGTCTTCCACTCGGGCTTGCCGGACTGGTAGCTGGCCAGGCTGGTGGTGCGCCAGACGCCGCGGACGTGCTCGGCGTCCTGCCAGTAGTCGCGCAGCGCCCCGGCCTCGCCGGCGAAGCCAACGCCCGGGATCCGATCCTTGGCGGTGGCGATCTTCAGCGCCTCGGCATAGAGGCCGGCGTAGCGCGGATCGTTCTGGAGCTGCGGCAGCGAGCGAGCGTTCTCGGCCTTGGCGAATTCCATCGCCCGGGGCCCCTCGATCTCCTCCATGTAGGTGTAGGGATCGTTGTCAGGCGCAGCGGCCCCCATGAGAAACACTCCTGCCAGGACCGTCGCGACCAGACGCGCTTTCATCGTTCACCCCGAGCTTGAACTCAGGCGTCGATAGACGAGAAGCCGGGCGGAAGCTCAAGGGAAATTCTGCCCCCAAGGCTCGTCATGGCCGGGCTCGACCCGGCCATCCAAGCGGCTGGCGGGCATGCTGTGACCTGGAAGGTCTATGCTCTGGAACGGATGGCCGGGTCAGGCCCGGCCATGACGCGCGGTGGGGGACTACCGATCCTGCAGGATCTCCAGCGCCATGCGGGGGCGGACGATGAAGAGGCCGGCCCAGATCACGCGGGCCACGGCGCGGCGCACGCGGCGGGCGGGGCGGAATTCGGCTTCGTAGAGGGCGGCGTAGTCGAGGGTGGCGGTCACGGCGGTCTCTCCTGATCTGATGGAGAGACTTGTGAGACCAAGGTACGTCAGATTCGGACGTGGCTTCTCAGCGCCGCCTCAAGTTCGCCGCGCATCACGTCCTTCAGCGCAGGAGGTTCGACGATCTCGACCTTGTCGCCCCAGGTGAACAGGTGCCACGCCAGCTCGCGCATGCCGCTGGCGCGGAAGCGCACGATTGTGGAGCCGTCGGGCTTGTCCTCGACCTTCTGGCGCGCGTGGAAGCGCCAGCGGACGGCGTCTTCCCGGCCTTCGGGCAGGATGCGCAGGACCACGTCGTGGGTGTCGTCCTGATAGATGCCGAAGCTCTCGTCGGCGTAGGCCTGGAGCGAGAAATCGGCGGGCGGCGCGCCGGGCGATCCCGTCGATTCGACGTCGAGGATGCGGTCCAGTCGCCAGTTGCGGGGGCCGGTGCCGGCGCCGACTTCCTCGGCCACTAGGTAGTTGGAGCGCCCGAACAAGATGCCGTAGGGCACGACGTCGCGGATCCGGCCCGGGCTGGAGCCGCCCTCGTAGCGGAAGCGCAGGGTCGACAGTGACTTCAGCCCCTCGCGCACGGCGGACAGGACGCTGGCCTCCTCGAACGGGCGTGGGCCGGCAGTAACGGCGATGGTCTCGGCTTGAAGCAGGGCTTCAAGGTCGGGCGCCAGTCTGCGGCGGGCCGAGGCGCGGGTCGCCGACAGCACCTT
>Ga0209026_1001310_pt1 | contig 11212 bp, 10 predicted proteins | sample AraplaCL_Col_mCL_FD_184262 | JGI IMG/M metagenome (GOLD analysis project Ga0209026, IMG submission 184262) | Arabidopsis root microbial communities from the University of North Carolina, USA - plate scrape CL_Col_mCL (SPAdes) (version 2) | ecosystem: Host-associated > Plants > Roots >... | reverse complement strand
AGGTGCCCAAAACTAATCCCAATGTAACTGTGCGACGATTTAACAGCAGTAGCCCTACAAAAAGTTCCAATACGCCCGAGAAAACCTGATATGGCCCTGAATAACCGATAAACATCCAGGCAAAACGCATAGGCGAAAAATCGCCCAGGGGCGTAGCTAATTGATGTAAAGATGGGAATGGCATCTGTACCAAAAACACTTTGCTATATCCATAAAAAAAGCCCGCCAGCGCAATAAAGTACCGCACAAACAAGCAAAGCCAATAATTTAACCTCTCGTAGTTCTGGCGCTTTTGATCGAATACGGTCCAGATGATACAGCCCAATACCGAGAGGGTTACATACGTCCAGACAGCGGCCCAACCATAGGAAGTATCTCCGCTACCATTGGGTAGAATTAACACTGGCCTGATGTGAAAGAGTGTGCGATTGAAAAAGCCTATGATGGGGTCAATCAAATAAGAAACCCATTTGCTAAAAAAAGTGGTGTCCGGAATATCAAACCAACTCCATGGTGCGATAGTGAAAAACAGGTAGATAAACAAAAAACGGAACAAAAGCTTGCGCCATAGTGGCCAGGTTGAGGCCTCGTCGTGATAATGATTCATGTGTAGAATGTAGATTAAAAGTTTATAAATTATTAATTCTCAAAAGGCATTCGTAATCGTCAATCAACGTGAAATAAATTTGACACCCCAAAGTGGCTGTTTTGGGGTTAGGCTGTTGTTACAGCGGAATAATTATATAGAAAATAGAGCCTTGATGCTGTGCGCTTTCAAAGCCAATGCTTCCGCCCTGCAATTCAATAAACTCCTTGCAAAGCGATAACCCTAAGCCCACACCTTTTTCATTGTTGGTGCCAAAGGTTGAGCGCGAGGTCATGGTAAATATTTTATCTTTTTGGTCGGGTTCAATACCAAGGCCGCTATCGGCAACGCTTAGCTTGCACTGGTTATCTAACACCTCGGTCGTTATGTCGATGGTTCCTCCGGCAGGGGTAAATTTGATGGCATTGTTTACCAAATTGCGCACTACCAGTTGCAACATGTCAGTATCGGCAAGTACATAAATGCTCTCGCCGATTTGATAACTCAAGGTGATGTCTTTATTTACTGCAAGGGTTTTCTCTACCTCTAAAGTATTCTTCAAAGTTTCAAGCAGGTTGATCTTTGCTAAATTCACCACCGTGCCATCCATCTGCGATTTTGACCAATACAACAAATTAGAGAGCATTTCCATGGTCTGGTCGGTAGATTTGATCAGGCTTCTTTCTACCATCTGGCGTTCTTCGCCTTCTAACTCGCCGTCGTTTAACAGGTGCAAGTAGGATGATATGCTGTTAAAAGGTGCGCGCAGATCGTGGGAGATGATAGACAGCAGCTTATTCTTTTCGGCGTTGCTTTTCTCCAACTCTTCTTTTTGAAAGCGTATTTGCGCATTGCTGTTCCCTAAGGCGGCAGCTTTTTCTTCGGCCAGCTGGCGCTCTTTATCATAACTTCGGCGAATGAAGCCGATAACAAGCGATATGCCTATTACAGGAAGCGGAAAGGCAGTAACTCTATCAATAAATTCGCCTTTACCCAGATCGAACGGGTGCTTTACCCATTCCGGATGATTGTATTCCAATAAGTGCAGAAGAAAGAAGGCGACAATATAAACCGCTATCCAAAGTAAATGCTGACGGTAAGGCGAAATAGCCAACACAAGCAACAGGTATGATGGCCAGATCAGATCGGTAGATCCGTTGATACCCGAATTTGAAAAATAGTTGATAGAGAAAATAATGATACCCGTTATCGCAATTACAGCACTGCTGGTGGACACGCCCTTGAACCGCGAATTGTAGTATTGCCAGGAGAAAAATATCACCAGGAATACACAACTTAACGAAGCCACATATAACCCGCTAAATAGATCATAAGGTGCATCAAAGGCGCCCAGCAATACCAAGCCAATGGTTATAGAATGAAAGATGCGGGTCTCTAAAGCGAAGTTCCCTCTGTCGCCGATCAGGAAAAGCCATGCATCGCCAATTTTTTTTAAAAATGAGCGCTGGTTTGCAGTTTTAACTTCGGCCATAGATGGATGCGGCATCGTTTTAATTTATACGTTATCGAACGAAAGCCAATACGAATATCCGTATGTTGAAGTTGCTAAACAATAAATATTTGTTTAATGACGCTTAGCTAGGTATTTTACCCGGCATAAGGCGTACCAGCAGCCCCGGCCAAAGCCGGTTTACAAACAAAGCCAGCCTTTCTTCGCCCAGGCGGCCGATATAGGTTTCATAAGTGCCGTTTTTAATGGCCCTTAGAATTTGTTTGGACGCTTTATCAGCAGGGTAACCACCCGATATTTCTTTTAACTCACCATTCAACATCTCGCCGCCGCCGGTAATGGCTGAGATATGGGTTTGAATGTAACCCGGAGTTAGGATAGTAACTTTTACGCCTTGTTCGCTTACCTCAGCACGCAAACAATCGAAATAGCCATGCAGTGCATGTTTAGCGGCAGCGTAAGCAGATCGCATTGGTGTGCCGATTTTGCCCATTACACTGCTGGTTACCACGAAATGTCCGGAGCTTCGTTCCAAAAAATGTGGCAACAGGGCCTTGGTTAATATGATGTAGCTAAAATAATCCAGTTCCATCACATGCCGGTGCACATCAATTGCCGTTTCGGCGACCAACGAACGCTGACTGATGCCACCATTGTGAAACATAACATCGATATGCCCGAACAGCGCTATCGCTTCAGGGACTTTGGCTTCCAGGTTGGCACTGTCTGTTAGATCTAACGGCAGTATTTTTATACTTTCGGGATTAACGCATCCTTTTTTAACGCGTTCCAATTCCGCCTCCCGGCGGCTGGATAGAATAAGTTTTGCGCCTTGTTTTGAAAGAGCCTGTGCCACTGCCTCGCCAATGCCCGAAGATGCCCCGGTTATCCAAACTACTTTGTCTTTAAATGAGTTTTCCATAGCTATTGATCAATCTAAATTACAATATCCGCTCATCTAATACGCGCTGTCCAGGCTTTTTATAAAGGCAATGAGTTGGGTTTGCTCAATTTTAGTTAGATGCAGTGGTTTTTCGTCCAGCGTTTGGTTGGGAAGATGGATGCCTTCTCCTTTAGCGCCACCCCTGTTATAAAAATCTATCACTTGTTGCAAGTTATTAAACACGCCGTTGTGCATGTAAGGTGGGGTTTTAGCGGTGTTGCGCACCGTGGTAGTTTTAAACGCATATTTATTAAAACCTAATGGTTGAATGCCGTAGGTTCCCGGATCAGGATCAACTTTATGCCCACCTCTTTTTTCCGGAACACCAATTACCTCCGCCTCCATCTGCATGTATCTTGGGGGGAGCGCACCGTTAAATAAAGGGAGGTAATGGCAGGTGCTGCATTTTGCCTTCCCCATAAAAATATTGAAGCCTGCAATTTCAGCAGAAGTCAAAGCCTTATCATCGCCACGCATATACTTATCAAATCGGCTATTCAGCAAGGTTAAGCTGCGGATATAGCTGGCCAGCGCATTCATCACCTCAAAGGTGTCAATCGCCACTTTGTTTTCTGCGGGGTAAGCTTTGGTAAAAAGTTTGCGGTAATCCGCATCGTGCCAAAGCTTGCCGATAGCAATTTTCATATCGCCATGCATTTCGTCTTTGTTTCCCACTACGTCGTTCGCCTGATCTTCTAACGAGGGCGAGCGCAGATCATAAAACTGAGCGGGTTGCAGCGCCGCATTAATAAGGCTTGGTGTATTACGCGCGATGAATTTTTTGCCGGTGACGTCCAGATTTTTCATCAATCCATCGGTAAACGCTTTTTCGGGTTGATGGCAGGTAGCACAACTGCGTTTACCATTGCCGGACAGTATCGGATCGAAAAATAACTTCTTGCCTAAAGCGATCTTATCTTCCGTGGCAGAGTCTTCCGGCGCAGCGGTATAGGCATTGCGATTAAAGGCATTTTTATCAAATAACGTTGCAGCATCCTGGTTAAGCAAACGGTTATAGCGCACTTTATTTAACCGCAGCCGGGTTTGCAATTGAGTGATGCCCCTCGTCAATTGGTTCGCTTTGTTTTTAATAAACGATGTTCTGTCAAACAAAGTAAAATTAACGGCATGCTGCAGGCTGTAGGCAGTTGGCGCTACTGTTACATCGGCTTTGTATAGATCAAGCGGATATTGAAGGGCCTGTATGGCCATAGCCGATTCGGTAAAGCAATTTTTTTGAAGCGGATCATCAAAATCGTTCAAGCCCAAAACTTCCACGCGGAAAACCTCTTGTTTGATCGCGTCGATTATTTGCCAGTCTTGTAGATCAGTTTTTTGAAAAAACTCTTTAAACTTTGCCGCATTTATGGCCAGTTGTGCAAGTTGATCGGTGAGTTTTTTTCGCTGATTAAGGCTTGGATAAATACACCGCTCAATAACCTGCAGGCCGCCTGGTTGAATAATTTTCCCGTTTAACTCTGCTTCCGGCACGGGTGGGCCATTAACTAATCGTGCGGTAATTGGATCGAAATATTCAACCGCCCACTCCATTTTTTTGTAGGCGTATCTGGCCTCGCGAAAGCACCGCTGCAATTCATTGGGCCGTGCTTTTTGTAATTGATGAACGGCAGTTTCGAAGTCGGCCGTTTTTCTGATCAACTCATCTTTAACCAATTGCGCCGGCTGTTCGCCGGCATTACGTATAGAAAGAAGCGAAATCGCTGCTAAGCCTATTAAGCCGGTACCTATGACTTTAAAAGTCGAACGCATGACTTAGCGGGTCGGCTTTTTTATCACGATCATTGAGCGGTTGTAAACCCCAGCGTTTCTCAATGAATGCCAGGATGCTCACCGTCTCATAGCTGGTATGATCAACGTATCCCTTTTTCGCAAAAGGAGAGATAATCAGAGCAGGGACACGGGTGCCCGGTCCCCAGTTATCGATTTTTGGCGGGGCCACGTGATCCCAGAAACCGCCGTTTTCATCATAGGTGAGGATGATGACCACATCCTTACCGTTAGGGCCGTTCAATACGGCATTTATCAGTTCTACCGCATGGCCTTCGCCGGTCTTTACGGTCGATTCGCCCGGATGCTCGTTCTCTAAGCCGATAGGTTTAACAAACGATACTGCAGGCAGCGTGCCTTTTTTTGCGGCATCCATAAAATCGCTTTCATCTTTTAAATGCTCTTTTCTGCCAGGCGTACCTTCGGCATAACGCGCAAAATATGCAAACGGCTGGTGGTGGTATTGAAACGAGCGGTCGGGAGTACCGGCCATTACATTGTTCCATCCGCCGGAGTACCAAGCCCAGCTTACTCCTTTGTCGCTTAACCTATCGCCAATGTTTGGGCCGGTTTGCGTAGGTACTAAATTGGCCACATTGGCGTTTGCCGGGTGCAGATTTACCGAATTGATAGTATTTATTGCATAGCCGTCCGGAGTGATTGTTCCGTCTTTTATCAATTTTCCCGAAGGATCAACTTGCGCTTTCAAACTTTCAGGCGCGTTTGGAAACATAGGCGTTGCGGCAGCAATTAACCATTGATGGTTTAAAAACGAGCCACCGAATACGCTGTGAAAGAAATGATCGCAAACGGTATATTTCTTCGCCAGGTCGTACAAGGGCAGATCGGCAGTTTTGTAATAGCCCATAGTTAGCCCTTTAGTATTATTGTAAAGGGCATATTTATCCATTTTGCCACCGTCAATTTGCAATTGTTCCTGGTAAAAACGATGGGTCACATCCGGGCTTACCTGGTCGGCAGCTACATATTGATCAATATTAAAGATGTCGTTAGGCAGATTTGTTGGGAAAGCACTGCTGCGCGGTACCGGCGGCAATGTTGCATAGGGCTGGCCGGCAGCATCCAGTTGGATGATCTGATCTTTTTTGGCTTGCGCCAAACCATCGGCGCCCGGAAACTGCCCCCATAAATTGTCAAAGCTGTGATTTTCCATGTAGATCACAACCACATGCTTTACTTTAGAGATTTGCGCCTGCGCCGATGCCGCGCCAAAAACACAAGCTGCTACTAATATTGCTTTTGCTATTCTATTCTGCATAGCACGAATATACATCTTGGCCGGCAATTAACATTAATTTAACATTGGGCTTAATGTATTTTATCCTGTCAGAGAAGGAAAAATTGAATAAAACTTGCGTAGTTAAATAACTACATACATATTTGTAGTCAAATAGCTACGCAATGAATTTACGAAGAGATGTTTTTCAGGCCATTGCCGACCCAACCCGCAGAGCGATACTATTATTGGTTGCCTCGCAATCGCTTACCGCAGGCGCCATTGCAGCCAATTTTAATACCGCGCGGCCAACCGTGTCTAAACATTTGCAAATTTTAACAGAGTGCGAATTGCTGAAACAGGAGCAAAGCGGACGCGAGGTCTATTATCATATCAATGCAAAAAACATGAAATCCATCGCCGATTTTATCGAACCGTTTCGCCAGATGTGGGACGGCCGTTTTAACAAACTGGAGAGCGTAATGAAACAATATCAATCGAAAGCTTAAACCATGGAACTAAAAACAAAGATCAATGCCGCAGAGGGCAAGCATGACATAATGATCACCCGTGAATTTGATTTGCCGGTAGAGCTACTTTTCAAAGCGCATACCGAAGCTGAATTTTTAACGCAGTGGATGGGCACTACCGTGTTAAAATTGGAAAGTAAAAAGCACGGTAGCTATGACTACGAAACCAAAGACCCACAAGGAAATGTGGTGTTCAAGTCACATGGAACTTTTCATGATATTATTCCTAATCAAAAAATCGTTCGCACGTTCGAAATGGAAGACGGGCCATTTGGCATTGTGTTGGAGCTTAATCAATTTGAGTTTTTAAGCCCTACTACCAGTAAATTAACAATGCACTGTATTTACGAGTCGGTTGAGAAACGCAATGAGTTATTAAAAATGCCCTTTGCGCAGGGGCTTAATTATGCGCATAACCGTTTGGAAGAAGCACTCAAAAACAAATAACATGACACAGACCAACAAGATCATTTACTGGGTAGCTACGCTATGGTTGTCGTTAGGGATGACCGCGACCGGCATCGTACAGCTCATTAGAAATAAAGATGAAGTCGCTTTGATGAACCATATTGGGTTCCCTGCTTATTTACTAACCTGGATTGCGGTTTGGAAGTTTTTAGGCGTGATAGCTGTATTAACTCCAAAACTTCCTTTAGTAAAAGAATGGGCCTATGCCGGCTTTTTTTTCTGCATGGCAGGTGCCATATACTCGCACATAGTTGTTGACGACGGCTTTAAAGAAATTTTTGGTCCGATGTTATTACTTGTTTTAACTGTTACATCCTGGTGTTTCAGACCGGCAGATAGGAAAATAATTTCAGCTGTAAAACCTGTTTAATAGATTTGATTTATGGAAGGTACAAATCCTAAAGTTGATTTTTTCTTCAACAAAATTGGCCAATGGCAGGAAGAATACGAGTTGTTAAGAGCAATATGCCTTAGCTGCGGATTGGAAGAAAAACTGAAATGGGGGCAACCCTGCTATTGCTTGCCTGATGACACCAATATCGTATTGATACACGGCTTTAAAGAATACTGCGCACTGTTGTTATTTAAAGGGGCCCTATTGAAAGACCCCGAAGGCATTTTAATCCAACAAACTGAAAACGTGCAGGCAGCCCGCCAACTGCGTTTTACGTCTGTAAAGCAAATAAACGAATTAAAGGCCATTATCAAATCCTATATTTTTGAAGAGATTGAAGTAGAAAGAGCAGGCTTGAAAGTAGAGATGAAAAAGACCGCCGAGTTTGACATGCCTCAGGAATTTCAGCAAAAACTGGATGGCAATGCAACCTTAAAAACCGCTTTTGAAGCTTTAACGCCGGGAAGGCAACGGGGTTACCTTTTGCATTTCGGTCAGGCTAAGCAGTCGGCCACCCGCGAGGCACGAATAGCAAAGTATATTCCTAAAATTTTAGAGGGCAAAGGGTTAGATGATTAAAATAAATAGCATTTTAGATGGTTGGTTTAACGCATGAAAAAGCTATTTATTTTTTTCTATTTATTGATGGGCGGATTGGTGTCAATGGCGCAAAAGCCAGATGCAAATCCATTCAATTACCCTGCTTACGGCAACTATTTCGAGGCGAAGAATTATTTTCTGCTTGATCTGATCGAGCATGATAAGATCATTCGCCGGCAATTGGAAAATGATCCGGTATTAACCAGCATCGCGAAAGCAAAACTGGACGGGATAATCGCTTCATTAACCGAATGTAAAGATGCAAGCTGCCTGACCGCAAGGTTAAAATTCACGGATGAAGAAATAGCAATCATAAGTAAGGAATTGCTTACGCTTTGTAAGCCCGGCAGCCGGTTAGAGTGGCTGATGAAAACTAAAGTCATCCAATCTTACACTTACAGCCTTTATAAAATCAGCGATCCGGTCCAATTATTAGTTAAAGCTTGGGAGCAGGATGCCGACGGTATAAACTACGCCATTAACGTATATGCCGAAGCGAAAAAGCCTAATTACCCACAGATAGATTCCATCAGCTTTAATGTAAAAAGCCGGGCATATAAAACAGTTGCTTTTGATGCCAACCAAACTTTGGCTGCTGAATTAAAAGGCAATTCTTTGTTTTTCGAACCATCTCTGCAAGCGGCGTTGATGTACATTCAGTTAAACGGAAGAACGGATCCTGCCAATTACGAGCCAATGGAAACCACGGTAAACAGAGCCGCCGTTACCCGCGCTAAAAATTTGCAGTGGAACAAATATGCGTACTCGTTAATACTTGTTCCGGGCGAGGGTCCAGAAGAAAAAGAAGTGGCTTTAAGTCCGGTTGGTATGCTACGTTGCCGTTTGGCGGCAAAGGCCTGGCGCGATGGCCGTGCACCTTTTATTATGCCATCCGGCGGAAAAGTCCATCCCTACAAAACACCATATTGCGAGGCCGAGGAAATGAAAAGATACCTGGTGAATGAGCTGCACGTTCCCGAATCGGCAATTATTATGGAGCCGCATGCGCGGCATACCACAACCAACATGCGTAATGCAGTAAGGCTCGTTTATCAATATAACTTCCCAACTAAAAAGCCGGCATTGGTTATTACCGATAAGTCTCAATTAGATGCCATTATGAATATGGCCGGCCGCTGCGAGCGCGAATTGAAATATGTGCCGTACCAATTGGGGAAGCGCCTTGCAGATACCGAGGTTGAATTTTTTCCTGTTCCTGAAGCCATGCAGATCAACGCGCACGAGCCGCTTGATCCATAGCATCTTACAGCAGTAAACAAACTAACTTAAAACTTATTGGTTTAAGCAGGTATGTTAGCAAACGTTGTTACTGATACCGCTAAAACCAAACATGAGCCTTTTTCGATTGACAGGGTTTATGAACACGCCTATAATTGGGTGATCGATTTTGGCCCGAAGTTTTTGATCGGTATTGCTGTTCTATTTATTGGCTTACGCCTGATCCGCTGGGTGCTTGATCGTTCGCACTCAAAAATGACCCACAAAGATGTCGACCCGACAGTGAAGCCATTCATCATGAGTTTGGTAGGCGTAGGCTTGCGTATTTTGCTGGTGATCGGTGTAATGCAGATCATGGGCATTGAGCTTACACTGTTTACCGCCATTGTTGGCGCTTTCGGCGTTGCGGCTGGTCTGGCGCTTTCGGGCACGCTGCAAAACTTTGCCAGCGGCATATTGATCTTGTTGCTTAAGCCTTTTAGAGTGGGCGATAATATTATAACCCAAGGTATGGAGGGCACGGTGACCAGCATCCAGATCTTTTATACCAACGTGAAAACGTATGATAATCAGTCGGTAATCGTGCCCAATAGTAAGCTGTCTAATGAGATTATTATTAACATAAGTCGTGACGGCAGCAGGCGGTTGGGTGTCGAGATCAAGTTCCCAAATTCAGTTGATATTAAACAAGTAAAAGATATCATTGCCAAAGCTATTGATGAGTCGGAAGACTGCCTGAAATCGCCCGAAAAACGCATCGGCGTAAAAGAAATCCAAGCAGACGGTTACGTGCTGTTAATAAACGTTTGGCTAAACGCCCACGGCTTTACCGACACTAAATTAAAAATTCAGGAAAAGATATTGCAAGCTATCAAAGACGCCGGCATTAAGCTACCCGGTATGTGATCAATCCAGTTTTTTGATCTTGATGTTGCGGTAATTAACCTCACAGCCATGATCCTGTATCATCAGGTAACCGTCTTTGCCTTCACCAAAATCTTTATAAGTCTTAAACTTGCTCAAAGCAACCGCTTCTTTAAACTGCGCGCCACCTCGCTCATACTCCAAAATCAATACGCCGTTTAAGTAATGCTCAACATGATTGTTAGGATAAACCACAATGCGTGCTGTGTTCCATGCGCCGACAGGGTGTACAAAACGCGCTTGCTTGGTAGCCGGTAAAATATCGTAAAGCGAACCCATTCTTCGGTCGCCATTGCGGCCCAGTTTGGCGTCAGGGTGGCGGTCGTCATCCAGTATCTGGTATTCTAAACCCAGGGCCGAGCCGGTGGTACCGTTGCTTAGCGTTACAAAATATTTTACCCCGCTGTTAGCCACCGGGGTAGTTTTAAACTCAAACGACCAGTCAAAAGCGCCATATTTTTCATCTGCAACAATATCACCACCGGTTTGCTCTTCGCGTTCCGGGTTTTTCATTACGGTGAGCATGCCGTTTTTAACCTCCCAGCCTTTATCCGGGAAAGCCATGTTTTTCACGCTTCGCCAGCCTTTTGAAGTTTGCCCGTCAAACATTAGCTTCCAGCCGTTATCTTTTTCGTAAGTGTTAAGCGAGTTTGGCTTTAAGTTCACCACATACACATCTTTTGCAAAAGGCGTTGGTTTAATGCCCGTGGTTTTTATGCGGATGTTTTTAAAATAAACTTTCTCGCCCGCATCCTCAGGTTTTTGTACAGCATGAACCTGCAGACCGATAAAACCGGTACGATCTAGCGTATCAACCACATAGGCAGTAGCAATGTTGTTCACCCAAACTTTCATTTCATCGCCAATACATTCAATTTTGATGTGGTTGAATTGGCCTACTTTAAAGGCATCTTTATGCCTGGCGTTCAGATCCATCGGATACAACCAATCGCGACGCCCCTCATCATAAATACCCCCGCTCCATTGGCGAATGGAAGGATCAATTTCGCACTGCTTTCCATAGACTAAACC
>Ga0209026_1001307_pt1 | contig 11263 bp, 4 predicted proteins | sample AraplaCL_Col_mCL_FD_184262 | JGI IMG/M metagenome (GOLD analysis project Ga0209026, IMG submission 184262) | Arabidopsis root microbial communities from the University of North Carolina, USA - plate scrape CL_Col_mCL (SPAdes) (version 2) | ecosystem: Host-associated > Plants > Roots >... | reverse complement strand
CTGAACCCTGCCGCCATGGGCTCAGGCGGCCGTCGAAAGGGCGCGGCGGCGGCGCGCCATGCCCCCCAGCATGCCAAAGCCCACGATCATCAGCGCCCAGGTCGCCGGCTCGGGCACGGCGGCCGTGGCCGAGCGCAGCGAGACGTTGTCCAGCATGGCGAACGGCGGCACGCCCACCGGGCCGTGGGCGATGAAGCCCAGCACCGCGGTGGTCGTCGTCGGCGTGAAGGTGAAGGTCTGGGTTCGCCACGGGATGAAGCCGTGCTCGGTGTTGTGGATCGTCTCGGTAGTGAACTGCTGGTCGCCCAGCGCCACCGTCCAGTTGATCCCGTCGGTGAGGTCGCCCTCCCCGTTCCAGCCGTACTGCTGCGCGCCCGCCCAGTCGAACGACAGGGTGTAGGACTCGCCCGGTGTCAGGCCGGTGATCTCCTGGTTGATCCAGCGGGTGATGTAGGCGCCGTCGGCGGCCAGGTAGTTGCCCGTGCCGCTGTCCGCATAGCCGTTCTCGGCGCCGTTGCCCGGCCCCCAGAACGTCAGGCAGCAGCCGTAACGCGTGTCCGCGCCGGTGGTCAGCGCCGTGCCCGGCGTCATCAGCATGGTGTAGCTGTCGGTGGTCCAGTGGGCGAGCGACTGGACGCCGGTGAACTCGGCGCTGATCTCGGACGAGCGGGTCAGGACGGTGTCCTCGAAGCCGCCGTTCTTCACGAGATTGGTCGCGGCCTGTGCCGGCGCGGCGAAGGCGGCGAGGACCGCAAAGGTAAGGGCCAGGGTCGGAACGCGCATCGATCGCCTCTGCAGGACGGAGAGCCGGCGTGGGGAGAGACGCCGTCCCGACGACCACCTTGGCCGTCGCGGGATCGATCTAATGGTGGCGGGGAAAATCCGCCCCTATCCAACGGTCAGGTGCGACCATCTGAGCCGCCGGAGGGTAAATGCCGGCGGAATCCTTCGCATCTTGAGGGACTTCAGGAAAATCCCGCCACGCGCGAGTTCGGCTGGCCGCCGCGGCCGCGCCTGCAACCGGAAAACGAAACGGCCCGGGATCGCTCCCGGGCCGCTCGTTACGCGTAACAGTACTGGAGAGGTTTAGCTCTCGACGGTCTCGGCGACCGCGGCGTCCGCGATCTCCGCCGGAAGCGGCTCCATGGCCTCTTCGCGGCTGGCCGTCAGGGCTTCGTCGCGCTTGGCGGCGATGCGCTGCAGGTTGCGGAGGTACGAGCCCGTGCCCGCCGGGATCAGGCGGCCCACGATCACGTTCTCCTTCAGGCCTTCGAGCGTGTCGCTCTTGCCCTGCACCGAAGCCTCGGTCAGCACGCGCGTCGTCTCCTGGAACGAGGCCGCGGAGATGAAGCTGCGGGTCTGCAAGCTGGCCTTGGTGATGCCCAGCAGGACCGGCTGGGTGAGCGCCGGACGACCGCCGCGGGCTTCCGCCTTGGCGCTTTCGTCTTCCACTTCCTGCTTGTCCATGTGGTCCGCCTTGAGCAGGCCGGTATCGCCGGGCTCGAGGATTTCCACCTTCTGCAGCATCTGACGCACGATCGTTTCGATGTGCTTGTCGTTAATCGGCACGCCCTGCAGGCGGTACACTTCCTGGATTTCGTTCACGAGGAACTCGGCCAGGGCCTCGATGCCCAGGATCCGCAGGATATCGTGCGGGTCCGGGTTGCCATCGATGATGTACTCGCCCCGACGGATCACGTCGCCGTCGTGGACCGCGATGTGCTTGCCCTTCGGGATCAGGAACTCGACCGCATCGCCACCATCCTCGGGGGTGATCTTGATCCGGCGCTTGTTCTTGTAGTCGCGGCCGAATTCGACGCGACCGTCCATCTCGGCAATGACCGCGCAATCCTTCGGACGACGGGCTTCGAACAGCTCGGCGACGCGCGGCAGACCGCCGGTGATGTCGCGGGTCTTGGCGCTTTCCGTGGGGATCCGCGCCATGATCTCGCCGGGCTTCACCTCATCGCCGTCGGCGATGGAGAGAATGGCGCCCACCGGGAGCAGGTAACGGGCCTCACCGCCGTTCGAGAGACGCTTGTAGGCGCCGTTCTCGTCCAGCACCGCCATGGCCGGACGCAGGTCCGAACCCTTGGAGCTGGCGCGCCAGTCGATGACCACGCGGTTCGAAATGCCGGTGGCTTCGTCGGCTTCCTCGCGGAACGAGAAGTTCTCCACCAGGTCTTCGAACCGGACCTTGCCGCCAACTTCCGTGATGATCGGGTTGGTGTAGGGGTCCCAGGTGGCGAGGCGTTCGCCGCGCTTCACCTTGCCGCCATCCTTGACGTTCAGGCGGGCGCCGTACGGCACCTTGTAGGACTCGCGGTCCTTGCCATCGACCTGGATGGTCAGGTTCAGGTTCCGGCTCATCGAGATCAGCACGCCATCGGCGGCGACCACGGTGTTGCCGCCCGAGATGCGGGCGACGCCCTCGTTGGCGCTTTCGAAGAACGACTGCTCGGCCACCTGCGCGGTGCCGCCGATGTGGAAGGTCCGCATCGTCAGCTGCGTGCCGGGCTCACCGATCGACTGGGCGGCGATGACGCCGACCGCTTCGCCGATGTTCACCGGCGTGCCGCGAGCCAGGTCGCGGCCGTAGCAGGCGCCGCAGACGCCGACCTTGGTGTCGCAGGTCAGCACCGAGCGGATCTTCACCGACTGGACGCCCGAGCTCTCGACCAGGTCGCACATGTTCTCGTCGAGATAGGTGTCGGCGGGAACCAGCACGTCGCCGGTGTCGGGGTGCTTGATGTCCTCGGCGGCGAAGCGACCCAGGATCCGCAGGCCCAGGCTGACCAGCACGTCACCGCCTTCAACCACGGCGCGCAGGGTGATGCCCCGCGTGGTGCCGCAATCTTCCTCGGTGATGATGCAGTCCTGCGCCACGTCGACCAGACGGCGGGTCAGGTAGCCCGAGTTCGCCGTCTTCAGCGCGGTGTCGGCCAGGCCCTTACGGGCGCCGTGGGTGGAGTTGAAGTACTCCTGGACGGTCAGACCTTCCTTGAAGTTCGAGATGATCGGCGTCTCGATGATCTCGCCCGACGGCTTGGCCATCAGGCCGCGCATCCCGCCCAGCTGCTTCATCTGAGCCTGCGAGCCACGAGCGCCCGAGTTGCTCATCATGAAGATCGAGTTGATCTCGTTCTGACGGCCGTCGGCGCCGATCGGAGCCGAGCTGACTTCCGCCATCATCTCGTCGGCGACCCGGTCCGTGGCCTTGGCCCAGGCGTCGACGACCTTGTTGTACTTCTCACCCTTGGTGATCAGGCCGTCGGCGTACTGCTGCTCGTACTCTTCCACGAGCTTGCGGGTCTCTTCGACGATCGGGGCCTTGCGGGCCGGGATGACGATGTCGTCCTTGCCGAAGGAGATCCCCGCCTTGGCCGCCTCGCGGAAGCCCAGGCCCATGATCTGGTCGGCGAAGATGACCGTCGCCTTCTGACCGCAGTGCCGATAGACGGCGTCGATCAGGTTGCCGATTTCCTTCTTGGTCAGGTTCTTCTCAAGAAGGCGGTGGCCGATCGCCGGGTTGTGCGGCAGCAGGGCCGCGATCTTCATCCGGCCAGGCGTGGTGTCGATGATCTTCCGGACGACGTTGCCGTCCTGGTCCATCTCGGTGTGACGCGCCTTGATCTTCGAGTGCAGGGTGACGACCTTGGCGTCCAGCGCCTGGTCGATCTCGGCCAGGTCGGTGAACACCTTGCCTTCGCCCGGCTCGTTATCCTTGGCCAGCGACAGGTAATACAGCCCCAGCACGATGTCCTGCGACGGCACGATGATCGGACGGCCGTTGGCCGGCGACAGGATGTTGTTCGTGCTCATCATCAGCACGCGCGCTTCCAGCTGGGCTTCCAGCGAGAGCGGCACGTGGACGGCCATCTGGTCGCCGTCGAAGTCGGCGTTGAAGGCGGCGCAGACCAGCGGGTGCAGCTGGATGGCCTTGCCCTCGATCAGCTTGGGCTCGAACGCCTGGATGCCCAGACGGTGAAGCGTCGGCGCACGGTTCAGCAGAACCGGGTGCTCGCGGATCACCTCGTCCAGGATGTCCCAGACCGCCGGCTGCTCACGCTCCACCATGCGCTTGGACTGCTTCACTGTGCCCGACAGGCCCTTGGCGTCCAGGCGCGCGTAGATGAACGGCTTGAACAGCTCCAGCGCCATCTTCTTGGGCAGGCCGCACTCGTGCAGCTTCAGCTCGGGACCCACCACGATGACCGAACGGCCCGAGTAGTCCACGCGCTTGCCCAGCAGGTTCTGGCGGAACCGGCCCTGCTTGCCCTTCAGCATGTCGGCCAGCGACTTCAGCGGACGCTTGTTGGCGCCCGTGATCACGCGGCCGCGGCGGCCGTTGTCGAACAGGGCGTCGACGGCTTCCTGCAGCATCCGCTTTTCGTTGCGGATGATAATGTCCGGCGCGCGCAGCTCGATGAGGCGCTTCAGGCGGTTGTTCCGGTTGATGACCCGGCGATACAGGTCGTTCAGGTCCGAGGTCGCGAAGCGGCCGCCGTCCAGCGGCACCAGCGGGCGCAGTTCCGGCGGGATCACCGGGATCACCGTCAGCACCATCCACTCGGGCTTGTTGCCGCTCTCGGTGAAGCTCTCGATGAGCTTCAGGCGCTTGGACGCCTTCTTGAGCTTCATTTCCGAGGTGGTGGTCTGCAGCTCTTCGCGCAGCTTCTCGGCTTCCTTCTCGAGGTCGATGGCCTTCAGCAGGCCTTGGACCGCCTCGGCGCCGATCTCGGCGGTGAAGCTGTCGTCACCGAACTCTTCCTGGAAGCGCAGGTAGTCGTCTTCCGACAGCAGCTGGTGCTGCTTCAGCGGGGTCAGGCCCGGCTCGGTGACGATGTAGTGCTCGAAGTACAGGACGCGTTCGATGTCCTTCAGCGCCATGTCCAGCATCAGCGCGATGCGGCTGGGCAGCGACTTCAGGAACCAGATGTGGGCGACCGGCGAGGCCAGCTCGATGTGGCCCATCCGCTCGCGGCGGACGCGCGCCAGGGTCACTTCGACCCCGCACTTCTCGCAGATGATGCCCTTGTACTTCATGCGCTTGTACTTGCCGCACAGGCACTCGTAGTCCTTCGTCGGACCGAAGATCCGCGCGCAGAACAGGCCGTCACGCTCGGGCTTGAACGTGCGGTAGTTGATGGTCTCGGGCTTCTTGATCTCGCCGAACGACCACGAACGGATCTTTTCCGGCGAGGCCAGGGCGATACGGATGCGGTCGAAGGTCGGGGCGGCCTGGACCGGATTGAAGATGTTCAGGACTTCCTGGTTCATCTTGGTTCCTTCTGCGGGATGACCCGCGAAATTTCGTCAGAGCTGGGCGGAGTGGAGCGCCCTCCCCCTTGCGAGGGAGGGCTTCGCATCCGTCAGCTGTTCTCCAGCTCCACGTTCAGGCCCAGGGAGCGCATCTCCTTGACCAGCACGTTGAAGCTTTCCGGGATACCGGCCTCGAAGGTGTCGTCGCCACGGACGATGCTCTCGTAGACCTTGGTCCGGCCGGCCACGTCGTCCGACTTCACCGTCAGCATTTCCTGCAGGGTGTAGGCGGCGCCGTAGGCTTCCAGAGCCCAGACTTCCATTTCCCCGAAGCGCTGACCGCCGAACTGCGCCTTACCACCCAGCGGCTGCTGCGTGACGAGCGAGTACGGGCCGATCGAACGGGCGTGGATCTTGTCGTCGACCAGGTGGTGCAGCTTCAGCATGTAGATGTAGCCGACCGTGACCGGACGCTTGAACCGCTCGCCCGTCTGGCCGTCGTACAGGTACGACTGGCCCGAACGGTCGAGGCCCGCCTTCTCCAGCAGGTTCTCGATGTCGTCGATGTGCGCGCCGTCGAAGACCGGGGTCGCGAACGGAATGCCCTTCGAGAGGTTCTTGGCCAGCTCGATCAGCTCTTCGTCCGTGTCCGGCAGGTCTTCATCCGGCCCGTAGGCGTCGCCCAGATAGTCCAGCAGCGCCTGGCGTTGGCCGCCGTTCTGCCAGGCTTCCAGCAGGTCGGCGACCTGCTTGCCCAGGCCGGCCGAAGCCCAGCCCAGGTGGGTCTCGAAGATCTGGCCGACGTTCATGCGCGAGGGCACGCCCAGCGGGTTCAGCACGATGTCCACGTGCTGGCCGTTTTCCAGGTACGGCATGTCCTCGATCGGCAGGATCTTGGAGATGACGCCCTTGTTGCCGTGACGGCCGGCCATCTTGTCGCCCGGCTGCAGCTTGCGCTTCACCGCCACGAACACCTTGACCATCTTCATCACGCCCGGGGGCAGTTCGTCGCCGCGCTGCAGCTTGTCGACCTTGTCCTCGAAGCGGCGATCCAGGCGCTTGCGGCCTTCGTCGAACTGGCGGCGCATGGCCTCCAGCTCGCCCATCGCCTTTTCGTCGTCCAGGGCGATCTGCCACCACAGGCCGGGCGAGATCTCTTCCAGCTTGTCGGCTTCGATCTTGCCGCGCGCCAGGCCCTTCGGACCCGACACGGCCGTCTTGCCGACCAGCAGGTCGCGCAGGCGGATGGTCATGTTGCGGTTCAGGATGCCGAACTCGTCGTCGCGGTCCTTGCCCAGACGGTCGATCTCGTGGCGTTCGATCGCCAGAGCCCGCTCGTCCTTGTCGACGCCGTGACGGTTGAAGACGCGGACTTCCACGATGGTGCCGGCGACGCCCGGGGGCAGACGCAGGGACGTGTCGCGGACGTCGGAAGCCTTCTCGCCGAAGATGGCGCGCAGCAGCTTCTCTTCCGGGGTCATCGGGCTCTCGCCCTTCGGCGTCACCTTGCCGACCAGGATGTCGCCCGGCATCACCTCGGCGCCGATCGCCACGATGCCCGCTTCGTCGAGGTTGCGCAGGGCTTCCTCGCCGACGTTCGGGATGTCGCGGGTGATCTCTTCCGGGCCCAGCTTGGTGTCGCGGGCCATGACCTCGAATTCCTCGAGGTGGATCGAGGTGAAGATGTCGTCGCGCACGATGCGCTCCGAGATCAGGATCGAGTCCTCGAAGTTGTAGCCGTTCCAGGGCATGAACGCGACCAGCGTGTTCCGGCCCAGGGCCAGCTCGCCCAGCTCGGTGGACGGGCCGTCGGCGATGACGTCGCCGGCCTTGATCCGGTCACCCACCTGCACCAGCGGACGCTGGTTGATGCAGGTCGAGGTGTTCGAGCGCTGGAACTTCTGCAGGCGGTAGATGTCGACGCCGGGCTTGGTCGGGTCGGTCTCTTCCGTGGCGCGGACGACGATCCGGGTGCCGTCGATCTGTTCGACCACGCCCGAGCGGCGGGCCGTGACGACCGCGCCGGAGTCCACCGCCACGACGCTTTCCATGCCGGTGCCCACCAGCGGCGCATCCGACTGGATGAGCGGCACGGCCTGCTTCTGCATGTTCGAGCCCATGAGGGCGCGGTTGGCGTCGTCGTTTTCCAGGAACGGGATCAGCGAGGCGGCCACCGAAACGACCTGCTTCGGCGACACGTCCATCAGGTCGACCTGCTCCTTGGGCAGCAGCGACGGCTCGCCGTTCACCCGGCCGGGGACCAGGTCTTCGACGATGACGCCGTTGTCGAGCTTGATGTTGGCCTGGGCGATGACGTGCTTCGCCTCTTCCATGGCCGACATGTAGACGACTTCCTCGGTCGTCTTGCCGTCCTTGATCCGGCGGTACGGGCTCTCGATGAAGCCGTACTTGTTCACCACCGCGTGGGTGGCGAGCGAGTTGATCAGGCCGATGTTCGGGCCTTCCGGCGTCTCGATCGGGCAGATCCGGCCGTAGTGGGTCGGGTGCACGTCGCGGACTTCGAAGCCGGCGCGCTCGCGGGTCAGACCACCCGGGCCGAGGGCCGACAGGCGGCGCTTGTGGGTGATTTCCGACAGCGGGTTGGTCTGGTCCATGAACTGCGACAGCTGCGAGGAGCCGAAGAATTCACGCACCGCCGCCGCGGCGGGCTTCGCGTTGATCAGGTCGTGCGGCATGACCGTGTCGATATCGACCGAGCTCATGCGTTCCTTGATGGCGCGCTCCATGCGGAGCAGGCCGACGCGGTACTGGTTCTCGAGCAGTTCGCCGACCGAACGGACCCGGCGGTTGCCCAGGTTGTCGATGTCGTCGATTTCGCCCTTGCCGTCGCGCAGGCCCACCAGGGTCTGCAGCACCGCCAGCACGTCTTCCTTGCGCAGGATGCGCACGTCGTCCGGGCAGTCCAGTTCCAGACGCATGTTCATCTTCACGCGGCCGACCGACGAGAGGTCGTAGCGCTCGCCGTCGAAGAACAGCGACTTGAACATGGCTTCCGCGGCTTCCACCGTCGGCGGCTCGCCCGGGCGCATCACGCGATAGATGTCGAACAGCGCGTCCTCGCGGACGGTGTTCTTGTCGATGCGCAGGGTGTTGCGGATGTAGGCGCCGACCGTGACGTGGTCGATGTCCAGCACGTCCAGGGTGGTGAAGCCCTGCTCTTCCAGCGAAGCGATCAGGCCGGCGTCCAGCTCATCGCCGGCTTCGGCGTAGATTTCGCCGGTCGACATGTTGACCAGATCGCGCGCCAGGTAGCGGCCGTTCAGGGCCTCCGGCGGCAGCAGCAGGGTCTTCAGGCCAGCGTCGGCGAACTTCTTGGCGTTACGCGCCGAGATCTTGGTGCCGGCCGGGGCGATCTCTTCGCCGCTGTCGGCGTCGATCAGCGGGAACTCCGGCTTCACGCCGCGCCAGCGCTCGGCCTTGTAGGTCGTCGACCAGCCGGCCTTCTTCTTCTCGTACGGCACGGTTTCGTAGAACGTCGAGAGGATCTCCTCGCCGTCCATGCCCAGGGCCATGAGGAAGGTGGTCGCCGGCAGCTTCCGGCGGCGATCGATGCGGACGTAGACGATGTCCTTGGCGTCGAACTCGAAGTCCAGCCACGAGCCGCGGTACGGGATCACGCGCGCGGCGAACAGCAGCTTGCCCGAGGCGTGGGTCTTGCCCTTGTCGTGGTCGAAGAAGACGCCCGGCGAGCGGTGCATCTGCGAGACGATGACGCGCTGGGTCCCGTTGACGATGAAGGTGCCCTTCTCCGTCATGAGCGGGATGTCGCCCATGTAGACGTCCTGCTCCTTGATGTCCTTCACGGAGCGGGCGCCGGTCTCTTCGTCCGTTTCGAAGACGATCAGGCGCAGCTTCACCTTCAGCGGCGCGGCATAGGTCATGTCGCGCTGGACGCATTCCTCGACGTCGTACTTCGGCTCTTCGAACTCGTACGAGACGTACTCGAGCACGGCGCGCTCGTTGAAGTCCTTGATCGGGAACACCGACTTGAAGACCGCCTCGACACCCTCGTCGCGACGCTCGCCCGCGCGCACTTCGCGCTGCAGGAACTGTTCGTAAGAGGAGCGCTGAACCTCGATGAGGTTCGGCATCTGCACGGCTTCAGGAATGCGGCCGAAAGACTTCCGGATCCGCTTCTTACCGGTGAAGGATTGCGCCATTTTGATCCCTTGAGTGACGCCGGGAACGGAATCCCGCCGTCGAGTGCTTCATCCTGCGTCCACCCTCGGTCTCCTCCGAAGAGGAGCCGGACGCTGGAATGCTCCCCGTGTCGTCGGGAGCGCCCCCTCGCATGGTCAGAGGGTAAGGACCATGCCTCGGGGCCTGCACGCGCGAAGGCCGCATCGAAAAGATGTAAATCGGAAGCTGTTTCGCGAACGGGCGGAGATAGGCCCTTTCGGACGGGTTGTGAAGCCCCCAGTCCGGAAAAATCATGCGCAAAACGCAGAAGACGACGCGGAGCCGTGTTCTCCGCGCCGCCCTTTGGGGATGTCCCGGGCGTATCCCGGGTGGTCATGATGAACTTCGTATCGCGCCGTATAAACGGATCGGGCGCTGGCTTGTTCCCCGTCTCAGGTCGTTCGATCCAGTTGCAGGGCCGGCTCTCCCAGGGGCCGAGGTGCGAACGGCCGCCAGGCCGCCGCCGCATATCGCGTCAGATATTCAGGGTGCTCGGTCTTCATCCAGCGGTCCCACCATGTGAACCAGGCCGCGTAGTTCCAGCCGGCCTGGGCATGGTGCAGGTCGTGGTGGGTGGTGGTGACGATGAAGTCCAGCATCGGCCGCCCATCCCGCCGCGCCGGCATCAGCTCGTAGCCTGAGTGCAGCAGGGTGTTGGTGACGATCTGGTACAGCATCACCCAGCCCATCGCGCCGGACGACATCGGAAACACCATGGGAAAGACCACCACATAGCCGATCAGCACCAGCGCCTCGCCCACGTCGAAGCTGTAGGCCGTGAAGGGCGACGGGTTGTTGCTGCGGTGATGCCGCCGGTGGAAGCGCCGGAACAGCCGCGGGTCGTGCATCAGCCGGTGGGTCCAGTAGAACCAGGCGTCCAGGCCGACGATGCCGGCGACGAGCGAGACGCCGAACCACAGCGGCCCCCAGGTGTCGGCGATGGCGCCCAGCGGATAGAACCCCGCATCATACATCCAGGTCATCAGCACCCCGACGGTGGCGAAGATCACCATCGAGCGCAGCGAATAGCTGAGCTCGCTGAGCATCTGCCGCGCCGGCGGCGTCTCGGATCGGATCTTGCGCGCCGTGAGCCACGGGCGCAGCAGCACCCACAGCACCAGCCAGACGCCGACCGTGTAGATCGCGTAGCGGGTGAGCGTCGGCTCCAGCTCCCGGAGCCAGATATGAGCGATGTCGGTGAGAGCGGCCTGCATCGGCGTTTCCTTCGTTTGATGGACGAAGGGTGCGAGGTCGTCGCGCACAGGTCTCGCCGAGGTCGGAAAAGCCTCGCCGATTCTGAAATCAGCCAGCCGCTTGCAGATCCGGCGAGGTCTGCGCCAGGGCCTGGCGGCGCCACGCGGTCGGCGTCTCGCCTGTCGCGGTCCGGAACGCCCGGTTGAACGGCCCCAGCGAGCCGTAGCCCAGGTCGAAGGCGATGGTCGCGACCGTCGTGCGCGCTTCGGCAGGATCCGCCAGACGCACCTTAGCCGCTTCGATCCGATGGCCGTTCAGGAAGTCGGCGAAGTTGCGATGGCCGAGACGGCGATTGATCAGCCGCCGGACCCGGTGTTCGGGCTCGCCCAATTGGTCCGCCAGTTCGCCAATGGTCAGCCCCTCGCGCCGCCAGCTCCCCGCGGCCATGCAGGCGTTCAGCTTGTCGAGCAGCAGCCGGTCCGCCGCCTCGGCCCGGCCGTCCGCGACGGCCTCTGGACGGCGAACGGCGCCGAACACCTCGGTGCGCGCCTGCAGCAGGATCACCGTGGTGACCAGCGCCAGCAGGCTGACGAACAGGCCGCCATAG
>Ga0209026_1001304_pt1 | contig 11268 bp, 12 predicted proteins | sample AraplaCL_Col_mCL_FD_184262 | JGI IMG/M metagenome (GOLD analysis project Ga0209026, IMG submission 184262) | Arabidopsis root microbial communities from the University of North Carolina, USA - plate scrape CL_Col_mCL (SPAdes) (version 2) | ecosystem: Host-associated > Plants > Roots >... | reverse complement strand
TACCGTGGTCAGCCGACGCGCCCGCGCCATGCGACGGGAGATGACCGATCCGGAAGTGATCCTGTGGACCCGCCTGCGCGGGCGCAAGGGCGATCAACCCACGTTCCGGCGCCAGCACCCCTTCGGGTCGATCATCCTCGACTTCTACTGTCCGTCATTGCGTCTCGCGATCGAGGTTGATGGCGCAACGCATTGGGACGAGGACGCCCAACTCAAGGATGCCGCCCGCGATCACTGGCTGCGCGCGCAGGGTGTTCGCGTGATGCGGATTGCGGCGTCGCGGATCTACAACGATCTCGGTGGCGTCATGGACGAGATCCTGTTGGAGATCGATGCGTTGAGGCGCGGCGGAGAGGCCTAAGCGGTTGCTCGCCCCCTCCACCAACCGCTCTTCGCCTGCGGCTCGGCGGCCGGTCCCCCTCCCGCCGCTTCGCGGGGGAGGTAAAGCGCCGCCTTCCAGCCTCTGGCGACACTCAGAGCGTCGGCAAGGGGGACGGGTGAGGCCTTGCGCCCCCTCCCGAGCTTCGCGCCACCTCCCCCGCTGCGCAGGAGAGGAACGCTAGCCAGCGACGCCGGCTAGCTGTCGAAGTCCAGGCCCACGTCGCCGTAGAATTCGCGCTTGTCGGCCCAGGTGGGGTCGACGTTGACGTGCAGGAAGAGGTGGACCGGGCGGTCGAGGAGTTCGATGAGCTCTTCCCGCGCCTTCTGGCCGATCCACTTCAGGGTCTGGCCGCCCTTGCCCAGGATGATGGGCCGCTGGCTGTCGCGCTCGACATAGATGGTCTGTTCGATGCGCACGCCGCCGTCCTTGCGCTCCTGGAAGGCGGTGGTCTCGACGGCGGCCGAATAGGGCAGCTCTTCGTGGACGCGCAGGTAGAGCTTTTCGCGGGTGATCTCGGCGGCCAGCAGGCGGGCCGGCAGGTCGGCGGTCTGGTCTTCGGGATAGAGCCAGGGGCCTTCCGGCATCAGGCCGGCCAGATGGGCCTTGAGGTCGTCCACGCCCTGGCCGTCGGCGGCCGAGATCATGAAGACGTCGGAATAGACGCCGGTCTCGTACAGGCGCTGCGAGAGGCCCAGCAGGGTCTCGCGCTTCATGCCGTCGATCTTGTTGAGCGCCAGGATGGCCTTCTTGCCCGAGGCCTTGAGGCCCTCGACGATGGATTCCACGTCGATGGCGGCCTTGCGGTCGGCGGGCGTGCCCTCCTTGGTGGGGGCGGCCAGTTCGGCGACGCTGTCGACCAGGTGGACGATGACCTCGGCGTCCTCGGCTCCGCCCCAGGCGGCGCGCACCATGGCACGGTCCAGCTTGCGGCGCGGCTGGAAGATCCCGGGGGTGTCGACCAGGACGATCTGGGCCTCGCCCGCGATGGCGACGCCGCGCACCGGGAAGCGGGTGGTCTGGACCTTCTGGGTGACGATCGAGACCTTGGCCCCGACGAGCCGGTTGGTGAGGGTCGACTTGCCCGCGTTGGGGGCGCCGATGATGGCGGCGAAGCCAGCGCGCTGGGGCTTGGAGTCTTGGGTCATTGGGAGGTGATCTTTGTGAGGAGTTGTTCGGCCACGACCTTTTCCGCCTCGCGGATCGAGCCGCCACGGCCGCGGACGGGCTCGAAGCCCTGGACGAAGACTTCGATGGTGAACTGCGGCTTGTGGCTGGGGCCGGACTGTTCGAGGACGCGGTAGACGGGGCCCGGGAGGTGGCGGCCAAAGGCCCACTCCTGCAGCGCCACCTTGGGGTTCTGTTTCTCGGGCTGGTTCAGCGCCTGGAACGGGGCTTCCCAGAATTCTACGACGAAGCGGCGCGCAGCCTCCAGGCCGGCGTCGAAATAGATGGCGGCGATCAGCGCCTCGCAGGCGTCGCCCAGCACGCGGTCGCTGTCGCGGATCCCGGTCTTGCCCGAGCCGCCGCCCAGGCGCAGGGCCGCGCCCAGGTTCACCCGGCGGGCGACCTCGGCGCAGGTCTCCAGGTTCACCAGCTTGTGGAAGGCGCCCGACAGCTCGCCCTCGCGCGCGTCGGGCATGCGGCGGACCAGCTCCTCGGCGACCAGCAGGTTCAGCACCCGGTCGCCGAAGAACTCCAGCCGCTCGTTGTGGCGCACGTTCGGCCGCCGGTCGCCGACGCTGGCGTGCGTCAGGGCGCGCTCCAGCAGCTCGCGGTCGGCGAAGGTGTGGCCGATCCGGCTTTCGAGGTCCTCGATCGCCGTCAACCGCGTGTTCATCGGGCGATCATTTGAGGACTTTGAAGAACCGGCTGGGGCGAGCGTCGAGCACCCAGGTCCAGGGCTTGAAGATCGAGGCCTCGGGCTTCCAGGACAGCAGGATGATCTGGGCCTTGCCGACCAGGTTCTCGGCCGGGACGTAGCCCACGCCGCCAATCGCCGGGTTCACCCGGCTGTCCGACGAGTTGTCGCGGTTGTCGCCCATCATGAAGTAGTGGCCTTCGGGGACGATGAAGACGTCGGTGTTGTCGAGTTCGCCGTCGGTGCCGAAGTCCTGGGTGGTGAAGTGCTTGCCGGTGGCCAGGGTCTCTTCGAAGCGGGCCACGTCGCGGACATAGCCGCCGCCCACGTCCTCGCGGACCGGCGACAGGGGCTGACGCGCCACCAGCTTGTCGTTCACGTACAGCAGGCCCGCCTTCATCTGGATGCGGTCGCCGGCCACCCCGATCACGCGCTTGACGTAGTCGGTGCGGTTGTCGCTGGGCAGCTTGAAGACGACGATGTCGCCGCGGTTGGCCTTCTTCTCCAGGACCCGGCCGCTGAACACCGGCGGGCTGAACGGGATCGAGTGCTTGGAGTAGCCGTAGCTGAACTTGGAGACGATGATGTAGTCGCCCTCGTAGAGGTTGGGCTCCATCGACGCCGACGGGATGGTGAAGGGCTGGAAGAAGACCACGCGCAGCACGAGCGCGATCAGCAGCGCCCAGAAGATGGTCTTGAAGATCTCGACCAGCTCGTTCCACGCGCCGGTCTTTTCAGGCGCGTCGGCGCTCTGCACGTTGTGGCTCATTCGTCATCCCTGCGCGCTTCGGCGTCCCGAAGCGGGTGTTGCGTATCCGGTCCCTAGCTCATGAGCAAGTTCGGCGCCCGTGAACAATGTGAGAGGCGGCGATCGGTCGCCGAGGCCGGCCGAAGCGCACCATCGGATGATCAAGGGCCAGTTCGGGCCAAATGGACCGGTGACAGCCGGGCTTGCCGGCCTATGTAGGGGCCATGAACCGTGACGCCCTGCCCCCGCTGCATCTCTTGCTGGCCCTGGTGGTCGTGGCGGTGTGGGGCACCAACTTCGTGGTGATCAAGTGGGGGCTGGCCGACTTCCCGCCCCTCACCTTCGCGGCCCTGCGGTTCACGTTCGCGGTGCTGCCGGCGATCTTCTTCCTGAAGCGACCCAAGGTCCCGTGGTGGAACCTGGCGCTCTATGGCGTGCTGATCGGCGTGGGCCAGTTCGGCATGCTGTACATCGCCATGACCAGCATGATCTCGCCCGGCCTCGCCAGCCTGGTGGTGCAGGTGCAGGCGTTCTTCACCATCGGCTTCGCCATGCTGATGGCGGGCGAGCGGGTGCGTTCGTTCCAGCTGGTGGCCCTGGCGCTGGCGGCGTCGGGCCTGGGCTGGCTGATGATCCACACCAACGGCGAGGTGACGCCGCTGGGCCTGGGCCTGGTGCTGATCGCGGCCCTGGGCTGGGCCGGCGGCAACACCGCCGCGCGGATGGCCGGGCCGGTGAACATGCTGAGCTATGTGGTCTGGGCCAGCGTCTTCTCGGCGCCGCCGCTGTTCGCCCTGGCGCTGCTGTTCGAGGGCTGGCCGGCGGTGTCGGCCTCGGTCCAGCACGCCAACGCCGGCGCCTGGGCCGCGGTGCTGTGGCAGTCGGTGGGCAATACGATCTTCGGCTACACCGCCTGGGGCTGGCTGCTGGCGCGCCATCCGGCGGCGACCATCGCGCCGCTGTCGCTGCTGGTGCCGGTGTTCGGCATGGGCGCTTCGGCGATCCTGCTGCACGAGCCGCTGACCAGCTGGAAGCTGACGGCCGCGGTGCTGGTGCTGAGCGGCCTGGCGATCAACACCCTGTGGCCGCGGCTGATGGCGCGTCGCGCCGCGGCCGCCTGAGAGGCGCGTCCATGCCCGCGAGAGAAACCGTCGAGGCCTTCGTGAACCAGGTGGTGAACGGCGACCACGTGGAGGCCATCCGCGACTGGTACGCCGAGGACGCCTCGATGCAGGAGAACCAGGGCGAAGCGCGCGTGGGCCGCGAGACGCTGATGGAGGGCGAGCGCCAGATGCTGGCGCGGCAGGACAAGGTGGTGACCGAGCTGCTGGCGCCGCCGCTGGTGGACGGCGACCGGGTGGCGATCCACTGGCGCTTCACCTTCACCTCGAAAAAGGGCGACATCCGCAGCTTCGAGGAGATCGCCTGGCAGGAATGGCGCGGCGACAAGGTCTGGCGCGAGGTGTTCTTCTACGACCCCGGCCAGGTCGGACGCCGCGGCTAGGCGCGGGGCGCTATTCCTTCGGGCACAGCCCCTTCGGCGTCCAGTCGGACGTCAGGGTCGTCGGCGGCGCGCCTTCGGCGTGCAGGATCAGGGCGAACCCCTGGCGCGTCTCCTTGCCGATGGCCATCAGCAGCATCGGCGGGCCGCGCCGGACGATCAGGGAATGGCCCGGGCCGCGCGCGACCTGGGCGCCGTCGGGCGTCTCGAGGCAGCTGCCGCCTCCCAGGGCGTAGAACGCTTCCGGGCCGGAATGGACGTGCAGCGGCGCGGTCATGCCCGGCGTGAAGGTGGACTTCAGATACTCCACGCTGAAGGCGCCCGGCGCGGGCTCGACGGGCAAGGGTCCGACATCGGCCAGGTGGCGCCCGCCCGCCAGGTCCTGCCCCTTGGCGCCCACGTCGAAGAGCCAGACGCGACCGAACGCCTGGACGACCACGCCATGTGGCGGCTTGGCCCGGGCGGCGGCGGCGGCGTCCGGATAGTCGTAGATCCGCCAGTAGAGCGGTCCCGCCGGGAGCGCGCCGATGTCCGCGTGGCCCACCAGGCAGGCCGGCCCCGGCTGCTCGCCCGCCTCCCCGGCGCAGGTGCGGGAGGTCGCCTGAGCGTTCGCCGCCGACGGGACGGCGGCGACCGCGCCGATGGCGACGACCAGGGTGGCGGCGAGCGTCCTTAGCGACCGGCAGACCATAAGCGCCTCATGGAAGGACGTGAGGTCGGCAGAGTGCCCGAGCGAGCCCGCCGACGCCAGCGCCGCGCTACCCCTTCGCCGCGTGCAGGGCGTCGCGCTTGATCTTCTTGGCGAGGGACCATTTGTGGACCTCGGTCGGGCCGTCGTAGATGCGGAAGGCGCGCAGCTCGCGGAACACCTGCTCGACGATGGTGTCGCCACTGACGCCCGTGCCGCCCATCACCTGGACGCAGCGGTCGGCGATGCGGAACAGGGCCTCGGACACCGCCACCTTGGCCATGGAGCTCTCGGCGGTGCCCAGGACGCCGGTGTCGAGGACGCCGGCGCACCAGTCGATCATCAGCTCGGCCTGTTTCAGGTCGATCAGGTTGTCGGCGAGCTGGAAGCCCACGCCCTCGTGGTCGATCAGCGGCTTGCCGAACGCCTGGCGTTTCACGGCGTAGGCGGTGGCGATCTCGTTGGCGCGGACGCAGGCGCCATACCAGCGCATGCAGTGCGACAGGCGGGCCGGCGATAGGCGGATCTGGGCGTATTTGAAGCCCTCGCCGCTGGCGCCCAGCATCTGGTCGGCCGGCACGCGCAGGTTATCCAGGCTGATGACCGCGTGGCCGCCCGGCATGGAGCTGTCGATGGTGTCCAGCACGCGCTCGATGCGGATGGCGGGATCGGGCAGCTCGACGAGGAACAGGGTCGCCCCCTCCTCCGTCTTGGCCATGACGATGCCGACGCCCGCGCCGTCGGCGCCGGTGATGAAGGCCTTGCGACCCTGGATGACCCAGTGGTTGCCGTCCGGGCGAGCCGTGGTCTGCATCATCGAGGGATCGGAGCCAGCGCCGCCCTCGTCGGCGGGTTCGGTCATGAAGAAGGCCGAGCGGGCGCGGCCCTCGACCAGCGGCTTCAGGAACCGCTCCTTCTGCTCGGGCGAGCCGACCTTGCCCAGCAGGTACATGTTGCCCTCGTCCGGGGCGGCGGTGTTGACCGCCACGGGGCCCAGCGGCGAGAGGCCCGAGGCCTGGAGAACGATCGCCGTCTGGCGCTGGCTGAGGTGGCTGCCGTCGGCCAGGATGTGGGGCGTCAGGACGCCGGCCTTGCGGGCCAGGGCGCGCAGCTCGACCACCAGGTCCTCGGCGGGGCCATGGGCGCCGCAGCGGGGATCCTTCTCGTAGGGCGCGACCACGTCGCGGACGAAGGCCTCGACCTTGCCCCGGATCTCCTCAACCTGCGCTTCGCTGACCGAACTCATGCCGCCTCCGTTGTTCGGCGGCCTCATCGCGGAGTGACGCTGGGGCAGTCGATGGCGGCTATTTGATCTTCACCGTGGCGGTCCCCTGCGGGCCGGTGACGTCGAAGCTGTCGCCCGACTTCTTGCCCTTGGGATATTCGACGCACTGTTCGGTGGGGTCGTAGTTGGACTTGGTGCAGAGCTTGTCGCCGTCGATCCGCCACTCGCCGGTGACCTGGCCGTTCAGGGCGGTGAACTTGCCGTCGGGCGTGTAGGTGACGTCGACGTCCATGCCCTGGACGTTGAAGACGATGCCCTTGGTGGTGACCTCCTGCAGGGTGTCGGCCAGGGCGGGCGTGGCCAGCGCCAGGACGGCGGCGGTGATCAGAAGACGGCGCATGTGGATCCTCCCCGTATCGTTGTTCGTGAGAGGCTAGGCCTGATCCGGCAGGGCCTCAATGATCACGAAGGCCTGGGCGTAGGGATGATCGTCGGTGAGGGTCAGGTGGATGATCGCCTTCATGCCGGGGGGCGTCATCTCCTTGAGCCGCTCGGCCGCGCCGCCGGTCAGCGCCATGGTGGGCTGGCCCGAGCGCATGTTGATCACGCCCATGTCGCGCCAGAAGACGCCCCTACGCATGCCGGTGCCCAGGGCCTTGGCGCAGGCCTCCTTGGCGGCGAAGCGCTTGGCGTAGCTGGCGGCGGCGTCGACCTTGCGGTCGGACCGGGTACGCTCCAGCTCGGTGAACACCCGTTGTTTGAACCGGTCGCCGAAGCGGTCGAGGCTCTCCTGGATGCGGCGGATGTCGGAGAGGTCGGAACCCAGGCCCAAAATCACTTGAACACCATCATGCGGCGGCCTGGGCGCGGGCTTCGTCCATCAGGGCGCGCATCCGCTGGATGGCGGGGCCCAGGCCGATGAAGATCGCCTCGCCGATCAGGAAGTGGCCAATGTTGAGCTCCATCAGTTCCGGGATGGCGGCGACGGGCTTGACGGTCTCGTAGTCGATGCCGTGGCCGGCGTGGACCTCCAGGCCCAGGCGATGCGCCTCGGTGGTGGCGGCCTTCAGGTTCTCCAGCAGGCGGGCGGCCTCGTCGCGATGGCCGCTGCGGACGGCCTCGCAATAGGCGCCGGTATGCAGCTCGACCACCTGGGCGCCGACCGACTTCGACGCCGCGACCTGGGCGAGGTCGGCGTCGATGAAGGCCGAGACGCGGATCCCCGCGTTTGAGAGCCTCGCCACCACCGGCGCGATGACGTTGTGCCCGCCCACGACGTTCAGCCCGCCCTCGGTGGTCACCTCCTCGCGGCGCTCAGGCACCAGGCAGGCGGCGTGCGGCAGGTGCTTCAGCGCGATGGCTTCCATCTCGGGCGTGACGGCGCACTCGAAGTTGAGCGGCCGGCCACGGCGGCGGCAGATCACCGCCAGGGCGTCGATGTCAGCGTCCGAGATGTGGCGGCGATCCTCGCGCAGGTGGGCGGTGATGCCGTCGGCGCCGGCGGCCAGGGCCATCTCGGCGGCGCGGACAGGGTCGGGATAGCCCTCGCCCCGGGCGTTCCGCACCGTGGCGACGTGGTCGATGTTCACACCGAGGCGAAGTCGGGACATTTTACCTCTCGCCACTCATCCCCGCGGATGCGGGGACCTAGGCTTATCTTTGGAGTGAGGCCGCGGAAATCCAGACCTTCAAAGGAAAGTCTGGGTCCCCGCATCCGCGGGGATGAGGAGGCTTACTTGCCGTGCAGCCGGCGGCTGCCGGGGTCTTCGGTGGGGATGGCGGCCAGGTCGGGCGGCAGCTGGTCGGCGGGATAGGCCGGCACGTCCAGGCGGGCCAGGGCGATGAACGGGGCGCCGGGATCGGCGCGGCCGCCCGAGCGGTCGACCAGGCAGGCGGCGACCACGACATTGCCGCCAGCCTTGCGGATGGCGTCCACGCATTCGCGCGAGCTCAGGCCCGTGGAGACGATGTCCTCGACCATGGCGATCCGGGCGCCCGGCGGGATCGAGAAGGCGCGGCGAAGCTTGAACTCGCCGTCCTCGCGCTCGACGTAGATCGAGGGCACGCCCAGGTGCCGGGCGGTCTCGTAGCCGGGGATGATCCCACCCACAGCCGGGGAGACGCAGAGGTCCACTTCGCCAACCTCGGCGCGAATTTTTGCCGCAAGGGCCTTACACAGCCGCTCGGTCCGGTCGGGATATTGAAAAACAAGGTTCTTTTGCAAAAAGATCGGCGAATGGAGGCCCGACGACAGGATGAAATGGCCCTCTCGCAGCGCTCCGGCGCCGCGGAATTCGTCCAGGACAGCTTCAGTGTTCATCGGCGTTCGCTTCTCGGCAACATGTCGGTGCAAGGATGCAGTCTGATACCTCGTGATGGTGCAGATCGCCAACCAAGGCGCCTCAGAAGACCGATGGACGCAAGAACCACGGCTACAGAGCGGTTCATCGCCGCTTTCAGCAGCCCTGCCTCGCCCCCGGGCGAAGAGGCGGACGGGCAGCTGAATGCGAGCGAGGCCTCCGAACGGCGGGTGTTCCCGCCGGAATTCCCGGAGGGGCTGAAGCCCCGTCTGCGCCTGTTCCTGAGCGTCGATCTGGTCGGCTCCACGCCGTACAAGCAGACGCGCCAGATGTGGCGCCCCGAAATCGTCAGCTTTTACCGTAACTTCGACTACATTCTTCAGACGCAGTATCGGGAATTCGCCAGCGGCCTCGACGACGGCCTGCCGGCGCCCGAGTTCTGGAAGAGCAACGGCGATGAGCTGCTCTACGTCTGCGACCTGCACAGCCTGAGCCACGCGCACGCCCTGATGCACGTGTGGCTGGCGACGCTGAACGAGTATCGCGGCGCCCGCGACGAAGCGTCGAAGCATCTGGACGTGAAATCAACGGCTTGGATCGGCCTCTTCCCGGTGCCGAACGCCGAGATCTTCTTCCGCCGCGGCGCCTCGCAGTCGGACATCAAGGACCCGATCCTCAGCCAGGCCGAGATCCGCGAGGAGTGGTACGCCAATCCGGGCAACCCGCAGATCACCCGCGAGTTCGTCGGCCCGTCGATCGACACCGGCTTCAGGCTGACGTCGTGGGCCAGCCCCGACCGGATGATCGTCTCGGTGGACCTGGCCTTCCTGCTGACCGGCGCCTACACGCGCAAGGTGGGGCCGCTGCGCCTGCACCTGTCGGGCAAGGACAAGCTGAAGGGCGTGATCGACAACCAGCCCTACCCCACCCTGTGGATCCCGGTCGGCCGCCAGCGGCTGGACCCGGAGGACCGCCGGCTGGGCGAGGTGTCGACCGACCGCGCCACGATCCGCTCGTACTGCGAAGCGATCATCGAGCAGAACTACAAGACCATCACGCCGCTCTATCTGGCCGGCGCGCACCACGAGAACTTCGACTGGGCGCCGCCCTACATCCTGGCCGACATCCTGCGCCAGTGGGAGGAAGAGCGCGCCTACCGCGAGGAAGTCACCGGCGTCGTCCTGATCGACGACTGAAAGATCGCCCCCTTCTCCCCTTGCGGGAGAAGGTGTCGCCCGAAGGGTGACGGATGAGGGGTTGCGCGGAGCTGTCCGCCCCCGTTGCGCGCCGCAGGCGCTGAATGAACCGCCAAGACGCCAAGAGGCCGTGGCTGCGCCTTGGCGAACTTTGCGTCTTGGCGGTGATCTTGTCGGCGCTGACGCGCCACGGCGGTTGAAGCGCTCGCGCGACCCCGCATCCGTCAGGCTTCGCCTGCCACCTTCTCCCGCAGGGGGAGAAGGGTTCGTCCGCTAAGCCTCGCCCTTGGTGCGTTCGACGTCTTCGACGCTGGGGTTGGCGCGCAGGGCGGCGCTGATGTGGGTGAGGTGGCGGGCGTCGGTGACGTCGACGTCGATGTCGACATCGAAGAAGTCGGATTGCCGGTGGTGCATCCGCAGGTTCACGATGTTGCCGCCGGCCTCGCCGATGATCGTGCAGACCTGACCCAGGACGCCGGGGGCGTTCTTGATGGTGGCGGTCAGGCGGGCTCTAGCGATCGCGTTGCGCTCGGCCTCGGGCGTCCACTGCAGGTCGCGCCAGAGCTCCTCGCGGTCCTCGTATTCGGCCAGCTTCTCGCAGTCGATGGTGTGGACCATCAGGCCGCGGCCGTCGGGCTCGAGGATGCCGACGATGCGGTCGCCCGGCACCGGCGAGCAGCACTGGCCGAAGTGCAGGCTGATGCCGGGGGTCAGGCCGCCGCCGCGGACATAGAGCCGCGCGGTCTTGCCTTCCTGGATGTGCCGGCGAGCCGTGGCCGCTTCGCGTTCGGCGGCCTTCAGACCCGGGAAGACCAGTTCCAGCACCTGGGACGGGGTGGCGCGGCCGCGGCCGACGGCGTCGAACAGCTCCTCCTCGGAGGCCACGGCGAAGCGGTCCAGCGCCGGGCGCAGCGAGACATCCTTGCGGCTCTTGCCGGCGGCCTCGAAGGCCTGGTCCACGGTGGCGCGGCCCAGGCGCACGAACTCCTCGCGCTCGGTCTGGCGGATGTGGCGGCGGATGGCCGAGCGGGCGCGGCCGGTCACCGTCAGCGAGCGCCAGTCCGGCGGCACCACCGGCTTGCCGCCGCGGATCACCTCGACCACGTCGCCGTTGGAGAGCGCGGTGCGCAGGGGCTTCAGCTCGCCGTTGACCTTGGCGCCGACCGTGGTGTCGCCCAGGTCGGTGTGCAGGGCGTAGGCGAAGTCCAGGGGCATGGCCCCGCGCGGCAGGCTGACCAGCTGGCCCTTGGGCGTGAAGACGAAGACCTGGTCGAGATACATCTCGAGCTTGGCGTGCTCGACCAGTTCCTCGGCGTCGCCGCCGTGCTCCAGCACCTGGACCAGGTGGCGCAGGTTGACCAGCGGGTCGC
>Ga0209026_1001303_pt1 | contig 11268 bp, 6 predicted proteins | sample AraplaCL_Col_mCL_FD_184262 | JGI IMG/M metagenome (GOLD analysis project Ga0209026, IMG submission 184262) | Arabidopsis root microbial communities from the University of North Carolina, USA - plate scrape CL_Col_mCL (SPAdes) (version 2) | ecosystem: Host-associated > Plants > Roots >... | reverse complement strand
CCATACGAAGTTAGCGCCCACCTGGTTATTTGAAGTGTTGTTAAACTGCACCGTTAAATCGCCGCAGCCTGCTTTAGGGGTAAACGTGAAGCTGGCCACCACATCGGGCTTATCAGTAATTGTTACTTGCGATTGTGTGTTGGTGCAAGGCGCCTGCGCTAATACCGTCCAGCTAAAAGTATAGGTGTTGCCACCCACCAACCCTGAAACAGTAGTTTTAGGATCATTAGGGTTAGCAAATGTTACCGCCGGACCCGACGTTTGCTGCCAAACACCGGTAAAAGGACCGGGTGTAACTGCCGCAAGTGTGGTGGTAGTGGCATTGCACAATATTTGGTTAGGCCCTGCATCTGCGTTAGGGGCAGGCGGATTTACGGTTATGGTAGTTACCGATGATGTCAATACTGAACAGGTACCGCTTTGAACCACCGCGCGATATTGCGTGGTTTGGGTTAAATTGGTAAAGGTAATACTGCTGTTATTGTTAGCGATAGGTGCCCAGGTGGTGCCGTTATCTGTTGATGATTCCCAACGAAGTATATTGCCTACTTGCCCGGTTAAATTGATCTGTCCGGTGTTAGTGCCCGAACACACCGAATTACCATTTGCACTTGCTGTTGAACCGCCCACTGTTTGAGGCGTAACGGTAATATTCACCTGCGATTGACTATTAACGCACGGCGCCTGCCCGTTTATCGTCCAAATAAAAGTATAAGTATTATCATCGGTTAATCCGTTGATAGCCGTTTGAAAATTATTTGGATTGACGATGGTTACCGCCGGCCCCGATACCTGCGTCCAAACACCGGTATATGCGCCGGGGTCGTTTGCAGAAAGGTTAGCCGTTGTTACTCCGCAAACAATTTGATCTGCTCCTGCATTTGCCGTAGGCGGTGGCTGGTTCACCGTGATGGTTGTTGCTGATGAATTAGCTATCGAACAAACGCCATTTTGCACCACTGCACGGTATTGAGTTGTTTGTGTTAGGTTTGAGAACGAGATGGTAGAAGTACCATTAACAATGGTTTGCCATGTAGCGCCGCCATCTATCGACGATTGCCAATTCAGGATAGTGCCTAATTGCCCACTTAGCGTGATCTGTCCACCGTTGCTTCCGGCACAAAGTGTAGACGGGCCGGCGGCGGCAGTTGTGCCACCAACAGATGCGGCTGTATTGATGATGTTAACTTGTGCCGTAGTATTTACGCACGGAGCAGAAGCCAGGATCGTCCAGGTAAATGTATAATTATTACCGCCTGTTAAGCCGGTTACCGTTGTCTGAAAACTGTTAGGACTGGTGATGCTAACAGCAGGACCGGCAGTTTGGGTCCATACTCCCGAAAACGTTCCCGGGTTATTTGCGGTTAGCGTAACAGTAGGCTGGTTGCAAACGGTTTGATCGCTGCCGGCATTAGCTGCAGGTGGCGATTGATTGACCGTAATTGTAGTAACCGTAGAAAAAGCAATACTACAAGACCCGCTCTGAATAACTGCACGGTATTGCGTTGTTTGCGTGATGTTTGAAAAAGTGATGCTTGCGGTGGTGTTAGCCAAAGACTGCCATGTACTGCCTCCATCGGTAGACGTTTCCCAACGGATGACGTTGCCAACCTGGCCGCTCAAATTGATCTGCCCGCTATTGCTTCCTGAGCAAACGGATGTAGAGCCAGCCGCAGAAGTTGTACCGCCAACGCTGGCCGGTGCATTTACAACGTTTACCTGCGATTGTGTATTTGTACAAGGTGCTAAAGCCTGTATTGTCCATACAAAAGTATAGGTATTGCCACCTGTAAGGCCGCTTACCGTTGTGTTTGGATTATTTACGTCAGCTATAGTGGCAGCGGGTCCGGCAGTTTGTGTCCACACACCCGTATAAGTCCCCGGGTTGTTAGCGGCTAAAGTAGCAGTGGTCACGTTACACAAGCTCTGATCTGGCCCTGCATTAGCAGCGGGAGGTGATTGATTAACGGTAATTACAGTAGCATTTGAGAACTCTACATTACAATTGCCATTTTGTACTACTGCGCGGTATTGCGTGGTTTGCGATAGGTTAGAATAATTAAGCGTGGAGGTGCTATTAGCAACCGTTTGCCAGCTAACACCGTTGTTGATTGACGATTCCCAGCGGATAACGCCACCCACTTGTCCGGTTAAATTAATTTGTCCGCTATTGCTGCCGGCGCATACCGTTGATGAGCCCGCGGCAGCGGTTGTCCCCGCCACAGTCGCTGCATTGTCAGTTATGGTCACCTGCGCCTGGTTGTTTACACAAGGTGGTGCACCTTGAATTGTCCAAACAAACGTATAGTTGTTACCGCCCGTTAACCCGGTAACCGTAGTAGTTCTATTGTTAGGATTGCTAATAGTAGCTGCAGGGCCCGATGTTTGCGTCCATACACCGGTAAATGTGCCCGGGTCGCTACCGTTTAAAACCGCTACGGCGGACGCGCAAAGCGTTTGATTAGCGCCCGCGGTGGCGGTTGGCGGCGGTTGATTTACAGTAATTGTTGTTGCCGTTGACATTTGGATAGCACAACTTCCGTTTTGTACCACGGCACGGTATTGAGTAGTCTGTGTTAGATTTGAGTAGGTTAGAGCCGCACCGGTAACTGCTATGGTTTGCCAGGTGGTTCCGCCGTCTGTTGACGACTCCCATCTTAAAATGCTGCCGGTTTGCCCGGTAAGTTGGATTTGTCCGGTATTGGTAGGCGCACAAACCGTCGCCGAGCCTACTGCTGCGGTAGAACCGCCTACTGTTGCAGGCACTACAGAAATATTTACAATGCTTGATGAAGAGCATCCGGTTCCTGTAGATATTGTCCATCGTAAACGGTAAGAACTACCAACGGTTAGTCCGGTAATTACCGACGTCGGCGAAGTGTCATCTGTAAAAGTTATGCCTGTGCCGGAAATGACTGTCCATTTTCCGGTACCCGCGGAAGGATTATTGCCTGCCAGCGTAGTTGTAGTAGCTCCGCAAAGAGTTTGATCAGGACCTGCGTTGGCCGTTGTTGGTGCCGGGGCAACATCTACCGAAACTGTAAATGGCGTGCCTGCACAACCGTTTGAGTTATATGCGGTAACTGTATAGGTAACAGTGGCATTGGCTGTTGTAGCGTTAACCAAAACATCTGTAATGCTGCTGCTCGTTGTAGGCGTAACTACGTTGTTTCCGCCGGTTACACCGGCAGGCATAGATACGTTCCAGGTATACTTTGTGCCCGTTTTGTTTGAACTAAAGCTGATGCCGGTTTGCGAGCCGCTACATATCAAAGCATTGGCAACCGTTGGGGTAATGGTTGGTATAGCGGGTATGTTAACGGTAAAGTTAAAAGGTGTACCGGGGCAACCTGTAGGGCTGCCGGTTGGCGCAACACTTGATATTGGTGTAATAACGTAAGTAACAACCGCATCTTGCAATGGGTTGCTGTTGGTAATCACATCGTTTATAGTGGCCGACGTTCCCGATGCGCTAAAGCCTGTTGCCGCGCCCGTAGTTACCGAAGCGGTCCAACTATACGTGCTCGCACCGTCGCTGGCAGTGATATTATAACCAACATTACTGCCCGAGCAAATAGTTTTTGATGTTGCGCTGGTAACGCGGTCGGTAGGGACAATAGTTATAGTAACCGTGCTGGTAACCGTAGCACAAGCGCCAACTAGACCTGTTTGTCCGGTAATGGTTAAGGTTACCGAACCATTGGCAATGTCTGCAGCGGTTGGTGTGTAGTTAGTTGTCAGACTGTTTCGGCTGGAAAATGCGCTGCCCGAAACATTGGTAGGGCTGCTCCATTGTTGGCTGGTTAATGTACCGTTACTAACAGTGGCCGTTAAACTTACCGGGCTTCCCTGGCAAATGGTTTGCGCAGTACCGGCGCTTAAAGTTGGTGCCAGTTGCAGGGTTATATTTTCTGTTTGAACCGTAGATGCTCCGCAACTATTGGTAGCAATTACGCTTACGGCATAGGTACCCGCCCCTGTAAACTGAATTTTTGGATATTGACTGGTGGCCGTTGTGCCACCGGTAAATACAAAGCTTCCGCCACCGGGCGGCGTAACCGACCACGAATAAGTTGGTGTTGAAGCCGAACCTGCATAAGTAACTTTGGTAGCCGATCCCGTTGTATTATCAAAAGTTAAAGTTTGCGTAGTGCCGCAAAACGTAGCACTCGGAGTTAAGGTAACAATGGGCGGAATATCAACCACGATAGTGTGGGTAACTGTTGATGGATTACAACTAACAGGTGTAATAGTTAAACCAATGGTATAGGTATTTGAATTAGTAAAATTAATACTCGGCGGTGTAGCGCTGGTTAATGTTGATCCGCCGGCCAATGTGTAGGTGTTTGGCGTAATTGTCCATTGATAAGTTGGCGGCGCGCCGCAACCCACGTCAACCGTTGAGTTGTTGACCGGCGTTAATGGCGAAGTAGCGCAAATGGGGCCGGCAGGTATGGTAAATGCAGCAGTTGGCGGGTCTTGTATGCAAATAGATGTCGTATAATCCGTTGCCGGACAAATGCCGTTGCCAACCTGTTCGCGCAGGGTGATGGTATGAGTACCGTTGGTAGTAAAGGTGTAAACAAAATTATCGCTTCGGCGATAGTTAGCAGCTTGTACCGTACCATCAACCAGCCAAAGATACCTTACATTCGGGTTTTCGCTACAAGTTGGTGAAGACGCGTTTGGATCAGGACCGGGTATTGAACCATTTACAAAAGTTACAGGGGTATTTGTACAGGCTACGCCGGATGGTGGCGGGGCCGTAAAGTTTGTTGGCGCAATAACAATTTTGGCATAACTGGTAGCCCTGGTACCAACGGTTCCGCAAAACTTGTTGCTTACGTCCAAATCCACCTCAAAAGAGTTGTTTTGTCCGTTTGCAACATTGCCGCACGATACCTTTGAATAGGAGTGAGATACAATGCCACTTAACGAAACAAGCTGTGCAAGCGTATAAGTTGTTGGAGCAGTTCCGTCGCCCCAGGATATGGTGTAAGTATCGCCCGGATAATTAAATTGAATGCCGGCTGCTGAAGTATAATCGATACCAAAGGTAAGCAGTGCTGATCCGCTGGTTAAACACGCCGTGTTATTACCCGAAGATGGAAGCGACGCGTTGGCTTTGTTGTTGATCAGTTGATAAGCCTTGGTACTAACCGTGGTTCCATCTGTACCTTTAGCTTTTGCAATTATTGTATAGTTAGTGGTTTGCGCAGCAAATACATAAATAGTAACTGCCTGGTTGCTTACCTGCATAGTTTGCGTACCCTCGTTAAAGAACGACGCCGTAGTTGATGTTGCGTTGGTGCTTGTGCTCGAGAAAAAATAAGGCGAACTTGGATTATTACATTGGCCGAAAGTCTCGCCGCCAGTGCCAATAGCCGGCGACGTAGAAACCCCCGCCGTTGGCACTGTACCGCTTGCATTAACTGTTATAGCCGATGAAGCCGCGCTGCTTATTGCCGGATTGCTGGCTTTTACGATGAATTTATAGCTACCCGCAGCTGTTCCTGCCGGTAAAGTATAATTAAAATAAGTGGCATAGAATGAGTTAGGAAGAGTAGCGACAGTAGTGCCCGGCGAAAAGTTACCTGAGGCATCAGACATGACCAGGGTAAAGCTATTTGTAGGGTTGATGAATGAAGTACCGTTATCTACGTGAAACGGAATAGCAACGGACGACCCAGGTGCATAAGGTCCCGCATCCACATCATGAATGGTGATCGTCTGCGAAAAAACCCGGCTCGTACAAAATACAGTAAAAACAACGAGTAAAAGCAGGTGTCTTACGGCTAATTTAGTCATTATTCACGCGCATACGCTGTTGTAAAATATTTATAGTCAGTTAACTGCAAGGGGCGACAACATATGTTGAGTGCAGTTTTACGTATATCCAGGTAGCTGTGTTTCAAAGTTAAATATTTTCGGGCAGCTGTAAAACGTAAAATGCTTTTGCTTATTTCATAATATGAAAAATATAAAATTTCAACGTAAAATAATATATTCAGTAGAAATTTTTGTACTGATGAAAAACGAGTTATGAGCATTTTTTACATATTATTCAATAATTCTGTTTTTTATAATAGTTACGGTCAAAAGGGTATGATGGTTGACCAGGGTTGTCAATTTCCTATTCTAATCTTTCGACATCGTTAATTTGTTGCTATCTTAGTGGCTGTGGATAATTTTATTGTTTCGGCCCGAAAATACCGCCCATCTACTTTTGAAACAGTTGTAGGTCAGCAACATATCACTAATACGTTAAAAAACGCTATTAAGAATAATCAGCTGGCACAGGCGTTTTTATTCTGCGGGCCGCGTGGGGTAGGAAAAACAACTTGCGCTCGTATTCTTGCAAAGACCATTAACTGCACCAATTTGCAGCCAAATGGTGAGGCTTGCGGTACCTGCGATTCATGCCGTTCATTTCAGAATGGTAACTCATTTAACATTCATGAGTTGGATGCTGCGTCCAATAACTCTGTTGATGATATACGCAGCCTTATAGAGCAGGTGCGCATACCGCCACAGGGTGCGCGTTACAAGGTGTACATCATCGATGAGGTGCACATGTTGTCGCAGGCTGCTTTCAATGCGTTTTTGAAAACGCTGGAAGAACCGCCCCATTATGCCATCTTTATACTTGCCACAACCGAAAAGCATAAGATTTTACCAACTATACTTTCACGTTGCCAGATATTTGATTTCAATCGCATCAGCGTGGACGATATGGCGGCACATTTGGAGTCGATAGCTAACCGCGAAAATATTAATTACGAACAAGATGGCTTGCACATCATCGCCCAAAAAGCTGATGGCGGCTTGCGCGACGCCTTATCAATGTTCGATCAGATCGTTAGCTTCTCAAATGCGCAGATCACTTACCGTTCGGTGATTGATAACCTGAACATTCTTGATTACGATTATTATTTCAATATCACCGAAAGTTTGTTGAGAGAGGAAACCGCCAAAACGTTATTATACTTCGATGAGATATTGACAAAGGGTTTTGACGGCGCGCATTTCATTTCCGGCCTTTCAGAACACTTTAGGAACTTGCTCGTAGGTAAGGATGCTGCCACCATTAAGCTTTTGGAAGTTAGCGAAGGCATTAAAAACAAATACCTGCAGCAATCACAACAATCCAGCGTGTCGTTCCTGCTCTCTGCGTTAAATATTGCAAATCAATGCGATCTGAACTACAAGCTGAGTAAAAATCAACGCCTGCAAGTTGAGTTGGCGTTGCTCAAAATGTGTAACCTGCCGTCGGTGTTTAGTTTGGCCACTACACCACTTACAGTTACCAGCGATGCCGAAGGGCAATTAAAAAAAAAACCTGATACTTCAGCTGTAGCCCAGCAAGCACCAACCGCAGCTGCACCGATTTCGCGGGCACCCCAACCCGTATCTATACCCCAAATTAAACCGGAGGAATCTGTGCCTGTGGCGCCGCAAACAGCCGCCGAGCCACAAATTGCTGCATCGCCTGCTGCCGCAGCAGAAAAACCAAAGATTTTTATTCCAAATGCCAGCGCGTCCACATCTATCAAAATACCATCGTTAAAAGATATTGCGAACGAACAGGAAACAGGCCCGATCGATGACGACCCCTACCTGAAAGGCACAGACAAAGAACCGTTTACTTTCGACCAGTTTTTAAAACTCTGGAATGAATATGCGGCCAAAGTAAAGGCTGAAGCCCGAATGAATGTGGTTACGATCTTTATTAGTGAAGTTCCCAAGCAACTGGAACCACATCTGTTTGAGATTGTGGTAGAAAATAAAATACAGGAGAATCTTTTCAAAGCCGAAAAGCCTGCGCTTCTAAACTTTATGCGCACTCAACTACGCAATTTTGATCTGGATGTACATCCGCGGGTGGATGAACAGGTTACAGTAAAACGCCCTTATACCAGCCAGGAGAAATTTCAATATATGGCGCAAAAAAACCCGGAGCTTTTAGAATTGAGAAAGAAGTTTAATCTGGATTTTGATTAGTCACGTTTTGAGATACCAAGTGCAGAACGCCGAATATCGAACCTAACATGGCTTCGATATTCGGCGTTCTGTATTCTTTATCTAAACGGCGTGGTAGGCGTATCGTTTTTGGGATAACCCTCTTCATCCAAATCATCCCGATCGTCCTCGGGAGTGTGTGCCAAATCCTCGTCAATCGGGTCGACATTTACGATGCTGCCATCATCCAGGTGCATACCTAACTGGTCAACGTCATCTTCTAACGACTCGTTTGGAATATACTCATCAGCAGCGTCATACGGGTTAGCCTCATCGTAAGTGGAATTCATGTCCTCGCCGTTCTTTGAAGAGGTATTATAAGGATCTGGATGATCATAATCCGGATCATCGCTTTTTACATCAAATTCGTAGCTGTTATCATCGGCGTTAAATTTTAATTGCTCTTTGTCAATTGTTTCGCCAAGCTCATCTTTCAGGGTGCGGTCCCTGTCTTCGCTTTCGTTGTCAAAAACAGGATTTTGATCATCAATAACCATAGTTTTGTATTTATAGGTTGTATAATAAACGTATGCCGCAGATATCGCGACAGTAACTATAAAAGAAAATTAACCTTTAATTGTTTTGGCTAATAGCTTATCTGCTTTCGATAAGAAGTTACACCGCCCAGGGCAAATTTTACGCCTAATGTAATTTGAGAATAGGCGTCTCTTTTTGCGCCTACTGTATATCCATCAAGGCCGTCGCCCATCACTAAGTTGTATTGATAGCCGACATCAACCTTAAAGCTTGGCTGGTTGTACTGATTAAACAACTTAAACTCATAGCCCAATCGCAAGGGAATCATCACCTGGTTGCTGTTATCCTCTCCGGGGGTATAAAATCCGGGCAATAGAGAAGAATACCGGCTAATTGAAGTAATATGGTTAACAACATAACCCAAGCCAGCCGAAACATAAAAGTTTTTTAAAGCATTTTTAAGCTTGCTGTCAGAGTAATCCATAATCTCGCCGGCTTGTATCTGGCCACGCATCATTATCGCAGTAAATTGATTGGTAAACTGTCTTCCCGAGAGCGTAGCTACCGAATCGCCACCTTTTAATTGCCCTACCTGAACTTCAAAAACATAATTAATAAATGGGCTTATGTTATAGGTAAGGTTAACATGGTAAGACTGCGTTTTTGTAAGAGTTTCCGCATCTCCGTAAACGGTATTTATGCCGGTACCCAAACCAAAATCATATTGTGCATAATCAAAACCCACCTGTGCTTTTGCAAAGTTTGCACAAATACAAAGCGCTGCCAATAAAATTCCGGTCCTCAAAAATTTATTCATCGTATTATTTGCGTGCAAAATGCATGGATACTAATTGTTGGGTTTGCAATGCAGGTACAGAAACAGACAACGTATAAACCAGGCTGTCGGTTGTTAGTTTAGTAACATTAACTGTGCTAGCCTGCCCGGTAGGATCGGTAAGTGTAAGGGTTTGGCCTTTCGAATCATAACTGTAAAAGCCGTTAGAAACCCCGTTACCGCTGGTAAGTTGGGATATATTTACACTGCCATCTTTATTGAACATATAAAAATCCTGACTGGTAAAATCTGTTTCATTATCTGAAACAGGGAACCCAAAAGCCGTGCCAACAGTTGCCTGCAATTTGATGAACCATTTACCAAGTAGCAAACTCGCGTTTGAATTTGCGGCTCCCGGCAAACCGGCAGTATCAATTTTGCATCCGCCAAACGCTATAGCTAACAAGGCAATAATTATGACAGGTTTTTTCATTGGTAAAAGTAATTCAAATAGTTAGACACTTTACGTTCGCTTCAAATCTACCCAATTATTTACAATTTCCTATAATTATTCCTAAGCGCTATTTATATATTTGGGGCCACAAAACAGAAGAGTTGTTATGACAAAAATAAAAGTGCAGAATCCGGTAGTTGAACTGGACGGCGATGAGATGACCCGTATCATCTGGAAATTCATTAAAGATAAACTGATCCTTCCATATCTTGAACTTGATATTAAGTATTACGATCTGGGCTTGGAGTATCGTGATGAAACTAATGACCAGGTGACCATTGATGCTGCTAACGCGATTAAACAATACGGCGTAGGTATTAAATGCGCTACCATTACTCCGGACGAAGCACGTGTTGAAGAGTTTGGTTTGAAACAAATGTGGAAATCGCCAAATGGCACTATCCGTAATATTCTGGACGGTACCGTTTTCCGCGAGCCAATTGTTATGTCTAACGTTCCGCGTTTGGTACCAAACTGGACCGCGCCTATCTGTATAGGCCGTCACGCTTTTGGTGATCAATACCGCGCTACCGACTTTTTAACTAAAGGAAAAGGCAAATTGACCGTAACCTTCACCCCGGAAGACGGTGGTGAAACTCAAAGCTACGAAGTGTTCAATTTTAAAGGCGATGGTGTTGCTTTGACGATGTACAATACCGACGAGTCTATCCGCGGCTTTGCACACTCATGCTTTAACCAGGCGTTGATGAAAAAATGGCCTTTGTACCTGTCAACCAAAAACACCATCCTTAAAAAGTACGACGGTCGTTTTAAAGATATTTTTGAAGAGATTTACCAAAACGAATACAAAGCTAAATTTACCGAAGCAGGTATTACTTACGAGCATCGTTTGATAGATGACATGGTGGCCTCTGCCTTAAAGTGGAACGGCAACTTTGTTTGGGCGTGTAAAAACTATGACGGCGACGTACAGTCTGACACCGTAGCACAAGGTTTTGGTTCATTGGGTTTAATGACCTCTACTTTGGTTACTCCGGATGGAACTGTTATGGAAGCCGAAGCCGCGCACGGTACGGTAACCCGCCACTACCGCGAGCACCAGGCAGGTCGCCCAACTTCTACCAACCCAATTGCGTCTATCTTCGCCTGGACACGCGGTTTAGAGTTCCGTGGTATGCTGGATAACAACCAGGAATTGATCAATTTCTGCAAAGCTCTTGAAGAAGTTTGTATCGAAACCGTAGAAAGCGGTAAAATGACCAAAGACCTGGCCATTACCATTAAACCAAAAGTTGAACACGGTACAGATTATCTATATACCGAAGAGTTTTTGGAAGCAATTGATGAGAATTTGAAAGCTAAGTTGGCGTAGAGATGCATATTTGCGTCTCCTTGACCAAGATAAAAGTACAAGCCTGTGCAATTTGTACAGGCTTTTTTGTTAATTAGTAAATCTAAACTCACTCATATGCCCGTATTTCATAATAATAACGGTAAACTCAAAAAGCTAAAAGTAATTCCA
>Ga0209026_1001302_pt1 | contig 11274 bp, 10 predicted proteins | sample AraplaCL_Col_mCL_FD_184262 | JGI IMG/M metagenome (GOLD analysis project Ga0209026, IMG submission 184262) | Arabidopsis root microbial communities from the University of North Carolina, USA - plate scrape CL_Col_mCL (SPAdes) (version 2) | ecosystem: Host-associated > Plants > Roots >... | reverse complement strand
GCGCTGACCGGAGCCGCGCACGCCGCCGACGTCAGCATGGCCGGCGGCAGCGTCACCTTCAGCACGCCCGACCAGTGGATGGGCATCATGGAAACGCAGGGCGACCCTGAGGTACGCGTGTTCCAGGTACCCGACCCCTCGCCCAGCGGCAGCAGCAGCCTGGCCCGCGTCACCATCACGGTGAAGCAGGTGGGCAGTGCCGGCGAGTTCCAGCAATATGTTTCCGGCGCCATGGGCAAGGCCAAGGCGCTTACCGGCTACCAGGCCGCCAGCGGCGGCGCGCCGGACAACTTCGTTTACACGGCGCAGGAAAACGGCGCGCCATACAGCTACAGCGAGCGTTACTGGTTCAAGGACAACCACGCCATCCAGTTGCGTTGCGTGCGTCCGGCACAGGGCCAGGCCGGCGCCGCGTGGCGTACCTCCTTCGACAAGGGCTGCGATGCCATCGCCGCGCGCCTGAAGTAAGTCGTCATCCACGTCGTGCCCCGCTGCGGGCACGACGCTTCTGCAAGAGATTCCCGATGTCCGCTCCGTTCGAAGCCACCCTCGCCTGGGCGCAGTCCCAGGATGCCGCCGATCCGCTGCGCGGCTTTCGCGATGAATTCCTGATCCCGAAGCACGAGGGTCGCGACGTCCATTACTTCTGCGGCAACTCGCTGGGTTTGCAGCCGCGCGCAGTGCGGCCAGCCTTGAGCGCCGAACTCGATTCGTGGGCGGACCAGGCGGTGGAAGGCCACTTCCGCGGCGACCTGCCATGGATGGATTACCACGAGTTCGTGCGCGACGACCTCGCCACCGTGGTGGGCGCGCAGCCATCCGAAGTGGTGGCGATGAATACGCTGGGCGTGAACCTGCACCTGATGATGGTGAGCTTCTATCGCCCCACGCCGGAGCGTCACGCCATCCTGATCGAAGCCGGTTCGTTCCCCACCGATCGCTACGCCGTGGAATCGCAGGTGCGCTTCCACGGCTACGACCCGGCCACGTCGCTGATCGAACTGCAGGGTGACGAAGCGAACGGCACGATCTCGATGGAAGCCGTCGAACGCGTGCTGGCCGAACACGGTTCGCGCATTGCGCTGGTGATGTTGCCGGGCGTGCAGTACCGCACGGGCCAGGCATTCGACCTGGCCGCCATCACGCGACTGGCCAGTCGCCACGGCTGCATGGTGGGTTTCGACCTGGCGCACGCGGTGGGCAATCTGCCGCTGCAACTGCATGACGTGGGCGCGGACTTCGCCATCTGGTGCAGCTACAAGTACCTCAACAGCGGTCCGGGCGCGGTGGGTGGCGCCTTCGTGCATGAGCGCCATGCACGCACCACGCTGCCGCGCTTCGCGGGCTGGTGGGGCCACGATAAGACCAGCCGCTTCCAGATGGGTCCGCAATTCGTGCCCACGTATGGCGCGGACGGCTGGCAGCTCAGCAATCCGCCGATTCTCGCGCTCGCGCCGCTGCGCGTGTCGCTGGAGATCTTCCGTCGTGCCGGCATGTCCAAGCTGCGCGAGAAATCGCTACGCCTCACCAGCTATCTGGAATGGCTGGTGCAAACGCAGCTGGGCGACGTGCTGGAAGTGGTGACGCCGAGCGATCCCGCGCGTCGCGGTTCGCAGCTCTCCATTCGCGTGCTTGGCGGCCGCGAGCGTGGCCGCGCGCTGTTCGACGACCTGGTGGAACACGGCGTCATCGGCGACTGGCGCGAGCCCGACGTCATCCGTATTTCGCCCACGCCGCTGTACAACCGCTACGCCGACTGCGTGGCCTTCGTGGAAGCTACGCGGCGCTGGGCGCAACGCGGCTGATCAAACGGCGCGGTTCACACCGCGCCGCGCCATTGCATCCACCACGAAGGCGAGTCCGCAGAGCGCAAGACCGACGGCGCATACGCCCGTCCACCCCGCGGCAGCCCATGCACTACCGGCCGCCACGGCGCCCGCGCCACCGCCGATGAAGAACACGCCGACGAAGAGTCCGTTGAGTCGGCTGCGCGCGGCCGGATCGAGCATGTTGATCGCGCGCCGTCCCAGTGTCTGGTCGCCAACCGCGCCGGCATCGATCACGATGGCGGCCGCTACAAGCAAGCCCAGCGCCACGTGCGAATGCCGCGCGATGTCGAGGCCGAACCAGCCCGCGCCAGCCACGCCCGCCAGCACGAAGCCCAGCGTCGCCACCACATGCGCGATAGGCATGCCCACCACGCTGTAGCCACGATCGCCTGCCCTTCCCGCCAATGGCGCCACCACCGTACCGGCCACACCGGCGAGCGCGAACCAGGCCAGGCTGCGGCTATCCAACGAAAACGGCGCCTGCACCAGACGCAGCGCAACGCCAGTCCAGAAGGCACTGAACGCCGCCATCACGATGGCTGCCGAAATGGCGTAGCGACGCAGCACGGGTTCATCGCGCCATAGCGTCCACAGCGACGCGATCAATCCACGATAAGACGTGTGCACCGGCGGCTGCCGACGCGGCAAGGCAAACCACAACATCACGGCGAGCAACGCATCGAATACGCCGAGCAACCCGTAACAGGCGCGCCATCCCCACGTTCCTTCGACCAGGCTGGCGAACGGACGCGACAGCAGGATGCCCAGCATCACGCCGCTCATGACATTGCCTACGGCGCTGCCGCGATGCTCCGGCTTGGCCATGGCCGCCGCCAGCGGCACCAGGATCTGGATCGCGCACGAGGTCGCACCCGCCACGCACACCGCAAGCAACAACCACCATGCCTGTTGCGCCACCGACGCCGCGCACAGCGCCAGCGCACAGGCGAGCAACGTGATGGTGGTCAGGCGCCGGTTTTCGAACAGGTCGGCCAGCGGCACCACGAAAAGCATGCCCACGGCGTAACCCAGCTGCGGCAGCATCGCCACCAGGCCCGTGAGCGACGACGGCAGGTGCATGGCGCGAGCCACCGGGCCCGCCAGCGGCTGCGCGGCGGTGAGGTTGATGATGATCACGCCCACGGCAAACGCGAACAGCAGCGTCAGCGGCGTGGTCAGCTCGGCCTGCACCTCGTCAGCGACGGCGTCGATGCGGTGGCGGGAGGGATAGCGCATGGGTAGGCCTTGCCAATCGGTAGGCCAGCGATGCTAAATAGCCGATCATCATGATGACAGTGAATAATCATCATAGTTTTCATGCGTACCTCGCATGACATGCCGGACGATGGAATCATGAATACGCGAGATGTGAGGGCCTTCATTGCCGTGGTGGACACGGGCTCCATCGTGCAGGCCGCGACGCAGCTGCATCTCACCCAGCCGGGCGTGACACGTCGCGTGCAAAGCCTGGAGGCCTTGCTGGGCGTGGAGCTGCTGGACCGGCAGTCCAAGCCGTTGCGCCCCACCGCCGCGGGGCGCGAGATCTACCAGAAGGGCCGCGACCTGCTGCACGCGGAAGCCGATCTGCTGGCCTTTGCGCGTACCGATATCGAGCCGGGCGGCGAATTGCGTCTGGGCATGCCGCCGTTCCTGGCCGACCGCGCGCTCACCACGCCCATCGACGCGCTGCGCTCGCGCTATCCAAACCTCGCGCTGCGCATTCTTGCGGCGTGGTCGCTCGGGTTGGTGGAGCAGGTTGAAAGCGGCCTGCTTGATGCGGCGGCGGTGGTGCTCTCCGAACACACGCCGCCGCCGGTGAACATGACCTCGCACGCGTTCGATCGGCAACCCCTGCGCATCGTGGCCGCGCCTTCGCTGGGCCTGCGCGCGCGGGCCACGCTCAAGGATCTCGCTGCGTTCCCGTGGGTGCTCAGCCAGAACGGTTGCGGCATGCGTTCCACATTGCGGCGAGCCATGGAAGAACGCGGCCTGCCCTGCAACGTAGGCGTGGAGGCCTTCGGCGCCGATCTTCAGCTTTCCTTGGTGGCGCGCGGTGCCGGCATCGGCGTCATCACGCCCGACCTGCTTGCCGCCAGCAGTTATCGCAGCCAGCTGAAACTCGTCACCGTCACCGACTTCCAGATGGACATGATTGCCTGGCTCATCCACCGCGCATTGCCGCCGCGCTTGGAAGCCCCGGTCGCCATGCTGCTGGATCAGCTCAAGGCCGTGATGTCGAAACGGCCACGGTCGCGCCAAGCGTCTTGAATGGACGTCCATCCGCCGGGCGACGCGTGCGCAACGGGCAGGCTTGCCCCATGATGGACGCACCCAAGACAAGGAATGGCCATGCGCAACGCACTGCTTGCCCGACTGACCTGCCTGATCGCCCTGCCGTTCGCCGCTTGCCTGGCACATGCCGAAACACCTGCCGCCATTCCAAGCGGCGATGAATTGACCCGTACCATTGCGTCGCTCGACACCAAGGTGTTCGACGCCTACAACCACTGCGACCTGAAGACCTTCGGCGAATACTTCAGTACCGACGTGGAGTTCTATCACGACAAGGGCGGGCTGATGACCTCGCGCGACGCCGTGGTGGAGGCCACGCGTCGCAACATCTGCCACAAGGTGCGCCGCGAACGGGTGGGCAACATCGAGGTGTATCCGATCAAGGATTACGGCGCCATCGAGATCGGCACGCACAAGTTCTGCCAGATCGACACAGGCAAGTGCGAAGGCATGGGCAAGTTCTTCCACATCTGGCGCTACCAGAACGGCCAGTGGCAGCTCACGCGCGTGATGAGTTACGACCATCACCCGATACCGCCCGCCAAATAATCACGCTCGTGTTGCAGGTGCCCCTTAATCCAGGCGACTTTCCGGGTGGCGCACCTGCCCTGCTCCACGCACCACGAAGCGCTCGATGGTGAGCGATTCCGCACCCATGGGCCCGTAGGCATGCAGGCGCGTGGTGGAAATGCCGATCTCCGCACCCAGCCCCAGCTGGCCGCCGTCGGAAAACCGCGATGAGGCGTTGACCATCACCACCGCTGACCGCAGCGACTGCACGAATCGCTGCGCCGTCAACTCATCGCTGGTGGCGATGACCTCGGTGTGATCGGAGCCGTAGCGGCGGATGTGTGCGATGGCGTCTTCGACGCTATCCACCACGCGAATGGCGATGATCAGGTCGAGGAACTCGGCGGCGTAGTCGTCTTCGTCGGCGGCGCTTGCTTCGGGCACCAGCGCCCGCGTTGCCTCGTCGCCGCGCAACGCCACGCCACGCTCGCCGAGCGCCGCAGCAGCTCGCGGCAGGAAGCTCGCCGCCACGTCGCGATGAACCAGTAGCGTTTCCAACGCGTTGCAGACGCCTGGGCGCGACGTCTTGCCGTCGATCAGCAGATTCAACGCCAAGCCCAGGTCGGCGGCGCGATCCACATACAGATGGCACACACCCTTGTAGTGCTTGATCACCGGCACGCGCGCATGTTCCGTCACGAAGCGGATCAACCCTTCCCCACCACGCGGAATGGCCAGATCGATGATGTCGCTCAATTGCAGCAAGGCCACCATGGCCTCGCGGCTGAGATCCTCCACCAACGTGACGGCTGCCTCGGGCAAGCCGTGCGCGCGCAGTGCCTCATGGAGCGCCGCAGCAATGGCGCGATTGGAATGAATGGCCTCCGACCCGCCGCGCAGCATCACCGCATTGCCCGCCATCAGGCACAGTGCCGCGGCATCGGCAGTCACGTTGGGGCGCGCTTCGTAGATCATCGCCACCACGCCGAGCGGAATGCGCACGCGTTCCACCAGCACACCATTGGCGAGCGTTTCGCTCCGGGTGACGACGCCGACAGGATCGGGCAGCCCAGCCACCTCGCGCAAAGCTTGGGCGATGGAAGCCACTCGGGCATCATCCAGTCGCAGACGATCCAGCATGGCGCCCTGCACGCCCTTGTCTTTCGCTTCCTGCATGTCACGGGCGTTCGCGGCGAGTACGTTGTTGACACGCCGTTGCAGGGAATCGGCCATATCGCGAAGCAACGCACGCTTGGCCGAGGTATCGAGCGTGGCCAGCAGCGGCACGGCATCGCGACAGGCCAGCGCCAACGAACGGATGTCGCTCATGCGTCGATATCTCCGATGGCCTCGATGTCGGCCATGGTGGCCAGATCATCGCGATGCACGATCTCGGCGCCGTAGCTGTAACCCAGCACCGCGTCGATGTCGCGGCTGTGGCGTCCGGCCAGGCGCTTCACTTCACCAGCGCCGTACTGGCTGATGCCGCGCGCCACCGGACGGCCCGATCCCTCGATGATTTCCACCAGGTCGCCGCGATGGAATTCACCACTGACGGTGAGCACGCCACCGGGCAACAACGAGGCTTTGCCGCTGGCAAGCGCGCGCACGGCACCTGCATCCACCTCGATGTGTCCCGGGGCCGCCGGTGCATGACGAAGCCAGTATTTGCGCGCCTGCATGCGGGTGCGGGCTACCGCGAAGAACGTGCCGTGCAGTTCGCCCTGCACGAGGGCACTGACGGCCACATCATTCCTTCCGCTGAACAGTGCCGTGGGAATGCCCGCCGCAGCGGCCTTGGACGCCGCCTCCAGCTTGGTGCGCATGCCACCCGTACCAACGGCGCTGCCGCTGCCGCCGGCCATGGCCAGCACCTCGGCGGTCAACGATTCCACGCGACCGATCGGAACGGCGTTCGGATCGCGGCGCGGGTCGGCGGTATAGAGCGCGTCGATGTCGGAAGCGATCAGCAGCACATCGGCATCGACCAAGGCCGCGACGATGGCTGCGAGGTTGTCGTTGTCGCCGAGCTTCAACTCGTCGACGGCCACCGTGTCGTTCTCGTTCACCACCGGCAACACGCCCAGCAGCAACAACTCGCGCAACGTGGCGCGTGCATTGAGGTAGCGGCGTCGATTGCGCAGGTCGTCATGGGTCAGCAGCACCTGCGCCACGGGGCGAGGAACCAGCGACTGCCATAACGCGATCATCGGCGCCTGACCCAGTGCCGCCAGCGCCTGGCGTGCCGCAAGGTCGCCGCCACCGGGCGCATGGGCGCGCAACTGCGCACGCCCTGCTGCTACCGCACCGGACGACACCAGCACCACTTGCCTGCCGGCCTCGTGGCTCGCCTGCATGAAGTGCGCGAGGGCGGTGGCATAGCGCGGCGTCAAACCGCCGCCGTCGGCAGCCAGTAGGTTGCTGCCCACCTTCAGCACGGCACGTCGCCAGAGGGGCAGCGCCTGCGCAGGGGCGAGATGCGAGCGCTGCCCTTCCGTCATACGCGGGCGCCCTGTAGTGCTTCGGCGCGATCCACGTGATGACGGGTCGAAAAAAACATCAGCATGCGGAGATCGCCATCGTGGCCGCGCTGGCAAGGTTCGGCACTACGCTTACTGACGGTCCCCATGCCGGTCTCCGTTTAGCCGTCCAGATGGCTGAGTCTGTCGCGCAATAGATCCAGGCGCAAATCATTGCCGGAACCAGGCGACACGCGGGCCGCCAGGCTGCCCTCGGGCGTGCGTCCCTCGCCTGCCGACGCCGCGGCATCGGCTGCCGCGCGATACGCGTCGCGGAATGGTACGCCCGCCGCCGCCTGCTCGATGGCCACGTCGGTGGCGTACATGGCCGGCTCGATGGCCGCACGCATGGCCGGTTCGTTCCACGCCATGCGGGCCAGCAGGTCGGGCACCAGCTCCAATGCCGCCAGACCATGACGGCAGCCGTGGAACAGCGAACCCTTGGAGAACTGCAGGTCACGCTGGTAGCCGGAAGGCAACGAAAGCAATTGCTCGATCTCGGTGCGCGCCGCCGCCACGCTAGCGTAGCTGGCACGCAGCAGTTCGACCACGTCCGGGTTGCGCTTGTTCGGCATGATGGAGCTGCCGGTCGTGTATTCGGACGGCAGCTTCACGAAGTTGAATTCCGCCGTGGTGAACAGCGAGAGATCCCACGCCAGTCGGCGAACGTCCAGCAGCGCGCCGGCGATCGCTTCCAGTACGGCCATTTCAAACTTTCCGCGCGAGAGCTGCGCGTAGATCGGCGATACCTGCATGCGGGCAAAGCCAAGCGCCTGCGTGGTGTGCTCTCGATCCAGCCTGAGGTTCACGCCGTAGCCGGCTGCGGTGCCCAGCGGATTGGCGTCGATCAGCAACGCGGTCTGCTGCGCGCGCAGCGCGTTGTCGATGAAACCTTCGGCGAAGCCCGCAAACCACATGCCGGTGGACGACACCACTGCGCGCTGGAGATGCGTATAGCCCGGCAGCGGAATGGCCGGCTGGGCCGCTCGATCAAGGCATACCTGGGCGATGGCGCGGCAATGCTGTTCGAGCGCGGCCAACTGTTCCTTCAGCCACAGGCGCGTGGCCACCAGGATCTGGTCGTTGCGGCTGCGGCCCGTGTGCACGCGGCGGCCTGCGTCGCCAAGACGTTCGGTAAGGCGTGCCTCGATGGCCGAGTGACCATCTTCATAGCGGTCGTCGAGCACGAAGCTGCCGGCACGGAAATCATCGGCCAGTGTGTCGAGTTCGCGCTTGAGGGCGGCGGCTTCGTCGGCGCTGACCACGCCGATATTGGCGAGGCCTTCCACGTGCGCCTTGCTGGCGGTGATGTCATGCAGGAAGAATTCGCGGTCCAGCAGCACGTCGTCGCCGGCGAGAAACGCCATGATGCGCGCGTCGATCTTGATGTCGGATTTTTGCCAGAGGGGTTGGGTCATATGAAAATCCTTGGAGAAGTACGGATCTAGAAGTGAGAGAAAAGAGAAGGCCAGAACAGGCACTCTCACTACTCACTCCTCTTCACTCACTCCTCGCGTCTAGACGGGAATCGCGGTGTACTCGTCCACGCCAATGGCGCGATTGATGTTCTGCATCGCCTGCGTCGCCGCACCCTTCAACAGGTTGTCCAGCGTCGCCACCACAACCACGCGCTTGCCGTCGTTGGATACCGCAAACCCGCCGATATCGACGTGATGCTTGTGCGCGATATGGCTGACCCACGGCGCCTCGTCCACGACGTGCACCAGCTTCTCGCCCTCGTACGCGCCGTTGAAGCGCTGGACGATCTCCTCGCGCTTCACGGGACGGGCAAGGTAGAGGTTGGTGGTGACGGTGAGGCCGCGGAAGTGCGGCGCCACGTGCGGCATGAATTCCACTGGCAGGTTGAGATGCCGGCTGGCTTCCTTCTCGTGCGTGTGACCGGTGAGCGAATACGGCATCAGGTTGTCGCGCAGCTTTTCCGGGTTGTTCTTGTCCGACGGCGTGGTGCCTGCCCCCGAATAACCCGATACACCGAAGCTCACCGGCGGCGCCGCCAACAGATCCTTCAGCGGCGCGATGGAAAGCTGGATCGCCGTGGCGTAGCAGCCCGGATTGCTGATGCGCTTTTCGCCGCGCCACAACTGGCGGGTGAGTTCGGGCAGACCGTAGTACCACTTTTCGTTGAAGCGGTAATCGGCGGAAAGGTCGACGATGATCGTTTCGGGCTTGGCCTTATCGATCGCCTCGACATACGGCTCAGCCTTCCCATTGGGGAGCGCGAGCACGACGACGTCCGCCCGCTGGGCGGCCACGGCGTCGGCATCGAGGCTGGCATAGCGCAGTTCGCCGGTGAAGCCGTCGACGTTGTCGGCGACACGCTGTCCATCCAGCTCACGCGAAGAGACAAACGCCAACTCCAGCGCCGGATGCGCTGCCACCAGGCGGATGAGTTCGGCGCCGGTATGGCCGCGTGCGCCGACAATGCCGATGCGTTGTTTGGTCGTGCTCATGTCTCAGTCCACCAGGGTCGGCTGGCGCTGCGCGCAATGCGCGACGCAGCGGGCAATCGTGTCGAAATCTTCAAGTCCGTACCAGAACACTTTCCAGCGCGGCTGCTTGAGGCAGCCATCCGATTCGGCATAGTAGAAATGATTCACCGTATTGCCGTGGCGGGAGCGCCAGAACAGCTGCGGGTTCTCCTCGCGCATCACCTGCCATACGGCGCGGCCAAGGCCTTCGCCTTGCGCGTCGTCCAGCACGGCAAACTTGTCGAGATACGGCAGGCCATCTTCCATGGTGAGGATCATCGCGGTGCGATAGTTCTCGCTCACATAGACGCGGAACGGCTTGGTGCGCTCGAAGTAGTCCGGCACCAGCGTGCGGCCGAAGCTGGACTCGATCAGCTCGCGCATGCGCGCCAGGTCGATGCCTTCCCACGATTCGAAGCGCTTCACCTTCTCGCCGCGGCGCACCAGCGTGCCCGAGCCCTTGTGCGTGAACAGCTCCTTCGCCAGCTCCGAGGGCTTGGTGATGGACACCGACGAGGTGAGCGGAAGATCGTTCAGCAGGTCGGCGATCTGCTCGATCTTCAGGCGCATGCCGCCGTTGATCCACGGCTGCGACATCAGGTGTTCGAACTCGGTGCTGAGGTTGATCGAGTCGATGATCTTGCCCTGGTCATCGAGCAGGCCACCCGTGCCGGTGAGGAACACGATCTTGTACGGCTGCAACACGCGCACCAGCTCGTTGGCGGCGAAGTCGGCGTTGACGTTGAGGATCTGGCCCTCGTCCGTTTCGCCCAGGCTGGCGATCACCGGAATGGAGCCCGCACGCAGGCTGGCCTCGATGGGCGCAAGATTGATGCTGCTGACCTTGCCGACCAGGCCATAGGTGTCGCGGTCCAGGTAGCTGGCCGTGAACACGCCCGAGGGCACCGACGTGGCGCGCGTATCCATGGTCTGCAGTGCTTCGACAAGGCGCAGGTTCTGCTCCTGGAACACCTTGCGCACGATGGACAGCGCCTTGGGCGTGGTCACGCGCAAGCCGTTCACCGTGTGCTTCTCGATGCCGGCGGCCGAAAGTTCTTCGTCCAGCTGCGGGCCGGCGCCGTGCAGCACGATGGGCGTCAGGCCCACCTGCTGCAGGAAGGTGAGCGACGAGGTGAGCGCCGGCAGATCGTCGCGCAGCACCGCGCCACCGACCTTCACCACGGCGAAGCGCTTGGCGTCGAGCTGCGAGAAGCGCTTGAGGTATTGCTGGATTTCCTTCGCGCTCCCCATGCTCGAAAGCAGGCGGACGATGGTTTTCCGGGTGTGCTTGTGGGCTTCCATCATTATCCTTTGCGCTCATCCATGATCGCGAGAGTCAAAAATCGGCCTTCCCTGGCCGCACTTTTCATCGATGATGCGGTAGATGGTGTCGGCGTAGTGCTGCAATTGTTCGAGCGAGACCCACTCGTCGGCGGTATGCGCCTGCGCGATGTCGCCGGGGCCGTAGACGAAGCTGATGTAGCCGGCTGCGGAAAACAGCGCCGCTTCCGTCCAGAAGTCCACGGCGTTGCCGATGGGGATGTTCAGCTCGTCGGCCAAGTCGCGTGCGGCGAGGCGGCGCGCTTCGGCGGTGGCGGTGTCGCCGGCCGGCAGCGAATCGCCGCGGAACAGTTC
>Ga0209026_1001299_pt1 | contig 11295 bp, 11 predicted proteins | sample AraplaCL_Col_mCL_FD_184262 | JGI IMG/M metagenome (GOLD analysis project Ga0209026, IMG submission 184262) | Arabidopsis root microbial communities from the University of North Carolina, USA - plate scrape CL_Col_mCL (SPAdes) (version 2) | ecosystem: Host-associated > Plants > Roots >... | reverse complement strand
CCTGTGACCCGGCTCTTTTTTATTCCGCCCCCTTTGGGGGAGGGGAACCGCGAAGCGGTGGAGGGGGCTTCCTCAGCGGGCCATCAGCAGCTGCGCGGCCTGGATCAGGTAGCTGATCCCCACCGCCGTCACGATCCAGCGGGTCCAGCGCTTGAAGTTCACGTCGCTCATCCGGTTCAGGATCGCCCCGCCCGCGACGGTGCCCAGCATCGACAGCGGGATCGCCAGGGCGAACACCTGCCACGACGGCATGCCCACGCCGCCGCCGGCGAACATCGGCGCCCCATAGACCAGGATCTTCGCCAGGTGCGCGAACACCTGGGTCGCCGCCTTGGTCGCCACGATCGCATGGCGCGTCAGCTCGGTGCGGACGAAAAAGATGTCCAGCAACGGCCCGGCCACCCCGGCGGTCAGGTTCAGGCCCGTGACCGTCAGGCCCGAGGCGAAGGCCTGGGGCGGCTTGGCGGCGTCCAGGTTGATCCATTTCTGCGGCAGCCACGTCAGGCCGGGCACCAGGCCCAGCAGCAGGAACAGCAGCGGCTTGGACGGCGTGAAGCTGAGGAACGCCACCGTGACGCCGGCGATCAGCGAGGCCAGGGCATACCAGCCGACGATGTCCCAGCGGACGAACTTACGATGAAGGATCGAGCGCCAGCCGTTGGCGACCAGCTGAAGTATGCCGTGGGTGACGAAGGCGGCCTGCACCGGCAGAACGAAGGCCAAGGCCCCCATCAGCACCAGGCCGCCCGCCATGCCGAACACGCCCGAGAGCGTGGCCGTCACGAAGGCCATGCAGACCACGAAGGCGGCTGCGAGATAGGTCATGGAAGTCCTCCGGAGTTGCGACCGCCGCCGAAGGACGGGCACAGGCCGCCTCCGGTCGAGGGTCAGCTGCGCGTCGCGCGCGGGACTTGTCGGGCGCTGCAAGCCGCTGGGCGAGCGCTCCGGGGTGCGCCTGGGCCTCGGCCCGGCGAGATATCTCGAATGGCGTGTCCATAAGGATCGCCGTTCGCTTACACCCAAGCTTCGCGCCGGGCAAAGCGGCATGCCGCCGCTCTGCGCCGAAGGCGCGACACAAAGACCGCAAAGATCACAAAGACCACAAAGGTCGGCCGCACACCTCGAGCCGCTTCGTGATCTTCGTGTCCTTCGTGCGCTTCGTGTCGAACGGGCGTTGACGCGCCGGAAACGAAAACGGCGCCGCCCAGCCAAGGACGGCGCCGCTTACGTTGGTGGGTCCCGGTCTGTCGCTGACGCGGAAACCGGGATGACACCCTAAACTAGTTCCGGAACACCGCCGCCATGGACGGATCCGCCGGCTGCTCGCGGTACTGTTGCAGCTCGTTGCGGCCGACCACCATGTGGTGCACCTCGTCCGGACCGTCCGCGATGCGCAGGGTCCGGGTGTTGGCATACATGCGGGCCAGCGGCGTGTGCTGCGACACGCCCAGGGCGCCGTACATCTGGATCGCCTGGTCGATGATCTTGCAGACCCGCTCCGGCACCATGGCCTTGACCATGTGGATCCAGATGCGGGCTTCGCGGTTGCCCAGGACGTCCATGGCCTTGGCGGCCTTGAGCACCATCAGGCGCATGGCCTCGATCTCGATCCGCGCGCGGCTGACGATCTCGAGGTTGCCGCCGAGCTGGATGATCGGCTTGCCGAAGGCCACGCGGGTCATGCCGCGGGTGACCATCAGGTCCAGGGCCTTCTCGGCCGAGCCGATGGCGCGCATGCAGTGGTGGATACGGCCCGGGCCCAGGCGCAGCTGGCTGATCTCGAAGCCGCGGCCTTCGCCCAGCAGCATGTTCGAGGCCGGCACGCGGGCGCCGTTGAAGCGGATGTGCATGTGGCCATGCGGCGCGTCGGGGTCACCGAACACCTGCTGGCCGCCCACGATCTCGACGCCTTCGCAGGGCAGCGGGACCAGGATCTGCGACTGCTGCAGGTGCGGCGGGGCGTTCTCGTCGCCCGTCTTCACCATGCAGATCATCACCTTGCAGCGCGGGCTACCAGCGCCCGAGATGTAGTGCTTCTCGCCGGTGATGACGTACTCGTCGCCCACGCGCACGGCGCGGGTGTCGATGTTCTTGGCGTCCGAGCTGGCGGTGTTCAGCTCGGTCATGCAGTAGGCCGACCGGATCTCGCCCTTCAGCAGGGGCTCCAGCCACTGCTTCTTCTGTTCCGGCGTGCCGACCCGCTCCAGCACTTCCATGTTGCCGGTATCGGGCGCGGCGCAGTTCATGATCTCGGAGGCCAGGCGCACCTTGCCCAGCTCCACCGCGATGTAGGCGTAGTCCAGATTCGAGAGCCCCTCGCCGGTCTCGGCGTCAGGCAGGAAGAAGTTCCACAGGCCGGCGGCCTTGGCCTTTTGCTTGGCGGCTTCCAGCACTTCCAGCTGGCCGGGGGCGTATTGCCAGACGTCCGGGCGGCCTTCGCCCAGGCGGTGCCATTCCTCGGAGGCGGGCTCGGCCACCTCTTTGATGAACGCCTTCACCTTGTTGTACAGCGGGAGGGCCTTGTCCGACATGCGCAGGTCGTTCAGCTCGTCCTGCGGGCTGAGGGCAAAGCCCGACTGAGCGCGGTCCGCGGCGATGTTGTTCATGGTCACTCCTCCCAGAGTGCTGGATCAAATGTCTGGCGCGGACAATGGGCCGAAATGGCGGGAAAATCAAACAACCGTTTTAATACGGCTCCCCGCTCGGCGGCCGGCCTCACAGATCAACAGCACGCGGCCGCGCCCGCAATGTGGCGCCGCCGCGGATCCGGGGAGGAAGACCGTCAGGCGACGGCTTCGCGGCGCGCCTTGCGGAGCGCGACGAACTGGAGATCGGCGACGATAAGCGCAGCCACGGCCTGGGCGACCACGACCGCGAGGCCCAGGTCGCTGGGCTGGATCCAACCCAGGACCGGCAGGGCGATACTCTCGACAGCCCACAGGACATTGAACGCCACCAGCGCCCAGACGCCCGTGCGCGGCAACGCCGGCCGGCTCGCCAGCCAGGCCAGCAGCCCGGCATAGGACAGCAGGAACAGGCCCACCGGCTGCATCAGCGCCGGCGACAGGCCCAGCGGTTCGGCCAGCCAGCCGGCGTCGAAGGCGAAGGCCGCGCCCATGATCCCGCACGCGGCGGCGTCCAGGGCGATGACGGTGCGCAGGAAGTTCGAGCGGATCTCGGTCATGGGAGCCTCCTTGGGGCGTGTTGACGCCCCAAGCTCCCGCGTCCGCCGCGGCCGGTCGATTACCTGCCGGGTAAGGCCCTTAGGCCGGCGCGTGGCAAACCGCCTCGATGTTGTGCCCGTCCGGGTCCAGCACGAAGGCGCCGTAGTAGGTGGGGTGGTAGTGCTCGCGCAGACCGGGCCCGCCATTGTCCCGCGCGCCCGCCGCCAGGGCGGTGGCGTGGAAGGCGTCCACGGCCGCACGTTCGGCGACAGCGAACGCCACGTGGGCGTAGCCGCTGCGCCCGTCGCTGCCGATCCAGAAGAAGGGCCGGTCCACGCCATAGCCGGCGTAGGTCTCGCCGTCGCCGAAGAGCCGGGTCAGGCCCAACGGCGCGAGGGCGGCGTCATAGAAGGCTTCGGCCCGCCGGTAGTCGGCGACCTTGAGGCTGACGTGGTCCAGGACCGCGCCGGCCATCGGCCTACTTCACCGGCACGTGGTCGATGTGGGGGCAGACGGCGGCCATCAGGGCCTCGTTGTCGGCGCCCTCGGCCTTCTTCGGCGTGACCTTGCGCCAGTCTTCGGCGATCGCCAGCGGCGCCGACGGCTTGTACGAGCCCAGCTGGATCAGGTTCTTCTTGGCGCAGTCGATGGCGATCACGCTGCCCACGCCGTCCGGCTTGCCGGGGGCCGAGGGGCCCAGGTTCGCCGAGGGCTTGGAGATGGCCTGCATGATCACCAGCCGGCCGGTCTCCTTGTCCTTGTACGAGTAGTCGCCGTCGTACGACCAGGCGGTGCCGTTGGCGCCGTCGACGTACTTGGTCCAGGTCTCGGCCGAAGCGGCCCCGGCGATCAGGGTCAGGGCGGTGGCGAGCGCGAAGACGCGGCGCATGAGGTCTCTCCAAACAGGCGTTCGGCGAGACCCTAACGGCGGTTTCCAGCCGCCTCCACACATTTCGCGCCCGTCACGGCGGACCTCACGCCACCCGCTTGGCCGGGGCGTTCAGCGCCCGCTCGCCGTCGCCGATGTAGTCGCGGGTGATCGGCAGGGCGTCGACCTTCTTGGTCAGCTGGATCTGCCAGACGAACTGGCGCCGCGCGCGGAAGCTCTGCTCGGCGATGCCCAGATAGAATTCGAACATCCGGCAGAACCGCTCGTCGTAGAGTTCGGCGATCTCCGGCCGGACGGCCGCGAAGCGCTGGCGCCAATGCTTCAGGGTCTCGGCGTAGTGCAGGCGCAGGATCTCAACGTCCGTCACCATCAGCCCCGCCCGTTCGATGGCCGGCAGCACCTCGCTCAGCGCCGGGCTGTAGCCGCCCGGGAAGATGTACTTGGCCACCCAGGCGTTGGTGACGCCCGTCTCCGGCCGGCCGATGGCGTGGATCAGCGCCACGCCGTCGTCCTTGAGCAGCCGCGCGACCCCGTCGAAATACTCCTGATAGTTCGGCCGGCCCACGTGCTCGAACATCCCCACCGAGACGATCCGGTCGTAGCTGTCGGTCACGTCGCGGTAGTCGGTCAGCGAGAAGCGCGCCCGGTTCGCGATGCCCTTGGCCTCGGCCCGCTGCTTGGCCACCGCCAGCTGCTCCACCGACAGGGTCACCCCGTCCACCTCTGCTCCGGTCTCCTCGGCCAGGGTCATGGCCATGCCGCCCCAGCCGCAGCCGATGTCCAGCACCTTCATGCCGGGCTCGATCGCCAGCTTGGCCGCGATGTGCCGCTTCTTGGCGAGCTGCGCCTCCTCCAGCGTCATGTCCGGCCGGGCGAAGTAGGCGCAGCTGTACTGCATGTCGGCGTCCAGGAATCGCCGGTAGAGGTCGTTGGACAGATCGTAGTGGTGGGCCACATTCGCCCGCGCCTGGCGGCGGGCGTTCGCCTCGACCTTGCGCTCGCGCAGCCACATCTGCAGCCGGTTGCGCTTCTTGCGGGGCTTGTTCTTGGCGTTGGCGCCGATCAGGTCGATGAACTGAGCGATCTCGCCCTGCTCCAGGACCAGGCCGCCGTCCATATAGGCCTCGCCGACGCCCAGGCCCGGATAGGCTGCGATCCGCGCCATCCAGCCGGCGCTGGTGATCCGCGCGACCAGGGCTGGCCCCGTCCCGTCGCCCAGCCGCAAGGCCTTGCCGCCCGGCAGCTTCAGAGTCAGGTCACCTTCGCGGACAACCTTCTCCAGCACCGCTTGCAGTCCCATGCCGGACCTCCCAATTCACGCGCACCAGAGACTAGGTATGACCGCCGGAAAGCCAAGGCTTAGGTGAAAAACCAATGGGCTGCGGACGCGCCGGCGCACATCCGTCTTGACTCCACATGGGGGTGTTCCTAACTCCCCGACCGACGTTGGCACTCGGAGCCAGGGACTGCTAACAGCCCCTCCCGTCAGGGACCGGCCCGCCGGCGTCGCTGAAAAATTTGAACCGTTTCGAGCGGAAGAGAGAGAACACACATGGCGTTTCGTCCCCTGGGAGATCGCGTCCTCGTCAAGCGCGTCGAGGAAGAAGAAAAGACCAAGGGCGGGATCATCATCCCCGACACCGCGAAGGAAAAGCCGCAGGAAGGCGAAGTGATCGCCACCGGCCCCGGCGCCCGTGACGAGTCCGGCAAGGTCCAGCCCCTGGACGTCAAGGCCGGCGACCGCATCCTGTTCGGCAAGTGGTCGGGCACGGAAGTGAAGCTCGACGGTCAGGACCTGCTGATCATGAAGGAAAGCGACATCCTGGGCGTCGTCTCCTAAGGCGACACCAAAGCGCCGGCGATCCGGCCGCTTTCCCCCTGAAAATTCTAGGAAAGAGAACCAGCCATGGCTGCCAAAGACGTCTATTTCTCCTCTGACGCGCGTGACCGCATGCTGCGCGGCGTCAACATCCTCGCCAACGCGGTGAAGGTGACCCTGGGCCCCAAGGGCCGCAACGTCGTGATCGAAAAGTCCTTCGGCGCTCCGCGCTCGACCAAGGACGGCGTGTCGGTCGCCAAGGAAATCGAACTGTCGGATCGCTTCGAGAACCTCGGCGCGCAAATGATCCGCGAAGTCGCCTCCAAGACCAACGACAAGGCCGGTGACGGCACCACGACCGCCACGGTCCTGGCGCAAGCCATCGTCGTCGAAGGCCTGAAGTCGGTGGCCGCGGGCATGAACCCGATGGACCTGAAGCGCGGCGTCGACAAGGCGGTCGCCAAGGTCATCGAAGAGATCAAGTCGAACTCCAAGAAGGTCTCGGCCAACTCGGAAATCGCCCAGGTCGGCACCATCTCGGCCAACGGCGACACCGAAGTCGGCGAGATGATCGCCCGCGCGATGGAAAAGGTCGGCAACGAAGGCGTCATCACGGTCGAAGAAGCCAAGACCGCCGAGACTGAACTCGACGTCGTCGAAGGCATGCAGTTCGATCGCGGCTACCTGTCGCCCTACTTCATCACCAACGCCGAGAAGATGGAAGCCGACCTCGAAGAGCCGCTGATCCTGCTCTTCGAAAAGAAGCTCTCCTCGCTGCAGCCCCTGCTGCCGGTGCTGGAAGCGGTGGTCCAGTCGGGCCGCCCGCTGCTGATCATCGCGGAAGACGTCGAAGGCGAAGCGCTGGCCACCCTGGTGGTCAACAAGCTGCGTGGCGGCCTGCGCGTCGCGGCCGTCAAGGCTCCGGGCTTCGGCGATCGCCGCAAGGCGATGCTGGAAGACATCGCGATCCTGACCGGCGGTCAGCTGATCTCGGAAGACCTGGGCATCAAGCTTGAGAGCGTCTCGCTCGAAATGCTGGGCAAGGCCAAGAAGGTCACGATCACCAAGGACGACACCACGATCGTCGACGGCACGGGCGACAAGGCCGACATCGAAGGCCGCATCTCGCAGATCAAGCGTCAGATCGAGGACACCACCTCGGACTACGACAAGGAAAAGCTGCAAGAGCGTCTGGCCAAGCTGGCCGGCGGCGTCGCGGTCATCCGCGTCGGCGGTGCGACCGAAGTCGAAGTGAAGGAAAAGAAGGACCGCGTCGACGACGCCCTGAACGCCACCCGCGCTGCGGTGGAAGAAGGCATCGTCCCCGGTGGCGGCGTCGCCCTGCTGAAGGCCTCGAAGGTTCTCGAAGGCTTCAAGGGTGACAACGACGACCAGGACGCCGGCATCGCCATCGTCCGTCGCGCTCTGCAGGCTCCGATCCGTCAGATCTCGGAAAACGCCGGCGTGGAAGGCTCGATCGTGGTCGGCAAGGTGCTCGAGAACAGCTCGGCCACCTTCGGCTTCAACGCTCAGACCGAAGAATACGTCGACCTGGTCCAGGCCGGCGTCATCGACCCGGCCAAGGTCGTCCGCACCGCCCTGCAAGACGCCGCCTCGGTGTCGGGCCTGCTGATCACCACGGAAGCGGCCATCGTCGAAGCCCCCAAGAAGGGTGGCGCGGCGGCTGGCGGCATGCCGGGCGGCGGCATGGGCGGCATGGGCGACATGGACTTCTAGTCCACGCGCTCAACGCACTGACGAAGAACGGGGGCGGGATCGAAAGGTCCCGCCCTTTTTCGTTGCGGCGAGATCCCGTCACAACCTACGGAAAGCATGGCCGTCGTCTCGAAGGGGATCGTCATGCTCGTCGCCGCCATCCTGGCCCCGGCCTTCGCCGCGCAGGTCATGGCCGCGCCGAGCGAACTTTCGCCGGAGGCCCTGGCTCTCATCGCCCCGGTCGGCGCCACCATCGCCCAGGTTCGCGCCAAACAGGCCGCCCGGCCGCCGCCCCGGGACGATGCCGAGAGTCTGGTGCGAATGGGCGAACTGGAACAGGCCGCGAGGGACGCCGTCGGCAAATTGGATCCCTCGGCGATCCCCGCCACCGATCGCCGCAACGCCATGACCGCAGTCTGGCGGCAGGTCCAGGCCGTCGACCAGGCCAACCAGAAGGCCTTGCTGGAGATGGTCCCGCCCGAGGGCTGGTTCACCATCACCAGGTACGGGCGGGAGGCATCGCACGCCGCCTTTCTGATCGTCCAACACGCCAACCCGGAACTCTGGCGTCGCTTCGTGCCGGTGCTCGAACCTCTGGCCGCCAAGGGCGAGGTCGCGGGCGGCGAGTTCGCCTTGATGTACGACAGGCTTGCCGGCAGCGAAGGCCGGCCGCAGCGCTATGGCTCCCAGATGACCTGCAAGGACGGCAAGTTGGTCCCGCGACCTATCGAGGATCCGGACAGGATCGATGCACGGCGAAGGGCGATGGGCATGACGCCGTATGCCGACTACCTCGCCAGCTTCGCCGACGCGCCGCCCTGCCGCTAGCGCTGCCCGTCCTTCAGGATCAGCCCACCGATCCAGCTCGCGATGCCGGTGACGATGGCCGCCAGCACGCCCGGGATCAGGCCGTTCACACTGAACCCGCCCAGCAGCATGGCCACCAGGCCGATCATCGCGGCGTTCACCACCAGCAGGAACAACCCCAGGGTCAGGATCGTCAGCGGCAGGGTCAGGATGAACAGGATCGGCCGCACCAGCGCATTGACCACGCCTAGCAGCAGCGCGGCGACGATGAGGGTGCCGGTGTTGTTCACATGCACGCCCGGCACGATGGCGGACGCCACCCACAGACCGAGGGCTGCGAACACCAATCTGACGAGGAATTTGGCCAGCATCTGATCTTCTCCGGGCTGCGTGCCTCTAGCCTAGCTTGTACGGACGCCTCGATGAAAGCGCCGGTCGCGTAACGAGCTTCACCGAAACAAGGGTCCGTTCATGTTTCCCGGGCACATTGCTGCGACAGGCCGCCGCACTGGGGAGCGCGGCAGCCTGGTTCGATAGGGGATTATCCGTCGTGATCGCGAGGGCTCGAAGCCTGCTGGATGAACGCCTGGACGCCGTGGCCGCCACGGCGCGTCAGGTGTTCGGCGTGCGCGTGGTGCTGGGCTGCGGCGTCGCCGCCCTGACCGGGGCCATCTATGGGCCGGCCGCCGGCGTCGCGTGGTTCGTCGCCTTCGCCAGCCTCGAGGCCGCCACCCGGCGCCTGACCTCGCCCATCGCGCGCGGCCTGCCCCTCACGCGCAAGCGGCGCGGCGCCTATCTGGCGGCCATGTTCGCCACCAGCCTGGTCTGGTCGGGCCTGGGCGTCCTCTACTGGTTCGACGGCCAGGAGGCGTTCCGCCTGGCCACCATGGCGATCTTCGCCGGCATCATGGTCCATGCCCAGGGCTTCGCCTTCCGCTCGCCGCCGGCCCTGGCGGCCGTGGGGCTGCCCCCCGCCATCCTGTGGTTCCTGCTGCCGGTCGTCTTCGGCGGCTATCAGGGGACGCCGCTGCTGGCCCTCACCGCGGGCCTGGCCATGCTGCTCTGCTATGTGGCCGCCAGCGCGCGCGCCAACATGCGCACCGCCGCCGCGCTCGCCGAGGCCCAGCACACCGCCGAGGCCGCCAACGAGGCCAAGTCGGCCTTCCTCGCCATGATGAGCCATGAGCTGCGCACCCCGATGAACGGTGTCCTGGGCATGGCCCGCGCCCTCCAGCGCACCCCTCTGGACACGCGCCAGCAGAGCTATGTCGAGACGATCCTCAAGTCCGGCGACGGCCTGATGGCCATCCTCAACGACGTGCTCGACATCTCGAAGATCGAGGCCGGGCGCATGGACCTGGAGGTCGGCGCCTTCGATCTCAAGGCCCTGGGCGACCAGGCGGTGCAGCTCTGGTCCGAGATCGCCCGTTCCAAGAACCTGGAACTGACCTGCGAGGCCTCGGCCGACCTGCCCCAGCTGGTGCTCGGCGACGAGACGCGGGTGCGCCAGATCGTGCTGAACCTGATCTCCAACGCGCTGAAGTTCACCGAAGCCGGCAGCGTGACCCTGAAGATGCGCGCCGCGCCCGCCGCCGACGGCGACGGCGGCGTCGAGATCATCGTGGCCGATACCGGCATCGGCATGAACACCGACCAGATGCAGGCCCTCTTCCGCCCCTACGCCCAGGCCGACGCCTCGACAGCGCGAAAGTTCGGCGGCACCGGCCTGGGCCTGGCCATCTGCCGCAAGCTCAGCTCGATGATGGGCGGCGAGATCAGCGTCGAAAGCCAGCCGGGCGCCGGCTCGGCGTTCCGTGTCTGGCTGCCGCTGCCCGAGGTCGAGCCCGAGGCGGCGCAGGTCAGCGAGCCCGAGGCGATCCCCACCTTGCGGATCCTCGTGGCCGACGACAACCCGATCAACCAGGCCGTGGCCCGCGCCGTGCTCGAGGCGGCCGGCGCCGACGTGGAATGCGTCGGTGACGGGGCCCAGGCCCTGGAGCGCCTGCGGATCGAACCCTTCGACGTGGTGCTGATGGACGTCCACATGCCGATCATGGACGGCATCGAGGCGGTGGGCCGCCTGCGCGACGGCCAGGTCGGCCGCGCCGACACCCCCGTGGTCGCCCTCACCGCCGACGCCATGCCCGGCGAGGAAGCCCGCCTCAAGGCCCTGGGCTTCGACGCCCTGCAGCACAAGCCGGTCCAGCCCGCCGCCCTGATCCACGCGATCTCGGAGGTGCTGACCGCCCGGCCCGCCCCCGCCGCCAAGTCGAGCTCGGAAGCCGCGGCCTAGGGCCAAAGACGGGGGCGCCACCACCGCGCCCGGCCGTGCTAAGCCTGCCGCCGAAAACGGGGGCGAGTATGGTCGACGTCGTCATTTCCTACGGGCGCGAGCAGGAGCCGATGGCCGGGACGGTGGCCCGGGCGCTGGAGGCGGACGGCTATTCGGTCTGGTGGGATCACGACATCCCGGCGCACAAGGCGTACGGCGCGCTGATCGAGGAAAAGTTTCGCGAGGCCAAGGCGGTCATCGTCATCTGGTCGCCGGCCGCCGCCCAGTCGGAATGGGTGCGCGCCGAAGCCGATCTCGCCCGCTCGCAGCAAAAGCTAATCCAGGTCTCGGTGCAGGACACCGTCCCGCCGCTGCCGTTCAGCCAGATCCAGTTTGCGCCGCTGCAGGCCTGGGACGGCACGCCGGACCACCCGGAATGGCGGCGGGTCCGATCCAGCCTCAAGACCCTGTGCGGCGATGGCGCCGAGCCGGGGCCTCAGCCGACGCCGATCCGCCAGCCGTCGCCGGTTCCGGCGACCGCGCCGACGCCGCCTCCGCGCCAGCCTGTCGCCCTGATCGTCGGCGTCGCGGTCCTGGCGGTGGCGGTGATCGGCCTCGTGGCGACGCG
>Ga0209026_1001298_pt1 | contig 11306 bp, 7 predicted proteins | sample AraplaCL_Col_mCL_FD_184262 | JGI IMG/M metagenome (GOLD analysis project Ga0209026, IMG submission 184262) | Arabidopsis root microbial communities from the University of North Carolina, USA - plate scrape CL_Col_mCL (SPAdes) (version 2) | ecosystem: Host-associated > Plants > Roots >... | reverse complement strand
GTCTCGTCGAGCGTGGTGGCGTAAGCGCCGCCGCTGGCGATGAGCGAGGTGTGGTTGTCCAGCCGCAGCGGATAGCTGGCCGAAAGCGAGAACTGATTCTGCTGCATGGTTTGCTGCAGGTAGTAGGGCAACTGGTTGCTAGTATCCGGGCTGCCCTGGTAATGCGATCCGCCGGCGTGCAGTTGCAGGCCATCCGAGCCCAGTGGCTGCAGATACGTGAGCGAATACAGGCGCTGGCGGCCAGGCCCGGATGGCAGCAAGGTGGAAAAGCCGATCTGCTCGGCGAAGGGCAGCATGCCGTTTTCGGTGAGGCTGGTGAGGCCTTGTACGCCGGGGTGATCGAAATCGATGCCCGTGGTGGCATTGAAGCGCGTGCGCTTGACGGCCAGCACCAGATGCGTGGCGCCGTCCGTGGTGGTAGGCGCCGGCACGTTCGCATCGATATGCACGCCGGGCAGCATGCCCAGCACCTGCAGGTAGCGCTCGAAGGTTTTTTGCCGCAGCGGGCGATCCCGCGTGATGTGCGCGGCGATGGCGCGGATTTTCGCCGCCATGTTGCCGGCATCGCCGTGGATGTCCACGTCGGCCACATAGCCTTCCACCACCGTGATGCGCACGTCGCCGTTGGCGAAATCCTGGGTCGGTACATAGCCGAACGACAGCGCGAAACCGTGGGCCTGGTAGAGGGCGCTGATTTTTGCCGCGGCATTGAGCACGTCGGAAACATGCACGGTCTTGCCGGTCATCGGGCTGAACAAGGCGGCGACGTCCTTGAATGGCACCGCATGTACGCCGGCTACGTCGAAACGCCGCGGCGTGATCGGCATGGCGAGCAGTGCCGCCAAACGAGGGTTGGCCGCGCGCGCTTGCACGTTGGTGTTGATTTTTGGGGCTGATGGCGTTTCCACGCGCGGCAGGTTTTGCAGCGGGTTGGCAGTAGCGGGTGGGCGTACCTGTGCCTGTGCCTGCATCGACATCACCATCGAGACGCCGAGTGCCGGGCCGATCCATGCCTTCATGCGATGCCTCTGGTTGTTCGGGTGGTCAGGCGCGAAAGGCTTGTCCGTGCAGGTTCGCGCGCGGCGGTAGCGCGAGGGCGATCCTGCGATCGCCCTCGCTCCTTGCACAGTGCCGTGTTTCGATCAGAGACCGTGCTTGCCGAACAAGCTGGCCAGTCCCTTGTTGTTGCCGTTGCTGCTTGATGACGAGCCGCCCGTTACCGCGCCCAGCAAACCGCCCGTGCCGCTGGTGCCGGTGAGGTTGGCAACGCCGTTGACAACATTGCTTGCCGTTTGCGTGATCGGCTGCAGTACGTTGCCGCCAGCGGTGGTGCCGCCGCTGCCGACCGCGGCTACGGTGTTGCCTGCGGCAGTGACGGTGGAGCCCACCACGCTGGTCACGGCGCCAAGCCCGGCAGTGGGGCCGGAACCGGTGGCGCTGGTGAGCGCCTGGCCCGTACCGGCCAGCGTCTGGCCCACCGCGGTGACGGCATTGGTGGCGCCGGCCGTCGTCACGCCGACCGGATTGCTGATGCTGCCCGACTGGCCCAGTCCGGCAGTAACGCCATTGCCGAGCGTGGTGACGGCGTTACCGGCGCCTTGCACGGTATTGCCCAGCAGCTGCGTGACCGGCGATGCGCCAGGCACCGACGAACCGGTGTTGGCCAATTGCCCGCCCACCGACGAAACGATGTTGCCCACGCCGCTGGTGGCATTGCCGCCGGCCTGTGACACCGCGGCGACCAGATTGCCGCCGCCATTGCTGCTGCTTTGGCCCAGCGTCCCCAGGGGTGTCACGGTGTTGCTGGCGGTTTGCGTGACGGTCTTCAGCAGGCCGGTACTCAGGTTGTGATCCAGTGGCGTACCGGCCGCGGATACGTCGTTGCCGACGGTCGACACGACGCCGCCCAGCGTGGAGGTGATCGGCTGGATCGGCGAGCCCTGGAAAGAACCGACACTGGCGACCGTCTTGCCCAGATCATTGACCGCCTGGCCGGAGTCGTTGACCACGCCACCTACGCTTTGCACGGTGGTGCCCACCGGATCCTTGCTATTGCCGAGCTGGCCGAGTCCGCTGCTTACACCGTTGCCCAGGGCGGTCACGGCATCGCCTGCCTGGGTCACGACGCCGCTGAGACCCTGGGTGAGGCCGTTGTTGCCCAGCAGCGATTGGTTGGTGAGTTGCGAGCCCACGGTGCTTACCGCGCCGCCAAGGCCGGCTACGGTTCCGCCTACGCCGGTGGCCACGCCGCCGAGCAGGGTGCTGGGTTGTGGAGTTGGAGTTGGCGTGGGCGTCGGAGTAGGCGTTGGGGTGGGAGTAGGTGTGGGCGTCGGCGTCGGGGTGGGGCTCGGTGATCCGCCACCATCGCCGCCACCATTTCCACCGGTGCCGGTGCCGGTGACGCCGCCGCCACCGTTGCCGTTTCCGTTATTGCCGCTGCTTCCGGACGTACCCGAACCATCCGAGCCGGAGCCGCTGGATCCTGTGCCGCTGGAGCCGCTACTGGAAGGGCCCACAGCGAGTCCTCCCGATGAATGATGGACACCGCCCGATCCGCTGCACGCCGCCAGTGACAAAACGGATGCCGCGATCAGATTTGCCAAAAGGGTCTGCTTGATAATGTTGCCAGAAGATTTGTTTCGCATAACTGGCCGCTCCTTGAGTGCGTGCGCTCCAGCCATGGCGTTGCGCCGGCTGGGTGCGCCCGGTGAAATGCAAACAACCATCCCCGACCGGCTCATGCATGCCGGTATCGTGTGCAATCTGAAACCCTGAACAAGCGTGAATACGCCGACATGAGTGGGGTCGGGCGAATTGATCCTGCATACACATAGGTGAAGCCGGCGTGGACGAAACGGCCGATTTCCCCTTGATTCTGGGGAAAAAGGCCGCTTTGCCGAAAACGGGTACAGGTTGCCGATTTTGTGGATCGGTTTTGCGGCTTTATGCAGGCAGGCCGCGCAGGGTCCGTTCGTCCAGCGTTACGTACAACGCGGAGCTCTGGTCGCGATTAAGGTATCACTGAGACACGATGCAAATGACAGGATGCGCGCGGATCAGCCGTTCGACACGGCGGCCTCGCTCCCGGACAATCGCCAAAATCCCTACAACTTATCGGGGCCGCCATGTTCGACCTTTCCACGTTGAGCACTTTCGTTGTTGTCGTTCTAGGGCTGTTTCTCATTCCAGGCCCCGCCGTGCTGCTCGTGCTGAGTCGCACGGTTCAGGCTGGGCGCAGAACGGGGGTCATGACGGGCCTTGGGATAGCAACCGGGGACTTTGTGCACACCATCTTTGCCGCGGTTGGCCTGTCGGCGGTGCTGATGACTTCGGCACTGGCGTTCAACGCGGTGAAGCTCATCGGGGCGGCTTATCTGATCTACCTCGGCATTCGCGCGTTGCTTGAAAAGCAGGGGGATGTTTCCTTGCCGAAGGTGCCGGCCGTAACGCCTGCAAACGCCTTTTTGCAGGCCGTGCCGGCAGAAGTGCTCAACCCCAAGACCGCGCTGTTCTTCCTCGCTTTCATGCCTCAATTCGTGCATCCCGAAAGAGGTTCGGTCTTTTTCCAGTTTGCGGTTCTAGGGTTGGTTTTTGTCGTGTTGAGTTCGCTGTATACGACGCTGCTTGCACTTTCGGTTCGGCCATTGGGGCGTGTTGTGAAGCGACTGTCCTGGCTTCATCGCTGGCAAGGAAAAATCGTCGGAACCATCTTTATCGCGTTGGGATTGAAAGTCGCTACCCAGCATCGGTAGGGCAACGCTGCTGCCCTTACTTCGGGATGGTGCGCAATTCGCGGCCTTCCGGCGCAACGCGCAGCACCGAGCCTTGCTCGTACCAGTCGCCCAGCACAATGCGTTCGGCCGTCTGGCCGTCCAATTCAAAATGATGGATTGCGGGGCGGTGCGTGTGGCCGTGGATAAGATGCGTTACGCCGGCGTTGCGCATGGCCTGGGCCACCGCGTCGGCGTTGACGTCCATCAGCGTTTCGTCGGCGCCGCTGGTGTAGTTGCGGCTTTCGGCACGGGCCTTCGCGGCGAGCGCGCGGCGTGCATCCAGCGGCATGGAAAGCACCTGCTGCTTCCATTCCGGCGAGCGCAGCTGGCGACGTAGTTGTTGATAGGCCACGTCGTCCGTGCACAGCACGTCGCCATGCATCAGCAGGGTAGGCGTGCCGTAGAGATCATGGACCGCGCCGTCTTCCACCAGCGTAAAGCCGGCGCGTTCGGCGAAGGCTTCGCCGAGCAGGAAGTCGCGGTTGCCGACGATGAAGTACACCGGCACGCCGGCATCGCGCACGGCGCCGGTGGCGCGGGCGATGCGCCGGGGCAGTTCGGCATCGTCGTCGTCGCCCACCCATGCTTCGACCAGATCGCCGAGGATGTACAGCGCGTCGGCGTGCCGCACCTCGTCGCTGGCAAGGTACTGCTCGAACAAGGCGGTGATGTGCGGACGGCTGTCGTCCAGGTGCAGGTCGGAAATGAACAGCGTGCTCATTTCGATTTGCGTGGTGCGATAGCAGGAGCCGGCTTGGCCGCGGTGCTTGGTGCAGCGGGGGCTTCTTCGCCGATCACGTTGACGCTTTCGATCGTCACCAGCGGCGTGGGCACGTCGGCGGCGAAGGGGCCTTGCGCATGCGTGGGCAGCGCGGCGATCTTGTCCACCACGTCCATGCCTTTGATCACCTTGCCGAAGACCGTGTAGCCCCAGGTGAGGCCGCTCTGGTTGCCGACGTAATCGAGGCGGCGATCATCCACCAGGTTGATGAAGAATTGCGAGGTGCCTGAGTTGGGATCGGCGCCGCGCGCCACGGCAACCGTGCCGCGCAAGTTGGACAGGCCGTTGTCCGCTTCGCTGGGCACCGGCGAATGCGTGCGGCGCGGTTGCAGCTCGGCGGTGTAGAGGCCGCCTTGGATGAGATAGCCAGGAATGACGCGGTGGAACACGGTGCCGGCGTAAAAACCTTCGTGCACGTAACGCAGGAAGTTCGCCACGCTCTTGGGCGATTTGTCCGCATACAGCTCCAGCGTGATGTCGCCCTGCGAGGTATGCAGCGTGACCTCAGGATTGTTGGCCGCAGGCGCCGTCGCGGCAGGTGTTGCAGCGGGCTTGGCGCCTGGCTTGGCGGTTTGCGCAACGGCGAAGGGAGCAGCCAGCAGGAAGAGGGCGGTCAGCAGGTACTTGGGCATGATTGGGGCGGTACGGCTGAAATGTCCGGGCATGATACGCGGGTGGATGGCCTGGGATGAAATCCCGGCTTTGAGGAATGGCGATGCTGGGATTTCATTCCGGCCTACGGGGCTCGCCTTATTCGGTTCCTATCGCCAACGTCAATCCCAATTCCGCCATCGGCGTGATTTCCTGCTCCAGATCGGCCTGGGTGAGCGGATGTTGCTCCAGCCACACCGATGGCAGCCTCAGCCCAAGACGCTGGGCGCTGGCGGCGAGGCGCAAGGGCGGCAACGATTCGGGGCGACGTGCACGGCGGAACAGCACCGCCAGGCGCAGCAGGGCGGTGATGTACCTGGCGAGCTGGCGATAGCGCTGCGGCAAGGTGGAAAAGCTGGCCTTGTCCGGCTTGCGCCGGTGCGCCTGCACGACCGTGGCAAGCAGATGCTGTTCCTGCTTGGAGAAGCCGGCCAGGTCGGCGTTGCGCAGAATGTAGGCGCCATGCTGATGGTATTGGCTATGCGCGATGGCCAGGCCGATTTCGTGTACGCGCGCCACCCATGACAGCCATTCGCGCGCTTCGCCATCCAGCTTCCAGTTGGCGCCGACCTGGTCGAACAGCATCAGCGCGGTGGATTCCACGCGCCGTGCCTGCGCGCGGTCCACGCCGTAGCGGTTGGCCAGCGCATCGATGCTGGCGGTGCGCGGGTCGGTGCCACCGGCGCGGCCGATCAGGTCCCACAGCAAGCCTTCGCGCATCGAGCTCTCGCACACCTGCAGCCGTTCGATGCCGAGCGCGGCGAACGCCGCTTCAAAAATCACCGCGGCGCCGGCAAACACCGGTGCGCGCTCGTCCGACAGGCCCGGCAGCTTGAGCGTGCTGATCTGCCCTTGCTCGAGCAGCGCATCGCGCAACGCCGCGAGCGAGGTGGGGGTCACGCCATGATCGGAAAGCTTCATGGCCTGCACCACCGCGCCGATCGCCTTGGCGCTGCCGGAGGAGCCGAAGGCATCGGACCAGCCGGCTTCCAGGTATTCCTCCGAAAACTGTTGCAGCAGCACGCCGATTTCGCCGCGCGCCCGCTGCCAGCGCTTGCGCGTGAGCTTGCCGCCGGGGAAAAAACGCTGGGTGGTGGCGATGCAGCCCACTTGCACGCTTTCGGTGTGCAGCGGGGCAAGGCCGCGGCCGATGATGAATTCGGTACTGCCGCCGCCGATGTCGATCACCAGCCGCGGTTCGCGCGAGGTGGGCAGGTCATGCGATACGCCCAAAAAGATCAGGCGGCCTTCTTCGCGGCCGGACACCACCTCCACTGGGTGCCCGAGCGCCGCTTCCGCGGCGGTGAGGAAGGCTTGCGGCGACGCGAGCCGGCGCACCGTGTTGGTGGCCACCGCACGCACGCGCGCGGTCGGAATGCCGGCGATGCGTTGGCCGAAACGGGCCAGGCAATTGAGGGCGCGGGCGCGGTGCTCGGCATCCAGGGTGCCGTCGGCGCGCAGGCCCGCGGCCATGCGCACGGTTTCGCGCAGGCGATCGATCACCCGCGGTTCGCCATGCTCCATGCGTGCCACCACCATGTGAAAGCTGTTTGAGCCGATGTCGACGGCGGCCATCAGCTCGCCGTCCTTGATCTGCATCTGGTCACCGAGGCTCACGCAGGGCTCCTGTTGGTACTGCGGGCGATTCTCGCATGTATCGGTCGGGCATCAACCTGAGCGTACATCTCAATGCTTGTCAGGATGTGTCCCCTCCCCTGCGACAGCAGGGGAGGGAGCAGGTCGCTGCGGACAACAAGCTTCCTGGTTTATATGCAGGCAGGGTCCAGTCCCGCTAGCCTTCTTCACGCAACTTGGTGGGAAGCGATGCGCGAACCGGCGCAGCAATCGCCGCACTGCACAGCTTGGCCAGCAAGGCGTCCTGCGCCGAATGCGGTTTGTCTTCACCTGGCGTCGCGCGGGTGTAGCGTCCGTCGCTCTGAAGCAGCCATGCCTGGGTGTTGTCGGCCAGGTAGTTGACCAGCGTTTCCTCGTACACGCGCGTGGCAAGCTGCGGATCGAGAATGGGGAAGGCCACTTCGATGCGCCGCATGAGGTTGCGTTCCATCCAGTCGGCGCTGGCGCAGTAGAGTTCCGCCTGGCCATCGTTGGCAAACCAGTACACGCGGCTGTGTTCCAGGAAGCGTCCCACGATCGAGCGCACGCGGATGCGCTCGGAAATGCCCGGCAAGCCAGGGCGCAAGGTGCAGGCGCCGCGCACGATCAGGTCGATTTCCACGCCCGCTTGCGCCGCCGCGTAGAGCGCTTCGATCACGTGCGGTTCGTTCATGGCATTGAGCTTGGCGACGATGCGCGCCGGCTTGCCCTGGCGTGCATGCGCGGCTTCCCGCTCGATCTTCTCCATCACGCTCTTGTACAGCGTGAACGGCGAATGCAGCAGGCACTTGAGCTTGATCATCGGCCCCAGGCCGGAGAGCTGCTGGAAGATCTTGTGCAGGTCGTCGCCGAATTCCGGATTGGCCGTCATCAGGCCGATGTCGGTATAGAGCCGGCTGTTGGCCTGGTGGTAATTGCCGGTGGACAGATGCACGTAGCGGCGCAGATGGCCGTTCTCGCGCCGCACGATCAGCATCATCTTGGCGTGCGTCTTGAAGCCGACGACACCGTAGACCACCTGCACGCCGGCTTCCTGCAGGCGCGTGGCGAAGCGGATGTTGGCTTCCTCGTCGAAGCGCGCGCGCAGTTCGATCACCACGGTGACGTCCTTGCCGGTGCGTGCGGCCTCGATGAGCAGGTCCACCAGCGGCGTGTCCTTGCCGGCGCGGTAAAGGGTTTGCTTGATCGCCAGTACGTCCGGATCCTGCACGGCTTCGCGCAGCAGGTCGACCACGGCGTTGAAGGATTCGTAAGGGTGGTGCAGCAGGATGTCGCGCTGGGCGAGTACTTCGAATATTTTCCGTCCGCCGCTCAACGCGACCGGCAGGGCCGAAGTGAAGCGCGGGAATTTCAGCGCGGGATGGTCGAGTTCGTCGTAGACCAGTCCGGCGCGGATGATGTTGACCGGGCCGTTGCAGCGGTAGACGTCGCTTTCTTCGAGTTCGAAATTGCTGATCAGCATCGATACGATCGACTGCGGACAATCGGCGCCGATCTCCAGGCGTACCGGGCGCGCGTAGCCGCGGCCGTGCAGTTCTTCCGCCAGCGCCCGCGCGAGGTTGTCGACTTCTTCCTCCTCCACGATCAGTTCGCTGTTGCGGGTGACGCGGAACTGGTAGGAGCCGGCCACCTTGAAGCCGGGGAACATCATGTCGACGAAGGCCTGCAACAATTCGGCCAGGAACACGTAGTGATCGCCGGGGCCGCATACCTCGTTGGGAATGCGGATGATGCGCGGCAGCGAACGCGGTGCGCGCACCAGCGCCAGGTGGCCTTCATGGCCGAAGGCATCGCGGCCTTGCAGCACTACCGCAATGTTCAAGGTCTTGTTGAGGATGCGCGGGAACGGATGCGCCGGATCGAGCCCTAGCGGCGACAGCACCGGCAATACTTCGTTTTCGAAATAGCCATGGAGCCAGCGGCGCTGGCGCGTAGTCCACTGCGCGCGCGTGAGGAAGTGGATGTTCTCGGCAGCGAGCGCGGGCCCCAGCTCGTCCTGCCAGGTGGTGTATTGCGCGCTGACCAGGTCGAGCACCCGCTCGCGGATGCGCGCCAGCAATTCGCCGGACGCAATGCCGTCAGGGCCGGGCGCGGCCGAACCGAACTGGTGGTGGTGCTTGAGCATTGCCACGCGCACCTCGAAGAATTCGTCGAGGTTGTTGGCGACGATGCTGAGAAAACGCAGACGCTCCAGCAGCGGCATGCCGGTATCGCGCGCTTGCGCCAGCACCCGGAAATTGAATTCGAGCGTGGCCAGCTCGCGGCTGAGGAAGAGCTCAGGCTGGGCGGTTTCGTTGACGGCGGGTTGAGTAGCTTGGCGGCGCGGCATCGGCCGATTGTAGCGGGAGACGTGAGTCGTAAATCGGGAATCGTCAATCGTAAATCGTTAAAGGCGGCGGCTCGGAGCTTGCCGAGTCTGCTCTTGCGATTCTCGATTTACGATTCCCGGTTGACGGCTTCACGCCTCAGGGCTTCCATGCGTCTCCGGCGCCATCAGCCGCTCACGCCCGAAACAACAGGTAAACGTAGAACCCTGGCCCGGCATGCTGCGGATATCCAGCCGCGCCTGGTGCAGGCCAAGCACGTGCTTGACGATCGACAGGCCCAGGCCGGTGCCGCCGCTGTCGCGCGAACGGCTGGAGGAGACGCGGTAGAAGCGCTCGGTGAGGCGCGACAGGTGGTCGGCGGGAATGCCGTAGCCGGTGTCGGTGACCGAGTAATTGGCGCCTTCCGCGGTGCGTTCCCAGCGGATGGTGATGCGTCCGCCGGTCGGCGTGTAGCGCACCGCGTTGCTGACCAGGTTGGAGAGCGCGCTGTGCAGCCTTCCGCGGTGCGTTCCCAGCGGATGGTGATGCGTCCGCCGGTCGGCGTGTAGCGCACCGCGTTGCTGACCAGGTTGGAGAGCGCGCTGTGCAGATCCTTGGGCGAGCCGAGCAAGTCGATGGCCGCCAGGTTTTCCACGGTGATGCTGTGGCGGCCCTGGCTCAGCGCCTCGGCTTCCTTGCGCAGCGTGGCCAGCAGCGGCGCCATCGGCACGCGTTCTTCGCTGACGCGGTCCTGGGTTTCCAGGCGCGACAGCGTGAGCAGGTCTTCCACGATCTGGCCCATGCGCTTGGACTGCGCGCGCATTTCGTTGAGTACCGGGGCCAGGTGCGGCACGTCTTCCGGATCGAGCAGTTCCAGATAGCCGTGGATCACGGTGAGCGGCGTGCGCAGTTCGTGCGAGACGTTGGCCACGAAATCGCGGCGGATCTGTTCCAGCCGCGACATGTGGCTGATGTCGCGCGCCAGCAGCAGGCGCTGGCGCGTGCCGAAGGGCAGCAGGGTTACGTTGATGTGGCGGCTGGGTGCGCCGGGAGCGCTCACGTCGTTGAGCGGTTCGGGCGAGGTTTCTTCCAGCCAGCCGGCAAGTTCGGAGTTGTGCAGGCGTTCCTTGAGCACCACGCCGCGGTCTTGCGGGCGGCGCAGGCCGAGCAGGCTTTCGGCGGCGTGGTTGAACCAGCGTACGTGCTGGTCCTGGTCGAGCAGCACGATGGCGTCCGGCAGGCTGCCTGCGGCACGGCGTAGATCATGCAGATTGGCGGCTAGGCGTCGGGAGCGCATCATGAATCGGTCATGCCGGGACGGGTCGGGGGTGCCCTCCGCAGCAACGGAAGGTAAGCTCATGATGGGCTTAGCAATGTGACGCAAATGCGTCAGCAGCAAGACAATCTCTGCGATCGCGACGAGCGCCACACCGGTGGCCACATGGCCGTTCGCCAGCCAGCCGCCGAAGGCGCCCGCGATAAGACCAGCGAGCAGGGTGAAAGAGAGTTTCCAAATGCTCGTGGATGAGGGCATGGGCTTAGCGGGAATCGTGAATCGAGCATCGCAAATGGCAACAAGCCCAGATCGCACAGGCTTTTACGATTCCCGATTCCCGATTGACGATTCCCATTCTAGGGGCTGGCCGAGAAGCGATAGCCCGCGCCTCTTACGGTTTGCACCATGTCCTCGAGCTTCCACGGCTCGAGCGTCTTGCGCAGGCGGCGGATGTGCACGTCCACGGTGCGCTCTTCCACGTACACGCTGCCGCCCCACACATGGTCGAGCAATTGCGCGCGCGAATAGACGCGTTCCGGATGGGTCATGAAGAAATACAGCAGGCGGTATTCGGTGGGGCCGATCGGCACCGGCTCGTCGCCCGCGAATACGCGGTGTGCCGGTCCGTCGATGCGTAGCCGGCCCAGTTCCACCATGCCGGAGCCGTCGTCGCCCTGGCTGCGCCGCAGTACCGCCTTGATGCGGGCGATCAGCTCGCGGGTGGAAAAGGGCTTGACCACGTAGTCGTCCACACCGGCTTCCAGGCCATTGACGCGATCCATTTCCTCGCCGCGCGCGGTGAGCATGATGATCGGGATCTCGCGGCTGAGCTCTTCCTTGCGCAGGCGGCGCGCCAGGTCCAGGCCGCTGGTGCCGGGCAGCATCCAGTCGAGCAGGATCAGGTC
>Ga0209026_1001297_pt1 | contig 11308 bp, 10 predicted proteins | sample AraplaCL_Col_mCL_FD_184262 | JGI IMG/M metagenome (GOLD analysis project Ga0209026, IMG submission 184262) | Arabidopsis root microbial communities from the University of North Carolina, USA - plate scrape CL_Col_mCL (SPAdes) (version 2) | ecosystem: Host-associated > Plants > Roots >... | reverse complement strand
GCGCTCACCATCACCTCGGCGAAGCGTTCGCCCATCGCTTCCATATCCGTGTTGAGCACGATCTTGCCGTCACGGATGAACATAAGATCGGTGAGGATGTGTTCGATCTCTTCCACCTGGTGCGTGGTGACGATGATCGTCTTGTTTTCGTCGAAGTAGTCTTCCAGCAGGTTCTGGTAGAACTGCTTGCGGTAGAGAATGTCCAGGCCCAGCGTCGGTTCGTCCAGCACCAGCAGTTTGGCGTCGATCGCCATCACCAGGGCCAAATGCAACTGCACGATCATGCCTTTGGACATCTGCTTCACGCGCTGGTCGGGCGTGAGCTTGGTGCGGGCCAGAAAGGCTTCGCACTTGGCGCGGTTGAAGCGCGGGTGGATGTTGGCGACGAAGTCGATCGCCTCGCGTACGCGAATCCAGCGCGGCAACACGGCGACGTCCGCGATGAAGCACACTTCTTCCATCAGCTTGTCGCGCTGGCTGCGCGGGTCCAACCCCAGCACGTTGAGCTGGCCCTGGAAATCGGTCAGGCCCAGGATGGCTTTCAGCGCCGTGGTCTTGCCCGCGCCGTTGGGGCCGATCAGCCCCACGATGCGGCCGGCGGGAATCTGGAAGTTCACGTTGTCCAACGCAAGCGTGTTCTTGTAGCGCTTGCTCAAGCCACTGGCGGTAACGACCGCATTCATGACGGGTTCTCCGTATCTTTGGGCGCTTCGCGCAGCAGGGTTTTCAGGTCCAATCCCAGGCGCTGCAAGCGTGCGTACAGCGCCGGCCATTCTTCGCGCAAAAAGCGCTCCCGTTCGGATTTGAGCAACGCCTCGCGCGCTCCATCGGTGACGAACATGCCCAGCCCCCTCCTTTTCTCCACAAGTTGGTCGTCGACCAGTTCCTGGTACGCCTTGGAAACCGTCAGCGGATTGATTTGAAAATCCGCAGCTACCTGGCGTACTGACGGCAGCGGGTCGCCCTCGTTCAAGGCGCCGTCCAGGATCATCGCCACTACGCGTTCGCGTAGCTGGCGATAGATCGGGACGCTGTCGTTCCAGGTAATGGCCATGAATTATTCCTTGCTGATGCCGGCAAACTTGGCGGAGCCAAACGAATAGTAGGGCATGGCCAGTTGCGCTCCGAGCAGGCTTGCGGCGCTTTCGGTTTTGCTGGCCAGTGGCGAACGGGCGATGGTGAGGCTGGCTTCGCTCAGCATCGAGGCGGCGCGCCGGTCTTCGGCGGTGGGGCGCACCTCGATGCCGGGCAGGGTGAATACCTTGGGGCCGTCGTGGGCGGCGGGGAGTTTGGGGGTGCTGGGGCTCAAGGCGATCAGGCTGACCGTGGTGAACAGAACCGCGGCAGTGATGGCGATCGGATTCGGTGCTTTCATGTCTGCTCTCCTTTAGTGCTGTCGTGAACCGGTGTTGTAGTGAACTATAACACCATGTTTGCAGCTGTCAATGACGGCATGGGTATGACTCATGGCCTAGGGGACCCTGGGCGGCTCAAGCATGGCCGCAGGGTCCCGCGCCCGGCAGCGGACGCTGTCAGGCATCGCGTTTGACAGACATCACCCTGGGGCCGGCGCCATCGGTGGGCTAAACTCGCCGATTCCTTGCGAGGAGCACCTCTTACATGTGGTATGCCATCACCGGTACGGACCATCCCGAGTCGCTGGAACGCCGTACGGCCGCGCGCCCGGCCCATCTGGCGCGACTACAGCAACTGCAAGCGGAAGGGCGCCTGCTGCTGGCCGGCCCCTTTCCCGCCATTGACGCCGCCCAGCCCGGCCCGGCCGGTTTCACCGGCAGCCTGATCGTGGCCGAATTTCCATCCCTGGCCGAGGCCGAGCGATGGGCCCGGGCCGATCCGTATGTGGAAGCCAACGTGTATGCCAACGTAAGCGTCAAACCGTTCCTCAAGGCGCTGCCCGCATGACGGCAGCGATGGTCGAGGAAATCCACCGGCGGCTGACGGCAGCGCTGCAGCCGGTCGAGCTCGACGTGCTGGACGAAGGCTACAAGCACGCCGGCCACGCCAACGAAGGCAAGGGGCATTTCCACGTGCGCATCGTGAGCGCCGCTTTCGCCGGTCAACTGCCGATCAAGCGGCACCGGCTACTGCCGATCAAGCGGCACCGGCTGGTGTATGCGGCGCTGGGCGAGCTGATGGATCACGGCATCCATGCGCTGTCGATCGACGCCAAGTCGCCCGATTGATCGAGCCGTGGATCGAGCGCCAGCCGAGCGACGGCGGGCCACTCCGTCGTCCGTCACGCATTGCGGCGCTGTCCCGCGTTTGGCACAGTGACCCGTCGCCCGCGCTTGCGGGCCATCACCTTTCGAGCATCTGAATCTGCATGCGCCTAACCACGATCAAACTTGCCGGATTCAAATCCTTCGTCGACCCGACCACCTTGCACCTGCCCACCAATATGACCGGCGTGGTGGGTCCCAACGGTTGCGGCAAGTCCAACATCATCGACGCCATCCGCTGGGTGATGGGCGAAAGCGCGGCCAGCCGCTTGCGCGGCGATTCGCTCACGGACGTGATCTTTTCCGGCTCCAATGCGCGCAAGCCGGTGGGGCAGGCTTCGGTGGAGCTGATCTTCGACAACTCCGACGGCACCATCCAGGGCGAATACGGCCAATACGCCGAGATTTCGGTGAAGCGCCAGGTGACGCGCGACGGGCAATCGTCGTATTTCCTCAACGGTGCGCGTTGCCGCCGTCGCGACATTACCGACCTGTTCCTCGGTACGGGCCTGGGGCCGCGCAGCTATTCGATCATCGAACAGGGCATGATCAGCCAGATCATCGAGGCGCACCCGGAAGAATTGCGCACGCATCTGGAAGAGGCCGCCGGCATCTCCAAGTACAAGGAGCGCCGCAAGGAAACCGAGAGCCGCATCAAGGCCACGCGCGAGAACCTCGACCGCGTGCGCGACGTGCGCGACGAGGTGGACAAGCAGCTCGAACACTTGAACCGCCAGGCACGCGCCGCCGAGCGCTGGAAAGCCTACAAGGAAGAACAGACGCGCAAGGAAGCCGAGTTGCGTGCGCTGGAATATCGAGCGCTCAAGGGCCAGCGCGACGGCGAAGGGCAGGGGCTGTCCGCCGCGGAAATCGAAATCGAGAAGCGGCTGGCCGAGCAGCGTCAAATCGAATCGCAGATCGAAGGCGTGCGTGAGCGCCACATCGAAGCGAGCGAGCACTTGAACGCGGTGCAGGCCGATGTCTACAAGGTCGGCGCGGAAATCGCGCGTGTCGAGCAGCAGGTCCGCTTCAACAGGGAAACGGCCGATCGCCTGCACCGCGCGCAGCAGGACGCCGAGCGCGAGCACACCGAACTGGCCGCGCATATCGCCACCGACCGCGAGCAGGTGGAAACCTTGCGCATGGCCTTGGCCGAAGGCGAGCCCAAGCTGGAATCCCTGCAGCAGATGCAGGACGACACCGGCGAGAGCCTGCGCCAGACCGAGACCAAGCTGGCCGATTGGCAGCAGCGCTGGGACACCTACACGCGCACCGCCGGCGAAGCCAGCCGCGCTGCAGAAGTGGAGCGCACCAAGCTCGCCTATCTCGACCGCCAGGCAGTGGACCTGTCCAAACGCAAAGACGCCCTGGAAGCCGAGCAAAAGGCCACCGACGTCGTCGCGCTGGACGCCGCCGCCGAGCAGTTGCATACGGAACACGACACCCAGCGCGAACGCGTCGAATCGCTCGGCGGCATGCTCGACCAGCACAAGCTGGCGTACGAGAAAGTGCTCGACGAAGAACGCCAGGTGCAGAGCACGCTCAACGATGCGCGCCAGCAATTGCAGACGGCGCGCGGACGTCTGGCCTCCCTTGAAGCGCTGCAGCACGCGGCGCTGGGACAGGAAGAAAGTCCAGCCAGTGCGTGGCTGTCGCAATTCGGCCTCGACAAAAAGCGTCGCCTCGGTGAAGTGCTGCAGGTGGAAGCGGGCTGGGAAACGGCCGTGGAAACGGTGCTCGCCGGCTTTATCGACAGCGTGCTCGTCGATGGCGCGCACGACCTGGCAAAGGAATTCCATGCGCTGAACAATGCCGACGTCGCGCTGCTCGATGCAGCCGAAGGCGGCGCCGCCACGGCCGGCACGCTGGCCGCGCACGTGCGCGGTCCGGCCGCGGCCATCGCCATGCTTGGGCACGTGCTCACTGCAGAGGGCATCGAGGAGGCGCACCAGCGCGTGTCAGGGCTGGCGGCGCTGGCGCCGTATCAGTCGGTGATCACGCGGACCGGCGAATGGCTGGGTCCCGGCTGGGCCAGCGTGCGTCGTGCGCAAGGCAACCAACTGGGCGTGCTGGCGCGCGAGCGCGAGATCCGCACGCTGACTGAGCAGGTCGAGTCGCTGGAGGCGCGGATCGAGGAAGCTACCGCGCGCCTGGATGATCTGCGCACCAGCAAGTTCGAAGCCGAACGCGCCCGCGACGACGCCCAACGCGAGCTGTACAACGCGCATCGCCGTCAGTCGGAACTGGCCGGCCAGCTGCAAAGTCATCGTGGCAAGGTGGAAACCGCGCGCGCGCGCGCCGAGAAAGTGGCCGGCGAACTGTCGGCCCTGCTCGAACAGATGGATGAGCTGCAGGCGCAGACGCGCGAAGCGCGCGCGCGCCTGGACGAATCCGTCAACAACATGGGCGACCTGGAAGACCAGCGCCGCGAACTGGAAAACGAACGCCGCGCGCTGTTGGAAGCCCGCGAAGAGGCGCGCATGAATGCACGCGAAGCGGCCGACCAGGCGCACGCGCTGGCGCTGAGCATGGAATCGAAGCGTTCCTCGCTCGCCTCGCTGGAGCAGGCGCTGGCGCGCATGGACAGCCAGATCCGCCAGATCGAAGCGCGCCGCAGCGAAATCAGCGAACAGCTTGCCGCCGGTTCCGATCCCATCGCCGAACTGGAAGCCGAACGCCAGACCTACCTCGACCAGCGCCTGCTGGTGGACAAGCAACTGGTGGAAGCGCGCCGCGCGCTGGAAGACTGCGATATCGCCCTGCGCAAGCTGGAACAGCAGCGCCACAACCTGGAGCAGGAGCTGTCCGGTTTGCGCGAAAGCCTCTCCGAAAAGAAGCTGGCGGCACAGGCGTTGCAGATGCGCGCCGAACAGCTTGCCGAAGCGATCGCCGCTTCCGGCCTGGATCTGGAAACCTTGCTTGCCGAGCTGGCCGAAGACATCGACGCCGCACAATGGCGTCAGCAGCTTGCCGACCTGGCGCAGAAGATCGCGCGCCTGGAGCCGGTGAACCTTGCCGCGATCCAGGAACACGCCGAGCAGAGCGAGCGCAAGACGTATCTCGACAACCAGCTCACCGACCTCACCAGCGCCATGGAAACGCTGGAAAACGCGATCAAGAAGATCGACCGCGAAACGCGCCAGCGCTTCAAGGAAACCTTCGACCGCGTGAACGCCGGCGTGCAGGAACTGTTCCCGCGCCTGTTCGGCGGCGGCCATGCCTACCTGGAACTCACCGGCGACGATCTGCTCAGCACCGGCGTATCGATCATGGCGCGCCCGCCCGGCAAGCGCGTTTCCAACATCATGCTGCTGTCGGGCGGCGAGAAGGCGTTGACCGCGGTATCGCTGGTGTTTGCGATTTTTGCGCTGAACCCCGCGCCGTTCTGTTTGCTGGACGAGGTGGACGCGCCGCTCGATGAAGCGAACGTCGGCCGCTTCTCCAATATGGTGAAGGAGATGAGCGAAAAGGTGCAGTTCATCTTCGTCTCGCACAACAAGGCCACCATGGAGGCGGCCAGCCAGCTTTGCGGCGTTACCATGCGCGAGCCGGGCGTTTCGCGCCTCGTGCAGGTCGATCTTGCCGAGGCCAGCAAACTGGTCGGAGCTGCCTGAGGTAGAGGACTTACATCATGCTTGGAACCGAATTGGCTGTTGCGTGGAACCCTTGGGTCGGCATTCCGTTGGCGGTCGTCGGCCTGATCGTGCTGGTGCTGGTGTGGCTGTTTGGCGAACCGAAGAAGGAGCAGGGCAAGCGGCGTGTTGCTCCCGAGCCTGTTCCGGAACGGCGCGAACCCACCTTGGGCGGCGCCATCGACGAGGACGAGGCAGTCGGCGACGATCCGCTGCCGCGCATGGACCCGTTGTTCAAGGAACCCGAGCCGGCGCAAGGCGAGCTGGACGTCAACCTGCGCGCCGAGCTGGAAAAGCTGGGCGCCACCTTGGCCGACCAGCGGCAGGAATCGGCGCACAGCCCCAAGCCGACCGGGCAGTCCGCATCCATCGTGGAAATGCTGCGTTCGCCATCGCAGCCGGAAACGGCACGTGCAGCGCCGATCGAGCCAGCGCCCGTCGTTGCGCCTGCGCCAGCAGCGCCGCCGTCCGCCGCGCCAGCCCCTGCACCCGCGCCGCGCGTTCCGCCACGCTCCGATCTCGGCAAGCGTCCCATGCAGGTGCCGGTGGAACGCATCGTCAGCCTGTTCGTGATGGCGCGCGAAGGCCAGGCGTTCAACGGCACGGACCTGATCGTCGCCGCCGAAAAAGCCGGGCTGGAATACGGCGACATGGGCATCTACCACCGACTGGTGGACGGTAAGCGCGAAGCGGGGCCGATCTTCAGCGTGGCCAACATGCTCAAGCCCGGCAGCTTCGACCTCACGCGCCTGGATGCGTTGCGCACGCCAGGCCTGAGCTTCTTCATGACCTTGCCGGGGCCGGTCACCGCGCTGGACGCATGGGATGCGATGCTGCCTACCGCACAACGGCTGGCGGAATTGCTCGATGGCCAGGTGCTGGACGAAGAACGCAACGCGCTCGGCCGCCAGCGTATCGCGCATATCCGCGATGAACTTCGCGGCTGGGATCGCGACCACGACGGCGGCGAGATTCGCTTCGGTCGCTGATCTTTTTTGATTGGCTAAAACAAAAGAGCGCCCCGCCAGGGCGCTCTTTTGTCGTGGGGCGAGGTCGCTCTATCAGGCAGCTTTCGTAGCCAGGGTGCTGATGGAGTGATGGGCCGAAGCGATCGCCTTCACTTTGTGCTCTGCACTGATGTGCACGCCTTCGGCGCGAACGAACTGCACATCGTCGATGCCGATGAAGCCGAGCACGGCGCGCAGGTAGTTTTCCTGGAAGTCCAAGCCGGCAGCCGGACCGCTGCTGTACACGCCGCCGCGGCTGGAGGCGACGATCACGCGCTTGCCGCCAGCGAGGCCTTCCGGGCCGGTTGCGGTGTAGTGGAAAGTCTTGCCGGCCACGACGACACGGTCGATCCAGGCCTTCAGCTGGCTGGGGATGCCAAAGTTGTACATGGGGGCGCCGATCACCACGATGTCGGCGGCCAGGAATTCGTCCATCACGGCCTGGCCAAGCTTTGCCGCGTCGCTTTCGGCGTCCATCACCGGCGTCCAATGGGGCAGGGCGTGGGAGCTGAGATCGCGGTAGGTGATCTGCAAGGAGGAACTTTCTTCGGCCAGCTGATTGACGATGGCGGTGCTCAGTTCGCGCGAGACGGAGTGTTGGCCCAGCGCGCTGGCGTCGAGGTGCAAGAGTTTCATGGTGGGTATCTCGTCCAAAGTCGGCCCTGCCGACGTCGGAAGCAAAGATAGATTCGAAACAAACCACCGATAAGATAGGCTGTTTGGAACGTATTGTTCCGCAGAGGAAACGACGATGAACGCACTGCCGGGTGCCATGCAGGACCTGAACGACCTCTACTTCTTTGCCGCTGTGGTCGAGCAGGGCGGCTTTTCGGCTGCCGGGCGAGCGCTGGGCGTGCCCAAGTCCAGGCTGAGCAAACGGATCGCGCAGCTGGAAGATCGGCTCGGGGTGAGGCTGCTGCAACGAACGACGCGGCGCTTTGTGGTCACCGAGGTGGGCGAACGTTTTTACGGACACTGCCGCGCCGTGCTGGAAGAGGCGCGCGCCGCGCAGGATGCGGTGGATGAGCTGCGGGCCGAACCGCGCGGCGTGGTGCGGCTGAGCTGCCCCATCTCGATCGCCCAAACCGTATTGGCCCACATCCTGCCGGAGTTCATGGCGAAGTACCCCAAGCTGCAGGTGCGGGTGCTGTCGAACAATCGCCGCGTGGATCTCATCGGCGAAGGTTTCGACCTGGCCATTCGCGTGCGCACCAAGCTCGACAGCGACGCCAACATGATCATCCGCAGCTTCGGCCAGGCGCGCGTGTTCCCGGTCGCCAGTCCGAGTTTGCTCAAGCAATATGGGCGTCCCGCGCATCCGGAGGATCTTGCACGCTTGCCGGCCGTGTCGATGCAGGAACATGAAGGTGCGCAGGTATGGGAGTTGTTCGATGCGAACGGCGAACGTGTCAGCGTGGAAGTGCAGGCGCGGCTGATTACCGGCGACTTCGCCATCTTGCTGGAGGCGGCGCGCAGCGGCATCGGCGTCGCCCTGTTGCCGGAATCGCTTTGTGCGCCGGCCATCAGCAGTGGCGATCTGGAAATCCTGCTGCCGGAATGGAGTGCGCCGCAGGGCATCATGCATTTCGTCTACCCCAGCCGCCGCGGCATGATGCCGGGCGTGCGAGCGCTGGTGGATTTTCTGGCCGAGCGCTTGCCGGAAGCGGCGCGCGTCAGTCATGAAGAATGCACGAAGCGCAAGTTGTTGAGGCGGGAAGCGCCCGAACGGCCTTCCGCATGACCATGCTAGTCTTTGCGTTTAGCCTTCCATATCGCCGCCCATGACCGTCGAAACCAAGCTCCCGAAAGTAGGCACCACCATTTTCAGCGTGATGAGTCACTTGGCCGTGCAGCACAAAGCTGTGAACCTGGGCCAGGGCTTTCCCGATTTCGAGCCGCCGCAGCCGTTGCGCGACGCGCTGAGCCGCGCCATGGCCAATGGCCTCAATCAATATGCGCCAGGCATCGGCACGGCTGCGTTGCGCGAACAGATCGCCATCAAGACCGAACGGCTTTATGGGCATAAAGTCAGTGCCGATGGCGATATCACCGTAACCTCCGGCGCTACCGAAGCATTGTTCGCTGCGATTGCCGCCGTCGTGCGCGCGGGCGAGGAAGTGATCGTGTTCGATCCGGCGTATGACTCCTATGAGCCCGCGATCGAATTGCAAGGCGCTCGCGCCGTGCATATTCCGCTCACCGTGCCGAGCTTTTCGATCGACTGGCAGCGCGTGCGCGATGCGATCACGCCGCGTACGCGCATGATCCTGATCAATAGCCCGCACAATCCTTCGGGCGCGGTCTTGTCGGCGCAGGATCTCGACACCTTGGCGGCGATCGTGCGCGATACGCCGATCGTGGTGCTGTCGGACGAGGTGTACGAGCACATCGTCTACGACGGTGCCGAACATCACAGCGTGTTGCGCCATCCGGAATTGGCCGCACGCAGCATCGTGGTCTCCAGCTTTGGCAAGACCTACCACTGCACCGGCTGGAAAGTCGGTTATGCGGTTGCGCCGGCCAAGCTCTCTGCCGAATTTCGCAAGGTGCACCAGTACCTGACGTTCTGCACCTTCCATCCGGCGCAAGTGGCGTTCGCCGAATTCCTGGCCAGCACGCCGCAGCATTACCTGGAATTGCCGGCCTTCTATCAAACCAAGCGCGATCGTTTTCGTGGCTTGTTGGCGCCCTCGCGCTTGAAGCTGCTGGACGTGCCAGGCGGTTACTTCCAGTTGGTGGATTATTCGGCCATCCGCGACGAGGACGACGTGGCGTTCTGCGAATGGCTGGTGAAGGAAGGCGGCGTGGCAGCCATCCCGCTGACCCCGTTCTACGAAAAGGCGCCAGGCACGCGATTGGTACGCCTTTGCTTTGCCAAGAGCGACGCCACGATGGAGGCCGCTGCGGAGCGTCTATGCAAACTCTGAACGTAACGCTGGTGCAGGGCGCCACGCGCTGGCACGATGCGCCGGCCAACCGCGAATACTACGGCGCACTGGTACGACGGGTGGCGGGGCAGAGTGATCTTGTCGTGCTGCCGGAAACCTTTCTTTCCGGCTTCAGCAACGACACGCGCGCCAGCGCCGAAGGCATGGACGGCGAAGGTATCGCCTGGATGCGCGCACTGGCGACGGAGGTTGGCGCCGTCGTTACGGGCAGTCTCGCCATTCGTGAAGGCGACAAGGTCTACAACCGGCTGATCTGGGCGCGCCCGGATGGCACTTATGTGCAATACGACAAGCGTCACCTGTTCCGCATGGCCGGCGAGCACACGCGCTATGGCGGCGGTTCCGAGCGCCTGATCGTGGAGCTGAAAGGCTGGCGCATCCTGCCGCAGGTCTGTTACGACCTGCGTTTTCCGGTATGGCTGCGCAATCGCCGGCTGGCCTCGGCGGCAGGCGGCATGGACTACGACCTGGCCTTGTTCGTCGCCAATTGGCCGGCGCCGCGCCGGCAGCCTTGGCGCACGCTGTTGCGGGCACGCGCAATCGAAAACCTTGCCTACGTGGTTGGCGTAAACCGGGTAGGCATGGATGGCAACGATCTGCCGTATGCCGGCGACAGCGCGGTGATCGACCCAGTCGGGGAGCCACTGGTCGAACTCGGCCCGCAGGAGCAACTGGTGACCGTGGCGATCGATCCGGCGCCTTTGTTGCAGCATCGCGAGCGCTTTCCCGCCTGGATGGATGCCGACGAATTCACGCTCAGCAACGTGTGAACGAAACGCGCGCGCCCTGACACGTGTTTCAAAAAACTTCACAAAGAGTATTGACGGCTGCAGCGTCTACCTGAATAATTCCGCTTCTTGCTTCGGCGCCTTCCGAATTTCGGGTGGTGGCCAGGGTAAGTAAGGTTTACCCACGCGCCCGTAGCTCAGTTGGATAGAGTACCAGGCTACGAACTTGGTGGTCGGGAGTTCGAATCTCTCCGGGCGCGCCATATTCATCAGGCATGATGTTGGTTCAAGTCATGCCTGCATTGCAGGCAGAACACCGTTTGCAATGAAACCGGACGAAAGAAGTCCGGCGTGTTCGATACGGATTGACGGGCCAGAGTGTCACCCGTAGCATTTCCAGGCTCAAGTTTGCGAAAGCTGACTGGGTTTCGAAAAACAACGGGGTATAGCTCAGCCTGGTAGAGCGCCAGCTTTGGGAGCTGGATGTCGTGGGTTCGAATCCCTCTGCCCCGACCAGCAGGTGTTCTGCTTTTAGTCAAGCGCCTGTAGCTCAACCGGATAGAGCATCGGCCTTCTAAGCCGACGGTTGCAGGTTCGATTCCTGTCGGGCGCGCCAGCTTCGGTGGTTACGGTGGGCGTAGCTCAGTTGGTTAGAGTACCGGATTGTGATTCCGGTTGTCGTGGGTTCGAGTCCCATCGTCCACCCCAATTCAAGCAGTTCTGGGCCGTTAGCTCAGCTGGTAGAGCAGTTGA
>Ga0209026_1001294_pt1 | contig 11340 bp, 10 predicted proteins | sample AraplaCL_Col_mCL_FD_184262 | JGI IMG/M metagenome (GOLD analysis project Ga0209026, IMG submission 184262) | Arabidopsis root microbial communities from the University of North Carolina, USA - plate scrape CL_Col_mCL (SPAdes) (version 2) | ecosystem: Host-associated > Plants > Roots >... | reverse complement strand
CAAGCCGTCGTAGATCTTGCCCTCGTCGCCTTCGGCGCACGATACGGTGACCAGTGTGCCATCCTTGAGGATTTCGGTTGCATCGCCGCAGCCGACCACGGCAGGCACACCCAGTTCGCGTGCGATGATGGCCGCGTGGCAGGTACGACCGCCGCGATTGGTGACGATCGCCGAAGCGCGTTTCATGACCGGCTCCCAGTTCGGGTCGGTCATGTCGGCCACCAGCACGTCGCCCGGCTGGACACGCTCCATTTCCGACGGGTCATGAATCACGCGCACCGGACCGGCGCCGATCTTCTGGCCGATGGCGCGGCCGCTGACGAGCAAGGTGCCGCTGCTCTTCAGGGTATAGCGCTGCTGTGCATCGGTCGCCTTCTGCTGCGACTTGACCGTCTCCGGGCGCGCCTGCAGGATGTACAGCTTGCCGTCGCGCCCGTCCTTGCCCCACTCGATATCCATCGGGCGGCCATAATGCTTTTCGATGATGACGGCGTATTTCGACAGTTCGACCACTTCCTGGTCGTTAAGCGAATAGCGGTTGCGCATTTCGATCGGCACGTCGACCGTCTTGACCGAACGCCCGGCCTTGGCTTCGCCGGTGAATTCCATCTTGATCAGCTTGGAACCGATATTGCGCCGGATGATCGGCAATTTGCCCTGTTGCAACATCGGCTTATGGACATAGAACTCGTCCGGGTTGACAGCGCCTTGCACCACGGTTTCACCCAAGCCATAGCTCGACGTGATGAAGACCACGTCCGGGAAACCGGATTCGGTATCGAGCGTGAACATCACGCCGGCCGCGCCGACGTCGGAGCGCACCATGCGCTGGACACCAGCCGACAATGCCACTTCGGCATGCGTGAAGCCCTTGTGCACGCGGTAGGAAATGGCGCGGTCGTTATACAAGGATGCAAACACGTGCTTCATGGCCTCCAGCACGTTGTCGATCCCGACCACGTTCAGGAAGGTTTCCTGCTGGCCGGCAAACGACGCGTCGGGCAAGTCTTCGGCAGTTGCGGACGAGCGCACGGCAAAAGACATCTCACTGGCCGAATCGTCCACAAGGCGATGATAGAACTCGGTGATTTCCTGCTGCAGGCGCGGCTGGAATGGGGTGTCAATGATCCACTGACGAATTTCCGCTCCGGCCGACGCAAGCGCCCGCACATCGTCGATATTGAGCGACGACAACCTGGCGGCGATGCGGTCTGCCAGCGACGGCCCTCCGCCTTCGCTGTGCGAGAGAAAATCACGGAACGCTTGCGCCGTCGTGGCAAAGCCACCCGGCACACGCACCCCCGCCTCAGCCAATTGGCTGATCATTTCTCCCAGCGACGCGTTTTTTCCACCGACGGACTCGACGTCCGTCATCCTTAATTGTTCAAAGGAAGCGACATAAGTCACCCCCTCGGCCACCCCCGAATTGACTGCGTTGGACATAACAACCTCTAGTTTGATGATAAGAAATCTTCACTGGTGCCTTTGCTACCCGTATGTTTTTGTTATTCTTGGGGTGACTAACAATAAATAGCATTTTACAGGCTGCGACAAGAAATTGCCTCTCGAATTTGTGTCTCAGTCGAATTGCGATTTTTTTACAATTGACCGGATCGTTCATGATCGCGCGATAAGCCGTCGCGAGTCCGTCAAAGCCAAGCCGTGTCATCAATCTGGAAACCACCATGGATTATCAAGCCGAACCTTTACGCCAGCCCTCTTCGTTGCCCGCCCGCACTGTTTTCTTTGTTTCGGACGGTACCGGTATCACCGCGGAAACCTTCGGCCACTCGGTGCTGACGCAGTTCGAGCTGCGTTTCAAGCAAATTCGCCTGCCATTCATTGATACGCTGGACAAGGCCTATACGGCTGTCCGCGAAATCAACCATGCATTCGAGAAAGACGGCAAGCGCCCTATCGTCTTCTCCACGTTGGTCAAAGCCGATCTGTCGGCCGTGATCATGCAGTCCAAGGGCATGCATATGGACTTGATCCACACCTTTGTGGAACCCCTGGAACAAGAGTTGGGCGTGAAATCGACCCACACGATTGGGCGCAGCCACAACATCACGGACTCGGACGCCTACAAGAATCGCATTGAAGCGATCAACTTTTCCCTAGCGCACGATGACGGGCAATCGAACAAGAACCTCGCGGCAGCCGACGTCATTCTGGTCGGCGTTTCAAGATCGGGCAAGACGCCGACCAGCCTATACCTTGCAATGCAATATGGCATCAAGGCAGCCAACTACCCATTGATTCCCGAGGATTTTGAACGCGGCAAACTGCCGAGCGGCCTGGCGCCGTTCAAAGCCAAGATCTTCGGCCTGTCGATCGCGCCGGACCGGCTGTCGGAGGTGCGCAATGAACGCCGGCCGGGCAGCAAGTACGCCGCCCTAGAAAATTGCCGCTATGAAATAAATGAAGCAGAAAAAATGATGCGCCGCGAGGGCATCCGCTGGATGTCCTCCACCGCCAAGTCAATCGAAGAGATTGCCACGATGATCCTGCAAGAAATCAAGTCAGACAGGCGGGTTTTCTAATAAAAACGATATAGCTCAATGCGATGCCGGTGTGCTAAAAGCCCCCAATTTGGCTGGTGAATTCCGGTGTTCGCAGGGATTGTAAAATCGGGTCAAATAATCGGATTTTTTCAATCAAAATTTACCCAAACTTGTTTCGATGCAATATATTATGCTTGTTCGCGCCGAGGGCGATCAGCACAACGGGGAGAGCACTGTGCCGGCCGGCCTCAGGTGAGGAAGAACTTGAAACACAACGTCTGTTTTTTTCTTTTTCAACCACGAATCCGATCGAACAATGAAATTCATAACGAAAAAAAATATTACCCTACTGGCATTGTTGTTTAGCTTGATGGGCGTGACCTACGCCGCCGAAGACGATCCTGCGCTGTTTCTTGGCAAGGCAAACGCCCGCGTTGCCCATGCGACGGCTTTCAAGAAAAACTGGGATGGACCAACCGCGGGCCCCAAGCTTGCGCAAAACAAGTTGCTCGTTTTCATCGGTGCCGACCTTGCCGGCGACTCCAGCCAGCAAAAACTGGCCAACCTTGTGAAAGAAGTCGGCGCAACGGTGGAATGGAATGTTCAGACAATGGACTGCTACGGCGTGCCGTCGCGCCGTGCAGAATCGTTCAGTCGCGCGCTGGCATTGAAGCCGGCCGCCATCATCTTCGCCGGTGCGGATGCCAAGGTTGAAGCCAAGGCGATCGCCATGGCCGCGGAGAAAAAGGTTCCCGTGATCGGCTGGCATGCCGCTCTTGCCACCGGCCCCGGAGACGGCTTGTTCACCAATATCGGCACGGACCCCAAAGAGGCCGGCCAGTTGGCGGCGCAGTTGAGCGTCGTGGATTCGAAGGCCAAGGCCGGCGTGGTCATTCTGTCCGACGCAAGCAGCGTCAATCTAGCGACAAAGTCGCTCGGCATGATAGAAACGATCAAGCAATGCCAAACCTGTGCCCTGTTGACGGTCGAGCAGGTCGCCTCCAACGAAAAGCCGGAGCAGATCGTTACCCGCCTGGCTGCGCTCGACAAGCAATTCGGGCCGAAGATGACATATGTATTGGCCACCAACGACCGCTTCTTTGACGGCTTGTCGGCGCCAGGCGCAGCCAATGCATTCGGCGGGGAGATCAAGTTCCAGACGATCGCCGCGGGCTTTGGCTCGGTCAACGCCTATACCCGCATCCATGGCAAGAAAATCCAGCTTGGCACCGTTGCGGAACCGTTGAGCATGCAGGCCTGGCAATTGATCGACGAAGCCAATCGGGCAATCGCCGGCGACAAACCAAGCGGCTATTCGCCCGAACCCTACCTCGTGACGATACAGAACATCGCGTACCACGGCGGACAAAACAATACCTTCGACCCGCTCAACGGCTATCAGGACGCGTACAAGAAAATCTGGGGACGCTAAGCCGGGCTGTATCCTGCAACACCAGAGCAACAAAAACCGGGCAATAGCCCGGTTTTTGTTTCCACAGCCCCGAGAGCGGGCGCTTGTGCCGCCCTGAAATTGACAAAGGTCACAAGAGATTTAACTGGATGTCACATTGTGGCACTTCCCAAAGGCGCAAAAATTTCCTATAAATGAAGAGGCGTGGTTGACGACCCGATTCCGGAAAACACCATCGCAGGGAGGATATCTTGGAAATCATCCTGATCGAGCTGTTGTTATGGGCTGGATTGATTTTCTTCTTTTGGGCACTGCGTGACGGGTTGAATCAGGTCGAGGCCGATCTCGCAGCACAAAACCAGCACAAGCCCACCGCGGAAGTGGCCAACTCGCCGGCGTACTTTGACCGCCCGGACCAACTGAGCGAACCGATCGGCCGGTATCGCGACACGCAAATTTACCGGATTGCCGTCATCGAGGGCAAGCCGTATCACTTCCAGCATATCCTCCCATGGGGATCGTTCTCTTCGTTGCTGGCCGGCGAACGTTGCATCGCGCCTGGATTGGTTTACGCGATGTGCCAGGACTATGAGCGGTGTTGAGCAAGCGGCGCATTGCAGCGTGACCGCGTTTAGTTGGTTTGTTGCCTCATCTGTTCGAAAAAGCACACGGCGGCGCTGGCCGCCACGTTGAGCGATTCAATCTGCCCGCGATGCGGAATGGCAACCTGCTGCGTCGCCAGGTCGAGCAATTCCGGCGCCACACCCTGCCCTTCGTGGCCGAACAACCAGGCGGCGGGCTGGCGCAAATCGAGTTGATAGATCGTGCGCGTGGCATGCGAACTGGTGGCGAGCACCGCCACGGCACTGCCTTCGATGAGCGCGCCCAGGTCGACGTTTTCAAAAACCTGCAACATGAATTGCGCGCCCATGCCGGCGCGCAGCACCTTGGGCGACCAGGCAGAAACGCAACCCGCGCTGCAATAAGCCTGGCGAATGCCCGCCGCTGCGGCGCTGCGCAGGATCGAGCCGAGATTGCCGGGATCTTGCAGATTGTCGAGCAGGACGGCATTGTCGCGCAGCGCCGGCGCGGCCTGTGATGCGGGGGTGTCGATCAGGAACAGGATATCGACGCCGTTTTCCACCTGGCTCAGGGCGCTGAACAACGCATCCGGCAAGGAGATGCATGAAGCGGCCCGCTCTTCGCATTGCGCCACGATCGGCAGCACCTCGTGATGCGACAGTGCGCTCTCGCCGACGACGCAGAACAACGGCTTGCCGACGAAATGCAGATAGGCTTCGCACAAATGCACGCCGTCGAGCAAGGTGCGCGCTTCCTTGCGGCGCGCCTGCGCACTGCCGGCAAGGTGCTTGAGCTCCTTGTATAGCGGGTTGTCGCGCGAGGTGATCGATTTCATGTGATCGATTTCATGGGAGGAATGTCAGCCGGCGGCGAGCAACGCGCGCACCGGCGCGTAGGATTTACGATGCACGGGCGACACGCCATGCGCGCGCAACAATTCCAGGTGCAGCGCGGTCGGATAGCCCTTATGCTGGTCGAACGCATATTGCGGGTAGAGCCGATGCAACTCCACCAGCGCCGCATCACGCGCGGTCTTGGCCAGGATCGAGGCGGCCGAAATCGCCGCCACCTTGTCGTCGCCCTTGACGATGGCTTCCGAGCGCACGGCCATCACCGGGCAGCGGTTGCCGTCGATCAGCGCCAGGGTCGGCGCGACCTTCAAACCTTCCACCGCGCGCCGCATGGCCAGCATGGTGGCCTGCAGGATATTGATATCGTCGATCTCCTGCTCCGAACTCTGCGCGATGCACCAGCTGAGCGCATGCTGCCTGATCTCGATGGCAAGGGCGTCGCGCTGCGCCTCCGAGAGTTTTTTCGAATCGCGCAAACCCGCAATCGGGCGCGCCGGGTCCAATATCACGGCGGCGGCAAATACCGGGCCGGCCAGCGGCCCGCGGCCGGCTTCGTCGACACCGCAAATCACTTCGTCTTCGTTATCGAACAGCGAAAGGTTACGGTCATCAGCCTTCATTTTGCAGCTCCTTGTTGGATCATCGCCAGCACCGCCTGGGCGCTCTCCTGCGCCGTATTGCGCAGCAGGCTGTGATGCATGTCGGTGAAGCGTTGCACCAGTTGTTCCTTGCGCCGGCCGTCCTGCATTTGCGCCCACAAGGCATCGGCCAATGCCTGCGGCGTGGCAGCGCCCTGCAGCAGTTCGGGCACGACAAATTCGCGCGCGAGGATGTTGGGCAGACCGATCCACGGCTGATAGCCCATGTGGCGCATGATATGCCATGACGCCGCCAGCATCTTGTAGGCGATCACCATCGGCTTCTTGAACAGGGCGACTTCCAACGAGGCCGTGCCCGAGGCGACGAGCACGCCATCGGCAGCCGCCATCGCGGCGTGCGACTGGCCGTCGACCACGTGGATCGGCAACCCGCCCTGCCCTGCGGCAGCCAGCGCCGCAATGAAGTAGTCGCGCTGCGCCGGACCGGCCATCGGCACGACAATGCGCAAGCCCGGTTCGCGCTGCGCCAGCAGCGCCGCCGCGCCGATGAAGGCCGCGCTGTTATATTTCAACTCGCTCATGCGGCTGCCGGGCAACACGGCAACAACCGTCCCGTGCGCCGGCAATCCCAACTGCAGGCGCGCGGCAGCGGCATCGGCCTGCATCGGAATCACCTCGGCCAACGGGTGGCCAACATAAGTCGCGGGGACGCCAGCGGCGCGATAGATTTGCTCTTCAAACGGAAAGATCACCAGCATGTGCGATACGGCGCGGATGATTTTCTTGATGCGCCATCCGCGCCAGGCCCAGATTTGCGGGCCGATGAAGTGCATGGTCGGGATGCCGCCGGCGCGCAACTGTTCTTCCAATCCGAGATTGAAGCCGGGATAGTCGATGCCGACAAATACGGCCGGGCGCTGCGCCAGCAATTGATCGCGCAATGTGTTCTGGATGCGCTTGAGTTCGCGATAGCGCGGAATGATTTCGAACAAGCCGCGCACGGTCATTTTATCGATCGGCCATTGGCTGACGAAACCGTGCTCGGCCATCCTGGGGCCGCCGATGCCATACAGGTTGGCATCCGGCAGCGACAGCCGCAGTGCCGACAGCATGCGCGCCGCCAACAGGTCGCCCGACGCTTCGCCGGCGACCATGGCAATGCGCGTATCAGCGGACAATGCCACGAGTCGAATTGGACAGGAATATCTGCAGCGTCAGCAAATGCTCTGCCGCTTCCGGCGTCTTCTGCGCCTCGTCGCCGAGGGCGGCGATCGCTTGCTCCATGGCGAGGTCCGAACGGTAGATCAGCTTGTAGGCCCGGCGCAGGCTGGCGATCTGCTCCGCCGTGAATCCGCGCCGCTTCAGTCCTTCGACATTGATGCCGTAGGGCTGGGCCGGGTTGCCCTGCACCAGCACGAATGGCGGCACATCCTGCGTCACGCTGGTGGTCATGCCGATGAAGGCGTGCGCGCCGATACGCCTGAACTGCGGAATGGCGGCGAATCCGCCCATGACCACCCAGTCGCCGACGTGCACGTGGCCTGCCAGCGTCGCATTGTTCGAGAATATCGTGTGATTGCCGACCTGGCAGTCATGGGCGATATGCACATAGGCGAGGATCCAGTTGTCGCTGCCCAGGCGCGTCACGCCGGCATCCTGCGCGGTGCCGGCGTTGAGCGAACAGAATTCGCGAATCAGGTTGCGGTCGCCGATTTCCAGGCGTGTCACTTCGCCCGCATACTTCTTGTCCTGCGGCGCCGAGCCGACCGAGCAGAACTGGTAAATGGTGTTGTCGCGGCCGATCGTCGTGTGCCCCTCGATCACGACATGCGGACCGATTTTCGAGCCGGCGCCGATGACTACGTCAGGACCGATGACCGAATAAGGGCCGACTTCGACGCTGTCGTCCAGTTGCGCAGCCTTGTCGACCAGCGCGGTAGCGTGTATGGTAGTCATGGCGGCGCCGATCAGGCAGGTTGGCTCGCGTCTGCGGCGTTGCGCATAGTGCACATCAATTCCGCTTCCACGGCGGTCTGCCCGTCGACCGACGCCACCGCCTTGTATTTCCAGATGCCGCGCGCGCAACGCAGGATCTCGACATCCATCTTGAGCTGGTCGCCGGGCACCACCGGGCGCTTGAAGCGTGCACCGTCGATCCCGATGAAATAGACCACACTGCTTTCATCCGGCTTCTGGCCCATGGTCAGGAACGACAGCAGCGCCGCAGTCTGCGCCATTGCCTCGATCATCATCACGCCCGGCATGACCGGCTTGTGCGGAAAATGGCCGTTGAAGAATTCTTCATTGATGGTCACGTTCTTGATCGCCGTGATGCGCTTGCCGGTTTCCCAATCCAGCACCCGGTCCACCAGCAGCAAGGGATAACGGTGCGGCAGGTATTCTTTGATTTGGTTGATGTCGAGTGTCTTCATGATTTGAGGTTTTCGGTAAGCGATTGAATGGTTTTTTCCAGTGCGCGAATTTTCTCACGCATTGCGGCCAGATTGCGCACAATGGCGGCGGATTTTTCCCAATCCGCATTTTTCGCCAGGGGATAGATGCCGGTGTACTGCCCCGGCTCGCGGATCGAACGCGAGACGAAGCTGCCGGAAGAAATATGCACGTGATCGACGATGGTCAGATGGCCCAGCACCATGGCCGCCCCGCCGAAGGTGCAATACTTGCCGATCTTCGCGCTGCCGGCCACGCCGACGCAACCGGCCATGGCCGTATGGGCGCCGATATGCACGTTGTGGGCGATCTGGATCTGGTTGTCGAGCTTGACGCCGTCTTCGATGACCGTGTCGCTCAGGGCGCCACGGTCGACGGTTGTATTGGCGCCGATCTCGACATCGTCGCCGATCAGCACGCCGCCGGTCTGGGGAATCTTGATGTAGGCGCCGTTCTCGTTGGCGAAGCCGAATCCGTCGGCGCCGATCACCGCGCCGGAATGCACCACGCCGCGCTTGCCGATGCGGCAGTCCGAGTGCAACGTGACATGGGCATAAAGATGGGTTTCGCTGCCGACCACCGCATTGCGGCCGATGAAGCTGCCTGCATCGATCACCGCATGCTCTTCCACGCGGGCACCTGCCTCGATCACGACATGCGGCCCGATGCTGGCGCTCGGGGCGATCACTGCCAAGGGGTCGACGACCGCAGTCGCATGGATACCGACCGGCGGCGCAATGGCGCGCTGCGCGGCGAATATCTGCGCAGTGCGCGCAAAATAGGCATAGGGATTGGGTGTGACGACGCGCGCGCCGCCAAATTCGACGCCGATCAAGGCGTCATCGGCCGGCGTCAGAATCAGCGCGGCTGCACGCGTCTGCGCGGCCTGCGATCTGAGTTTGGAGTTGGAAAGGAAACTGATTTGCGTCGCGTCTGCGACGTCCAGGGCGGCGATACCGGATACCTCGATATCCGCATCCCCTGACAAGTGGCCGCCCAACAACTCGACCAACGCTTTCAGCCGAATGCCCATTGCGACGACCTTTGCTAACTTGCTGCCGCATCCGCCACCTGCCGGCCATTGCCGCCGTTCTTCCGCATGCGCAAATCAGCGCAGCACGGCAAACGACGAAACAACCGGTGACCGCTCATTGGCGGCATAACGCGGCCAAATCATGCGACAGCACTACACGAGAAATATCGCGAAGCCGTTCTTGCTACACGCCTTCGCGAGTGCCACCTGTTACTTGTTGAGCGCCTTCAAGACCTTGTCGGTGATGTCGATGCGCGGATTGAAGTAGGCGACGCCGCCTGCTTGCACCACGAGGTCAAGTTTGTTCTCTTCCGCGACTTGCTTGACCACCTTGATCACGCGATTCTGCACCACTTCGTACTCCTCGTTGCGGCGCTGATTGATGTCTTCCTGCAACTCACGCTGCTTGCGCTGGAATTCCTTGGCCATGTCGTTCAAATCGCGCGAAGCCTTCGCGCGATCCGCATCCGACATCACCGCGGCGTCTTTCTCAAGCTTGGCCTGGGCATTTTTGACGCGCGCTTCCATGTCCTGCAAATCGGTGACGCGCTTTTCAAAGTCCTGCTTGAGTTTTGCGAGCATTTGCTTGGCCGGCAATGAATCGCTCAGAATACGCTGGCTATCCAGATAACCGACATTGATCTGCTGCGCTTGTGCGCTACCGAGGGCAAAAAATGTCGCGCAAAACAAGGCTGCAAGCTTCAACAACGACGATGGTTTAGCTAGAAACTTCAAGATCATTCTCCGCATTTCAAATTACAAATTATCAAAGTGCCATTTTCTAAACTGTGGATCAGAATCCGGTACCAATCTGGAACTGGAAGCGCTCCTTCTGATCCGTCGGCTGCGCATTCAATGGCTCGGCATAACTGATTTTCAGTGGCCCAACCGGCGAAATCCAGCTAATACCCAAACCGGCGGAATAACGCAACTGCTTGAATTCAACCTTTTCGCGATCGGCAAATACGTTGCCGCCATCGAAGAAGGTAAACCATTGCAGCCCGGCATCTTTCGATGCGCCTGGGAACGGGAAATGCAACTCGCCGTTCAAGATCACGCGCGACGCACCGCCGAGTGGATCGCCGTTCACGTCCGTCGGACCCAGCGTGGATGTGAGATAACCGCGCACCGAACCGATACCGCCGGCATAGAAATTCTTGAACACCGGGAAAGGCTTGCCGCCGAGGCCGCGCCCGTAGTCAAATTCGCCATTCAAGGCCAATGTGATCCAACTCGCTATGGGACGGTAATATTGGTTCTGGTAAACAGCACGATAATACCGCAGAGTGCCGACAGGCGCTATCTCGAAATTGGCGCGCTGATATTGGCCGCGTGTCGGCGTCAATACGCTGTCGCGACTGTCGCGCGCCCACGATACCGTCAGCGGGAAGCTGGTGGTGTCCGCTTCCTGCCCATTGCCGAATTGGTCGACATACTCTTGATACAGCAACGGGCTGTCGTTGAAACCAGGCACGTTCTTGTAGGTTTGCACTTTGGTGCGTTCCACGCCGATGCCGAAGAACACCCGGTCGAATTCAGTGAACGGCACGCCGAAATTGACCTTGCTGCCCAGCGTGCGGACGTTGAAGTCTCCGTTGTTGGTCAAGGGCGGACGGGTCGTGCGCAAATACACGTCGACGGTACGGCTGATGCCATCGTCCGTCACATAGGGATCGGTGTGCGACACCACGATCGCACGATTCAAGGCACTGGTGTTGACCTGCACGCCGATCGAATCGCCGCTACCGAAGGCATTGTCCTGCTGAATGCCGGCGTTGATCGTGAATTTCTCATATTGCGAGTAGCCGGCGCCGAGCGTCAGGTTGCCGGTCGGCCGTTCGGTCACGGCGAGATTCACGTCGACCTGGTCACTGCTGCCGACCACTTCCGGTGTTTCCACCGTGACTTC
>Ga0209026_1001292_pt1 | contig 11351 bp, 7 predicted proteins | sample AraplaCL_Col_mCL_FD_184262 | JGI IMG/M metagenome (GOLD analysis project Ga0209026, IMG submission 184262) | Arabidopsis root microbial communities from the University of North Carolina, USA - plate scrape CL_Col_mCL (SPAdes) (version 2) | ecosystem: Host-associated > Plants > Roots >... | reverse complement strand
GTTTAAAAATGGATTGAGTCAATTAAATAATTCTGTATTGACTACCAGGTTTATTACAACTCGGTTTGGAAATGTATTAGGCTCAAACGGCTCGGTCATACCTCGGTTTAAACAACAAATTGAAAAAGGAGGGCCGGTAACTGTTACTCACCCCGAAATAACCAGATTTTTTATGACCATACCTGAAGCCTGTAGGTTGGTTTTAGAAGCAGGATGTATGGGCAATGGAGGTGAGATATTTATTTTTGATATGGGTAAATCTGTTAAAATTGTCGAACTTGCTAAAACAATGATACGTCTTGCGGGGTTAGTTCCTAATACAGATATCAAGATTGAATATACCGGACTTAGGCCTGGCGAAAAGTTATTTGAAGAACTTCTTAATGATAGCGAAAACACGTTGCCAACCCATCATGAAAAAATTATGATTGGTAAAGTAAGGGAATATGTATTCGACGAAATCGATAGTCAGATTTATGAACTAATTGCACACGCAAAAAACAACGACGATCATGAGGTAGTGAAATCTATGAAAAAGATAGTTCAGGAATTCAAAAGTAAAAATTCTGTTTTTGAAGAGTTGGATCTTGCTGTGAATTTTAATGAATAAACTTGAATTTTTTTTCACAGATATATTTTCCTCAATTAATTCTTGTGCTACCAACGTTTTTAAGAATAAAAGTTACACCATTGATTCTGAAAAACGAGACCTATCAAAAAACGATAACGTTGTCATGAGTAGCTTTAACAGACCAACTGCAGTTACACAATACTACAATTGCCATTTTATCTTAGAAAGAAATGGTCTGTATGATCTAAATGACATTTCGATCTCTGTTGATTCGCATGTTTATTATACCTGGTGCAGCAATAAACCGGCTTATGATCAGCTGGACATTTTGCAGATAGCAGTTGATCGTAATTGTTATACAATTAAAACCTTTTCTTACATTTTGTACTTATCTGGTGGTATATGTCCGCAGCCGGGTTATCCACTTGATTATTCAAATAATTACCGCAATCCTACAGCAGGTGCCGATAGAACTGATCTGCCGGGATTTTCTGAAAAACAAAATATACCCAAACGGACTACACAACATAAAACAGTGAAAACGTTTAGACATACAAGGAACAGGTTGATCTCGAGATGCATGAACAGAATTGTACAGCCCGATTCTGCCAATATAAAATGCGACGGGGAGCTGTTAATAAGGTAACAATCCAAGCAAATGATTTATGAAAATAGTTAAACCGGTAGTTGTTTGTATAATGATGATTTGCCTTTGTGGTCTCGTAAAAGGGCAATCGTTGCCTGTTGGTACCAGCGTTAGGGAAGACTATTATAGGCGGGCGCAATTGCTATCTGTTGCTGATACTAACATTTCTTTCACCGTTCGCCCTGTTTTTCCCAATTTAAATCATATAGGTCAGATTGATTCGATCGAGCGTATTTATAATTCAAAGTCCATTATTTCCAGGAAATTTCTGCATCAGGATTTTCAATTAAGTTTATTGCCTGTAAGTATTCAGACACAATTTAATTCTGATCATCCTTATGGCTGGAACGAGGCTCCAATGATACCTGCTAAAGGATTTCAGACAGTAGCCAGTGCCGGATTTTTTTTGCGGTATGGGCCTTTGTCCATTCAATTAAAACCTGAATTTGCAGATGCTCAAAATCAGTCGTTTTCCACTTTTAACCCCATTCAATACGATGTCATTTTTGCGCGCTACTATGATATTTATAACAATGTTGATTTGCCGGTAAGGTTTGGTACCACTGCATACAAAAAGGCTTATTGGGGGCAAAGCAGTATTAGGCTAAACTACAAGTCGTTATCCATCGGTGTATCGACAGAAAATTTATGGTGGGGGCCAGGTATTCAAAACTCTTTGCTCATGAGCAATACTGCGCCTGGTTTTGCTCATATAACGCTAAATACTATAAAGCCAATACAGACGCCCATCGGATCATTCGAAGGACAAATAATAGCCGGTAAGTTGGAAAATTCCGATTTTCCGCCTTTAATACCTGATCATTATTTTTTCAGTACTGATTTATATGTTCCCAAGCCAGCCGATTGGCGATATCTAAAAGGATTTATTTTAAGTTGGCAACCTAAATGGGTACCGGGATTATTTTTAGGATATGACGCAGCCTCGCAGACGTACGAAAGAAATTTAAATAGCTTTAGCGACTATTTACCTTTCTTTTCTCCTGTAAAAAAAACTACAGCGCCTGATAATTCTATCAATACACAGGATCAGCTCAGTTCGGTGTTTATGCGATGGCTTTGGACTAAAGAACACGCCGAGTTTTATTTTGAATGGGGGCAGTATAATAATTCGCAGGATTTGTATCAGCTATTGTTGGCGCCTAACAATTCACGTGCCTATATTGTTGGGCTTAGAAAGCTGGTGCCCTTTAACAGAATAAAAAATCAAAATATACTGATTGGTATTGAAGTGACACAACTTCAAGGGAATTCGATTTCAAATATTGAGTCGGGCAAAGAATGGTATGTAAGCCAGTCAACACGGCAAGGCTATACAAACCAGGGGCAGGAATTAGGCGCTGGAATTGGACCTGGCGGTAATTTACAATCTTTAGAAGTTAGTTGGGTAAAAGGGTTAAAAAAAATAGGCTTGCAATTACAACGGTATGTGCATAACAATGACTTTTACTATTATGCGTTTTATGACAGTTTTGATTATTCCCGCCATTGGGTTGATTTAAGTTTAGCTGCCACTTGGGAATGGAACTATAAAAATTTTATTTTTAACGCCAAACTTATGGGCATTAAGTCATTGGATTATCAATGGGCTTTAAAGCAAAATGGAGATGACCCATTCTTTGTCAATCAAACCAGTATCAACAGTTTACAAATACAGGCTGGTATTTCATACAAGCTATAATGATGGAGCCTAAGATGAGGAATAAGTTTTATATTGCTATAATTACAGTGGCATCGATATTAAGTAACGCAAAAGCACAATCGTTGCCTGTTGGTGCACCGGTTTTGGATGATTACTATCGAATTATGCAATTGCTGGGCAAAGTTGATTCAAACGTATCATTTGCCGTTCGGCCCATTATCTCGGCATCAACATTAAAAGTTAATGATATATTTTACCCCGATAGTTTGACAAAAGATAGTAATTGGCCTGGTGCCGCTACAATTTTTTTTGACAAAGGCCGCGGTAAGTTTCAAATATTACCGCTTAGCTGGCAGCAGCAATTTAATTCAGACCACCCGTACGGCTGGAACGACGGCCCCATGATACCGGCCAAGGGCTACCAGACAATGGTAAGCGGAGGCTTCTTTTTTAAATATGGGCCATTAAGTATACAATTCCGGCCCGAATATGTATACGCCGCCAATCCTCCTTTTAACGGCTATACAAGTGGGCATACTGGTTATGATGTGTCCAATTATTATGTATATTATAATTTGATAGATGCCCCCGAACGATTTGGTAACAACGCATATAGCCGTGCATTTTGGGGGCAAAGCAGTATACGGTTAACGTTTGGGCCTATGTCTTTTGGCTTATCAAATGAAAATGTATGGTGGGGGCCAGGCATTAGAAATTCACTGATATTAAGCAATAATGCCCCCGGTTTTGAGCACTTCACCATCAATACAGTCCGGCCCATAAAGACTATTATTGGTTCTTTTGAAGCGCAGATTTTAGCAGGACGTTTGATTGGAACGGGATTGCCACCCCTTGCTGTTACCTCGCTTCCAGACGGAACTAATCTTTATGTTCCGAAAGAAAACGACTGGCGTTATTTTACCGGATTTAACATCAACTATCATCTTAAATGGGTTCAGGGTTTTACAATGGGCCTGACAAGAACATTTGACGCGTATTATGATGATATAAAAAAAAATGGACTTAAAGCTTACGTGCCATTCTTTTTTCCATATGCAAAACAAGGCACTGGCGGAGGGCTTGATAGCGGTACTGGCGATTCTTTTCCCCGGGATCAATACACTTCATTCTATGCCAGGTACGTGTTAACAAAAGCCCAGGCCGAAGTTTATTTTGAGTATGGATTAAATGATAATTCATATAACACAACTGATTTTCTGTTATCGCCAGACCATTCACGGGCATATATATTCGGTGCACGGAAAATTATCCCAATAAAAGGTAAAAATAGCGAACATATCTTAGTTAGTGGTGAAATTACTCAGATGTCGCAATCGCCAGATCGGTTGGTCAGGGGCGCTGGCGGATGGTATCAACACTACCAAGTTAAGCAAGGCCAGACAAATGAAGGGCAAGTTCTGGGCGCCGGTACCGGAACCGGCGGGAATTTGCAATCAATGGATGTAAGTTGGGTATCCGGGTTTAAGAAACTGGGTATTCAAATTGAACGCTACGAACATAGTGTCGATTTTTATCAAAATACTTTTCCTGATATCAACGGCAACAGCCGCAACTGGGTCGACATGGGCTTTGCCCTGATAGGTACCTGGGATTATAAAAACCTGTTGTTTAATGCAAAACTTGAACAGATTCAATCACTAAACTACGAGTGGATATTAAAAGATTATAATCCAAGCCAATACTACATTCCGCATAATACAGTATCAAACCTGCATGCAGAGTTAGGGGTGACCTACAGGTTTTAAGCCGATCTTTTTCGGGTTATCAACACGTAAAAACTAAATAGCAGTCCTGCTATAATAACCCCCGAAAGCACAGCTACAGGGTATTTAAGTCTGTTCTTTTTAAGTGGAAGTTCTGGCTCATCAACTATTTGCACTGTTGGCGTCTCCTGCGCAAGCATAGTTTTGCTTGATTCAAGGCTCTTTACCGTTTCAGAAAATATAGTAGCTAAAACCGTTTTATCGCGGGCTTTCACTTCAATGCCTGCGTTTGCGGCGGTATATGCAGGATTAATATCTAATAGCGTTTGGTTAGCTGCCGATGCATCGTAAGTCTTTTTGTTAAGTATAAGGCTTATGCTATCCGCTCTTTGCTGCAACCGCGCAACATTGTCGGCAAGGCGCTTGGTTTTGGTTCGAATAAAGAAATCTGTTGATTGCTTAATCATCCTGCTGCAAAACAGCTGCGCAAGGCGTTCATCTTTCATCGTGGTGTTTACTTCAAAAAAACCTAATTTTTTATCGGGTTTGGCAATTTCGAACTGGCCATCCAGTATCAAAATGGTCATTTCATGAAGTAAACTATCCTGTAGGCGAGTATTATGCGTTCCGTTTATAGGGAAGCGCACTATTTTGCCATCGGGGCTGTATTTTAACCATTTATCGTTAAGTTTATACGCCGCAGCATACTTGTCGGCAAGTGATTGGGTGCTGTCATACGGCGTTAATAAAGTTGCTTTGATAAGCTTATGGCTTTTAACCAATTCCTCTACATTATCGCCCGCTAAAACGCCGCTGGCGCCATTAAGAGCATCAAGGTTAACACCAACCATACCTGCCAATGCCGATAGGCCTGCACCGCCTCCGCCGCTTGATTTTGAATCATCCACCACAAATGTAAGGCGAGCTGTATAAGTGGGCGCTTTCCACCAGGCAGCAGCAGCACCTAATAGTGCGCCCATTACCAACGCCAGGGCTATGCCCTTTTTAAATTTAAATATGTAAGCTATATCGTCCTTTCGGTCGGCTATAAGTTTTTTTAATGAAAACTCGGGCTCGTAAGGGTACTGTGTGTTTTCTGTGCTCATGTTTATTTACGTAGCAGTACAAATATGCTCACTATAGCGGCCAAAGCTGTAGAAATGCCTCCCAGGTCGCTAATACTCAGTTTGATTTTTGAATCGGGCGATTTTTCAGGTACAATGATCTTGCTGCCTGGTTTTACCGCCGGATAATTGCGGAAAAATAAGAAGTGCCTTACCGGCCTGTTCAGCCCATCGGGGTATTTGATATAAGCGCCGCGTAGTCGGGCATTTTGAGTTGTCCCCCCAACTGCGTTAATATAATATTTGAAACTATGGCCTTTATAGCTAATGTATTGCGGGTTATTAACCGCTCCAGATACTTCCACATAAGAAATCACCCGTGGGACATATACGCTGTCGCCGGGCAGCAAGATCATCTTGCGGCTTAAAGCAGTATCGCGAAGCGCTTCTTCTGATAAATCGACGTTTACCCGCACGCCCTTCCTGAAAACCTGGGAATTGACAAGCGATCCGTAAGGAGTAACGCCACCTGCACGTTTAATAAAGTCTACAGCTGTTTCATCGCGCTTCTGCACCGCATAGTCACCCGGGAAAGCCACTTCGCCTTTAATGCTGACATTGCCTAACGGGTGATAGTTTACTAATCGTGGTACGAAAATGAAATCCATTGGTTCCAGTGCGATGTTTTGTTTGGAAGCGTTAAGTGAGTCGAGGTTGACAATAAAAGTAGTAACCAGTTTATTGGCTACAGTATCAGACTGGTTTTTGATGATACGCGATACCTGGATATGATGGTCGGCAGCTTCGTCCATAAAGCCGCCAGACATGGCTATAACGTCAGCCAATGTTAAGCCTTTTCTGTAAATATAGGTAGCCGGCTTTCGCACATAACCATCAACTGTAACTCGTTGGTTGGGCACAAATGCATCGCGGTTCATGATCATTACCGAGTCTTCGCGCAGCAACGGTATATCATTTCTTCCGTTTACAATATCTATTGGCTTAAATGAAATTATATCCTTTTCAAGGTCGGGCAGGGTACGTTTGATATAGCCACGCTCCATATAAGCTTCTGGTTTTAAACCCTGGGCTGATTTTAAGAGTTGTGCCAAAGTAAAACCTGAGGTAAGCTCATATACCCCCGGACGGTAGACGGCCCCTTCTAAAACAATTCTGTTGGTGTACCTGTCTGTTACAGCGCCAATTTGAACGAGGTCGCCGTTGTGCGGTATATAATTGCCGAATAGATTGGCTGGTACATCCTTAACATCATGTTGTAAGGCATTGATCTGGTCTATCTTTGCAATACCCTTATAAGCCATATCCGTATAACCACCGGCGTATGTGATGAGGTCTTCCAGTGTTTCGTTCTCTTTTAACTCAAATATGGCCGGGGTTTTTACTTCACCGCTTATACTTACCCGTTTTTTATAAACAGGTATATGGATAACATCCTGATCCTCCAACCTGATATTCCCGTCTAACACACCTTTTTGAAGGAAATTATAAAAGTCAACCGTCTTGTAAAGCTTATTATTCCTGATCAGCTCTATGTTACGCAACGAGCCGTTAACATCAGGCCCACCCGAGTTATATAACGCGTTAAACAATGTTGATAATGAGGACATAGTATAAGCGCCCGGTGCTTTAACATTGCCCACAATAGTAATTTTAATGCTTCGGGTATTGCCCAGGTTAACCGTTAAATGTGTTTGCCCGTTATTTAAAGCAGGATAAGCCTTTGCCATTTTGCTTTTTATAAGATTGGTAGCCTGTTCAATGGTAAAGCCATTTACATATACAACGCCGGCATGACCAATGTTTAATGCGCCATCCGGGCTTACTTTTATACGCTGAACGCTTTCATTCAGCCCGTTTAACAATATTATCACTTCATCTTCCGGTCCCAATACATATGACTTTGGTGTCGCCATAGAAAAGTTAGGTTCAAACCTGATATTAACCTGATTGAAGAATTCGCTGCCGTAAATAGGTAGTTCGTTGGGTTTTACCACAGGTTGTGCTTTTGATACCAACGGCTTTGATACCGAATCATTTTTTTGACGTGAAAAATCTACCTTTTTTTTCTCAATAATAGATTTATCTGCCGTGGCTTTATTCAGGCCTAATATTGTAATTCGCTCTTTAAGTTGCTCAACCTGATCTGTCGACATACCATTTTGCAACAGATACTTGTAAGCATCCTCTTCAGATAGCCCTTTGTCCTGCACTTGTTTCCAAGCCTGAGTTATCTGTTCGTCAGTTAACTGGTTTACCTTAACGTTAGACAGGTCCCTGCCTGATAGCCCCTGGGCCGTGCTTTGTTTTACAGATAAAAGAAAAGTAAAAAAAAGTAGATAAAGCAGGTATTTAATACGCATGTAGTTGTTGGTTAGCTATTAATTGCAAATATAAAATATTTAATTGGTCAAAGTGTTTTAGTTATGGCGTTGGTGTGGATAGCGCTCTATATGAATTTGACCAACGTATATACAATGGTTTCATTAAATTGTTTAAAGGCCGCGAATCAATTTTTTTAACCCTTCGTAATGGTGCTCATTGTTAATAAGCTTACGAATATGCTCATAAGCGTTTTTACCCATTAACTCCACAATTTGATCATTGTTATAAAGTTGCTCTATTTTTTGGGCCAATTGTTCGGCGTTGCCCGGTGTAAACAGCATACCAGTATAATCATCAACTACCATCTCGGGTATGGCGCCTATCCTGGCACCAATAACCGGCTTACCTAACGCCATACCTTCAACAACGGTAAAACCAAGCACCTCGTAACATTCAGAAGGACATATCAAAAACTCGGCATTGTTAATAATTTCCAATGTTTCGTGCTGTGTTTTTTTACCCAGAAATTCCACGTTGTTCAGGCCGTATTCGGCCTTAAGGGCTTTTAATTCCGCTTCGCGGGTGCCATCTCCAACAATTTTGAGTTTTATGTCCTTACTCACCAGTTGCATAGCAGCCATTAGTGTAAATATGCCTTTAATCTTTTCAAGTCGGCCTACAAATACAATGTATCGCTCTGTAGCCGTTTTTTTGGCTTGCAATACCCCATCCACCTCGCCATAATTGTAACCGTGGTATAATTGAATAAGCTTATCATTAAAAAAATTAAACTGCTTATATTTTTCAAACTGAAAAACCGAGGCGCACACATAATAATCAACCAGTTCATAATAGTTCAGGTATTCATGAACATAGTTTTCAAGGGCGGCTACAGCGCTGGCCAGGTATGATCCTTTTTTGCAGGCATGGGTAACGCAATTGTAAAACCTGCCGCCATAACAACGTTCGCAAATTTGACCGTTGCTTACAAATATGCTGTCAGGACAAATCGGGGTATACTCATGCAGGGTCCATATAATAGGAATGTTCCTTTTTTTTAGGATTTTTAAGATGGTGGGTGTAATGTAGTGATGGATAACATTTATATGGGCAAAATCAATTTTTACATTGCTCAACAGCAGTTCAAGGTTTTGCTGGGCTTCGGTAGAATAAATGCTTTTCATTACTACTTTAACGCCGGCAGCGAAGCTGCGCCTGTTAACTTTTTTATAATCGATGTTTTCTATAAAGTACTTACTATAAGGTGTTTCCTTGTTCCTATCGTCCTTCATCGAAAAAGGCACAACATGGTGGCCCATGTTTTCGTATAACCTGATGACGTTTTCAACATATGTCCAATCGCCCCCGGTGGGATATAAGGCCCAGTTAACTACCAGAATATTCATTTATATGTAAGTGGTTTTTAGGCTGTTTAAAATTATTAAAGTTGCAACAAACAAAAACCAAATATGGTTGTATTAACTAATAATATCACAAACCAATTATAAATTTTGCAACACTTTTTGTTGGTTGTTAGTATAAAGGTAAATAAATGGTAGGTTGTTTTAACTTTTAGCAGGTTAGTAAACTTATTGTTAAAACTGATATTGAAAAAATATATTCGGTTAGTGGCACAAAAAAGATTATTTTTGGTGCAAAATCCCGTTAAAATAATTAATAGCTATTGTTTGCCTATCTACCGATGTTATTAAATAATGGCTTAAGCAGTAATATGAAGAAAAAAATTTACGTTGCAGGTGCGGGGGGTATGCTTGGAGAAGCTTTTTACCGCATATTTAATGATGAATATGAAATTAAATGTACCGACAAGGATGTAAATGAAAAATGGTTAAGCTTTCTTGATTTTCGCGATTTTGAAAAATATAAGAAGGAAGTTGAAGCCTTTAACCCTGATTACTTATTTCACCTGGGCGCATATACCGATCTTGAGTTCTGCGAACTTAACCTTGAGGATACCTACTTAACTAATACTACTTCTGTTGAAAATGCGGTTTATATCGCCAATGGGCTTGATATACCGCTTTTGTATATCAGTACTGCTGGGATTTTTGACGGAAAAAAAGATTTTTACGATGATTGGGACGAGCCTAATCCGCTTGGCCACTATGCACGTTCAAAATATATGGGCGAGCGCTATGTGCGTGAACACGCCAAGAGATATATTATTTGCCGGGCCGGTTGGATGATGGGTGGTGGCCCCGACAAAGACAAAAAATTCATCAACAAGATAATTAAACAACTGGCATCGGGCAAACGCGACCTGCATATCGTAAATGATAAAGACGGAACGCCAACCTTTACGGTTGATTTTGCCAAAAACGTTAAGCTGCTGATTGAGCGCGAATATTGGGGCCTTTATAACCTGGTATGCAACGGCGAGACCAGCCGTCGTGAGGTTGCCGAGGAATTGGTGAAAATTTTAGGCCTCGAAAATGAGGTGACTTTCCACGAAGTTACCTCCAGCTATTTCGGCGATACTTATTTTGCGCCGCGTCCGCCGTCTGAAAGGTTGATCAACCGTAAATTGGAGCTTAGGAATATGAATATTATGCGCGACTGGAAAGTTGCGCTTAAGGAGTACATACGAGACTACTATACCGAATATCTGACCGACAAGATAGATACCTTAAAAGGCGAAAGCTTAACTTTATAATATACTTTTTTTCATGCGAATTGCCGCATTTGGCTTCAGGTCGCTGCCACCTGCTAAAGGCGCTGCAGGCGCTGATAAGTTTGCCCTTGAATTATTTCCCCGGCTGGTTCAACGCGGCCATTCTGTAGTGGCCTATAACCGGCGATATCCCGACGTTTTTGTGGATGTTGAAGAATATCGCGGCGTTAAGATCAAAACAATTCGTACTACTTCAAAAAAGGGTTTCGATACCTTATTGCACTCGTTTAAAAGTACATTCGATATCATTGTTAACAACACTGCCGATATAGTGCACATCCAAAACGGGGGCAATAGTTTGTGGGCCGTCCCGCTGCGCCTGTTTGGCAAAAAAGTATTTATCAGCCAGGATGGTGTTGATTGGAAGCGCGATAAATGGCCATGGTACGGCAAATTGTTCTTGCGCTTTTCGGCATTTCTAACTGCTCATTTACCAAACGAGGTAATATTTGATAATGTGATTGCCAAAAGGCTGTTTGAAGATAAATTTAAGAAAACATACAAATTTATCCCCTTCGGCAGCGAGGTTGAACCCTTTATACCAAATCTGGCTTTGTTGGATCAATTGGGTGTTAGGGCAGGAGAGTACTACCTTTTCATCGGACGTTTTATACCAGATAAAGGGCTTCACTATCTTATCCCGGCGTTTAA
>Ga0209026_1001290_pt1 | contig 11368 bp, 11 predicted proteins | sample AraplaCL_Col_mCL_FD_184262 | JGI IMG/M metagenome (GOLD analysis project Ga0209026, IMG submission 184262) | Arabidopsis root microbial communities from the University of North Carolina, USA - plate scrape CL_Col_mCL (SPAdes) (version 2) | ecosystem: Host-associated > Plants > Roots >... | reverse complement strand
TTTACCGTTCGGATGATCTCGTCGCGGGTATCGTCAAACACTTTTTCCTCTTCTTCGCCTTCGACAGAATAATCTAGGATGGTTCCTACACCTCCTGCATGAAGCGTTTGTATAGTATTTTCGCATTCGCGGATGGTTTCGCCGCCGCAAAAATGACGGAAAATTGTTGCTTTGATAATGCCCTTGATAGGTAAACCAATTTTCATGGCAAAATTAGTCATCGGCGGGCCGATCTTTACCAAAAAGTTAGAGTTAATTGCCTTAAAAAGCCAGTAAGCGCGGTTTAAAGCGGCATTGTCATAATGCTTGAAAGCGATCTCGGTATTATCGAAAGAAAGCGGTGTTTTGGGGTCAGCCATATTAGTATAGAGCTATAGTTGTCCAGGCTATAGTTAACTGTATTTTAAGTTTGTGTTAGCAGAGGCTTATCATCATCAGCAACGCGACAAAAGTATGAAATAGCTGCTATAAAAATGATAACATCGACACTTCATTATGTGTTTATTGGTTGAATAGTTTATTTTTGGCCCCGATGATAGCGTTTAAAGTTGAAGGAGATTATATTCCACTGATACAATTATTAAAGGCCTGCAACCTGGTAGAAACCGGCGGCGAGGCGCAAATTGTGGTGTCGCAAGGCGAAGTGAGATATAATGGAACCATTGACTACCGCAAACGTTTAAAGGTAAAACAAGGTGATATTGTGGAGTTTGCGGGACAAACAATAAAGGTGATTTAAATTTTTTATGAACATTGCAAATAACAACCCCGATATTTCTGCGGTTGATAATATGGATACTATTTACAGCATTAGCTACCCGGTATATTTTGATAATAGCTTAGACGAACTGGTAAAGTTTGTTGAGCGTGGCAACTATTCGCGTTTTTTTATTTTAACTGATGAGAACACCGGCAAGCATTGTTTGCCGATTGTGCAAGCTAAATTTGGCCCCGATGCCAAGTTTGACATTATTGAAATAAACGCTGGCGAAGAAAGCAAAGACATTGACTTTTGCATCGGCGTTTGGAAAATGCTGATCGATTTTGGTGCCGATCGTCAAAGTTTGTTAATTAACCTTGGTGGCGGCGTTATTAGTGACTTGGGCGGATTTGCAGCCTCTACTTTTAAGCGCGGTATTGACTTTGTGCACGTGCCAACCACTTTACTTTCACAAGTGGATGCATCGGTAGGCGGTAAAACCGGTATCGATATCGACAGTATTAAAAATATCATTGGTACGTTTACCCAGCCAAAAGCGGTATTTATAGAATATAGTTTTATTGAGACCTTACCAGCTCGCCAGATACTTTCAGGCTTAGCGGAAATGCTGAAACACGGTTTGATTGCCGACGCAGCTTATTGGGAAATGCTGAAAAACAGCGATCTTTCAAAACCCGGTGCCGATTTGATCTACCTGTCTATCGCAATTAAAAATCGCGTTGTGGTTGAGGATCCGCATGAACGTGGTATCCGCAAATGTCTGAACTTTGGTCATACCATTGGTCACGCGGTTGAAACCTATTCTTTAGTAAATGACAGCAACCCGCTTTCGCATGGTGAGGCTATTGTTGTTGGGATGATCTGCGAAGCTTACCTGGCACACAAAAAGATTGGCCTCAAAGCTGAAGAGCTAAAAGATATTACCGAAACCTTCGGTCGTTTATACCCACGTTATGAGCTGCGGGAAGAGTTTAACGAAACCCTTTACGAGTTTATGCTAAAAGACAAAAAGAACACCAACGGCAAAATCAATTGTACGCTGTTAACCCATATCGGGCAGTGCAGCATAGATCACATCTGCACTAAAGAGGAGCTTTTTGAGGCCTTGGAATACTACAGAGGGTTATAACTATTATTCATAGGTTAATTGATTTAACCCGGGCAACCGTTTTATTTACTGTCTCGTTTTTATAAGTACATCAAACTTATAACAAATGAAAACAGTAATTTTAAGAGTAGGAATGGTTGCCATGGCTGCCAGCCTGTTTTTCGCAGCTTGTAAAAAGGGTAGCAATGCGCCTGCGGGAAGTACTATCGCCGCGTCATCTTCGCAACTTTCTATGGGCCTGAAAGCAGACAATGCATCAATGTCCGTTACCGACGCAGGCACCAACAGCACAACCGCAGTAAATGCGGTATCAGCAGTCGGTAGTGTGAACATAACCTCCGGTACAGCCAATATCAGCGGATTTAAATTCGAAGCGCGCCGCCATAACTTAGAGGTTGAGGTAGAATCAAAAGCGATGACATCCATCGATTTGTTCGCCATTAACCCTGCATTAATTGGTATTGCCTTAGATACCGGTGCTTATTCTTCCATCGAGTTGCGGGTTGAATTCACCAAATCATCGAGCGATACCCCATTGAGTTTAAAGGGAACTTTCACCAATTCGGCCGGTACTGCTATTCCATTAGCGGTTTATATCAATGACAATGCCGAGGTAAAAGTAGAAGCGCAAAATGTTAATGTAGACGGTATGACGGATTTAAGCAGCTTTGTAACCATGCACATTAACAAGCTGTTTAACACCGTACGCCTGAGTGATCTTGGCAGTGCTACCCAAACTAATGGAACCATCGTGATCAGTAACTCGTCAAATACAGGCATTTATAATCGTATACTGAGTAACCTTTTATCATGCGGCGACTCGGATGGCTTCCAGCACCACGACCGTCACGACAGATAGTAATTGATATTAATTGTGTTGTTTTAATTAGTGTAGTGAGAAAAGGGCACCGAGGGGTGTCCCTTTTTTTGTTGTTTTAAACAAACGCGCCGAGGGGTAATAAAGGTCCGCGGAATCAATAAAGTAGAACTAGGATTTCTAATAATGGTAACGGTTAGTATATAAACAGCTACAATTGTTATAACAAATTCGCCACAAATTTCACAAAAAATGAAAAAGACTATTGACATAGTAGTTTTTACGACTATATTTACAACGTAAAACAAAAAATGAATTTCAACAGCGCATATTTTTACGGTTATTACTTTTACTATACCAGTAAGAGCCGGGACTGATATATGCACTAACGAACATATAACAAGAAACTAAAAGTCCCGGCCCAACAGCCGGGACTTTTTGCTTTAACAGGGCTTATGAAAAACAACAAACCACGCGTAGCCATTCAGGGCATTAAGGCATCCTTTCACGAGGAAGCGGCTTTCAGGTTTTTTGGCGAGGCGATTCAAACCATTGAGTGCAACTCGTTTAAACAAACTTTTGATGTTTTGCAAAGCGGCAAAGCCGATTATTTAGTAATGGCTATTGAGAACAGTATAGCCGGAAGCATTTTACCTAATTACAGTTTGTTGTTAAACTACGCTTTTCCGGTAGTGGGCGAGGTGTATTTGCCCATTCAACTGCACCTGATGGCATTGCCGGGTGTAAAATTTGAAGATATTAAATACGTTACCTCGCACCCGATAGCCATTCGCCAATGCGGCGACTTTTTGGATGATTATCCAAATTTGAAAGTTGTTGAAAGCAGTGATACCGCTGCCTGTGCCAAGCGCATACGCGATGAGCAACTAAAAGATACCGTAGCGATAGCAAATACTTTAGCTGCACGTTTATATGGTTTAGAGGTATTAGAACGACGTATTGAGTCGAACAAGAAGAATTTTACCCGCTTTTTGATCCTGACCAGTCATGAAAATGCAGGAAAGACAGCCGCCAACAAAGCATCGCTGTGTTTCCAGGTAGGCAACCAGATAGGTGCGCTGGCTAAGGTGCTCAACATTTTTGCCGATCAGCAGGTGAACATGAGCAAGATACAATCTATGCCGGTTTTAGGTAAACCCAACGAGTATAATTTTTATGTAGATGTAGAGTGGGAGGACACCAAACAATATGATGCCGCCATTAAACAAGTGTTGAAGTATACCCACAACTTTAACATTCTGGGTGAGTATAAAAGGCATGTAGAGGCGGAAAGCGCAGAAGCGGAAAAGACGGCTAGCGTTTCTGCAAAAAAACCATCTTTAAAATATATAAAAGTCAAGAAACCGCAAGAAAAACTGTCAGACTAAATACAAAGCGTAACAAATAAACTAACAATATTAAAGAACTTACGGACTTCGGTCTTTTCCGACTTCCGGACTAAAAGAATAAAAAAGCTATGAAACTGGATTTAAACATACAACCATTAAGCTCATGGATAACGCCAAAGGCCGAACCGCTGCTAATCGCGGGCCCATGCAGTGCAGAAACTGAAGATCAACTGGTAGCCACCTGCCAGTTGTTGGCTAATACTGGTCGCGTAACCGCTTTGCGTGCCGGCATTTGGAAACCACGTACCCGCCCAGGCGAATTTGAAGGCATTGGCAGCATTGGTTTAGAGTGGCTGAAAAGCGCTAAACAACAAACCGGCTTGCCAACCACAGTAGAGGTTGCTACCGCCAAACACGTTGAAGAGGCTTTAGCTGCAGGTGTAGATATCCTTTGGGTTGGTGCACGTTCAACTGTCAATCCGTTTACCGTTCAAGAAATTGCCGATGCTTTAAAAGGTGTTGATGTACCAGTAATGGTAAAAAACCCGGTAAACCCTGATCTGTCGTTGTGGATAGGTGCCTTAGAGCGTATCAATAACGCGGGTATTACGAAATTGGCAGCAATTCATCGTGGGTTTTCATCTTACGAGAAATCAGCGTTCCGTAATGAACCAATGTGGGATATCGCCATCCACCTGAAAACTTTAGCTCCGCACTTACCATTAATTTGCGACCCGAGCCACATTTCAGGTAATCGCGACCTGATAGGTTATGTGTCACAAAAAGCGCTGGATCTGGATATGCAGGGTCTGATGATCGAATCGCACATTGATCCAAGCGTGGCCTGGACGGATGCAAAACAACAAGTTACTCCATCTGCTTTGGTCGATCTTATTGACCGTTTAGCTTTACGTAAACCAGAGGTTAAAAGTGCGGATCTGAGCGATAAACTGGCCGAATTGCGTAGCAACATCGATAAAATTGACGACCTGATCATTCAGAAAATGGGCGAGCGTATGCAGTTGTCAGAAAAGATCGGCCAATACAAAAAAGATAACAACATCACTATTTTACAGGTTAACCGTTGGGAGGAAATTCTGACCAAGCGCGTTAACTATGGTAAAGCGTTAAAGTTAAGCCCCGAGTTTACCGAGAAATTGTTAGAATTGATCCACGCCGAATCTATCCGCCGCCAAACAGAGGTCATGAACAAAGACAAAGCCGGCGCTGCAGCTGATAAATTGACACACGCCTAAGCATGAGCCAAGATATTCTGCTTACAAAAAAGGATAAACAGGCCAACGGCACCATCCAACTTACCGGTTCAAAAAGCGAGTGCAACCGCGCACTGGTAATAGAAGCGCTAAGCGATGGTAAAGTGAAAGTGCAAAACGTTTCAGATGCGGCGGATGCGGTATTATTGGAGGGAATTTTACGTAATTCCGAAATCCGAAATCCGAAATCCGAAATCAATATCGGTCCTGCAGGTACGGCTATGCGGTTTTTAACCGCTTATTTTACCATGCAGCCGGGCGAAGTTACCTTAACTGGCAGCGAGCGCATGAAGCAACGCCCAATAGGTATTTTGGTAGATGCTTTGCGCGATTTAGGTGCGGATATTCAGTATGTCGGGAGCGAAGGTTACCCACCTCTGCAAATTAAAGGCGGCTTTGAGCAGAAAATCGACACCATAAAAATTAAAGGGGACATTAGCAGTCAGTACATTACTGCATTATTGCTCATCGCGGCTAAACTGCCGAAAGGGCTATCATTACAGATTGATGGTGAATTAACTTCGCGTCCGTATGTAGAGATGACCCTGTCGATGCTGCAACAAGTAGGTATTCAGCACAAGTGGAACGGCGATATTATTCGTATTGAACCTCAAGAGTTTAAACCAACCGACATTTATGTCGAACCCGACTGGAGCGCAGCATCTTACTGGTACGCCATTGCGGCTTTGGCTGATGAAGCAGAACTTTTTTTGCCGGGATTAACCCAATATAGCTTACAAGGTGATAGTGTGATCACCGAGATCATGGCCAATTTTGGCATCACTTCGCAGTTTAAAAATGGCGGCGTGCATTTACAAAAGGAAGCAAAGGCTATTAACCGTAAGATATTTGATCTAAAGGAGTGCCCTGATTTGGCGCAAACTGTAATTGTGGTTTGTGCGGCATTGGGTCATGATGCAACCTTCACCGGACTGGAAACCTTAAAAATCAAAGAAACCGATCGTATCGCTGCTTTACAAAACGAGCTTGCGAAAATGGGCGTAAAGCTGATACAAAAAGGACAGGTCTACAAATTGGATTGCGGCGAAAAGTTTATCCCGCAACGGATGGTGATCAAAACTTATGAAGATCACCGCATGGCGATGGCTTTTGCACCGTTGGCGTTGGTTATCCCGGAATTGGAGATTGAAGACGCCCAGGTGGTCGAAAAATCATACCCGGCTTTTTGGGAGGATTTAAAGAAGGTGGGATTTGAAGTAAACTAAAGCCTTTAACCGAGCGTCATTGCGAGGAACGAAGCAATCCTAATTCGCCATACATGGTGGAATAATGCATTGCAGGAAGATTGCTTCGTTCCTCGCAATGACGCAATAGAAAAAAAACAATAATAAAATAATCTGCACATTTGCACATCAATATCATGGCAGGCAATTCATTCGGGCAACTATTCAGAATAACCACTTTTGGCGAATCGCACGGCGAGGCCATAGGCGTTATTATTGACGGCTGTCCCGCGCAACTGGAAGTTGATTTGGAATATATTCAATCCGAACTGGATAAACGCAAGCCGGGTCAATCCAAAATAACCACGCAGCGTAAAGAGAGCGACACCGTTAGGATACTTTCAGGCGTATTTGAAGGTAAAACCACCGGTACTCCGATTGCAATGATCATTCCTAATGAAGACCAGCGATCAAAGGATTATAGCCATAACACAGACATTTTCCGTCCGTCACATGCCGATTATACTTACCAAACCAAATACGGTATTCGCGATCATCGTGGTGGCGGCCGTTCATCGGCACGCGAAACAGCGGCGCGTGTGGCTGCAGGCGCGTTGGCTAAATTGCTATTGAAAACACAAGGCATCGAAATTGCCGCACATGTTAGCAGCGTAGGTAAAATTGATGCGCCCAACATCGAGATAGAAAATGTGCAGTCTTTTATAGACGAGCGCGAAAAGAATATTGTCCGTTGCGCAGATCCGGCGACAGCCGAAGAAATGATCGCCTATATTGATGACATCCGCAAACAGGGTGATACGGTTGGCGGCAAAGTAAGTTGCTACGTAAAAAATTGTCCTGTTGGTTTAGGTGAACCCGTTTTCGATAAACTGCACGCCGATTTAGGCAAAGCCATGTTGAGCATCAACGCCGTTCACGGTTTTGAATTTGGCTCCGGCTTTAGCGGCAGCGAGATGCGCGGCAGCGAACATAACGACATCTTTGTAAAGGATCATTTAGGCGGAATCAAAACCATCACCAATTTCTCGGGTGGTATACAAGGCGGTATCAGCAATGGTATGCCTATCGAATTTAAAGTGGCTTTTAAGCCCGTGGCAACCATCATGCAAAATCAGCAAACGGTTGATGCAGAAGGCAACGCTGCCGAAATATCAGGCAAGGGACGTCATGATCCTTGTGTGGTTCCCCGTGCTGTGCCAATTGTCGAAGCTATGGCCGCTTTGGTTTTGGCCGATCATTGGTTGAGGAACAGGAACTCGATATTGAGCAAATGATTAAAGCCCTGATATTTGATCTGGATAACACCATTTATCCGGTCGATGATATAGCAGGCGAGCTTTTTGAAAGCCTTTTTAGCGTAGTTGAAGAATATCGCGATTTTTTAGGCAACGCCGCCATGCCGCATATTAAAGAGGAGTTTAAGCGCTGCCCTTACCAGGATATTGCCCGCCAGTACAATTTCAGCGAAGAACTTAACAGAAAAGGATTAGAACATCTTCAAAACATCACTTATAGTAAGCCAATGACTGCTTATGAAGGCTACAATGAAGTTAGACGTTTACCGCTCCCCAAGTTTCTCGTAACAAAAGGTTTTAGTAAACTTCAAAACAGCAAGATAGAGATGTTAGGTATTGAGGCAGATTTTGATGAGATACACATCGTCGACCCCGCTGTATCTGACCGTACAAAAAAGGAAGTGTTTGCCGATATTTTAAACAGGTACCAATATTTACCTAACCAAATTCTGGTTATTGGCGATGACCCGCAATCAGAAATAAAGGCCGCAACTGAGTTGGGTATTAATACATTTTTATTTGATCCGGCAGATACGCACCAGGAGGCCGAAGTAAATTATCGGTCGGGAAAACTCTCAGATATCATTCAATTTGTTGGTCTCTAAATCTGCATATTTGCACATCTGCATATCAACAAATGCCTTTCGCACCTATCCAATTATACAAAGACGCCTATAGCGGACTTTCCAGAAACAGCTGGTTCCTGTGCATCGTAATGCTCATTAATCGCAGCGGAACGATGGTGGTTCCGTTTATGAGTATCTATTGCATACAGCAATTACATTTTAGCATTGTACAAGCCGGTAGTATAATGGCGTTGTTTGGGATAGGCTCTATAGTAGGTGCTTTTTTAGGCGGCAAAGTAACAGATAGAATTGGCTTTTACGATTTGCAAACAGGGGCATTGCTAAGCGGCGGCTTGTTGTTCATTATTTTAGGTTATCAGCATACTTTTTATGGCATGGCCATCGGCACGTTCGTTTTAAGCCTGTGCAACGAGTCGTTCAGGCCGGCCAACCAAACGGCTATTGCTCATTACAGCACCGACGAGAACCGCACACGATCGTATTCGCTTAACCGTTTGGCGGTGAATTTGGGTTGGGGCGTAGGCGGCGCCATTGGCGGACTTTTAGCCTCAATTAACTACCACTTACTGTTTTGGGTAGATGGCTGCACCAACATTGCAGCTGCCATAATGCTGTTAACGTTAATGCCGCGCGCCAAAGTGTCAAAAACAATTTTGATAGCGAATGAAACAACTATAAAAGTGTCGCCTTACCGCGACAAGGTTTACCTGGCTTTTATTGTATTGTCAACGATGTTCGGTATGTGCTTTTTTGAATATTTTATCATGCAGCCGGTATTTTTCAAAATTCAATGGGGGTTTAGCGAACGTTTTATCGGGGGATTGATGGCTCTAAATGGCCTGCTAATTGCAGTAATAGAAATGATATTAGTACACAGCTTGGAAGGCAAGCGGAACGGTTTGGTCTACATTATTCAGGGTACTTTATTAGCGGGGATTGCATATACTTTATTAAATGTGGTGCCCCACAACGCAATTGCCGCAGTCGTAATAGTCGTTCTCATTACGTTTGGGGAAATGTTTGCCATGCCGTTTATGAATTCGTTTTGGATAAGCCGCACCAATCCTTATAATCGTGGTGAATACGCAGCGCTATATGCCATGTCATGGTCGCTGGCGCAGATCATATCACCATTTTTCGGTGGGCGGCTAATCGACTACGGTGGGTTTAATCTGCTGTGGTGGTTGCTTGGCGGACTGAGCCTTGTCGCAACAATTGGTTACTGGCTGCTGTATCGCAATACCAAAGTGCGCGAAATTTTACAAGAAGCTTAATGTTTTTATTCCTTGTTTAGATAATACGCATATCTGCATATTTGCACATCCGCACATCAATTACTGCCCCCTCAAAATCTTCGCAGTAACCAACAACTGCCCAACATGGCGCATTACATGCTCGGCGGCGTGGGTATACAAACCTAAAACAGTAGAAGGCATCTCAGCACGACCAACCAGCCTTTTTTCAGTAAGCGATAGTTCGTCGGTTTCATAAAGTTGTTTCAACGCCTCGTCAACCTGCCGGTTAAAAACCTCGATCAAATTCAGCACACCATAAGCAATTTGCGGCTCTTTACCCTCGTGGTTTAACTTTTGAAGCTGATGCCCGGTTAAAGCCTCGCCACGGGCGTACGTAAATAACCTGTCTACCACTCCGGCCAAATGCTGTAAATGAAACCCCGGCGACGCCAGGCCTACCGGTGTAACCCAAAGTAATATCTCCGGAAAACCGTCCATCAGTTCGTTCACTTCTTCGCGGGCCTGTAGCAAAGCGTGGGCAACCGGCTGCACCAGCGGGGGCATTCCCTCTATTGGGCCGCGCAACCAAACTTCCGGTTTATGATTATTATTCGCCATAATATTTATAAAATATTACCACTATTTTATTTTAATATCGTACTATAATTTTTTGTGGTATACCTATTGCTATTAAAGAAGACAAACGTACTTGAAAATGATTAGTGATACGAAAAAAAATATTTTAAAGACATTTACTTTCCTGATGATCGCCCTTGCCGTAGTGGCATCCGGTTGTAAAAAAAGCCGGTCAGACATGGGCAAGGTGCTCTACAAAAAAACCAAAAACAAGGTTTTTAAAGATGTAACGCCCGAGGGCTTTGCCGAAGTATTTCAAAAAGTTTTAGATAGTGAAAAAACCAGCCTGACCTACCCACAGGTTATCAAATCTTTTTATGATCAAAATGGTTATGATCCGGTTTTTGTGATGGACCACATCTTTAACGGCGATGATAAAGCAGCGGTTGAATACTATCAAAAAGCATCCGAGCATGGTTTAAATCCCGAACTGTTTAAAGGACAACAGATAGCTGATCTGGTAAATAAATTTTATCAAAAAAAGGGTATTAAAAATTTAAACGAAGCCTATCATGATATGGCCGAGCTGGAGCTGTTAAGTGCAAACTCGCTGATACTTTATAGTAACGCGTTACAGTATGGCATTGTTAACCCTAAACGTATTTATTCCCGCTATTTTATTGAGACAAAACGCCCGGATACTTCGGCGATGAGTTCGATTTTTTATGTGAAGAATTTAAAGACTTATTTGGACAGCATTCAACCGAAAAACCCGCAATATGTAGCTTTGCAAAAGGCGTTGGTAACTAATTACCAGGCACCTGGCCTCTCTGCCGAGCAAACCAAACGTATCATTGCAGTTAACCTTGAAAGACTGCGTTGGAAAAATAAGCCAACCCAAAACAAATATGTGTTGGTAAATATCCCGGCGTATAGTTTGGATGTGATGGAACACGGGAAATCAGTATTAAACATGAAAGTTTGCGTAGGTGAGGGGCGCAATAAAGATTTTGCCTACAACATTGAAAATTATGCCGATAGCTGTAAGGTGGATAAACCCGGCCCACATGAAACGCCACAACTAAACAGTTTAATCTATTGCGTGGATGTGAACCCGATATGGAATATACCGCAGAGCATTGTTACCAAGGAAATCGCCAGGCTGGCCGATAAAGATCCATATTATCTTTCTAACAAAGGG
>Ga0209026_1001289_pt1 | contig 11377 bp, 9 predicted proteins | sample AraplaCL_Col_mCL_FD_184262 | JGI IMG/M metagenome (GOLD analysis project Ga0209026, IMG submission 184262) | Arabidopsis root microbial communities from the University of North Carolina, USA - plate scrape CL_Col_mCL (SPAdes) (version 2) | ecosystem: Host-associated > Plants > Roots >... | reverse complement strand
GATCGAACAGATTCTTATAGTTCATGCTGCGCTTTTTGTACAGGTCGGTTTCCTCTTTCGGCCGACCTAAGGCCAAGCCTAATTTATAGATCGCAAAATCATCATAAGCATATTCCAGCGTACGGGCAGCATTCTCGTCGATTTTTACATCGTAAGGCACATAACCTAAAGTGTTGTAGTATTGAACTCCTTTACGACCAACCGCACTCATCGGGCCTTCATTATTGGCACCGTGAATCAAAGCATCGTACAAAGTTTTAATATCATATCCGCGCAGGCCTTTCAAATAAGCTTCGGAAACTACCGATGCCGAGTTGTTGCCTACCATGATATCTGCATAGCCGGGGCTACTCCATTCAGGCAGCCAGCCGCCCTCTTTATAATCGTTTATCAGGCCCTCCTGCATTTCTTTGTTGATGGATGGGTACATCAAATTCAGGAAAGGGTACAGCGCTCGGAAGGTATCCCAGAAACCCGTACCGCCAAACATATAGCCCGGCAAAATTTGCCCGTTATACGGACTGTAATGCACGATCTGGTTCTTCGCGTTGATCTCGTACAACTTGTTCGGGAAGAACAGCATGCGGTACAGGCAGCTGTAAAACGTTTTGTATTGGTCCATGGTGCCGCCTTCAACTTGTAGGCGACTCAAAGTTTTATTCCAAACAGCTTTGGCTTTTTGCTCAGTTTGATCGAAGTTGTCGTTAGCCAGCTCGCGTTTCAGGTTCAGTTCGGCTTGTTCAAAACTGATGAATGACGAGGCTACCCGCAGATGCACTTTCTCTCCTTTTTTGGTATGAAAACCAACAATGCCGAGGCTATGATCGCTCAATACCTCTAGCGAATCCTGCTGCTGTGGTTTGGTAGCGGCGTTGCGCTGGATAGCTTTTACTGCGGCGTAGGTGATCGGCTTATCGCAATAGATCACAAAATAATCCTTAAAGTTGGTGTATTTACCACGCGCATATCTGCTGCTGTAACCGATGATCTTATTTTCTTTAGGGATGATCTTGATGTATGAGGTACGGTCGTAAGCATCAATTACGATGTATGAGCTATCCGATTTTGGATAGGTAAAGCGAAATTGTGCAGCGCGTTCGGTTGGCGTGATTTCGGTGGTTACATCATGATCTGCCAGGTAAACGCTGTAATAATAGGACTTAACAGTCTCCGCTTTATGCGAGAACCAGCTTGCGCGATCTGCTTCTTTCCAAACTCCGTGCGTAACCGGCATAATAGAAAACACACCATAATCATTCATCCAGGGGCTTGGCTGATGCGTTTGCTTAAACCCGCGAATTTTATCCGCATCGTAAGTGTATTGCCAGCCGTTGCCATTGGTGCCGGTTTGCGGTGTCCAGGAGTTCATACCCCATGGCAGAGCGATATCCGGGTACGTGTTACCGTTAGAGAGATCGACCTTTGATTGCGTACCCATTAACGGGTTTACCAGGTCGGCCAGGTTATTTTTATCAATTTGTTGTGCGTAAATATTTGCAGAAAATAAAAGGAGGGCAACACTCAGCGCTTTCTTCATTGTAGATGATAGTCAGTTAACAAGGCTAAGGTAAAAATTTAACGTAGAAATAGTGCGATAAAAGCTACGATGACCGGATGGATTACCGAGCTATAAAGAGCTATGAGGTCATTACCTCTTTCCTGGCCACCAGGATCATCTTTTCTTCCACCTTGGTGCGGCCCGAAAAGAAAATATAAAACAGCATTGCACCTACGATAATTGCAAGGCTAATGTATCCGCTTACGAAGGCGCCCGCGCCCGCCAGCACATAACATATTGGCCCAACAATAGCCGTGCGTTGCGCCGATTTGTAGATGTCTCTTGTTAAGGCTTCGTGTTTTAAGGTGCGATGATTCAGAATATACTCCAGCAAAATAAGGTGCATAATGGCGATAATAAACAGATTGCTGGTATAAAACAGCACCGAGCTCAATAGAAACGGATTTTCGGAAATAAGTGAGGACGTAAGCGGAATAATGGCCACAAAAAGCAGGTAGATAATATTTAGCCAAAGCAGGGTGTTATTCAACACGCGCACAAAACTAAATACGCGGTGATGGGCTACCCAAAATACACCGATCACCAAAAAACTAAAGGCAAAATTTAACAAGTGCGGCAACAGGCGCCAAAGTACTGCATTTAACTGCTTGTTGGTAAACTTATCCAGATCAACAGGTATGCGTACATTTAAAATGAGCAGCGTAACCGCAATGGCAAATACCCCGTCCGAAAAATTTTCAAGCCTGTTTTTGTTCATCTATCAATGGCAATTTGCTGTTATCTATCAGCAAGTTATCACACACAAACAGGCACAGGGCATTATTGTTTGTAACGTCTTTAAACGCTTGTTGATTAAATTTTAATAAATAGATAGATTTGCTTAAACTGATTCTTATTATTTCACTAAACAAAATTTTCATGTTAAGAAGAACCATTTGTGCTGTATTGCTGTCACTGGCCGCAATAGGTGCCAAAGCGCAGTACACCAATTACCCGCAGGGGGTACCACCGCTTGAAAAGCTGCCGCTTTACACTAGCGGGCCTACGCTGCCTATGCCATCATATGTAAAAAAAGCATTTGATAAAGGCACGCATACCATTAGCGGTAAACCAGGTAAAAACTACTGGGAGAACCATGGCAGATACGATATTGCCATCACCGTAAATCCGCCGCATAGCACAGTAAGCGGAGTTGAGCATATCAGCTACGTTAATAACAGCCCGGATAAGTTAGACAGCTTGAATATGAAGCTGATCGTTAACAATCACCGTACCGGCGGCGGTCGCGGTAACGCTACGCCTAACCCTGATGCAGGTATAAACGTTGATAATATTACCGTAAACGGCACACCATACACCTGGGACAATGCAACAGTGTCGGGTACCAATTACATGATGCCACTAAAAAAACCTTTAATGCCGCATGACTCCGTAAAAATGGACATCGCCTGGCATTATTTAATGACCCGTAGTGGTACGCAGGGTCGCGAAGCAATCATTGATTCAACTACCTTTTATATCGCGTATTTTTATCCCCGCGTATCGGTTTATGACGATTGGAAAGGCTGGGATACTCAACCGTTTGGCGCAGGCGAATTTTATAACGATTTTAACGATTACAAGCTAAGCGTTACCGTACCTAAAAACTTTGTGGTAGTGGCAACGGGCGTATTGCAAAACCCGGATGAGGTGATGTCGCCGGCAGCAGCACAGCGATATAAAGCATCATTAACTACTGATGGAACTGTCCATGTAGCTACCTTACCAGATATGAAGGCGCATACAGTTACCGCGCAAAAGGACATGAACACCTGGCGCTTTAACTCAACCAACATAAGCGATGTGGCGGTAGCGGTAAGCGATCATTATGTGTGGGATTCGGGCAGCGTAGTTACTGATGACAAAACCGGACGCCGGGTAAATATGGCGGCGTTCTTTAATGACAATGCCGACGATTTTCATCATGACGTTGAATATGGTCGCCAGTCATTAAGATGGTTCTCAAATAACTGGCCGGGTGTGCAATACCCTTTTCCAAAATCAACAGCCGTGCAAGGTACAGCTGATATGGAGTTCCCGATGATGATGAACGATAGTCATCAAAACGACAACGCTTTTGCCCAGTTTGTGCAAAACCATGAGCAGGCACACACTTATATGCCTTTTTATATGGGTATTAACGAAAGTTTTTACGCCTTTATGGACGAAGGTTGGGCAACTACTTTTGAATACCTGATAGGCCTTGACCAAAGAGGTAAACATGGCGCCGATAGCCTTTTTAAAGCCTTCCGTATTAACCGTTGGGTACATGGTAACCATGCCAACGAAGTGCCAATTATTACACCGTTGCCTCAAGGCAGTAATGGCAGTAACTCGTACGGTAAAGCAGCTTTAAGCTATCTGGCTTTGAAGGATATGCTGGGCGATGAGCTTTTCAAAAAAGCGCTGCATACTTATATGGATAACTGGCACGGCAAGCACCCAACACCGTGGGATTATTTCTATTCGATGAATACAGGGTCTGGTAAAAATCTCAACTGGTTCTTCAACAACTTCTTTTATACGCCATACTATTGCGATCTGGCTATCGATAATGTAAAAGAAGTTAGAACAGGTTACGATATCACCGTTAAAAACGTTGGTGGTTTTGCCATTCCGTTTGATGTTGTAGCGACTAACGATGACGGCAAAACACAAACCTTTCACCAAACCCCGATTGTTTGGGAAAAAGATCAGAAACAAACCGTGATCCATATCCCTGCAGGGGCCTCGGTTAAAACCATTACGCTTGACAATGGCGTTTATATGGATGCCAACGAAAAAGACAATACCTGGACAGGAAAATAAGCCAAAGGATAAAAACTAAATTTAAAAGGCTTTCGGAGTGTAAAACTTCGGGAGCCTTTTTTGATTAATTAGTATATTAGAATAAATAATCATTTAGCCCTTATGAAAAACATCGTCCTATTTTTTGCGGCACTTTTTCTGTGCTTTTCCTCCTTTGCGCAAAAGAGTGCGCCGGGTTGTTACTGTCCAACAAAAGGATTGAAGGGCATGCCGTCCCCCTATAAGCCAAATACAAAGGCTACCAGGATTTTTGATCTTGGAAATGCAAGATCAATAGCCTTGTGCGGATATGAGGAGAAAAAACTGATTAAAGGAAAGATATTATATAGCGGGTTTGTACTATCGGTTTGCGGATCTGATAGGCCCATTGATTTTTGGGGTGAGACGAAATATTGCGACATTAAACAAAATAAGGATACCCTGTATGTAGAAACTTTAACGGAGTTGCCTGCAACGCCTACGGGTAAAGAAACTCTTACAGCCTGGACCATTGAGCGCTTTTATTTTGCTGGCGATAAACTTAAACGTACCCTTACGGTTGATCCTAAATTGCCGAAATATTCGGCCGCACAGATAGCAACAGTTTTTAAATTATACGCTACCACGGCAGATGACAACAGTGATAAAGTAGCAGAATTAGCTGATAAGCTTTTTATATGCGCCATATCTGGCAGTAAACAAGCCGGAAAATACCTGGAAACATTTAAAACGAAATTTACCAGGCTTGACGGCGCGACAGCCGAAAGCTATGATTATACGTTTGGTATGTTTAAACTTTGGCAAAAGCAGGGTTACAAAACAGTTGATATTAAGTAAACGATATTATTTTTGCGCCAATGGCGAATCAGCTGATAAGTTTTCTTAAGCAATACCACGATATTCCGCCTGCGGATGAGGCATTAATAGAGCCAGCAGCAGCATGTCGTAAGTACAAAAAAGGCGAGTACCTTTTTAAAGCAGGTAAGGTTTGCCGCGAGATGTTTTTAGTGTGTAAAGGAATCTTGCGCATCGTAGTTGCTACCGAGGCCGGCACAGAGGTAACGCATTTTTTTATCCGCGAAGATAGATTATGCTCCATATTAAACAGCTTCAACAATGGCACGGTTGCTAAAGAAAACATTCAAGCCGTGAACGACTGTGAAGTGATTGTGCTTACACGTGGCAAACTGGATAAGTTGTATGACGAATTGCCTTATTTGAAGCCACTCATTAACCAGATCACGCAACAAGCCTTGCTGGATAAGATAGCGACGCGAAATGCCTACCTGGGTAAGGATGCAGCCACCCGCTACAAAACGTTTATGGCCCAGCAACCCGATATAGCTTTACAAGTACCACTAAGCGAAATAGCTTCCTATTTAGAGATCACTCCGCAATCGTTAAGCCGTATCCGAAAAAATATTCGCTAATACCATTTCTTACCATTTGGTAAGTGTTACTGCTTTCTGCTTCCTGAAATTTGCATCAACAAAAAATGCAAATACAAATGGAAAATTTAAAAGGTAAAAAAGTGGTTGTGTTAGGCGGAAGCGTTGGTATTGGATTTGAAACAGCAAAGGCAGCTGCAAATGATGGCGCAGAAGTGATCATTGTTTCCAGTAATCAACAACGATTAGATAGGGCGTTAAGCCAAATGCCCGCTAATGCCGGGAGCTTTGCCGTTGACCTGACCGACGAACAGCAAATAGCCGATTTATTTAACACGATAGGGCAATTTGATCATTTGGTTTTCACCGCGGGCGAAACTTTACAAATAAGTAACGTAGCCGATACCGCCATAGATAGGGCCAGGCAATTTTTTAACATCCGTTATTGGGGCGCATTTACTGCGGTAAAATATGCAGCCGCACATATTAAAAAAGGTGGTTCAATCACATTCACCGGAGGCTCGGCGAGCAGGCGGCCGGATGCCGGTTGGGGATTAGGAGCAAGCATTTGCGCAGCAATGGAAGGTTTTACAAGGGCCATGGCGCTCGAGTTGGCACCAATAAGGGTAAACATTGTGGTGCCGGGCTTGGTAAAAACCGGTTTGTGGGCAAACATGACTGCTGAAGAGCAAACAAACATGTTTAATTATTTTGCTGAGAAACTTCCGGTTAAATATGTAGCCGGGCCGGAGGATATTGCCAAAGCCTACCTGTACCTTATGAAACAACCTTACAGCACTGGTGAAGCAATAGTGGTTGATGGGGGATATACATTAGTGTAGATACAATTTGACGATCAAAATCAGGGGAGCAGATCAAAGACTTACGAAGTTATCAGGCTTCGCAAGTCTTTTTTTTCGGCAAACTTTTTAGCAATCAGTGTGTTGTATTTGTAATAAAGTTTGTAACTTTATTATGACAATTTAAAATTTACCGTTATGAAACCCAGTATTTACTTCCTTGGGTTATCGCTGCTTCTGTTTGTTTGCTCTTGCAGCAGCCCAGCCCTCATTACCAGTTCATGGCATAGACGTGATGCATTACCCAAGCAATACGATAACGTATTTGTAGCCGCCATAACGCATGGGCTTGATGAAAAACAAGCCATAGAAAATAAGGTGCAAGCCGATTTGCAGCAAAGAGGAATAACGGTTGAAAAAAGCATCGATGTGTTTCCGCCTAAATTTACCAGGAATGGCGCCCAGCAGCAAAACGTGCAAATGAACCAGATAGCCGCCACCGGCGCAAAGGGCTTGCTGATCATTACCATGGCGCGCAGAGATAAGGAAACCCGGTTTGAAGCACTGCCGGTGTGGGAGCCAACCGGGGTAGACTATATAGTTAGCCATCCTCAGGATTTTGATGGTTTTATTGATCAAAAGTTCGATTTTAATGGTTTTTATAAAGACCTGGATGTTTACGTGGTAGAAACACGCTTCTACGATACACAAACCAAAAAGCTGGTATGGGGTGCCGAATCTAAAACTTACGCACCGCATAACATTAATGGCCTGGCTAATGGCTATGGTGATCGTATCTATTCAAAAATGCTGAAAGATGGATTGATGCTGGCGAAGAATTAACTTTAATTAATTATAAATAAACATTTTAACACGTTTTCGGTAATTATAGATAGATTAAATATCTATAATTATGAAAACGATAAGACAACTAACTACCGCAGCGGTACTATTTGTGCCGTTGCTGTTGTTCTCGTGCGGAACAACTACCATGATCACCGGGTCGTGGAAAAAGCCCGACGCAACCGCGAACGGATATCGCAACATTTTTATAGCCGCTATCACCAGCAATATTCCGGTAAAGCAGAAATTTGAGAACGGCCTGCAACAAATCTTGCAGCAAAAAGGACTTACTGTTGAAAAAAGCACCGACGTGTTTCCACCAAATTTTAGTGTAGAAACCGGACAAAAGAAAGACCTGGCTATCAGCACTATTCGCACCACCCGTGCCGATGGCATTTTAACAGTGGCCCTATTAAAGCAGGAAACAGAAAGCCATTGGGTTAACACAGGTGGTGGCTATTGGAATCCGGGTTTGCGTTGGGGTTATTACAACCGTTTTTCTGATTACTACAACAATTGGTATCCTTATGGGTACGACCCGGGTTATTATGTTCAGGATAAGGTTTATTATATCGAAACCAATTTGTACAATGCAAAAACCGAACAGTTGATCTGGGCCGCTCAATCTAAAACGTATAATCCAACTAATATTGACGACTTTTTGAAAGGGTACGTAAAATCTATTTGCGACCAAATGATGAAGGATGGTTTGATCACTTCATCAAAAGCACGATTATAATACGAAAATATCAGAGTTGTCATCTAAAATGCCTGTAAGACATCAACTTGTTAGCGGGCATTTTGTATTTTCGATGCAATCATCACTACTATGGAATACATACGATTTGGAAATACCGGAATGACGGTTTCTAAGCTGTGCCTGGGTACCATGACCTACGGCACCCCAACAGACCGCTGGCCCTGGGCTTTGAATGAAGAAGAAAGCCGCCCGTTCATCAAACAGGCGCTGGAAATGGGCATTAACTTTTTTGATACTGCCGATGTTTACGCCAACGGAGCCAGCGAAGAGGTGGTCGGTCGTGCGCTGCGCGATTTTGCTAAACGCGATGAATATGTGCTGGCCACCAAGGTGTTTAACTCTATGGGGCCCGGGCCAAACGACAAGGGCCTGTCGCGCAAGCATATCATGAGTGCTATTGATGCCAGTTTAAAACGTTTGGGAACGGATTATGTAGATCTGTACCAGATACATCGCTGGGATTATAATACGCCAATAGAAGAAACTATGGAGGCGCTGCATGATATTGTAAAAGCCGGCAAAGCGCGTTATATCGGGGCATCGTCTATGTTTGCCTGGCAGTTTACGCAATCGCTTTACGTAGCCGACTTGCACGGCTGGACACGCTTTGTATCTATGCAGCCGCATTATAATTTGCTGTACCGGGAAGAAGAGCGCGAGATGCTGCCCTTATGTAAAGATCAGAAGATAGCGGTCATCCCATGGTCGCCGTTGGCGCGTGGAGTATTGACCAGGCCCCGCGATAAGCAAAAAGATACTGAGCGCTCAAAAAGCGACTCTTTTGGCAAAACGCTTTACAGCGAAAAAGATTACGAAACAGTAGACCGCGTAACAGAACTGGCCGCCAAACGAGGCGTGTCTAACGCACAGATAGCCTTAGCCTGGGTATTAAGCAAGCCTATTGTCACAGCGCCAATTATAGGCGCCAGCAAGGCGGGGCATTTGGAAGATGCAGTTACAGCTGTTGATCTGAAATTAACCAACGAAGAAATTAAATACCTGGAAGAGTTGTACGAGCCGCGTAAAGTTGCGGGGCATTCGTAAAAAAAATATCGCGTAACAAACCCAGAGCCTGCCCGTCTAAACAGCGGGCTTTTTTATGGATTGTTAAATGATGTTAAAATGGCTACAGCCCAAAAATTTGCCTTATCTTAGTACTCTAATTTTAATTTAATTGATTGAACCCCAAATTGCTATGACCAAAAAATATGCGATCTTAAAATCAGCGTTTGTTACCCTGATGTTCGCCGGCTTAGGCTTAACCTCGCAGGCGCAAAAGCTTAAAAGTGTACAAGAAGGAAGCATGCGCGCACCTTCAAACCTTAAAATTGATGGTAAACTAACCGAATGGGACGATACCTTCAAAGCGTATAATAATACTACCGATATTTTCTACACGGTATCTAACGACGATAACGACCTGTATCTTACCATAAAGGCCGGTACACAATGGATCAGCAACAAAGTGTTGGCCGGTGGTATTAATTTCGCTATCAACACGGCAGATAAGAAAAAAGAAGAAGGCGCTTACACCGTTGTTTTCCCGTTGATTGATATGGCAAATATCCGTGACCAGATGCAACAAATGGGAGGGCAGCGCCGCGTTTCTGTTAATGGTAACGCCGTAACGGTAACCGCAACGGCCCCGGCTGGTGGTGGCGGTGGTACTTTTAGTGCAGCCAACGGAGGTATGGATTCGGCAACTATTGCCAGTATGCGCAAGCGAGCTTTAGCAACCGTTCGCGAGATAAAACTGATCAATTTCTCACAGACCGAATTGCCTGACTCGGTGATCTCTATTTACAATGAGTACGGTTTTAAGGGCGCGGTTGATTTCGACGGCAAGGGCATGCTTACCTGCGAAATGGCTATCCCGTTAAAATATTTGCATATGAGTGTACAGGACGCGAAAGAGTTTAGCTACAACATCAAATTAAACGGGTTGAACATAAGCAGTATGATGCCTCGCGGTGTTAACATGACCATGGGTGGCGGTATGGGCGGCATGGGCGGTGGCATGGGTGGCGGCGGCGGTCAGCAAATTACCGTGGTGCGTCGCGATGGTGCCGGTAACGAAACCGTAACCCAGGGAAGCCCGGGCCAAATGCCTCCGGGTATGCCAAGCATGAACGATATGATGAATATGGTAACTCCAACTGATTTCTGGGGTAAATATACGCTTGCGAAGAAATAGCAGAAACTAAAAGCGGAAAGACTAAAGCTGAAAGCGATCAAACAAGAATCAAAGCCCTTTCGTGCAAATCGGAAGGGCTTTTTAGTGGACTAGTCTACCGCCTTTTACCCTAAACTTTGGTCTTTTTGCTTTCTGCTTTGAGAAAACTAATTCGCTTTAGTCCTTCTGCTTTACGCTTTTAGCTTTTTCTCAACGTCGTTAAAACCAACAACTTGGTCTAAATATCGGGCGTTTTGGTCGCTTATCACAAAAAAGTAATAAAACACCTATTACTTTTATATTGCTATGATACAGAAAATATATGCGGGCCGCATTTTAAAGCCTGCCCTTCACGTTTTATTTTGGACGCTGGTAATAGTTGCCCCCTATTTCTTTCGTAACCCTAACACCTGGGTTGGCCAGTTTAGCGCATTTCAATATCGCATCATGATCGGTAATGCGTTGTTAGCTGCCCTGTTTTATTTTAACCTGTTCTTTTTATACCCGGTGCTTTGCAAGCGCCGCAGTGTATGGATCTATATTCCGGCGGTTGTCGTTGTTATTACCGGCATGATCTTCCTATCGAGGTATATTGACAGCCTGCTACATTTAGAGCCGCCACATCCTCCGCGTGAGGCGCGTAGTGAAATGCGTGGTTTCGGATCCGATAGCATGCGCCGACGCTTCGGTCCCGATAGTGTCATGCGTCGCCACTTTAATCGTGACAGCGCTATGCGCCGTCACTTTAAACGCGATAGTGCGATGTTTAGCAGATTTGGCAATGACAGCAGTATGCGAGGTGGTATGCGGCATGGAGGCCCGGAAGGCGGTAATTTTGCTACTAAAGGAGATTTTGGCGGCAGGCCATTTGGCCCGCCGCATTTCCGTGGAATGAATCGGGTTTGGAACGAGTGGTACTTCTCAAACATTTTGCTTTATTTGTGCATCATCGGTACCAGTATCAGCTACTCTATCATCAGCGATAACGCCGAGCGCGAAAAACTCCGCAAGGAAAAAGAAAACCAGAACCTGCGTACCGAATTGAGCTTTTTACGCTCGCAGGTAAGC
>Ga0209026_1001288_pt1 | contig 11378 bp, 8 predicted proteins | sample AraplaCL_Col_mCL_FD_184262 | JGI IMG/M metagenome (GOLD analysis project Ga0209026, IMG submission 184262) | Arabidopsis root microbial communities from the University of North Carolina, USA - plate scrape CL_Col_mCL (SPAdes) (version 2) | ecosystem: Host-associated > Plants > Roots >... | reverse complement strand
CGTGCACGAGGCGATCTACAGCCTGCTGATGATGCAGGGCGGTTTCATGGCCGGCTCGGCCAACATCGATGCGCTGGACCCGCGCGCCGAAGGTTTCCCGATCCTGCGCGAAAGCCGCGAGGCGCGCTTGGCCACCGTGATGTCGAACAGCTTCGGCTTCGGCGGCACCAACGCCAGCCTGGTGTTCGCGCGCGCATGAACCGTCCACGGCGTGCCCGCAAACCAGGTCGTCCATCGACCACCGGCGAGGAGATCGCCAACAGCATCAGTCACGGCCTTGGCCTGTTGCTGGCGACCGCCGGCCTGCCGTTGCTGATCCTCGACGCGCTGCGCCACGGCGGCACGCTGCCGGTGGTGGGCGCGGCCGTGTTCGGCGGTAGCGCGATCCTGCTGTACCTGGCCTCGACGCTGTACCACGCCATCCCGCACGTCCATGCCAAGGAAGTACTGCGGCGCTTCGACCATGCGGCCATCTATGTGCTGATCGCCGGCACCTACACGCCGATCGCGCTAGGCGTGCTGCGCGGCAGTGGCGGCTGGGCATTGCTTGCCGTGATCTGGACCCTCGCGGTGGCCGGGACGATCTTCAAGACCCTGGTCGGCGCGCGCTTCCACCGCCTCTCCACCGGCCTGTACGTGGCGATGGGCTGGCTCGCCCTGATCGCCATCCGCCCGCTGTGGCAGCACATGGCCTCCGGCGGCCTGGCCTGGCTGTTCGCCGGCGGCGTGGCCTACACCGTGGGTGTGGTGTTCTACCTGCTGCACGAGAGGTTGCGCTACAGCCACTTCGCCTGGCATTTGTTCGTGCTCGCCGGCACCGGTTGCCACTTCTTCACGGTGCTGCGCTACGCCTACTGATGCGGTGTCTCGATAGCTGGAATGACGAGCAAAAAGCCGGTTACCTAGACCTTGCTCAAGCAATATCCAGCCCGGCCCCGTTGCGACGCAGCCACTCTTTCCGCTCGCGGTATTGCGGCAGCACCTTGTCCACTTCGTTCCAGAACGCCGCGGTGTGGTCGCGATGGCGCAGGTGGCACAGCTCATGGACCACGATGTAGTCGATGATGGTGGGCGGCGCCATCATGCATTTCCAATGGAATGCCAGGTCGCCCCGGGTCGAACAGCTGGCCCAGCGATTGCCCAGTTCGCGGACATCGATGGAGGCAGGCGATACGTCCACCTTGGGTGCGAAGTAGCGCATCCGGTGTTGCAGGCGTTCGCGGCCCCGCGCGATGTAGTAATCGCGGAACAGCGCGCGCGTCGCTTCGAGATCGCCTCGTTCGACCAGCGCGCGCTGCAGGCAGAAGCGCCCGTTCTTGAGCAGCAACGGCTCGGCCTGGTCGGTCATCAACAGCAGGCGGTAGGCACGGCCGAGATAGAGGAAGCCCTCGCCATTGCGGTATTCCCGCAACACCCGCGTCGCATTCATGTCGCGCCATTCGGCCAGACTCTGGTAGATCCAGTACAGACGCGACGCCACCAGGCCGGCCACTTGTTCGTCGCCCACCCATTCCGGCGCACGCACGACCACACTGCCGTCGCGCTCGATGATCAGATCGGCCGTCGCGCGCCGGCTGCGGATCAGCCGGTACTCCGGCGTGGGCCGCTCGGTCGGCTTCATGGCACCAGGTCCTCGTGCCGCTTCTCCGCCAGTTTCACGATCTCGACGGCAATGCGTTCGTGGCGGTCGTTCAGGGCAGGGATGTCGGCCAGCAGAATCTCGGTATCGATGGCGCCGCGCAGCCGCTTCACCTCGATCGGCTTCTTCCAGAAATCCAGCACGGCTATGGTCTCCTTGAGACGTTCCACGATGCGCTGGATCAACTGCTTCAGCGGTGCCTGCACTTCCACCGGAATCAGGCCGTCGTACGCCAGCTCGGCCACGTGGTCGTGGAAGGCGCTCGCCTCGCGGCTCAGGCCATCCACCGCCGCGCCGCGTCCGGCGACGGTCTCCCTGCGCAGCTGCTCATAGCCTTCGGCCAGCACCGCCCAGTTGTCGTGATGCTGCTGGATCAGTTTCTCCAGCTTTTCGCTCAGGCGCTTGTAGAACGCCGGATCCTCGTCGAAGTGCACCGTGCAATGCTTGCGGATGGCGTGTTCCATCTCGCTGGCCTTCGCCTCGTCGTTGCCGCGGGCGTGCGCCTGCACCTGCGCCAGGAAATCGTTCGACAGCAACTCCACCGGCGGGATCCGGGGGTTGATCCCCAGCTCGATCAGGTGCTCGTTGATCAGCGCCTTGACCTTGGCGCCGGCGTCGGCGATGTCCAGCGAATCGTCCTTGTAGCGCTCCTTCACCATCCGCAGCAGGTAACCGAAACGCCGCGCCGCGCCACGATACGCATGTCCGGCCGGATGGGGCAGGATCAGGTTGAGGCTCTGCAGGAACTTCTTCAGGTACACCTCGAAGTCGGCGCGCGCCTTGATGTCCTTGAGCGCGGTCACTGCCGCGTGCACCACGGCGACCTCCGCCTCGGCACCGTCCAGCGTGTCCTCGACGAAGCCCTCGATCCGGTTCACGCCGAGCGCGCGGTAGTGCTGCAGCAGGCGCTGATGGCGTTCCTCCAGTATCGGCAGCTCGCTCAGGCTGTCCTGCAAGCCCTGGCGGATATCCTGCACATCCTCCTCGGCGTAGATTGACAAGGCCTCGCTCAGGTGGTTGGCCAGGCCGATGTAGTCGACGATGAAGCCGCGGTGCTTGTTGCGCGTCACCCGGTTCACGCGGGCGATCGCCTGCAGCAGGTTGTGTTCGCGCAGCCGCTTGTCGATGTACATCACCTGTTCCACCGGCGCATCGAAGCCGGTCAGCAGCATGTCGCAGACGATCAGGAACGCGATGCCGGTGAGCGCCTTGTCCGGATCGTCGAAGTCGAACGGCTTGCAGAAGTTTTCCACCGCATTCCAGCGCCGCGCCTCCTGCCGTGCCTGGGTGATCAGCGCCGGCTCGTTGGTCGGATCGGCCGATACCACCACGGCGGCCTTCAGGCATTCGATCCGCCGGACCAGTTCCCGGTCCGGCGCCGGTTTCACCCGTTCGCGGTCGATGCGCTCGCGCAGCGCATCGTTGATCGCCGCCCGGTAGCGCACTGCTGCCAGCTTGGAGTGACACACCACCTGCGCCTTGAAACCGTCGGGCAAGATGTTGTCGATGTAGTGGTCGACCAGGTCGCGGGCGATCGCGCCGATGCGCTGCTCCGCCTCCAACAGGTCGCCGGTGGCGCCGTACTTCTTCTTGATCGCGAGGATCTCCGCCTCGCTGCGCTCCTTGAACAGATCCTCGAACTTCGTGTCGAAGCCGTGCTTGTCCCGCAGCGCCGTGTCGGCCGTGCGTCCCTCGTAGAGGATCTGCAGCGTGGCGCCGTCGGCGACCGCATCCATCAGCTTGTAGGTGTCGATGTAGTCGCCGAAGCGCTTCACCGTGCGACGTGCGCCGTGCTGCTCGGTGACCAGCGGCGTGCCGGTGAAGGCGATGCGCGCGGCGTTCGGAAACGCCTCGAACATGTTGTCGGAGAGGCCGGTCTTGTCCGGCGAGGAACCTTGCGTGCGGTGCGCCTCGTCGATCATCAGCACGATGCGTGCGGAGGCGTTCACCACGCCGAAGCCCTTGCCCGACGGCGCCGCCCGATAGCTCGCCATCGCCTCGGCCACCTTCGGCGGCAGCGCTTCCTCGCGTTCGAGGAACTTGTGCACCATCACCATGTTGATGTCGGAGGCGTCGCTGCCCAGCTGCCGGCGCAGGTCGGCCACGCTCTCGATCACGTTGACCTTGCCGCCGATCAGTCTGGCGGTGCCGGCCAGCTGCCGCTCCAGGTCCACGCGGTCGTTGACCAGCACGATCTTGAAATCGGCCAGGTCCGCGGCGGCGCGCAGCATGCGCGCCACGAACACCATGGTCAGCGACTTGCCCGAGCCCTGCGTGTGCCAGACCACGCCCGAACGCACCGCAGCCGTGCCGCCCGTGCGCAGCCGCTCGACGATCCTGCGCGCGGCGCGGTACTGCTGGTAGCGGCACACCACCTTGACCCGCCGGCCCGCGTCGGTATCCATGAACACCGCGCAGGTGCGCAACACGTCGAGCAGGGTCGTGGGCGCGAGCAGTCCCTGGATCAGCGTTTCCTGGGCGCGTATCTCGCCCAGCGGCGGCACGAAGTCGCGCCGCGACTCGGGCCAGATATCCTTCCATGCGTAAAAGTGCTCGTGGCCGGAGCTGATCGTGCCGAACTCGCAGCGTTCGCCGCAGCTGCGGATCAGCAGCAGGTTGCTGTGGAACAGCCGCGGTTCGCCCTCGCGCAGCCCGGCCTGCAGCGTCTCGGCACGGCCGTTGCGGTAGCGCAGCAACTGCTCGAACGCGGCGTGCATCGGGTTGGCGGTGTTCGCATCGCCGGTCTTCGCCTCCACCACCACCAGCGGGATGCCGTTCACGAACAACACGATGTCGGGGATGATGCACTGCTTCACGCAGCCGGGCGTATCCACGCGGAACTGGTTGATCGCGTGGAAGCGGTTGCGCGCGGGGTTCGCGAAGTCGATCAGGTGCACCACCGGGTCGGCCTCGCCGGTGCGCTCGTTGCTCGCCACCTGCGCCTTGAACAGCAGCGCCTGCACTGCCTCGTTGGCCTCCAGCAGGCTGCGGTTGGGCTGTCGCAGCAGCTGTTGCAGCAAGTCGTCGAGCTGGCGGTCGCTCAGCCACGGCACGCCGTCGGCGCCGGTGTTGATCGCGCGCACCGCGTCGCGGAACACCGCCGGCAGCACCCACTCGCGGAAACTCGTGCGCAGGCTGGTCGCCGGGTCGGCCGGAAACGCGCCCTGGCCGTGGTCGATCGCCGTCCAGCCCAGCGCGGCCAGTTGATCCAGAAAGGGCTTCTCGACGTGCAGGTATTCGCTCATGCGCGCTCCCGCGGCACCGGCCCCAGCGCGATGGCGCGCTCGGCCACCGTGCGCGCCACCCGGATCATCGCCTCCACCAGCGACTCGTCCACATCCAGGTCGCCCTCGTACTCCGCCAGGTTGCGTTTGCGATGGGCCTGATCCAGCACCCGCCACTGCGCCGGCTCCAGCGCCAGCGTGTGGGTCAGGCTCTGGAACACCAGATAGCGGTTCTCCGAGCGGTAGCCATGCCAGCGCAGCGCCGCCAGCGACAGCGCGTGCGCCGCGTTGTAGGCGAGATCGAAGCGGCTCTCCAGGCTCAGCGTGCGGTTCTGCGCATCGGTCAGGCGCACCTGCCCGGAGCGCAGCAGGCCGTCGAACTCCGCCTGCGCCGGCGGCTCGGCCTTGAGCTGGCCCACCCGCACCAGATTATCCAGCGGCGAAGAAGGCATCCGACCCTCCGGTCAACGGCACATGCTCGCCCGCCAGCAGCCTGGCGACAAACGGATTGCCCTTCGCCCGCCGGCGGCGGAACTCCGCCACCGTGTACAGCGTGGGGCTTACCGGCCGGCCCAGCCGCTGCTCGGCCGGCGCCAGCGCCGCGTACACCTGCTCCAGCGACAAGGTGTCGGACACCAGCAGCACGTCGATGTCGCTGTGCGCGCCGTCGCTGCGCCTGGCCACCGAGCCGTACAGGAGCGCCGCCTGCAACGCATCGCCCAGCGGCGCCAGCGCCTCGCGCAGCGCCTCGGCCGGCCCCAGCAGCTTGCGCGCGATGCCGCACAGCTCGGCAAAGATCGGCGCGGCGGCGTTGGCCTGGTAATGCTTCTGGTTGCCCACCCGCGACAGCGTCAGCAGGCCGCTTTCCTCCAGCCGGCGCAGCTCGCGCTGTACCGCGCCGGAGCCGCCGCCGGCCAGCGCGATCAGCTCGCTGGTGAAAAAACTGCGCTGCGGCTGGCCGAACAGCAGGCCCAGCACGCGCTGCTGGGTGGCGGAAAACAGCGCGTCAGCCACGCCGCTGCGCGCCGGCGCGGGCGCAGGCTTGCGCGCCGACTTGCGCGCCGTCTTGGGCGGACGTGGGGAAGGTTTGCTGGCGGCCTTGATACCCATTCCGGGCAATCTAATGCCTGTACTGGGTAGGCCGCAAGCCGGGGCGATCAGGCCTCGACGGCGGGTGCGGGTGCGTGCGCGGGCAGCGGCACCGGCACGCGACCGGTGAGGAGGTCGTGCATGAGGCCGGCTTTCTGCTCCCGCATTTTCGCTAGATCGGCTTCCACTGCGAACACTTTCTCGTCCGCGGCCAGCAAAGTAGAAGCGATGAGTTCCTGCTCCGAAACCGCTTGCGGGAGGCATACCTGGTAGTGCTTGAAATACCTGAGGCCAATCGTCGGGATCGTGCTACCGGTAGCGATGTTTTCAAATTCCCGCTTCCGGTACTGCAGCCAGTAGTAGAGAAAGTAGTTGTCGATGCGCGGGCCGCAGCGCCAGCACATGAAGTGCTGACTGACAGCCATTTCACAGGTCGTGATAGCGCTCTTGCCGACTCCCGCATCCCGTGAGAGGACAACAATCCCGGGCGGATGAAGAACCGCTGACGAGTGTTCAATGCCCGATTGGCTGATCTGGTGCTCGGTGTCAAAAATGTGCACCCGGTCGAGCCGCCACGAGTCCGCCAGCGATATCCATTTGATACCGCCATTCCAGTATTCGGGAAAACTCTTGCTTGGCGTGTGTCCGCTGCCCCTCTGGGCAATGTCGTCGAGAAACTCGACACGCCAGTCGTTGGGAATCCAACCTCGCGGCGACTGCTGGTAGAGCTGCGGCGCTTCCTCGCGCGGGGGGCGCAGCTCGCCGTCGGCGGTGACGCCGCGGGTGAACAGGTCGTGCATCAGCCCCGCCTTGATCGCCTGCGTCTTCGCGATCAGCGCCTCAGTCTGCTCGATGGCCTCATCGAGCGTGAAGAGGATTTCACCGATGCGCCGCTGCTGGAATAGCGCCGGCCATCTCAGCGGCGTGCGGGCTATCGCGTTGTAGGACAGGCCGTAGCGCGTCGAACCATTGGCCACGCGCGCGAAATAGGAAGCCGCCTCGCCGCTGGCGAGCTGCTTGGCAAGAAACTTGGGGTCGATCTTCTCTGTTCGAGGTTTGAGCAAGGCAAGGTGGTAGCCACAAACCAGATCAGGGAGGGCATCGGCAACGACAGCAGGAATTCCGATGTCATCGGGCGTCTCCGAATCCTTCGTGAGCATGACGTCGCCATCTTCGACACGGAAACGCGCGATCTCTGCCCCCGTTGCCGTGGCGTCCATGAAAGGCAGATCCTGAGTGATCCGCTCATTGGCGTACACGTCCATGTAGTTGCACAACCGCACCGGCTGTTCACCCTGGATCGAAAGCTTGTCTACGTTGCTGGGGCGGATGTCGGCAACGTCAGCGAGCACGCCGTGTGTCCACTCACGCATACCCCAACTCCGCCAGAAACCCCTTCAGCTTCGTCGTTGCCGCCTCGCGCCGCGCCTCGATCTGCGCCGCGGTCACCGCGTACTTTGCGTGCAGGTTTTCCAGCGCGGCGATGCAGGCGCGCTGGTCGGCGCGCAGGTAGGCGCGGTAGGTGTCGAGCAGCAGGCGGTGCAGGCGCGCGAGGATCACGGTGCGCGCCTCGTCGCGGCCGATCTTCGCGCGGGCGGCGGCGACCAGTTCATCCTGCCGGTTTTCGGTGGCGCGCAGTTCGGCCTTGAGCCGCTTCGCTTCGTCTTCCAGCGCCTTGTGCCGCGTCAGTTGCTGCTCGACGGCCGCGGCTTGCCGCGTGAGCGCGGCGGCATCGCCCAGCGCCGGGTCGCGTTTGGCCAGCTTGGCGTTGCCCCTGAGTTCCTTGAGCCTGGCCTTGAGCGCCTTGACCTCGCTGCCGGGCAGCACGCCGGTGTCGTCCTCGTCCTCGTAGTCCTCCTCGTCGGCGGCGGCGAACAGCGCGGCCAGCTCGGCCAGCCGCAGCCGCCGGGCCTCGGTCTCGGCCAGCACCTCGGGGAACTGGCTGGCGAGGATTTCCGCGTCGGGGATCAGCTCCGCGCCCCAGCCGCTGGCGGCCACCGATTTCAGGTCCGCCTTCAGCTCGCCGAAGTAGCGCGCCAGTGCGCCGCGGATCTGGTGGCCGGTGAGCAAGGTGGTGCCGGCCAGCGCCGGCTCGATGGAGGCGAGCAGGGCACGGCGCAGCGCATAGACGTTGCCGGGGTCCGTGACTTGGCCGTGAGCGTTGCGCACCGGGGCCAGCGCCTCGATGTGCCGCACCTGCGTGCGCCACCAGCCTTGCAGCGTGTCGAGGAACGCGACGTGCGCCTGCGCCACGCTGGTGTCGTGGTTGACGATGTCGGCGATGGCGCGGCGGTCGGTGACGGCGGGGGTGAAGTCCACGTAGTGCGCGCCTTCGGTGTGTGCCCCCATCCGCCCTTCGGGCACCTTCCCCCGCTGAGCGGGGGAAGGAATGAAGATGCGTGCGCGCAGGTCGGGGTAGTTGCCCCAGTAGTGCGCCAGCGCCTCGACCTCGGCCAGCGGCACGCCGCCGTGCAGATGGGCGCGCACATCGTGCGGTTCCGGCGGCGGCGCGTTGTCGACGTAGCGGCGGATGTTGCAGTTGAACTCCTCCGCCTCGATCTCGGCCACCGGCACGCGCCGCGCGTAGCCGGGTAGCTCGTCGGCTTCGCCGCGGGTGAGTGTGCGGTAGGCGTGCACGATGCGCGAGATGTCCTCGGCGCGCAGGTGGTTCTGCGCCTTGCCTTCGCGGTAATCGCGGTCGGCGTTGATGAACGCCACGTGCCGGCGCTCGCGTGCGCCGTGCTTGTTCATCACCAGCACGCAGGCGGGGATGCCGGTGCCGTAGAACAGGCCGGCGGGCAGGCCGATCACCGCCTCCAGCCAGCCTTGCGCGATGAAGTGGCGGCGCGCCTCGCGCTCCTCGCCGCCACGGAACAGCACGCCGTGCGGCATCACGGTGGCCAGCTTGCCGTCGGCCTTGAGCACGGCAAGCATGTGCTGCACGAACATCAGGTCGGCCTTCTTGCCTTTCTCCGGCAGCCACACGGCGAAGCGGCCGGGGTATTCCATGTCCTTGCGCAGGTAGTTCTGGCTGAAGGGCGGGTTGGCAAGTACGCGGTCGTAGCGGCGCAGTTCGCCGTGCTCGTCCTTGTGCTGCGGCTTGCGCAAGGTGTCTTCCTGGCGGATGTCGGCGTGCGCGATGTCGTGCAGCAGCATGTTCATCTTGCAGATCGACCAGGTGGTGCCGATGCTTTCCTGCCCGGCCAGCGCCAGGTCGCGCGGGTCGCCGCCGCATTCGCGGAGGTAGTCGCGGGTCTGGATCAGCATGCCGCCGGAGCCGCAGGTGGGGTCGTACACGCTCATGCCGGGCGCCGGCTCGACGATTTCCACCAGCGTGCGCACCACTTCGGCCGGGGTGTAGAACTCGCCGGCCTTCTTGCCGGCCGAATCGGCGAAGAACTTGATCAGGTATTCGTAGGCGGCGCCAAGCAGGTCGGGGAACTCGAAATTCTCGTCGCGCAGCGGGATGTGCTCGAACGCCTGGATGAAGTCGATCAGGGTGTCGTCGTCCAGCGTGCGCTGGCCGATCTTGCGGTTGAAGTTGATGTGCTGCAACACGTCCTGCAGCGCATCGATGTTGGCGTCTTCCAGCGCGTGCAGCGCCTTGTTGAGCGCGCTGCCGACGTCGGCCTTCAGATGACGCACCTGCGACCAGCGGGCGTCCTCGGGCACGTAGAAGGTGTACTGGTCGGGGTTGTCCAGTTGCACAGCGATGACCGCCTCGGCCATGCCGCGCCGGCGCAAGTCGGCGGCAAGCTTGTCGCGCTCCTGGTCGAACAGGTCCGACAGGCGCTTCAGGAACAGCATGCCGAAGATGAACTCCTTGTACTCGGAGGCGTCCATGTTGCCGCGCAGGGCGTCGCAGGCGCGGAAAAGCAGGCTGGAGAGCTGGCTTAGGGTGAGTCGGGCGGTCATCGTGATCCAGTCGAACGCGCCACCGGTCGTGGTGGCACCGTGTCGACGCATGATAGCGATGGCCACCTCATTTCGCAGGGTGGGCAAGCCTGCGCCGGACCTCCCGGCACGCACCGTATTTGTCAATGCGCCTGCATCCCCGGCTCGCCGTGCCAGTAGCCGTTGCGCGCGGCGATGCGCGGCGGCGGTTGCGGTAAGCGGCGGGCGTGGTGGTAGTGGGCGACGATGTCGGCCATGCCTTCGGCCTGCGGGTACAGGCGCAGCACGTCCACGCCCAGCTCGCGCAGCTGCGGCAGCTCGGGGCCGAGGTCGGTGATCTCGTCGCCCTGGATCTGGATGCCGTTGATGCGCAGGAAGGGCCTGCCCTCGCGGGTGGCCAGCGGCAGGCCGTCCGGATAGTCGATGCAGCGGAAGCCGCACTGGTCCTTGGGCACGTCCAGCGCACGCGCGGTGAAGCAGCGCGCCGAGTACGCCAGCGGCAGGCGGCCGTAGGCGATCACTTCCAGCTCCGGCATCGTAAGGCCTGCGGCCAGCACGGCATCGCGCAGTTCGCGGATCAGCACGTGGCCTTGTTCGACGCCGGGCACCCAGCGCACGAGGCCGTCGTCCATCAACAGCTGCAGCGCCGCGTGGTTGTACACGTTGAGCGTGGGTCCGGCCACGAAGGGCACGCCGCGTTCGCGGCACAGCTGCACGGCGGAGAGATCGTTCGCCTCGATCCAGCCCCGGCCTTCGGCGACGAGGCGCTTCAGCACGCCCAGTTCCGATTCGGCCTCGATCAGGGCGAGCGAGGAGAGCACCACCTGCTTGCCGTTTGCGGCCAGTTCCGCGGCCAGCGCGATCCAGTCGCCGGTGGAGAGTTCGCGGCGCTTGCTGCACACCGTTTCGCCCAGGTAAACGATGTCGATGGGCCAGTCCGCCGCCGCGCGGTAGAAGGCGTACGTGCGTTCGCGCGGCCAGAAGTACTGCAACGGGCCGAGGCTGAGTTTCATCGTGCTCTGCATGTCAGTGCCAGTGGCGGTGATAGGGGCCGAGCGTGGTCTGGTGGCCTTCGGCGTGCTTGGTCAGCGTGGTCTGCCACGCTAGCTGCGGCGACCAGTTTCCGGGCGAGCTGCGGTAGCGGTCGATCGCGTCCCGCCAGGTGCGGGTGACCGAGGCCACGTAGGCCACGCCGCGCTGGCGGCCTTCGATCTTCAGCGCCGCCACGCCGGCCTGGGCCAGGCGCGGCAGCAGCTCCAGCGTGTTGAGGCTGGTCGGCTCTTCCAGCGCGTGGAAGATTTCGCCGCCCACCTCGAAGCGGCCCTTGCATACGGTGGGGTAGCCGGCGGGCTCGGCGGGTTCGAACCGATCGATCAACACCTCGTTGAGGCGGACGCTGCGGCGGCCGTCGTCGTGTTCGTCCCAGCGCACGAACTTCGCCGGCGAGCACACGCCGTGGCGGTTCGGCGAGGCGCCGGTGACGTAGCTGGAGAGCTGGCAGCGCCCCTCGACCATGATGCACAAGCTGCCGA
>Ga0209026_1001285_pt1 | contig 11384 bp, 8 predicted proteins | sample AraplaCL_Col_mCL_FD_184262 | JGI IMG/M metagenome (GOLD analysis project Ga0209026, IMG submission 184262) | Arabidopsis root microbial communities from the University of North Carolina, USA - plate scrape CL_Col_mCL (SPAdes) (version 2) | ecosystem: Host-associated > Plants > Roots >... | reverse complement strand
CCTTCTTATAATCTGAATGCCGCCATTCAGTATCGTATAAGGATAAAAACAGCTAACGGCAGTATTTATGCTTCCGATTTTGTACAAACCAAAGTTACTCCGCCTATTGACAGCATTACCACGCAATTAAAGCCGGACGGTGTACATATAGGCGTGAGCGCGCACGATGCAGGCAATAATACCCGTTACTATCGTTGGGACTACGCAGAAGCCTGGCAGTTTAACTCTTTTTATAATTCGCATTGGACAACCAACGGACAGGGGATCGTGGTTATACCGCGCACTAACGATATTTACCATTGTTGGGGTAATGATGTTTCTGCAACAATTATATTAAACACCACTTCGCAGTTGAGCCAGGATATTTTAATCAATAGCCCGATCACATACATAGCTTCATCATCAGAAAAACTCTCGAAACGATATAGCATCCTGATCAAACAGTATGCTTTAACCAAGGACGGTTATGACTACTGGACTTTACTGAAAAAGAATACCGAGCAGTTGGGTAGTATCTTTGATTCGCAGCCCTCTGCATCAATAGGCAATTTACACAATGTTAATAATGCTGCCGAACCGGTTATTGGTTTTATAAGCGTCGGAACCATTAGCCAACAACGGATATACTTAGACCAAACCCAATTACCCGGGAGTTACGTTTCGGATTATCTGAATAACTCGCCATACAATAAATATACCTGCACTTTGGATACTCAAGCAGTTGTTCAGAGAGACAAGTCAGGGAGAGTGATCGGCTTCCCGGAGCGGGATTATTTTATAGTAAACTACCCGCATAATAGTGAAATTGCAGTAGATCAGGTTTCTGCTTATAATCCCAAGGATTCTACCGGGGCGCATAGCGGCGCCACACCAATATGCGTGGATTGCACTTTGCGAGGAACCAATGTTAAGCCCGCTTTTTGGAAATGATGAGAAACCTAAACTATATTTTTTACAGCTTTTTACTGATCTGCTTGTTCTCTTGTAAAACACCCTATTCGCCAACGCCAATCTCTACAGTGAGTAATTACCTGGTGGTGGAAGGGGCAATCAACATCAGCGATTCAACCTATATTCAACTTAGCCGCACGGTTAGCTTGTCGAGCAAATCAACCACCAAAGCCGAATTGAATGCCATTGTAACCATAGAGAGCAATACCGGCAATTCATATAGTCTGGCGGCCCTGGGGGGCGGTAAATATGCTGCGCCACCACTTAATTTAAATAGCGCTAATCAATACCGCTTACATATAAAAACTGCTAATGGCAGCCAATACCTTTCTGATTTTGAAGAAACCAAAGTAACACCAGCAATTGATACACTTACGTGGCAAGCTAAAGATGATGGCCTGGAAATATATGTAAGTACGCATGACCCGAAAAACGCTACACGCTATTATCGTTGGGACTATACAGAGGCCTGGGAGTTTCACCCGAGCTTTTACTCGGGTTATATTTCTAATGGCTTGCAAATTGTGCCGCGTACTCCCGCTCAGCAAATATGGGATTGCTTTACAGGCGATGTATCAAGCAATATCACGTTAGCCTCGTCATTACAACTGAGCCAGGATGTGATCAACCAACAATTGGTGTCGATAGTTCCGCAAAGCGCCGAAAAGATAAGCGTGAAATACAGTATACAGGTTAAACAGTATGCATTAACCAAAGCTGCTTATGATTATTGGACACTACTTAAAAAGAATACCGAACAACTGGGCAGTATTTTTGATGCCCAGCCTTCGGCTTCAATAGGCAACATCCATTGTGTGAATAACCCGTCAGAGCCTGTTATCGGCTATATCAGTACAGGTACTGTTACCAAAAACAGGATATTTGTTTCCAATTCACAGCTTCCTCATTGGTATACGCAGGCTTTTTATCCTAGCTGTGGTACCGACACCGCGTGGGCCAGCGACTCAAAACCACCACGCCTTACCGAAGATAAAGGTGTAAATTATAAAAGCGGCGCTTACCAGGGCTTAGGCTTAATACCGGTAATGCCTTTTGGAACCGGCCCCGTACCGGATGGCTATACGGTTTCTGAGCCTTATTGTGTTGACTGCACCTTACGCGGAAGTAAAACGCCGCCAAGTTTTTGGAAGTAAAAAAGGCCTTCTCAAATGAAAAAGCCTCTCTTTTTATTTCTGAAATGCCCTTTTACTCAATGATCACCCTTTTCAGGTAAAACATGTTAGGGTCAATTACCGGCATGGTTTTACTGTCAATAACAACGCCTTTGGTGTCAACCATCATTCGTTTGGTACCGGCGTCGGTAGTAATATCCATTGGCAGGGTAATGCTCATGTTTTGCAGCTGTATCAGGTACTTTGTAGCTGCTTGCTGTTTAACATGTATCTGAAGCTTATTTGTAGTGTACAGGTACAGGTTAAACAATGGCTTTAAGTTAATATCGGCCTGTAGACTGAAAAACATCTCAAGATCGTCTGTAGTTACCAGGTTATCATACGTGTATTTAGGCGAGGTGACGAATTTTTTGAGCGCAGGGAAGAATACTTTGTCGCCCATAACATACCGGAGGGTATGCATAAAAAACGCGCCCTTGCCATATATATCGCTGTTATAGGCCGATTCTTCGTCGATATCTTTACCCATCACGATCGGTATCTGGTTCTCGAACCTGAATGATGCGCGCTGAAAGAACCTGTTATAAGCGCCTTCGCCTTCAAACTCTTTAATGTACAAAGCGTCGCCGTAGGTGCAAATACCCTCATGTATCCAGTAATCGGCCCAATCTTTTGCTGTAACCTTGTTTCCCCACCATTCGTGGCCAAATTCGTGGTGCATCAGGTCGTCATAATCATCGCCACCTACTTTTGTGTAGTGAAATTTGTTACCGTAGGCATTCATGGTTTCATGTTCCATGCCCAGATGCGGTGTTTCTACAATGCCCACTTTTTCCTTGGCCCATGGGTACTCGCCAAAATATTTTTCTTGTTCATGAACCGTTTTCTCCAATATCTCCAGATGGCGGGCCGCCTTGTCCTGATGCTCTTTTAACACATAAAACTGCATGGGTACCACATGGCCATCAACGCTGGTATAATTGCGGGTTACAACGGTATAATCGCCGGCGTTAAATACAATGCTGTAATTATTAATAGTGTAGCTGGTTTTCCAATGAAAAGTTGCAGTACTGCCATGCTTGGTTACGCTTTGGAGCAAACCGGGACCGGCAACCACCAGGTCTTTTGGTACGGTAATCATCATATCCACACCCTCGTTTGGTTCGTCAGACGGATGGTCTTTACAGGGAAAGTACAGTTTGCCACCGGCGGCTTCGGCGGTAATTGCCATCCAGGGGTGCCCGGTCGAGTCGGCTGTCCAGATAAAGCCGTCGTCCCAAGGCGGTCGGCGGGCCACATGCGGCTTACCTCCATAAAATACCTTTACGCTTGCTTTTCCGGCAGGTAGCTCATTGTCAAGGTTAATTTTGATCATATCATCTTTATAATCAAAAGGCTGTGGCTTGTTATTAACCAGTACCTTGGCTACCTTAAATGAATCGAGCAGATCGAAAATTAATACATGAGTAGGCTGGGTCATAACAAAGTCAATAGTGGTGTAACCATCAATTGATTTTTGCTTAAAATCAACGTTCAGGGCAATGGTATAATGCCTGATATCCATTATAGCCTGTTCGGGTTTTATTTTACCGCCATTGGTAAGGGTATGGAGTTTTTGGGCGTACAGGTTTCCAGCACAAAATAAGGCACAAAGCAGTATTATTTTTCGCATTTTAATGGGGTTTTCGGAATTTTTATTCACCGTAAATCTATGATTTGTGAATTTACGTTTTGATCAGTTTAAAATTAATAGGTAAGGTATATTGAACGCGCACCGGTTTACCTCCGTGCATGCCAGGGTTCCATTTTCGCAAGTTTTTCACCACTCGTATCACTTCCTTATCTTGTTCGTCAGTAATTCCTTGCAGCATTTTTACATTACTTACACTTCCATCCCGCTCAACTACAAAGGAAACCAGTACTTTTCCTTCGATGTTATGCATACGGTCTATAAACAGGTAACGGATATGTTGTAACCTAAAATTTAACCGTTCTTCGCCGCCTTTATAGGTAGGCATCACTTCAACAGGTGCAGTATAGATTTTAGCGCTATCAGTTTCCCATTCCCGACCCTGGCCGTGCGAAAGGTTGCACAGCAAAACAATCAGCAGCATTGATAAAACGCCTTTCATGAAAATGCAGTTTAAATCAAGGAAACGTTTCAGCCGCCTATTCAATATATTGAATAAGCCAGCGGAATTTATTCAAATATAATTAATTCTCGCGCACCATCAAACCGTCTGCAAAATCGCGTAGGTATTGTTTATGGTCTTCAGGAATATCAATCAGCTCGAGCGCTGTAAAGGCTTTGTCTGCATATTTATGCATTTCATTTTCAGACTGTTGCCTGATGTCAAGCGCATCATAGATTGAAGTAACGGCTTTTATCTTTTCGGCGCTGTCAAACTGCTTTTGGGTTAACAGATTGTTCAGGCTCACTGCCGTTTCACCTCTGGCCAATTCAAGCGCTTTAATAAGCAGATATGTCTTTTTGTTTGAGATAATATCGCCGCCAACCTGTTTGCCAAATTTCTGAGGATCGCCATAAACATCCAGTATATCATCCTGCAACTGGAACGCAACGCCAAGGTTTTCGCCAAAATCATACAGAAGATCGGCATCCTTTTGATCTGCACCACCAATCAATGCGCCAATTTTTAGTGCGCCGCCCAATACTACAGCGGTTTTAAGGCGTATCATGTTAATGTATTCGTCAATGGCTACGTCATCCCTGATTTCAAATTCCATATCAATTTGCTGCCCCTCACATACGCCTACCGCGGTCTCGTTAAAAATGTTCAGTATCTGCCTTAGCAGGTTGTCTTTAACCTGCATCATCAGCTTATAACCCTCTATCAGCATTACATCACCCGATAAAATAGCTATATTCTGGTTCCATTTTTCGTGCACAGTAGTCTTGCCTCTACGCAATGGTGCATTGTCCATGATGTCGTCGTGCATCAAGGTGAAGTTATGAAATACTTCAATTGCCAAAGCGGGGGCAAGGGCCTCGTTTATATCGCCGCCAAAAAGGTCGCAAGCCATTAATAGCAGCGCAGGACGCATCCTTTTGCCGCCGATGGACAGGATATAGGTAAGCGGCTCGTATAAGGCTGCAGGATGAAGCGGAAAGGATAATTGGGTTACCGCATTACTGATTACGGCCTGCAGGTCTTCTAATTTTCTCATGTGTAATTTAACCAAAGGGGGCATCGCCACGCCAGCCCTTTAGCCTTTATTTTATATTAATTGTTAATTCTGCACTAAGGTAAAATCAATCTGTTTTTTAGTAAGATCAACATTTTTTACTTTGATCATAACTTCGTCGCCCAACTGGTACATCTTCTTTTTGCGCTGGCCGATGATGGCGTAGTTTTTTTCGTCTAAAGTATAAAAATCATCTGTTATGTCGCGCAGGCGAATCATACCCTCGCATTTATTTTCAATGATCTCTACATACATACCCCACTCGGTAACGCCAGATATAACGCCGCTATAAGTATTGCCCACCTGATCCTTCAGGTACTCAGCCTGTTTGTACTTGATAGATGCGCGTTCTGCATCAGCTGCTTTTTTCTCCATTTGCGAGCTGTGCTGGCAAAGTACCTCGTAATGCTCGGCATTGGCAGATTGGCCGCCATTGAGATAATGGAACAACAATCGGTGAACCATCACATCAGGATAGCGCCGGATAGGCGAGGTGAAGTGTGTATAATGATCAAACGCCAAACCGTAGTGACTACTGCTTTTGGTGGTGTATACCGCCTTGGCCATTGACCGGATAGCAAGGTGTGTTAGTACGTTCTGTTCTTTTTTGCCCTCTACATCCTCCATTAAAAAGTTAAGCGAGCGGGCAGTTTCTTTATCCGATTTGGTATTGATCTTGTATCCAAACTTGGCTGCAAACTGCGCAAAACTGGCTAACGACTCAGGTTTAGGCGAATCATGCACCCGGTATACAAAGGTGTATTTATGTTTTCCTTTTCCTTTTTTGCTCACAAATTCGGCAACCTTTCGGTTAGCAAGCAGCATAAAATCTTCGATTAGTTTATGGGCATCTTTACGTTCCTTTACATAAACACCGATAGGTTTGCCTGTTTCATCAAGTTTAAATTTAACTTCAGTGGTCTCAAAGCTGATAGCACCGTTTTTAAACTTGCGTTCGCGTAGTTTGTATGCCAGCGCGTTTAGTTTCAATATTTCTGCTGTAAAATCGCCTTCTCCGGTCTCTATAACCTGTTGTACCTCTTCATAGGTAAAACGGCGGTCGGAGTGTATGATCGTTTTGCCGTACCATTCGGTTATGATATTGGCATTCTCGTCCAGTTCAAAGACGGCCGCGAAACAAAGCTTATCTTCCTTAGGGCGCAATGAACATAATCCGTTTGATAGTCGCTCGGGCAGCATCGGTATTACCCTGTCAACCAAATAAACAGATGTACCGCGTTCAAAAGCTTCTTTATCTAACGCCGAATCTGGGATGATATAGTGAGATACATCGGCAATGTGCACACCAACCTCGTAGTTGCCATTATCAAGTACTTTAAATGATAACGCATCGTCAAAGTCTTTGGCATCAAATGGATCAATGGTAAACGTAGTCACATTCCTGAAATCGCGGCGTTTGGCTATCTCGGCGGGGGTAATTACGTCAGGTATTTGTTCTGCGTCGCGCTCAACATCGGTAGGGAATGATAGGGGGAAGCCATATTCTGCCAATATAGCGTTCATTTCGGTGTCGTTCTCCCCCTGTACACCTAACACATGTTTAATGCGTCCTAAAGGGTTTTTAGCGCCAACAGGCCAATCTATGATCTCGGCAACTGCCTTGATGCCGTTTTTAGCACCGTTAAGTTCCGTCATCGGTATAAAGATGTCATGCATCATCTTCCTGTCGTCGGGAATGAAGAATGCAAAGCGGTCTGACACTTTTACCACGCCGGTAAACTCCGTTTTGGCGCGTTGCAATATCTCTATTACTTCGCCTTCTTTACGGCGACCACGGCTGATGGCATAAACGTAAACTTTTACACGGTCGCCATTTAAGGCATTGCGCAATTTACGCGGTGCAACAAATATGTCGGTCTCGGTTTCATCATCGGTAACAATAAATGCCGACCCATCATTGGTCAGGTCAACCTTACCTTCAACAAATGTTTTAAGTTCAAGCAACTGGAACTTGCCGGGCGAAACTTCTTTTAAAACCTGTTTAAAGGCCTCTTCCTGCAATATTTCAAGAATGGTGTAGCGGGCATCAGGATCGCGGATATTAAGTTTGGCCGAAACCTGTTTATAGTTGAGTGGTGTATTTCCGTTTTGCTCAAATATATCCAGCACCATCTGGGTGAGTACCTGGTTTATTGTCGAGCTTTTTTTCTTTTTTGACATAGGTAGTTATTTGTACAAAAGTACCCATTATTTAGGTATTAAAAGAGATATCGGTTTAAACACATTTGCTATTGATGGTTAGGTCACGATTTTAACAAAATTGTCGCTTATCAATTCTTCACCACGATAGCGCCTGATGAGTTGCGCTGTGGCAACAACGTCTTTTTGACAATAGGTTGCTATACGCGCCAGGTCGTTTTCTTGCCAGTAAACTTGTCCAACCATGCTGCCGTCAATATCATCTTTAGGAGTGGGAATATCAAATATCGCAGTAAGCAGGTTTAACGAAGTGTAGTTTTTATAATCGCCGAATTTCCATAGCTCCATCGTGTCCAGGTGATTTATTTCCCAAGGCTTACGGCCTGCTATTTCAAGTTGCGACGGATGTTTAATTCCATTAATGAGCATTCGGCGGCAGATGTATGGGAAATCGAATTCCTTACCGTTATGGGCGCAAAGTATCAGGCTTGGCGGCTGACTATTAAGCAGATCGGCAAAGCGTTCCAATAAATCATGCTCATCATCAGAAGCGAACGATTTAATGCGAAGCCCGGTTTCTATGCCTCGTGTAAATACGCCCACCGATATACAAATGATCTTCCCAAACTCAGCCCAGATGCCGGCGCGACCGTAAAACTCCTCGGCCGTTTCTTCTTTGCGTTGATAGGCCGTTTTCAAATCCCATAATTTTTTAAAATGATCGGGCACCTCATCGTAACTGCTGTACTGCGGCACGGTTTCAATATCCAGTACCATAAGGTTTTGCAGGTCGTATTGCTCAAGCATAAGTTAAATTGTAAAACTATCCGACCAATATAGCTATAGTTGCCACAATAGCGAAGTATGATCAGCTGAAAAAAAGCGGACTGATATTTGCAATGATTTTTGTATTATGGTAGTTTAAATTGTAAAAGCTACTTTTGCGACTTTAATTTAAACATGGAGATACAAAAATTATCAATAGTTATTCCTGCTTACAACGAAGCAAATACCATTCATTTAATATTGAACAAGATCAAAGCGGTTAAGCTGGTCAACGGTATTCAAAAGGAAGTAATCATCGTTAATGATTGTTCTACAGATGATACGGCAACCGCTATTGCTAATTACCAATTGGCTAACCCCGAATTAAATATTCAATATTACCATCATGAGGTTAATAAAGGCAAAGGGGCTGCGCTGCATACGGGCATTGCTCATGCTACAGGTGAATACCTGGTGATACAGGATGCCGACCTTGAATATGACCCCGAGGAATATAACGACTTGCTAAAACCGGTATTGGGCGGCTTTGCCGATGTGGTTTACGGCTCCAGGTTTATGGGCGCCAACCCGCACCGTATCTTATTTTTCTGGCATACTATCGGTAACAGGTGGTTAACGTTTGCATCAAACATGTTCTCGAACCTGAACCTGACCGATATGGAGACTTGTTACAAGTTGTTTAACACCAAAATCATCCAATCGATAAAATTGCGCGAACAGCGCTTTGGCTTTGAGCCGGAGGTGACGCAGAAAATTGCCAGGGTACCCAAAATACGTATCTACGAGGTGGGTATATCTTACTACGGCCGAACTTATGAGGAAGGCAAAAAGATAGGTTGGAAAGACGGCGTTCGGGCCATCTACTGTATTTTAAAATATGGGATGTTGAGGGGGTAGTTGATTAGAGACTTAAGATTAGTTAATTAGTTAATTAGTTATTAGTTGATTGTCAGACTCATATAGCCCGCGTTCAACAAATCTCCAATTAACTAATCACTAATCAACTAAATCAAGCTGTGTACCCTAATATCTTCAGAACCTGCTTGCTGTTTTGCTCTTCGCCAAATACCTCAAAGTTGAAAGTCTCGTCGCGGTTGCGGCGTATAATCACATGCTTAGGTGATGGTAATAAGCAGTGGTGTATACCACCATATCCGCTTAGTACTTCCTGGTAAGCGCCGGTATTAAAGAAGCCAAGGTATTGCACTTTACGCGTTTTTGGCATGAACACACTGTTCATGTGCGCTTCCTGATTATAATAATCCTGGCCATCACAGGTAATACCACCCAGATTTACCCGTTCATATTCAGAATCCCAGTTATTTATGGGTAGCAGAATGTATTTTTGGTTCAACGCCCAAACATCAGGCAAGTTGGTGATGAACGAACCATCCAGCATTAACCATTTTTCGCGATCGTTTTGTTGTTTACGGCCCAATACTTTGTATAAAATGCCCGATGCTTCTGCAACGGTGTATTTTCCGAACTCGGTGATGATATCCGGTTCTTCGGTATCATTCTCGGCGCAGATCTCTTTAATACGGCTCACAATCTCGTTGATCATGTACTCATAATCAAAATCAAATACCAACGAATCTTTAAACGGCATACCACCGCCGATATCCAATGTGTCCAGGTGCGGGTTAATCTTTTTGAATTTGCAGTACAGCGTTACATATTTCTCCAACTCGTTCCAGTAATATGGGGTATCAGAAATACCAGAGTTGATAAAGAAGTGCAATAACTTCACCTGGAAGTTAGGGTTCTGCTCAATTTTATTATAATAAAAATCGATGATATCTTCTAAACGGATACCTAAACGCGAAGTATAAAACTGCGAATCGGGCTGTTCTTCGGCCGCGATGCGTATACCCAGGTTGCAAGGGGTGCTCATTTCTATCTCGTCGTCGTACAGGTTAAATTCTTCCTTATTATCCAGTACGGGGATGATGTTTTTAAACCCGTCATGCAGCATGTCAATGATATAGGTTTTGTACTGGAAAGTTTTAAAACCATTGCATATCACGGTTACATCCTTGCTTAAGGCGCCCTTTTTCTCAAGCGTGTCAATCATCGGCATATCAAAGGCCGACGATGTTTCTATGTGAATATCATTTCTTAAGGCCTCTTCAACAATATGTTTAAAATGCGAGCTTTTAGTACAGTAGCAGTACTTATAACTGCCACGGTAATTATTTTTGATGATGGCCTGTTGAAAAAGCAGCTTTGCCTGCTGTATTTTCTTGCTGATCATAGGCAAATAAGTGAAGCGTAGCGGTGTGCCATACGTTTCTATCATTTCCATCAAATTTAAGTCGTGGAAATATAATTCGTCATCGATGATCTCAAAGCCGTCTTGTGGAAAACCTACGCTCAGATCAAGAAATTCCTGGTAACTCTGCATTATCTAATAAAATTTCCGCAAAAATGTAATTTTTAAACGGAATAATTCACTATTTATTAGCGGAAAATTTATAGTTGAAATGTAATATTACAGGTTTATAGAGTCTTGAGTAAAAAGTCCGAAGTCGTAAGCCTGAAGATAGAGATAGTGTAAATTGCCTTGTGTCTGTATTGGGCTATATTTATCTAAAACTTCTACTCCGGACTAAAAACTACCGACTATAGATTACCTCACCGGCAAAAATACTTCCGCCATCATGCACCGGGCGCTGCCACCGCCGATAGTTTCAATCGTATTGATGTCTGCATAAACCAATCTGCCATATTTTGACAACGTTTGCTTTTGCACATCGTTAAACGCGTCATAAGCGTTTTTTGACATTACGATCAACGTTTCACCTCCTTCGTTTTTTACTTCAAGCAAATTGCCTGCAAAATGATCTACCTGGTCAAATGATATATTGATGATTTCTTTGCCCGTGTTGGTCAACTCCGTTACGAGTGTATTTCTTTCGTCCGGGCTGGTAATGCTATCCAGGCATACCACGGCGAAGCCACTACCAATTCCCATCAGTACATTAGTATGGTATATGGCAACTCCCCGCGCATCAAACGCGGCGAAGGTAACCGCTCTGTAGCCAGCTTGTTGACAAAAAAGCGTAAGCACCTGTTTATCTGTACGGGGTGAGAGGCAAGCGTAGGCAATTTTATTTATCCGGTCAAACACCATGCTGCCGGTACCTT
>Ga0209026_1001284_pt1 | contig 11384 bp, 7 predicted proteins | sample AraplaCL_Col_mCL_FD_184262 | JGI IMG/M metagenome (GOLD analysis project Ga0209026, IMG submission 184262) | Arabidopsis root microbial communities from the University of North Carolina, USA - plate scrape CL_Col_mCL (SPAdes) (version 2) | ecosystem: Host-associated > Plants > Roots >... | reverse complement strand
AGCGCGACGTATTCGGCATACTGTTTCTTGTAAGCCGGCGACTGCGCGTGCCAGCCCTGCCAGATTTCCTTCAGGCGCGCCGGGTCGCGGCTTTCCGCCATGATCTTTTCCATATCGCCCAGCGCCAGGCACGGGCCAGGCTTGCCATCCGCTCCCTTCGGGCAATACTTGGCCTTGCCGTAGGAGCCGGTCATCGACGCCGCCAGCCGGGCATATTGCTCGCGCTCGGCCGGGTTTGACAGCATCAGCGACAATTGCATCAGCTTGAGTTTGCGCGCGGTCTCGGGCGGCAATGTCAAATCCTTGTAGCGGCGCGCCTGCAGTGCCGCTTCCCCGCTCACTTCCAGATTGCGGTCGTTGGCCTGCGCCGTGATGACTTCGGTATCGTCGGTGATGAAATTTTCCGCCACCCATTCGGCGCGCTGGCCGTCGATCCCTGCCTTGCCGATACGGGCTTCGGCCTCGCGCACGAACTGTTCTGCTTCCGCAACGGTGGGGCGTTTGCCCCTGCTTGCCGGCGATACGTCTGTTGCGCCTGCGGGACAGGCGAGGGCGGCCAGCAAGGCAAGAGCCAGCGGCGTTCTGATAAACGATGTCATGGGTACTCCACTCCGTGATGTTTGATTTTTTATTTGCCGTATTCCGGCTGGTCCGGCCGCTTGCGGCACGTCGGGATCGCCGCGCGCCGAAGCGGTTCCGCGTTGAAATATAGCATCAAACTCCCGGCTGCGGCTTTGGCTCAGGCAGCGGTTCCGTCATGGCGTCAACAAACTTGCGGAAGCGACGGAAATGACCGATGTTGCATAAAATGAACAAAAAAGCAATTGCTTGTCTGGGCTATCATGCCTCAGGGTGAGGTTAGTTAAGTTGTGCGGATACAACACCGCATAACCCTTGCCCCAACACAAGCGTTGACCCTCATCGCCAAGTTTCCCGCCGGCAAATGCCCAGTTTTGGAGCACGCCGGCCGCCGAACCTTTTTTATTCCGATGCTTGCTCGGACAAATAGGTCTGGTTCGAGGAAACGATCAAGGTAGCGTAGCGTTGGAACACGCGCGAAATCTTGGGGCTCAATTTCAACTCCACGTTGCGCCGGTCGATCTGCGAGCGCGCCTGAACCACCACGCCAAGGCGTTTCAAGCGTGCCAACCGGCGTTCCAGCGTGGCGGCCGACCCGATGCCGAAGGAGAGAATTTGCTTCAGGGTGAGCGGCGTGCCGCGTTCCTGATGCAAACCGATCAGATACAGGATGTTGAGATCTTCCATCGTCCGAAGGAAGGGAAGGTGACGGCGCTCAAAGGCGCGCATCTGCTGCAGATATTCGAACACGTGCATTTTCATGTTTTCGACAAGTGGTAGAAGAGCCGCCGTCAGTCCCGATGCATCTGCGCGATGCGGTGGCTCAGCATTTCGATGTTATAGTTATTGCCATACGGCATTTTTGTCGAGATGGCTAGATAGTAATTTTGAAAAATATACTACCTGTCATCTTTGACAGGTGAGATATATCAAAAATGTTAAATTCCTGCACATCAATCTAACATCAACTTGATGTTATATTGACGCATCCGGGCGACGTGTCGGTAGCCGATCGGGTCTGCCGGCGGGCTTTCGGGGGCTTGTTTGTGGCACTTTGGAAGCGCGCCGTCCTCCGGCCTACGCCTGTTTTTGTCATTGCCCGGATGGACCGCATGCTAGAATTCCCCTCAGTTCAGAGGCGTATTTTTGGCCAATTGCCTGACGTTCCGGCCGTTTGACGGTCCTTTGCCGGGCGTAACGGGAGATTGAAGCCGCCGTCGAGGATCATGCCGCCGCCTGATGCCGGCATCGGTGCGAGACTACAACAACGATTCATCCACCAGGTATGGATGTAAGCATGCTTGAGCTTGATTCACTTACCCGCTTGCCGGGCAAACTGTGCTTCGCTTTGGCGTTGCTGGCTGCGCTCGTGATTTGCCTGGCGCCGGCAGGCGCCGCAGACCCATCGGCCGCTGCGCCGGGTGGTGCGCAGACCGTCACGGCGGACAGCAGCGGCATCTACCTCAATCCGCAAATCAGCTATTTCCTGGACGAGCAGGACAAGATGAGCGCCGACGAGGTGTTGCGTTCCGCGACCTTCAAACCGACCGACGGCCGCACGGGATTGGGCTTGCAGAGGCACGCCGTATGGTTGCGCGTCGATTTGCGGCGCGCACCCGGCGCGCCGCAGCAATGGTGGGTCGAATATTTGCCTTACTCGGTCCACGACGTGCAGATGTTTGCCGTGCGCGACGGCAAGATTGTGGCGACACCGGCAACCGGAGAAGGGCATCCGCACAGCACCCGGCCTTTTCCCTATCGCCAATATCTCTGGCCGATCGAATTGCCGGAAAGCGGCACGCTCACGCTGCTGTGGCGCCTTGAATCGTTCAATCCGCGCGGCATCCCGATCCGGCTCTGGCAATTCCAGCATTGGGCCGAGCAAACCATCAAGGAAACCCTCGGCGTCGGCCTGTGCTTCGGCATCATGGCTGGCCTTGGCCTATATAACATCCTGTTGTGGGGACGCCTGCGCGACCGGCTTTACCTGCTCTACAGCGCGCAAATTCTGAGTTACCTGGTGTTTGCCGCCGACTTGCACGGCTACCTCAGCCAATTCCTGCTGCCGGAATCGATCCACCTGCTGGTCGGCCGAAGCCAGGCGCTCACCAACCTGTATGGCGCCTTCGTCTGCGCCTTTGCCGGCACCTTGCTCGATACGCCGCGCATCACGCGCTGGTGGAAGCCGCTTATGCGCGCCCTGATAGGCCTCTACCTGTTTGCCGTTGTCGCCGCGTTGGTCGGTTTTGCCGCCATCTCCGGCGCCATCCTGCAATTGGCGCCGATGGTATGGATCCCGGTCCTGTTCTGCGTCGGCATCTATCGCAGCATCCAGGGCTACCAGCCGGCGCAGCTCTACATGATCGGCTATGCGCCCTTGCTGGCCGGCCTCATCACGCTGCTGGCGTTCGGCGAAGGCGGCACCAGCGGCACCACCTGGGTGCAAAGCATTTACCTGATCGCCGGGGCATGGGAAGCGATCCTGTTTTCCCAGGCACTGGCGGCGCGCATCGTCGGCATGTCGCGCGAGCGCACCGAGGCGCTGGAAGCCGTCGCCGCGGAAAAGGCCAAGCGCCTGGCCGAAGCGCTGGAACACGAACGTTTTCTCGAAAGCCGCGTGGCGGAACGCACCATCGAGCTCGGCGCGGAGATGGAACAGCACATGCGCACGACGGCTCAATTGCGCGAAAGCCAGATGAAGCTGGAACACATGGCCTATCACGACGCGTTGACCGGCTTGCCCAACCGGCGCATGTTCGACGACCGATTGACGCTGATGGTGTCGCAAGCCCAGCGCGACGGCCAGGGCATTGCACTGGCCTTGCTCGATCTCGACCACTTCAAGCAAGTCAACGACACCTTGGGGCACGACGCCGGCGACGCGATGATCATCGAAGCGGCGCGCCGCATGCAGACCGTCTTGCGCGGCGGCGACACTGTCGCGCGCATCGGCGGCGACGAGTTCGCGTTGTTGATGTCCTCACCCGTGCAGCCGCCCGATCTCGATCAGATCTGCCTGCGCCTGCTGCAAACCTTTGCCGAAGGCGTGACGTTGAACGGCGCCGCCACCTTGTGCGGCATCAGCATCGGCGTGGCGCTGTTCCCGCAGGATGGGCGCGACACCACGCAACTGTATCGCGCCGCGGATCAGGCGCTATACCGCGCCAAGTCGGAAGGGCGTCGCCGCGTCTGCCACTACCGAACTGCCTGAGCGGCGCCGTCAGTGCGGCGTCTTCAGTTCCCGCATACGCCCATTTCACGAAGCGTTCCGCCGTTTGCGCCGCTTGCGGCACCTTGGCATCGAAATCCGCCATCGGCTTTGCCGCAATCGCTTCTCCCAGCGTCTTGCTCAAAACGGAAAAATTATGCTTCCAACTGCGAGCGAAATCGGGAAATACTTGGCGCCGCTGCGATTTCGGTTACGCCACCAGCGCTTGAGCGGAGATTATTCAGGAATTATTCGCGAGCGTTTCCATTAGCTAGTAGCGCCCGGACCTCGCGCTCAAAAATCTCTTGGCGAGCGGCCTCGGCGGCGGCGGAGAGCGCAGTGCGATGCCTGCGCCGGGAGTCACAAATATTTGTGCATGCTTCTGGAAACCAATATTTCAACGCACTCCGGCTCAGTCCGACTTCGCTACCCAGCTGTCGTAGCGAGGGAAGTGGGCTCGCACTGCTGAGTATTGTTTCGATGGCCTTCGAAAGCTCCGCCAGATCAGACTTGTGGAGGAGCGGCTTCTTCTCTCGGGAGCAAAGCTCGCTTGTGCAATACCCATTTCCGGTTTGGACCAACGTCGATGGATCGAACGCGGGTCCACATAGTTCGACGGGGCTGACCGCAAAATGGTGCGCCAGCCAAGGGGAGGACGGCTAGATGATTATCGGTTTTGAGTCGGCATACCCCTTAAAGGTGCGTCAATTTTCGGCCGGCGGCAACAGCCGTGAGCGCCGAGAGGCGGGGTGGCAAGCGGCTTTGGCCGCATGAACATATTTTCGGCCGACAGCATTCGCATTCGCGGCGGACTGGCGATGGCGGTCGGAAATCCTGGGGTGGCAATGTGAAGCTATAGATCGGATGGTAAGGGGGCGGGTTCACCACCGGATTCAGGTAAACGAGCTTGACCGATATGTCCGCGTCTACCGGCAAAACTATGCCATCGTCCCCATACACGGTGACGATCCAGCCATCTAGCGGCGTGACGCTCGGCAACGCGTTTTCGATGTTTTCTATCCACGTCACACCTCCGTCTTCGCTTCGTTCGAGGGAGAGCTTCCACGCAGCACCATCGATCGATGCGACGATGGTCCCAACCGCCCCCGAAACAACACCATCGCTGGCGGCGGACCCGGTGATGCGCAAGCGTTGGGGGAACTCGTTGACGTTGGCGACGACTTCGAGAGACCATTTTCCGTAGAAAGAGACTGTCATGACTAGGCACTCCTGAGTGGTTCGGTCAGATCCCCGCGATCGACAGGGCAGTTGCAGCGTCGCGCGTTTCGCCATTGCGGGTCAGGCTCAGACGCAGCGTAGCGATCCACGGCCCCGACTCATTGGCGACGAAAGTCATCGTACCGGCGAGCGGTAAGCCATTGTGCGGCGTCACCGCCATCGAAGGCGAGAGAATATCGAGCGATACAATGGTCCCTGGCGGGTTATCGGTGCAGTTCCATTGTAACGAGCAGTTCGGATTGCTGCCAGATGGCGGTGCCGAGACGACCAAGGTGCCCACGATCGGCTGCACGATCTCAAGACCTGCATGGCGGGTGAATGCGCTGCTGAACCCATCGAGGGCCCCATTCTTTGTCAGGAGACTTAGCGTTTCGCGCCAAATGCGCAGACCGTCGGTGGGGTTGGACGAGAAAGGCGCGTCACCGAAACGGAATTCGATTTGTTGCTGCGTGCTGTTGTTTTGTTGGCCCCAATGCAGGCGCCCCTTGATATTGGGATCTTGCGCCAGCGCAACCGCAAAGTCGACGAATTGGGTGCTGCCCATTTCGTCGGCCAGGCCGGAACACTCCACCGCAACCGTCCGCGGGAACGCTTCCTGGCCGATCGCGGCGTCGGTTTGGCCGCAAAAGCGCAAAGAAATATATCCCGCAACCGAGAATCCGGATTGAAATTCCTGAGTGATCTCGAATTGCAGCAGGCGGTCGACGAAGGCAATCAATGCCGGATCGGTTGCCTCAAAAAACACTTCGGTGGAACGCACATTCACCGCACAGCTGATGTCGGTGTAATTGTGTGCGTCCATAACAGCATAGCTGATGGCCGCGTACGTTTGCTCCGAATTTTGCGATTCCCAAACCTTGGCCGCGATGGCGCGCCAAATCAGAATGCCTGCGGCGCGCTGATTGGGGTCGGATGAACTTAACAAGCCTTGCCGAAGATTGTTCAATGCTTGGCCAACAGTTGATCCATCGTTGCGCAACGAATTGAGAAAGAGCGCGAGAAACGGCAGCAGCAAAAGCAACCAGGGCGCCAGCGCGATGATACCCGGGCCGAGGCCGGAGGCAATCGCCGCAGCGAGGCCGCCGCCGATCGCTACGCTGTTCGACGACAGGAAATTGTCGATTTCGGTGTAAATGCCGCTGACGACGCCATCCATGAAATTGGCGTCGGCACAGGCGGCATCGAACAGGTTGAAAGACCTGCGGCCGGATTCGTCCGGTGAGAAAGCAATATTGACGCCGGCTTGCGCGTATCTGGGCGCGTTGATCAGGGGATCGACGGCGGTGAGGGGCTGGGTGAGCCTGTCGCCCACGCGTTCGGGTCGTCCAGCCGGATTCGCAAAGGGACTCCAATTGACAGGAGGGAATCCCAGCGGCGCCGGCGGCGACGGCGGCACCGAATTCAGCGGCAACCTCCAGTGCCGCGTGATGCTGGCGATGTGGCTGTTGCCGTTATTCATCGGGATCGGATTGATCGCAATCTGCAAGAACCGCTGCGGGATGTCCGGGCCGGAGGCGACGTGGAGAGGCTGGATGAAAAGCGGCGAATTCGGGTTGGCGATATCGCCGCGAACTGCCTCCCAGGTCGTGTTTTTGAGTTCCGACTGGAGTCCATATTGCGGTTCGACCTTGATGACGGCCGAGTAGACGGCGCCGAAACGTCCGACTTGAATCCGCGCCGCGCGTAGCACGTCGTCGTTGTAGATGACGTGGAATTTCGTCGGACCGCCGTCGAAGAGCGCGTGCAGTTTTGCTTCATCGGTAAACGGTACATCCTTGTTCGAACGCTCGATCCAGTAGTGATCGCCGCCGTCGGCAACGATGTGCAGCGCGACAACGGCATCAGCGATTGGCGGACGATCAAAGTCACCGCCGTGCGTACCGGTGGATAGTGCCCCGACTACCGTCTGTCCGCCGGCGCCACCCAGGGTCGAGAACGCCCAGGAGCCGTTGAAGCGGCTATTGCCGAATCTGCTCGTCATGAGTGCGGCGAGGCTATTCGGATTGGCGGCGTCGCCCTCGTCCAATTCGGCATATAGCTGGAAGATGCGTTTGCCGGACTCGAAGTGCCAGAAATAGGTTGGCGCTTCCGTCAAAGACGGAATGGATGTTGCCGCGTCCAGATGCGTAAGGAACTTGTCGGACAGACAGGCGGGCACGACGTTATAAAGCGTTCGGCCCATCGCCGGGAAGAAGTTGTTGGGGTCGTGCGTCTCGATGAAGGTATGATCGCTGATCGCCGCCGGCGACAGCGCCCAATGGCTGCCTGCCGCATGAAGGCGTTGCCCAGGTGCCCGGTTGGCGCAAATCTCGATCAAGTCCTGCAGGGACTGCGGGAACATCACCGAGGCGGCTAGGGGTATCTGTGGAAAACCTGGTTTGTCGTGCTTACGCGTCCATGGGGCGAAAAGCATCTGTGGGATAGGCATTGCACGATCTCCTTGTCCGGGCTTCGTTGTTCGATGTTGAGATAATTAAGCTTGATCCGGAAATACAGCCAGACGCGATGGGTGATGATTCCATTGGGAAACCGACGACTGCGCGGCGACTGCGGCAAAACATGGTTGATGAGGGCATGGTGTACCCATAAATCATTGGCGTCCTGCTAGCAGTGCCGTCGCAATTTCATCAGGCCCTTTACCCCTTAGATGGCACGAGGCGATACATCAGAGTAGTCGATAGGTGATGAACTCGATACCTGCGATTGTTGACAGTCACATAATTATGGGATGACGGAGGTGATGCCGGTACGCAGAGTGCAATTCGCGAGGCGACCGGGAAACTGCGCAGCGCGTCCTGGAGAATCTGAATCCTCTGGCCCGCAATGCGCATGTCAATGACGGTGCGCAAGATCATCGCGGAAAAATTGAAGAAGGGGTACACGGAGGCTGCGTAAATAATTGAGATAGTCGTTTGGCAGACCTTGCGCGCAAGCGCCAATTTTCAGCATGGCAATCCAGCGATACGGATCGGTGAGGACATGCAGCAATTGCCATAATTGCGGTAAGCCAATTTATTGACATGCCACAAAAATTATCCTTCCAAAGATTGCCGGCTGATTATCTTTGATACGTCAAAGCCTCGGCCGGAAAGGTTATGTTTCCGTTTTTTCGTTTCGGAAAATATATGCTTCCAGTTGTCGGGCGGGGTGGAGCCCAGTTGAGTGAATTTCCCGCTGTAAGCGGAAATTTTATGATTCCAGGAGTGGAAAATTTATTGTTCTAGGGACAATCAATGCAGCTTAGCGCGCATTCGCCACTTTCTCGCGCAACGGCGGCAACTTGTCCTGCCACCCGCCGCCCAACGCCTTGTACAGCGACACGGTGGCCTGCAGGCGATCGAGCTTGATCTGTCCCAACTGGTTTTGCGCATTTGACAAACTGCGCTGCGTATCGATCACCGTCATCAAGTCTTCAGCGCCTTCGCGGTAGCGGATCTTCGACAAGTCGAAGGCATAGCGCGCCTGCTCCACTTCGATGTTTTTCAATCGATATCGCTCTTCCGAACTGTGGATCAGGCCGAGCGATTTTTCCACTTCCGACAAGGCATTGATCACCGTGCCGCGATACACCTGCACCAGTTCCTTCTTTTGCTCGAGTGCCAGCGCCTGCGCATTCTTGCGGTTGCCGGCATCGAAGATCGGCGCCACGATCGAGGCACCGAAATTCGCCAGCAGGTTCGGCCCGCTGAACAGCGACACCAGTGCGCTGCTTTGTCCGCCGGTCGAGCCGGTCAGGTAGATGCTGGGGAACAGCGAAGCGCGCGCCACTTCGATATTGGCGTTGGCCGCCGCCAGCTGCGCTTCGACGCGCCGGATGTCGGGGCGGCGCGACAGCAGTTCCGACGGCAGGCCCGGCGTGATGCTCGGCATCTGGATCGACTCCAACCCGCCATCCTTGATCGTAAAATTCTGCGGCGTCTGGCCGAGCAGGATCGCCAGCACCGAGCGTGCGTCGCGCTCCTGTTGCTGCAGGTCGGGAATCAGCGCCTGCTGGCCGGCGATCACCGAACGCTGCCGCGCCACGTCCAGCGACGAGGCCGAGCCCGCCCGGTTCTGCGCCAGCAACAGCGTCAACACCTGTTCCGCATTGGCGACGTTGTCTTGCGCCACCAGCAAGCGGTCGTGCAGCGACAATATCTGCAGGTAGGTCGAGACGATGCCGCACGTCACCGTCAGGTTCACCGTCTCGCGATCATAGACGTTGGCGCGCAGCGCCGCTTCGGCGGCCGACAGGCTGGCTGTGTTCTTGCCCCAGAAATCCACCTCGTAGCCGATGTTCAACAAGCCGCTGGCCGACGTCGTCGCCACGCCCGAGGCCAGCGGCAGCTGGCGATTCACGCCGCCGTCGAATTCCACCGTCGGCAGCAGCGGCGCCCCGGCCATGCGCGCCTGGATCTGCGCCTCGCGCACGCGCGTGACGGCCACCGCGATGCCGAGATTGCTGCGCTGTCCTTCAACCACCAGCTTGGTCAATTCCTCATTGCCGAAATGCTGCCACCAGACCGAATCCGGCCAGGAATCCTTGCTGTCGGCGCTGTGTTCGGTCCATTCCTTGGGCAGGTCCACGGTCGGCGCCGTCACCGGGGCCAGATTTTGCGAGGCGCACGCGCTCAATCCCGCCAGCACGGCCATCGTCAACAGCGTCTTCACGGGGCGGCGCATGCTCATGAGTGTTCGGCTCCAGTGTCGGCTCTTGAGCCTGCTTCCAGGTCTGTTCCCATCGCCGCTCCCTTGTCTGCAGCCGTCTCAATGGCTTTCTGCGCCATCTTCCCTGTGCTCTTCTCCGCATGCAGGCAATCCGCCACATCCGAGTGCGTCACGGCGATGCGTTCGCCGGCCTGCAAGCCTGCAATCACCTGGGTCTGGCGCAGGTTCCGCAATCCGATCACCACCTTGCGCGCATGGACTGCGCCATTGGCATCCAGCACATTCAGCGTCGGCTGGATCAATTCCGGGTCGGCCAGCAACAGGCATGAAGGTATCGTCACGGCATTGTCCGTCTGCGTGATCACAAATTCCACATTCGCATTCATTCCGCTCATCAACTCCCGGTCCGGGTTCGCCACGTCGAACAGCACAGTATAGAACGAAGGTTTGCCTTGCTGTGCGCTGTCGTCGATCGGCAGCGGCATGATCTGGCTCAGTTTGCCATACCAATGCTTGCCCGGCAGGCCGGGCGTGGAAAACATCGCCGCCATGCCTTTGCGCAGCTTGGTCACGTCGAATTCCGCCACGCGCGCCTGCACCGTCATCCGGCTCAAATCGGCAATGCGCAACAGCGTGGTCTGGCCCGCGCTCAACATCTGTCCCTGGTGCGCGGAAAGCGACACCACCGTGCCGCTCATCGGCGCCGTGATGTGCGACTGCTTGCGCATTTCCTCGTCGTTCTTCATGTTGGCTTCCACCTGCTGGATCTGCGCGCGGATCGCGTCGAGCTTGGCCGAGCTTGACAGCATCGCCGTGCGGCTCGACTCCAGGCTCTCTTCGCGCGTCGCGTGATCGGCCATCAGGCGCGTCTGGCGCTGGAACTGCAACTGGGCAAAATCGTATTGCGCGTTCTGGTCGGTCAGGTCGGCATGCAGCCGCGCCAGCTGCGCGCGCGTGCTTTCCACGCGCGCGGTATCGGGTGGCGGCACGATCTCCAGCAGCAGCCTTCCGGCCTTCACCGTCTCGCCCACCGGCACATACACGTCCTTCACCTGCCCAGCCAGTTGCGAACCCACGTCCACGTAATGGTACAACGTCAGCTTGCCCGACGCATTCACGGTCTGCGCCACTGCGCCGACCGTCGCCGTCACCGTCTCAAGCGGCTTGGGCGCCGGGACGGGTGCATCCTTGTGCCGCCAATAGGAAAACAGCGGAATCGCCGCGCCGCATAGCAGCAGGACGAGCCCGCCCAGCACATAGGGCGCGAGGTTGCGCAAGGCGCGCCTGGCGTCGGCCCGGCGCGTGAATTCGTCGCCGCCTTGGGCGCTATCTATGGCGTCATTCATGGCGCGATTTGTGCCGCTATTCATGGCGCTATTGTCATCAGTGTTCAAAACGCTTGATTCGGTGGTGGAGTCCATTGATACAGCCATGTTTCAGATAAGGCACGATTTTCCAGGGCAAGATACAGGCGCAGATTGATCGGTTCCTGGTCGCCGCCAGTCCGGCCGGCCGGGCCGGGCCGCAGGTCGAACATCGCGCGATAGCCGTGGATGGCATCGAGCGGCCGGGCCGACACCAGTTCGATCTCGCCGCGCGAAGCAGAGACCACCGCTTGCGGCGTGCCTTCCTTGCCGAGCAGGCCCAGGTTGCCGCCGGCAAAGTCAACCACGAAGCGCCAAGAGAAATGCGACCGCTTTTGGCCGACCAC
>Ga0209026_1001283_pt1 | contig 11393 bp, 9 predicted proteins | sample AraplaCL_Col_mCL_FD_184262 | JGI IMG/M metagenome (GOLD analysis project Ga0209026, IMG submission 184262) | Arabidopsis root microbial communities from the University of North Carolina, USA - plate scrape CL_Col_mCL (SPAdes) (version 2) | ecosystem: Host-associated > Plants > Roots >... | reverse complement strand
GCTTGTGGCAACGTGATGGGACTGTTTCAACTCCGCGTGGGCACTCGTGCCCACCCTACGGAACTGGGTCATCGGCCCCGTTATGACTTGATCAAGAAATTCCTTGGGGATTTCCGGTAGACCGTCCTCCGCTGGCGCGGCAGTCTTTGGCTTGCGTAGCATATATGCTCCTGCTCTTGGCTGACATAATATGCCTCACACACAAAATTTCTGACAGGCTCTAATAATGTTGTCCGCGCCACTATTTTCCCAAAATGAGAATTATGCTGCTAAAACTCGACGCCGCCAATTCAAAGTTAAAGTTAGTATACGATCATCAGTTGTCTCTAATTGAGCACCCTGACATTGTTGAATCTATTCAAAAGTTAACACTAGATTCTTCGCGCCCTTACTTGGGGTTAAAAGGATCTTGTGGGCTATATGGTTCACTTGAATGGTGGGGTAGCATTCAAAACGGGACAATGCCATTGGAATATGCGGCTGGCATAATATCAAAAATATACTCTTCGATTGGCGATGGTGTTGTGGGTCAAGGTGTTTCGACCGAAGATATCGAGGTCGAGTTTGAATTTGTCAATAGCGATGGCTCCTTGGGGTTGGAAAGTGCATATGTCAACGATGTTGCAGATTATTCTCTCTTCAGGGTGGGGGCCAAAATTGAAATTGTGTATGCACTTGACGAATTAAAAATGCAGCCAGCCGAGAATGGAGGCATAAACTACAGTCGACAGGTTTTGGAAATGGCTGTTTCATTGGAATAAGTTTGTATATGGGGTCGGTCTCGACATACATACCTGCATATGGGGTCATGTTTATCATTTTCGCACGTCGGCCGCGCGCCGAATCTTCGCAAGCCTCTCCCGATCAACGTAGCCGCGCCAGAAAAGCCGGAGACCATGTCGCGAGCGTAGTGCCTTTGGCATCGGCCTCTGCCGCTACCTGGTTATACAACTCCAGCAGTAGCCTGGGATCTTTAAGGCACTCCAGATAGCGCTCTCTGCCGAATCGCTTCTCCACCAGGACCGCCATCTCATATCCAACCGTGTACATCGGCCCTTGCACGGTGCCCCAAAAGGGGGCTGCCCGTTGCCGGATGGCCTGTTCGTCCGAGAGCTTGCCGTCGAGAATATCGAGGAAGAACTGTTGCAAGTTCGCCAGGTCCGTATTGAAGTGCATCATATCGCCATCCCAGCGGGCGCGAGCCAATGCATCGTCTTCCCAATGAGGATGCAGTTCTGTCGATCCGGCTGCAGCCAGCATGGCTTCGCCTTCGCCGAACCCGGTCATCCATTCAATGGCCGTCCGGACCGTTGGAGACAGCTTCGCGTCTGCGCTATTGTCTTGGTCGGTCACGCTGGCTAGGCCGATGTGATGGCATTCATGGGCCACCGTGTTTTCGAACTTGGCATTGGTTTGCGGTTCGACGTAGAGGAAGATTGCCTGTCCTTCTGATGGCGACTTCCACACAAAGCTATTGTGGATCGGTTTGATCTCGGGAAATACCTTCGCGTGAATCGAAGCGCCGGGAGGCAGCCAAGCGAGGACACCTTTTCCCAAGGCGGTCATGTCCGACGCCTTCATGGTTGCCAACGTGTTTCTCCACGCCGGTTCTTGTTCTTGTGCGGCAGGAGAAAGCAGGAACTCTTTGAAAGCTTGATCGGTGAATGGCCGTCCAATCGATTGTTCTCTTGCCTTCAACGCCACGTAGGGTGGAGTGGAGAACAACGTCTGCCAGTCTGAATCGGTAATTGTTTCATGGTTTTTGTTCTTGGCAAGAATTGCCAGGGCCTGATCTGCTTCGGACGAATCCAGCACCAACGCTACGGGTGCAGTGCCTTGCGCAAGCGCGGCAGAGGCCATGACGGAGAACAGAAAAATCAGTATCAGCCGAGTAGTGCGCACGGTTTCACTCCCTGGGATCGCCGGCGGTAGTGCGGATGAATATCGGATCGTACGACGCAGACTGCCAACCGGGTCGCGCGATCGATTTCGGGCACTTGCCGAAATGAATTCACGAGGTAATCGGTGTCACTTTAGATCAATTTGCGGGTTTTTGCCAACCCGTCTTCATGCATGGGATCGACAGAATGCAGCCGAGATTGCGGCAATAGCCCGGGGGCGAAAATGGTTCGCGGGACGGCGCAACCGCGCCCCGTCCCACGCATCAAACCAACTTACCGCGTAGCCATCCCCAACAACATCTCATTCAACCGCTTAACAAACCCAGCCGGGTCCGTCAGCGTGCCACCTTCGGCCAGCATAGCCTGATCGAACAGGATATTGGCCCAGTCGTCAAACTTCGCTTCTTCGTACTTCAGGCGCTGCACCAGCGGGTGATCCGGGTTGATTTCCAGGATCGGTTTCGATTCCGGGGCGCTTTGGCCGGCGGCTTTGAGCATACGCATCAGGTTGCCGGACAATTCATGTTCGTCGGCCACGAGGCAGGCGGGGGAATCGGTCAGGCGGAAGGTGACGCGCACTTCCTTGGCTTTGTCGGCCAGCGAGGTCTTCATCTTGTCGACGAGTTCCTTGTAGCTGGCTTCGGTTTCTTCGTGCTGCTTTTTCTCGGTTTCGTCTTCGAGCTTGCCGAGATCGAGGTCGCCCTTGGCGACGGAGACCAGGGTCTTGCCTTCGAATTCGGTGAGGAACGAGAGCATCCATTCATCGACACGGTCGGTCAGCAGCAGCACTTCGATGCCTTTCTTGCGGAAGATTTCGAGGTGCGGGCTGTTCCTGGCGGCGGCGTAGGAATCGCCGGTGACATAATAGATCTTGTCCTGGCCTTCCTTCATGCGCCCGATGTAGTCGGTGAACGAGGTGGCCTGTTCTTCGCCGTTGCCGGCGGTGGAGGCAAAGCGCAGCAGCTTGGCGATGCGGTCCTTGTTGACGGCGTCTTCGCCGATGCCTTCCTTCAGCACCTGGCCGAATTCCTTCCAGAAGGTGGTGTACTTGTCTTTCTTTTCCTGCTCGTCGGCGTCGGCCAGTTCTTCCAGCATGCCCAGCACGCGCTTGGTCGAGCCTTCGCGAATCACCTTCACGTCGCGCGATTCTTGCAGGATTTCGCGCGAGACGTTCAGCGGCAAATCGCTGCTGTCGATCACGCCCTTGACGAAGCGCAGGTAGACCGGCATCAGTTGTTCGGCGTCGTCCATGATGAACACGCGCTTGACGTAGAGCTTGATGCCGCCGCGCTTGTTGCGGTCCCACAGGTCGAACGGGGCGTTTTCCGGGATGTAGAGCAGTTGCGTGTATTCGCTGCGGCCTTCGACGCGGTTGTGCGTGTAGGTCAGCGGGTCGCGGTAGTCGTGCGAGACGTGCTTGTAGAATTCGACGTATTGTTCCGGCGTGATGTCGGACTTGCTGCGCGACCACAGGGCGCTGGCCTGGTTGATGGTCTCGACTTCGTCCTTGACGACGGTTTCTTTCTTCTCTTCATCCCATTCTTCCTTCTTCATCTGGATCGGCAGCGAGATGTGGTCGGAATATTTGCGGATGATCGATTTGAGCTTCCACGACGACAGGTATTCGTCTTCGCCTTCGCGTAGGTGCAGGATGATGTCGGTGCCGCGCGCGGGCTTGTTGATCTGCTCGACGGTGAAGTCGCCTTCGCCGGCAGATTCCCAGCGCACGCCGTCATTTGTCGGCAGGCCGGCGCGGCGCGTTTCGACGGTAATCTTGTCGGCCACGATGAAAGCGGAGTAGAAACCCACGCCGAACTGGCCGATCAGGGCGGCATCCTTTTGCTGGTCGCCGGAGAGCTTGGAGAAGAACTCCTTGGTGCCCGATTTGGCAATGGTGCCCAGGTGCTCGACCGCTTCGTCGCGGTTCATGCCGATGCCGTTGTCGGAAATCGTGATCGTGCGCGCTTCCTTGTCGAACCCGATGGTGATCTTGAGTTCCGGGGCGTCTTCGAACAAGGCGCTGTTGTTGATCGCTTCAAAGCGCAACTTGTCGGCGGCGTCGGAGGCGTTGGAAACCAATTCGCGCAAGAAAATTTCCTTGTTGGAATACAAGGAATGAATCATCAATTGCAGCAGTTGTTTGACTTCTGCCTGGAACCCAAGGGTTTGCTTTTCGGATGCGGCCATTTTTACCTCAAGAATCGAATAAAAGTTGTTAAATAGATATTTTATGCCATCGCAGGACGGCAAAGTACGGATAACCACACGCCAAGTGGGGATGATGGCGGGAGTTTCAAGTGCGTTATTTAGTTTTTGGCAAGGTTGCCGTGGAGGGGTTTGCCGGTGCCCGACATGCCGGGATCGCCATGGGCATGCGCGGGTGGCGGTTGATTGCGCGAATTGGCGACGGTGCCGAATTGCCGTGAAGGTTCATTCGCCGGCTTCGCCGGCGCCATCGTCGTCATCTCCTTCCAGTTCGGCGCGGTACTGTTCCAGCGCCTCGGCGTAAAAGTCTTCGGGCGCAACCGCGTCGTGTTCGCGTGTATACCAATTTTGCGGCAGCGCGGAGGCAACGCCCGGCCATTCGGCCACGTGTTGGCGCACGAATGTGTCGACGTCGCCGCCGTCAGGCATGGCGATGTCGGCTTCGGCGATGTCATTCTTGAACGATGCGACGAATTCCTCGTAACGCGCGGTCTTTTCGGCCGCATACCTGGCTGCGCCGGCGCCGACTTGCGCGCCTTGCGCGGTTTGCGCGGCGAGGTCGTCAAGCTTGGGGCCGCGATAGCCAGGGTAGGTGAACGTGGTGTGCCGATCGGCGATTTCAGTGTACCCGGGCATGCCTGCCGGAACTGCCAAGGCGGTTGTCTCGCACAAGAAGGCAAACACCCTGTCCTGGACGTAGCCGCCGCCGAAATCCTTGATTGTGACGCCGGGCCGCCGGGCAAGTTCGGTCTTTGCGTCGGTGACTTCTGCATCCAGTGTTTTCCGTGTCTCTATCACCGGCTTTTTCTTTTTGATGAAGAGGTACTTGATCGTTTTTGGATTGAGATCGGTCTGCCGCGCGGGCCCGGGGTCGTCAACCGGGATGTCGATGCCGTAGCGCATCGTGCTGGCGGCGGCGACTCCGACGGCTCGGTCCACCACGCCATCCTTGGTGGTGACCCTGATGTTGGCCGCCGTGAGTTCTTCTGCCACGGCGGCATCGGCGATGTTGTATTTCTTGTCGAAGGTTGCGGCCCACGATTTCCACAAATCGGGAAAGGTGACGTAGCGCACGTTGGGGGTCAAGGGTGTGTCGCTGCTTTCGTTGGTGTAGATGCGGGAGTCGTCGCGCGCCACGCCGCCATGCGAGGCGATACATTGCCAGCGCGCGCCTTCGCCGGCGATCTTGGTGGCGGAATCGGCGTCGTCGCTGTTTGCCAGGATGCCGGGATCATCTTCGCCGCGATGCACTGCATGGACATTGCTGTATTTTCCCTCCGGTGGGGCACCGCGCACGCCCGGCACGGGCTCATGCATTTCCTGGTTGATCACCTTGCCGCTGTCGTTCACGTGAATGACGTATCCGCTCCACTTGTCACCGAAATGATAATCGAGCGCCATGTTTTTCCTGGGCGGCGCGCCGTATTGCCCGGCAAAGCGCACGCGCAACGGATCAAACGATGCAACCTGCTCCTTGCCGGAGTCGGCGTGATTCGGGTTCCAGCCGGCAACGCCGAGCTTGCCGTCAATTTCCACACCCAGGCGGCCGGCGCGGCCGGCAATATCCTGCAGCAATTCGGTTCGGTTCGGCTTGTCCAGGCCGGCGATGTTCCACAGGCGCGGCATGCTTTTGGCGCCGTTGGTGAAATAGACCTGGTTGGCCTCGGCCAGCGCCGCACCGGTCGAGAGCCCGGCCAGCGATTTGCGCTGCACGGCCGCAGATGGCATGCCGGCCTGCGGCGCGTGCCGCCCCCCTTGTTGCGCTCGCGTATTCAAGCGCCGCTGCGCCGCAACCTGCGGGCTGGCGTCCGCCAGCGCGCGCAACTGGCGCAAGCCGTCGGCCGCGCTGCGATTGTCCGCAAAGGCCGCCTTGCCGGCAGATGCTGTGGCACTGCCTGCCGTTGTGAGCGGCTCAATGTGTCTCGCTTGCTTCGTGTCGCGCATGGATGGGTATCGGTTGGTGTCGGGCGGGCAGGTTGTTCGCCGCAATCGCGTGGCCTGCGCCGCATAACCATGCAGCATATGATGGATCGGGGGCGCCGTCCAGAAGTCTGTCGAACTTTGGGCGGCGCCCGGCCGGGGGGCTGCCGAAGCGCGCATCCAGGTTCTGCAGGCTCCTAGCTATTGCCAATCTCGCGCTCAAGGAATTTGAGGATACCCGGATCGGACATCGTTCCGATGTTGATGCGCGTGCGGGTGGACGGCAGCTGGTTCGGCGAGAACAGGCAGCCGGGCGCTAGCAAGATGCCTTGTTCCATGCCGATTTCGGTCAGCGTGTTGGTATCGCAACCGGCGTCGGCCCAGATGAACATGCCGGCCGGGGTGGCGATGTCGACCTTCATGCCGATGCGTTCCAGCTGGCGCACGGTTTTGTCGCGCACGCCGTCGAGTTTTCCGCGCAGGCGGTCGACGTGCTTGCGGTAGTGGCCCTCGGAGAGAATCCTGTACACCACGCGTTCGCCGATTTCAGAGGTGGTCAGCGTCGAGAGCATCTTGCGGTCTGACAGTTGCATGGCCAGGTCGGGCGTGGTGGCGATGAAGCCGACGCGCAGGTTGGCCGCCAGCGTCTTGGAAAAGCCGCCGAGGTAGATCACGCGCTGCAACTGGTCGAGCGCGGCGATGCGCGTGGCCGGCTGCACGGCGCTGCCGGGGTGCATGTCGCAATAGATGTCGTCTTCGACGATGATGAAGTCGTGCTGTTCAGCGATCTTCAACACCTGGAAGGCCTTGGCGGCGGAGAGCGAAGTGGAAGTTGGGTTGTGCAGCACCGAGTTGATGATGTAGAGCTTGGGTTTGTGCAGCGCGGCCAGTTCGGCCAGGCGGGCGATGTCGGGGCCGTCGGGCAGGCGCGGGATGCCGATCACCTTGGCGCCGAGCGTGACGAACGAGCCGAACATCAGGAACCACGCCGGGTCGTCGACAAACACGGTGTCGCCCGGTTGCAGGAAGTGGCGCGCCACGATATCGAGCGCCTGCGTGACGCCGGCTGTGGTGACCAACTGCTCGGGTTCGGCGGCGATTTCCAGCTCGGCCAGCTTCAGTTGCAATTGCTGGCGCAGCGGCAGGAAGCCTTGCGGCGTGCCGTATTGCAGCAGCAGGTTTGGACTTTGCCGGCTGATGGCGCGCAAGGCGTTGGCGATCAGGTCGCCGTCGAGCCAGGCATTGGGCAAGACCCCGGTGCCGGGCATGCTGGCCGGCGGGTTCTGGCGAAACATGTTGCGCACCAGCCAGACCACGTCGAGCGGCGGTGGCTTGCTGCCAGCCTGGTTGCGTTCCGCCGGGGCGGCCTGCGCGAACGACAGCGGCGCCAGTTCGCGCACGAAAAACCCCGAACCGCGCCGCGATTCGAGCACGCCGCGCGCCACCAAGCGGTCGTACGCCTCCACCACGGTAAAGCGCGACACGCCGTGGCTGTCGGCGAACTGCCGTATCGACGGCATGCGCGCGCCGCTGCGCAACAGCTTGTCGTCGATGCGCGATTGAATCGTGCGCACGATCTGCTCGACCAGCGATTCGCCGCCCGTGCGCGAGAGCACGGCGACGCTGGACAGGGCAGAGGGCTTGGCGCGGCTCTTGCGGGCGGGGCTTGCTGCGGTTTTGCCATCGGTGGCAATAAGTGTATTGGTCATATTGGCGGTACGGTGGCTTGGATTAGTTGAATGAGCGTACTGGTACTGTATTGGTTTTGTCGATTAGGATAGCTCATCGATGGGGGAATGCAAGGGGTTTGTGGTGGTGTCGCCGTCAATGGGTTTGTGATGGGCTGGCTGCGACTCGCGTCATACGCCCGCTAACTGGACACCCCTCTCCCGCCCGCGGGCGAGGGGTGTCCGGCTCGGAGACGATTTGAAGTAATGAATTGATGCAAGCGAAGGCTTATCAGCTTCGTCGTAAAGACAAGCAACACCAAGAAAGCAACGAACACCATGAAAACAATCGGCCTGATCGGCGGCATGAGTTGGGAATCGACCATTCCCTACTACCGCATCATCAACCAAACCGTGAAGCAACGGCTGGGTGGCCTGCATTCCGCCAAGGTGGTGCTGGTGAGCGTCGATTTCGACGAGATTGCCGCACACCAGCACGCCGGCAACTGGGACGAGGCCGGGCGCCTGCTGGCCGACGCCGCGCGCTCGGTGCAGGCGGGCGGCGCGGATTTCATCCTGATCTGTACCAACACCATGCACAAGCTGGTTGATGATGTGCAGCGCGCCGTGACGATTCCCGTTCTGCATGTAGTCGATGCGCTGGCGGCGCAGTTGAATGCGTCGGGCGTGCGCAAGGTGGGTTTGCTCGGCACACGCTTCACCATGGAGCAGGATTTTTACCGCGCCCGCATCGAAAGCCACGGCATCGGCGTCGTCGTGCCGGCGCCGGCCGATCGCGACACCGTGCATCGCGTGATCTATGAAGAACTTTGCCTGGGACAGGTGAACGACGTCTCGCGCCTGGCCTTTCGGGCAATCATGCAACGCCTGGTGGAAGAGGGTGCCGAGGCCATCGTGCTTGGCTGCACCGAGATTGCCATGCTGGTCGGCGCGCAGGATGCCACCGTGCCGCTGTACGACACGACAGAAATTCATGCGCGCGCCGCAGTGACTGCCGCGCTCGGTAGCAAATCATGACCCCATAGTTTATATCCGTTTCATGTTGACTTGATACTTATTTCTGATGACCAACTCCTTGATCATGCTCGATACCCTGCTGCCGCTAGCGCTGTTTGCCTTCGTCTCGTCGATCACGCCGGGGCCGAACAACATCATGCTCACCTCGTCGGGCATCCTGCACGGCTTTGCCCGGTCGATTCCGCACATGCTAGGCATCACGTTCGGCTTCGGCGTGCTGCTGGCCTTGTGCGCGGCCGGCGTCGGCAAGCTGGTACTGGCGGTGCCGGCGCTGCATCTGTTGCTCAAGGTGGCAGGCTCCTCCTACCTGGTTTATCTCGCGTGGCAGTTGCGCTCGATGGCATTCGCGCAGGGCGATGGCGACGTCGCCCGCCCGATGTCGGCCTTCAATGCGGCGCTATTCCAGTTTGCCAATCCCAAAGCCTGGGTCATGGCCATCACCGGCGCGTCGACCTTCCTGCCGGTGGTGCAGCCGCTCTGGTTGTCCATCGCGGTGTTCTGCATGGTGTTTTGCCTGGTGAACCTGCCATGCATCAGCCTGTGGGCCGGCACCGGGGCGGTGTTGCGGCACTATCTCGCGCAGCCGAAGTGGCAGCGCCTGTTTTGCGCCGTGATGGTTGGGCTGACGTTGTATTCGGCGGTGTCGATATGGCTTTAGGCAGCGGGTAGTGATCCATTAGTCCATGCAATGGCTTGGCTCCTCTCTGCCCGCTTGCGGGAGAGAGGCGGGAGAGAGGGTTTTCCGTACGCATAAAAACCCTCTCCCTACCCCTTACGCGGGCCGCCCTCTCCCGCAAGCGGGCAGAGGGGAAAGCAACACCATGCGTTGTGAGTAGGGGGCAAGCCATTAACATCAAATTTCGCTCATTAAACCCTCCACCGGAGACACCGATGCACCTGACAACCGAAACAAAAGGCATGATCTACGGCCTGATCGGCGTAGCCATCTTCAGCCTCACGCTGCCGTTCACGCGTATGGCCGTGGCCGAGTTGAATCCCGTTTTCATCGCACTGGGCCGCGCCGTGGTTGCGGGCCTGGCCGCCATCGCCCTGATGTGGCATTTGCGCGCGCCGTTACCGACCGCACGTCAATGGCGCGGCATTGCCGTCACGGCGCTGGGCTGCGTGGTCGGCTTCCCTCTGTTCACTTCGTTTGCCATGCGGCATGTGCCGGCATCGCACGGTGCGATCGTGGTCGGCATCTTGCCGCTCGCCACGGCTGTGTGCGGCGCAATCCGTTTTGGCGAACGGCCGTCGGCCGGTTTCTGGGGCACCGCCATGCTCGGCAGCGGCATCGTCGTGGCGTTTGCCATGTGGCAGGGCGGCGGCCGGCTGCAATTGGCCGACCTGGCGTTGTTCGTGGCCGTGGTTGCGGCTGGAATCGGCTATGCCGAAGGCGGGCGCCTGTCGCAAGTCATGGGCGGCCAGCAGGTGATTTCTTGGGCGCTGATCCTGTCGCTGCCGTTCCTGCTGCCGGTTACGCTGTGGAGCGCGCTGCATTACGGCATCGCGGCGTCGGCGCAATCGTGGTTCGCGTTTGCCTATGTCTCGCTATTTTCCATGTTCATCGGCTTTTTCTTTTGGTACAAGGGTCTGGCCCTGGGCGGCATTGCGCGGGTCGGGCAAGTTCAATTATTGCAACCTTTCCTGACCCTGGTTGCGGCTTCGCTGATGCTGGGCGAGGTGCTCGATTGGCGCAACCTGCTGTTCGCAGCGCTGATCATTGCCCTGGTGGTAATTGGCCGCCGGATGCCGATAAAACGAGAGGTTTTGGCGTGATTTTGTGTGAGATATACGGGGCGGTTGAGAGTAAAATCCCGTTACCCGGAAATTCTGCCGGCTTTGGCTGGCATACACGCAAATACGCAAACTTGCCGTTCTTCGGCCCCCACTATTTTGGAGCTTATCTTGTCCGTCTACGAAAAACTCAAGGCATTGAACATTGAATTGCCCGCCGTGGCTACGCCTGCCGCCGCCTATGTGATGTATGTGCAAACCGGCAACACCGTGTTCGTCTCCGGCCACATCGCCAAGAAGGACGGCAAGCCGTGGGTCGGGCAACTGGGCAAGAACATGGAAACAGAAGAAGGCAAGGCCGCCGCGCGCGCCATCGCCATCGACCTGATCGGTACGCTGCAGGCAGCCTGCGGCGGCGACCTGACGCGCGTCAAGCGCATCGTCAAGCTGATGAGCCTGGTCAATTCAACCGGCGACTTCACCGAGCAGCACCTGGTCACCAACGGCGCCTCGGAACTGATCGGCGAATTGTTCGGTGAGCAGGGCAAGCATGCGCGTTCGGCCTTCGGCGTTGCGCAGATTCCGCTTGGCGCCTGCGTGGAAATCGAGATGATTGCCGAGATTGCATAAATTAAACGCAAATCGTAAAACGTAATTTGTAAGAAGAGGGCGGCGCAACCGATTCAAGCGCCACCTGGTGGAGACGACGGCACTTACCCAGTGCCGTTCAATGATGGGCAGCCAAAAGCCGGCCCGAACCTTTGTGAGACCCAGTGAGAAACGAATGAAAATCGAAAATCCAACACCCATGCAATGGCAGTTTTCCAGTCGCGCGCAAAAGCTGCAAAGCTCGGTCATCCGCGAGATTTTGAAGGTCACGATGCGGCCGGAGATCATCTCCTTCGCCGGCGGCCTGCCGTCGCCT
>Ga0209026_1001277_pt1 | contig 11453 bp, 9 predicted proteins | sample AraplaCL_Col_mCL_FD_184262 | JGI IMG/M metagenome (GOLD analysis project Ga0209026, IMG submission 184262) | Arabidopsis root microbial communities from the University of North Carolina, USA - plate scrape CL_Col_mCL (SPAdes) (version 2) | ecosystem: Host-associated > Plants > Roots >... | reverse complement strand
TATCGACCGCATGCGAATGAGTAGGCACCCATGACGTGGTCATGGCGTGAGCGCCGAATGCGGTTGACAACATCGCTGCCAATGGCAGCATCTTTAGATTGGAACTGAATTTCATTACTTTTCTCTCCGATATGTGTAAAAGATAAAGTGATCCCATCGACGGTAGTCGTCGAGATCGGTTCAGTTGCTGCGCCCCTTGAAAGCTCCTCGCCTTCGCAGGGTTTTGGCACGCTCACCTTGCCGTTCGAATACGTGACACGTCAAAATGCATGCCGATGACAATCCCGACGTTCTCAAGGAACATCAAGACCGAAATTCGCAGAAAATCGTGCTGAGAAAATTGCTCGAATAAGCTATTCGAATAGACGCTGTCGCGAGATCAGCGGGAACGGACGCAGGGAAAACTGCTTGTGGCGAGGCATGGGCGAACGCATTAGATCCTCCTTGTTGGCATCTCCGAAAATCTCCTGCGCGTCTCAATTGCAGTCCAGTGCTGCACACTGAAATTGAGAAATCGCCAGAACTTCAAGAGACACCCTTGTGGTACTCCGTCGAGCTGTCGTTCAAACCTGAGGTTTGCGCAGCGCTTTTATATAACTCCACTCATGTTGAGGGAATCGTATTAATTAATTGTACGTATTTGTATTCGAAACCTGTAACTGCAAAATTTGACAGGTAACATGTAAATTTTTGTAAATGACTTGTTACAATTACGTACAATTACCTTTCTAGCCTCTTCGCCACGCAAATTCGGACCGGCGAACGAAACCGCACCGCTCCAGCACACGTCGCAGGAGCCGGATTCGATTAGGTAGCAGATCGAGAGCGGGAGAGATACCCGCGAGACATTTCATGCGACAGCCAAATACGCAGGGAGGAAGCGCAGGCAAGGTGTGATTGGCAATTCGCGGGCATTGTCGGAACGTGGGTCCCGGACAGATTTTTCCCGCGTCACATCGCTCGCCGTGCAGTCAACTGTTGCGAAACTCTTGCACCAGATCCTGCAGTGGTTCGAGATGAGAGGCAAAACGCTGCCAGCGCGCCAGCGAGGTTCGGTAGATCGGCTTGCGCACCTGCGCCACACTGGCGGTCTTGACGCGCCGCTGGTTTTCATGGAACGCCAGGCAGCGCGCGTCCCACGGCAGATCGAGGTAGGACAGTAGCCGGCGCGCCTGTGTCTCCGTGTCGCCCACCATGCTCTCGTAAGGCATGTCGAGTATGGTTCCAGGGGGCAGCACGGCGTGCCAATGGCGCATCAGCCTGATGTAACGGGCGTAGTAGCGCCCGAGAGTACCCAGGTCATAAGTGAAGCTCAGATTGCTTTCGTTGAACAGCCGCGAATAGCAAGAAAAACAGGAATCCATCGGATCGCGCATGGCATGGATGATCTTCGCCTGCGGCAGCATCAAATGAATCAGGCCGACATAGAAGAAATTGGCCGGCATCTTGTCCGTGATGCGCAGCGCCTCGGGCGCATGGCGCCACAGGCGCTCCGTATATTGTTCGCCCATGCGACGGAAATCGGCGGCGGCAAAGCCTGCCAGCGCTTCCGGAAATTTTGCATAGTCCGCGTCCGGCATGGCGGCAACTATCACTTCGCTCAGGTCGGGCATTTCACCTGCGCCGTGGATGCCTGGATAGCTGGCCAATATCTGTTCCAGCAACGACGTACCCGAACGCGGCATGCCGACGATGAAGATCGGCGCCTTGCCTTCGCGATGCGGTTTGGCGTGCGTCGCGAAGAACGCCGGCGTAAAAAAAGCCGTCATGCGCTCGAACAACGCGTCCTGCGCCGCATCGTCCCAATGCAGCAACGCGCGTTGCAACGCATTGCCTTGCCGATAGGCAGAAAATGAAGCATCGTAGTCGCCCACGTCTTCGCACACCTTGCCGACCGTGAACCAATAGCGCACTTGCGCCTCCACGGAGAGCGTTGCCAGCCTCGGCTCCAGTTCATTGAGCATGCGGCGATGCGGATCTTCATCCCGATACGTCTTCAGCAACGACAGCGCATAGTGCGGCTCGATGAAATCGGGGCGCAGCGCGATTGCAGCGTCATAGGCAGCGGCGGCTTGTTCCAGGCGGCTCTGGCCTTTCAAGGCATTGCCGAGATTATTCTGCGCTTCGGCATAATCGGGCTTGAGTGCCAATGCCTGGCGATAGCTGGCTTCCGCCTCGGAAAACAGGGACTGATCCTTGTACACGTTGCCCAGGTTGTAGTGTGCCTCGGCGTAATCCGGTTGCAGCTCCAACGCGTGGCTGTAAGCTGCTTCCGCTTCCGCGTACCGCGCCAACTGCCGCAATACGTTCCCGATATTGTTATGCGCCTCGGCATATTCCGGCCGGACTGCGAGCGCCTGAAGGTAGCAGGCGAGCGCTTCCTCCAGACGCGATTGCTCGCGCAGCACGACACCCAGCAAGTTGTGCGCTTCCGCGATGCCGGCGTCGACTGCCAACGCCTGCCGCAGGTATTGTTCGGCCTCGCCGCCCTGCCCTGCCGCATGGGCGATGTAGGCTAGATTCACCAGCGACTGCACGTTGCGCGGGTCGATCGCCAGTGCCCTGCAAAAACACGCTTCCGCCTCATCCGTACGCCCCTGCGCCTTGATCACCGTCCCCAGGTTGCTCAGTCCCTCGGCAAAATCGCTCTGCAAGCGCAGCACGGCGCGATAGCAATGTTCGGCCTCCGCGAAGCGGCTTTGCGCCTGCAGTAGGTTGCCAAGGTTATAGTAGGCAGGCAGATAGTCTTCGTTGAGCGCAACGGTGCGGCGGTAGCTCGCTTCGGCCGCTGAAAGTTGTCCCTGTTCAAGCAGCGCCGTGCCAAGGTTATAGTGTGTTTCAGCGTCTCCAGCCATCAGCTCGGCTGCGCGCCTGAGCGGCACGATGGCATCATCCAGCCGACGCTGCTGTTTCAAGACTGCCCCCAAGGCTTTCCATCCGAAGCCGTCAAGCGGGAAGCGCGCCGTCAAGGCGCGAGCTTGTTGCTCCGCTTCAGCGTAGCGGCGCTGGCCGAACAAGGCAACGAGGGTTTCGATTTCGTGTTGCCCCGGCCCAAGGGCGGCAGTTGATCGAGTGGTCATGGCGCAAGCGTATCCTGGACGAACCAAAGTGAATAATGCTACCTCAGAACGATGTCAAAAGTGACATGCCCGGCAAAGAATTGCAGTCCGGGCACTCGTATGGTACGTTCATGGCAGTTCACCAACGCACAAATCGAGGGGTACGATTCGGATCGCTCAAGTTTCGACGAAGCTTACCTGCAGATGGCACACAAATATGAAAAAAATCGCGCTGATTCTCCTCATTCTGACTATCCCCACCCTGCCTTTGTTGCATCATTATCGCAGCCTCTGGATGAAGCCGGCGCATATCGCCATCAATGCGAACGAATCGGGAGGAAGATACTTGCTGGATCTGCTCGCCACAATCCGCAAGGCCGACAAAATCACTGTGACCGAGCACTCCGACAGAGTGGACTACGTTATCTTGTACCACACGGAAGATGGTTATCAGGAAAAAATCTACCAGGTCTTGCAATTGACGCCGCAAGACAAGGAAGACTGGATCGACCTCCTCGGCACCCTCGAATCCAAGACGCAAGAGGCCTTCCCAGCATGCATCTTTGAACCGCACCATCGCATTGCCTTCTACAGCAATGGCAAGTTATTTTCCACAATGGAAGTCTGCCTCCAATGTGGACAGGTCGAATGGGACGGCACGTCGCAAACCCCACCATGGTCGTTACACAATGGCATGCGGCAATTCATTTCCCGGATTGGAATGCCCCCGAAAGACGATTGGCGGGCAAAGTACGACCCCAAGGCGATGTCGACCATGTCCGACAATAAATGAGCAATCAGGGTGGCCGCACTCCAGCGGGCATCATTCCTTGGCCTCAAGTGCCGTTAGTCTTGCGAGAATTTGATAGATGTAAGGATCGGTCCGCAAAATCGCGATAGCCTATAACACACTCAATTGCCTGCGAAACCGCTCCTCTTTGTAATAGAATGTGCCGGTTCGTTCCGCTATCACAATTCAGGATCTCACCATGAACCGTAGGCTCTTCGCATACTTGGCACTGCTGGCTGCGCTCGCATGCACCGGCGCAAGCGTGGCACAAACTCCAGGCATTGAATCGCCAGGCATGAGTGCCGAAGCAAACGTCCAGTTCCTCACCTATGACTTCAGTACGGTCGACAACTGGCCCTGTTTCTCGCCCGATGGCAAGAACATCCTGTTCAGCCGCAGCGTGGACGGCGGCTTGACGTACTCACTTTACCTGGTTCCGGTGTCCGGCGGCAAGCCGCACAAACTGACCGAAGAGAGCCTGCCGGTATCGGCCACGCGCGCGGCCTGGTCTGCGGCAAGCGACATCATTGCTTTTACCGGCCAATCCCGCGACGGCAAACGCAGCCTCTGGGTCATCAATGGCGATGGGGGCAATCCGCATCAGGTGGAGGCAGCATCACTGTCCGACAAGGTGGTTGATCCGGCCTGGTACCCTGACGGCAAGCAAGTGGCCGTCACGGATGCGGGGCAGGACGTATTGCAACGCGTCGACGTGCAACAAGGAAGCGGTGCCGCGTTGACTTCACGGGAGCGCGTGCTGGCGGCAACGCCGAGCGTGTCGCCCGACGGCAAACTGGTCGCCTTCGCCGGGCGGCCGTATGTTGCAAACAGCAAGGACCAGCCGAAAACCGCGCTCTGGCTGATCGATGAGAAAAACGGAACCCACCCGATGGGAACTGCCGAGATTTCCGGTCGCGCGCCGGCCTGGTCACCCGATGGACAATGGCTGGCTTTCGAGTCCAACCGAAGCGGTACGCCAGAACTTTCCGCCGTGTACCTCATCAAGCGCGATGGCAGCCATCTCAAGCAGATTACCGAATATGAACTCAATGCCAGTCGCCCGGTGTGGTCGCCGGATGGACAATCGCTGACGGTTTCCGGACGCTTCATCAAGGGGCATATCCGAACCGGCATCGTCCTCCTCAAGCTGCAGGCGGCGGGGAAAAATTAATCGGGACTTCGGGAAAACACCATGATCCATAGCGGAACCTGCCACTGCGGCGCGATTGAAATACGCGTCGAAGCGCCGGGCGACATCGACGCCTATGAATGCAATTGTTCGCTGTGCGAGCGCACTGCCTTCCTGCACCTGATCGTGCCGAAAGACGCACTGGAGCTTGTGCGCGGCGCAGAGGCCATCACCACCTACACCTTCAACAGCAAGGTGGCGCAGCACTATTTCTGCAAGGTTTGCGGCTGCCGCCCGTTCTATGTGCCGCGTTCCAACCCGGACGGCTTCAGCGTCAATGTCCGATGCCTCGACAAGACAACCATCGGGAAATTGACCATCCATCCATACGACGGAAAAAATTGGGGTGCCAATACGCCGGATTTGTCCCATCTCTCGAAAGCGTAGCGCGAGAGGAAACGCAACGTGACCGGACATCGACGGACGCCTTGCCAATCGATACGCCGCCGTTGGCGTAGGTGCACCTACCCGATGGGTCTTCCATACGCCCGGCATTGACGCCTGCAGGCGGAAATGCAAACCGGGGCCAGCCCTCAGCCCCGGTTATTGCTTCAGCAGTGCCCGTGTTGATGACGCAAACGGGCCGTGCTCTCGCTCAGCATGTACCTATCAAAGCGGAATCTTGCTGATTTTCGCACCTTGCAACGACACGCCGGCCATCAAGCCTGCATTCGTCGTGACGAAGCCGATGATCGGTTGCTGCGCGGTATTGGTATCGATATCGCCGTTCGCACCGATGGTCGCCAAGGCGACGGTTGCATCCGCGCCGACCTGCCAGCCGTTGCTATGGCGGAATTTATCCAGCGAATCCTGGGTCATGAACAGAACGAAGATCGCCTTCGATTGTGCACCGATCTGCCAGCCGACCGAACCGGCAGTCAGGCGATAGTATTCTTCGGTCGTGCCGCCAACGCGCAGCGAGCCCTTGCCGTATTCGCCGCCGACCACAAGGCCGGCTTGCAACACGCCGGGGAACACCACGTAGCCCTTGGCGCGGTGCACGAGTTCGCGCGAACTTGGCACCGTTTCATACAGTTTGGTCAGCGCGCTGTCGACATCGTTATTGATCTCGCGCCGATCGGCGTGCGGGCCTTCATTGGTCGGCGGCGTGGTCGTGCAGCCTGTCATGCCAAGGCCGACGACGGCAACGGCCGCGACGGCCAGCGTGCTACTGCGGAGAAACGAGAATTTTGTACGCATTATCTGCTCCAGAAAAAAGTTGGGCCATGGCCCGGTAGGAACCGCAAGCGGCTCCGCTGAAATTCAATCGTTACTGTAAGCAAGTCTTGCTACTTGTTCCGTGCTGTAGCGAACATAAGGAAATGAAGAAACCGTGTCAGGTCGGCTTCAAGGGAGAACGTGTTTACCAAATGCAATCCGGGAAATACGTCTTTTCTATCCTGCATTGAGTAGACCCCGGCTATCCCGCAAAGTTCCAAGTCTGCGGCTGCGGCAGGCCCCGGATGCCGCCTCTCGCCCCCTATGCTTGGCCATCCTGGATCACGATTCGGCCGGCCAATTTATAATAGACCGCAATGTGCGTGGCAAATCCTGGCTACGCATATCGACAAATGGCCGCGATGGCCATGAGTTTGCCGTTCCCCATATGAAAACCGGAGACACGCGATGAACGAAGTTGAACGCCGTCAATTCTTGAAACGCAGCGCCCTTGCCGCCATCGCGGCCACGGCCTCGACAATCGGCGGCAGTGCCCACGCCGCCGAAGACAAGCCGGTGCCCGGCGCGAAGGACGGCTCGACCGTGACTCATGGCGTCACCCGTGCGCTCGCCGGCTATATCGTCAAAGCTCGCTATGAAGATTTGCCTGCCGGCGTGCGCAAGGAAGGCACCCGCACGCTGCTGAACTGGGTCGGTGTCGCAGTCGGCGGCTCGCACCACGAGACCATAGAACGCGCCGTTGCCGCGCTCGCCCCATTTTCCGGCCCCGGCCAGGCGGGCCTGCTGGGCCGGCGCGAACGCTTCGACATCATGAACGCCGCATTCGTCAACGGCGTCAGCAGTCATATCTTCGACTATGACGACACGCACCTGAAAACCATCATTCACCCGGCCGGACCGGTCGTGTCCGCCCTGCTCGCTTTGTCCGAATACCGGCCTGTCTCGGGCAAGGATTTCATCAATGCGCTGATACTCGGCGTCGAAACCGAATGCCGCATCGGCAATGCCGTCTATCCCGATCATTATGACGTGGGCTGGCACATCACCGGCACGGCCGGCGTATTTGGCGCAGCGGCCGCCACGGGGAAGGTCCTGGGTTTGACCGAGCAACAGATGGTCTGGGCGCTCGGGCTGGCGGCATCGCAACCGGTCGGTTTGCGCGAATCGTTCGGTTCGATGAACAAGAGTTTCAATCCCGGCCGTGCTGCCGCCAACGGCCTGTTTGCGGCGCTGCTGGCGGCGCAAAACTTCACCAGTTCGGACGGCATGATCGAAGCCAGGCGCGGATGGGCCAATGCCGTCAGCACCAAGCAGGATTATCGCGAGATCACGGAAGGCCTGGGTACCCGTTACGAGGCTTTGCTGAACACCTACAAACCATTTGCCTGCGGCATCGTGATCCATCCGGCGATCGATGCCGCCATCCAGTTGCGCAACCAATACCAATTGACGGCGGATCAGATTGAACGCATTGAACTGCGCGTGCATCCGCTGGTCATCGAACTGACCGGCAAAAAGACGCCGCAGATCGGCCTCGAAGGGAAATTCAGCGTCTACCATTCCGTCGCAGTGGCCATCGTCGACGGCGCTGCCGGCGAAAAGCAGTACAGCGACGCCGCGGTGCGCGATTTGAAAACCGTGGCCTTGCGTGACCGGGTCAACGCGACAATCGACCCGACGATCAAACCCGAACAGGTTGACATGACCATCATCACCAGGGACGGCCGCAAATTGCACCGTTTTATCGAGCATGCGATCGGCAGCGTCGAAGTGCCGATGACCGACGCCCAACTGGAAGTGAAATTTTCCGACCTGATCGATGGTATTTTGCCGAGGGCGCAATCGCGCGAGTTGATGGGCCTGTGCTGGAACGTTGAACAACTGCCGGCGGCCGATCTGATTGCAAAAAGAGCTGTCGCGCCGGCATGATCATCATGACCGGCCGATGCGAGAACCGAGGGATGGGCGCTGCCAGGAAGTGCGGATGCGTCCACTATCAGGCATTCCAATAATGTTTAATTGCCCAATGCGCCAACGTCCATCCCGTTTTCTCGCACTGTTGCTCGGCTTGGGACTTGTTGCCCAGTGTGCCGCACAAGACCCGGTTCCCGCCACGCGCGATGGGGCTCCCACTGTCCGGTTCCTCACCGAAGACATCAACGCGATCGACTACTGGCCCTGTTTTTCTCCAGACGGCAAGAACGTGCTGTTCAGCCGCAGTCTCGACAATGGGAAAATCTGGTCGCTTTACGTAATTGCGACAGCGGGTGGCACGCCGCACAGGCTCGAAGGCGATGGCATGCCGATCTCGGCAACGCGCGCGAACTGGTCGGCGGAAAAGAACCTGATTGCCTTCACCGGCGAATCGAACGACCGCCAGGCAAGTGTGTGGCTGGTCAACGCAGACGGCACGAATGCACATCCGTTGCACGTCGACGGACTATCCGGACAAGTCTTCTATCCCTCGTGGTATCCGGACGGCACGAGCCTGGCGGTGATGGATGCGCACGACCAGATGCTCAAGCGCGTCGATCTGCAACACGGCAGCGCAACGGCGCTGACGAGCACAATGCAGGTGCTGACCGGCATGCCGGCGGTATCGCCGGACGGCAAGCAAATCGCATTTGCCGGTCAACGCAACATCGGACGCCCCTACGATCAGAGCAAGAACCAGATCTGGCTGCTGGAAGACCATGGCCAGTTGCATGCATTGGAAGAATCGCCCGCACAGGGGCGCGCACCCAGTTGGTCGCCCGACGGCGCATGGCTGGCGTTCGAATCGAATCGCGGCGGCACCGACACTTTGTATGCAGCTTTTATTGTCAAGCGCGACGGCACCGGCCTGCGCCGCGTGAGCGACTACGAACTCGGTGCGAATCATCCGGTCTGGTCGCCGGATGGGCAATCGCTCGTCGTGGCGGCACGCTTCCTCAAAGGCAGCGCCAGAACCGGCATCGCCATTGTTCACCTAACGGCCGTTGACAAGTCCGGCACCGGGAAGTAGCGCGTCAATGATTTCGCAAGTGACCGCAATGCACGGCACCTTGGAGACCCTCGAATATACGAAGTAATATGTGAGTGAGCCAACCACGGCACAGGGGCAACGCCATGAACGATGCTCTTGACGTGAATCGGCAATTGCACGAATATCAGGAAACACGCTCATGCCATCCGATTTCATCGACTACATTACCGAACTGCTGACCCCGCTCGGTCACGTGCGCAGCAAGCGCATGTTCGGGGGCTCCGGCATCTATATTAACGATTTGTTTTGCGCGCTGGTGATCGACGACATCCTTTATTTCAAAGGCGACGACCAGAACGAGGCCGAATTCAGCGCCGCCGGGTGCCCGCCGTTTACCTACGAAAAAGTCGGCAGCACGGTATCGATCCGCTATTACCGCGCGCCGGAAGAAGCGATGGATAATCCGATGGAAATGGCGCGCTGGGCGCGGCTCGGTATGGCCGCGGCACTGCGCAAAGCGGCCGCAGTGGATGCCAAGCCGAAGAGAACGCCGCCAGCCGCAAAGCGGAAACGGCGTTCGATTGGGGACGATAAATAATGCGATCATCCGCCCCATTCCTGGCGGCGCTGGCCTGGACAAGGCGAGCTGCCGGCATGGCCGGCGCACATGGCGCTTGGCCCGAAAAATAATCGAAGCTCAAGAGACAAGAGCCCACGAAGTTCAAAGTCGTGTGGGCCCCCGGAGGTTGCCTCGCTTAGCCGAGACTCAAAATATCAATACGCCAGCCGGCCATTCGATCCGACCACACCGATGTCCTGGTAGTGCGCGCCGACCCGATTCGTTTCGCCAAAGCTGATCGGGTATCCGGACAGCATATAACCTTTCATGGATATCAGCACCTGCGTGACCTTCTCCGGCGTCGGCTTGGGGCCGGCCATCCTGATTGCCTCTATCATCAGGCGCATATTGAGGAAGACTTCAAAGTTCAAAGGATTCGACGAGACGCCTTTGCCATAAGGCGTTTTCAGGAAATTCTGAAACTCCGTCGCCAGCGGCAACGATGCCACGTTCGGATTCGGCACCACCTGGCTGATGCCGACGCCGCGTGCATGTTTGTCGCCGGCGACCTCCATCAGGTACTTGGCAGGAACAAACGACAAGGTATAAATCTGTGGTCGCTCGGCCGGTGCCTCGTAGGCCTTCATGAACAACGCAACCGCCTCCGGCACGCCCATGAGGAAAATGGCCTGCGGCTTGGAATCGATGATTTCCTTCACCTGCTTCGAGAAATCCTTGTCGCCTGACTTATATGCCGCCTTGTCCACAACCTCGAATTTGAACTCGTCGACTGCCTTCGCGATGCTTTGATTGATGCTCGCGCCGAAACTGTCATCCTGATATAGCACTGCGATGCGCTTGATGCCGATCGTGCTCGCCAGCCGCGATATCTTCTGGATTTCTTCGTTGTAGCCGACCCGCGTATGGAACAGTTGTTCCGACCCCGGTCCGCGAATCAATTCGGAACCGCTGAACACGCCGACCACCGGCATTTTATTCTGCGCCAGCACGCCGCTCTTGATGACGGCGTAGGCATTTGCCGTGCCGGTCAGGTTCAGGAATCCGACAGGATTTTCGCTCGCAATCACCTCGCCAACAAGCGCCGCCGTCTTTTTCGGATCGTATTGATCGTCCCGATAAACCAGCTTCAGCTTGTTGCCGTTGACACCGCCTTTGGCATTCACGTAGTCGATATAGCCTATGGTTTCCTTCATCGTTTCGGTCCCCGTTGCTGCATTGGGGCCGGTGATGCCGGATACGTTGGCAATCGTCACCTCGGCGGCACTCGCCAGGCAAACGACGGATGCGGAAAGGAGCGCTGCAAGCGCCATTTTTACTACCATTTTTTGTCTCCTCGTATTCACAAGATATGTGAACGACATTGCACAATTGTCGTTCTGTTATTTCCTCTCCACGCGTCGATTTTTATTGTTGCAGAGAGGACGAACGACTATATCCTGCTTCGCCGTCAAACGACATGAATTGCCTGAGGAGAATTGCTTGGATACAACAGACTGTGGAAAACAGATACGCGGCATGCGACCGGCCGCGCCATGCAATCGATTTCAACAGAAAATTCAACGACCGGGAAATACGCGCAGGCCTGCAAATTGCATGCGTCATTTTCCGACGCGGCTATTTTCCCAACTGCACCATGTGCAGCACGCGTCGCTTCATGAGCAACGCATCTTCCATGAGGCGCTGCAGTGACG
>Ga0209026_1001275_pt1 | contig 11462 bp, 7 predicted proteins | sample AraplaCL_Col_mCL_FD_184262 | JGI IMG/M metagenome (GOLD analysis project Ga0209026, IMG submission 184262) | Arabidopsis root microbial communities from the University of North Carolina, USA - plate scrape CL_Col_mCL (SPAdes) (version 2) | ecosystem: Host-associated > Plants > Roots >... | reverse complement strand
CGGCCCACTTTTACAAAACAGCCTTTGGCTTTCAGGATCTGGCGTATGCCGGTCCGGAAACAGGCGTACGTGATCGCGCGTCATACGTATTGCAACAGGGCAAGATCAGATTGATGCTGACGACGCCTTTGCATTCTGATCACCCGATCGCGGATCATATTAAAAAACATGGCGATGGCGTAAAAATATTAGCGCTTTGGGTTGATGATGCTTACGATGCTTTTGAGCAAACTACCAAACGCGGCGCTGAAGCTTATCAGCAGCCACAAACACTAACCGACGAAAACGGTGAAGTGCGTACCAGCGGTATTAAATTGTACGGCGAGACGGTTCACCTGTTCATCGAACGTAAAAACTACAAGGGCACCTTCCTGCCGGGTTTCCGCGCGCATAAATCGTCATACAATCCAACCGATACCGGCCTGTTATATGTTGACCATTGCGTAGGCAACGTAGGCTGGCATAAAATGAACCAGTGGGTAAATTTTTATGAGGAAGTGATGGGTTTCCGCAATATCCTGACCTTTGATGACAAGATGATCTCTACCGAATACTCGGCCTTGATGAGCAAGGTAATGAGCAACGGTAATGGTTATGTGAAGTTCCCAATAAACGAACCTGCGGAGGGCAAAAAGAAATCGCAAATTGAAGAATATCTGGAGTTTTACGAGGGCGAAGGTGTACAGCACCTGGCTTTGGCTACCAACGACATCGTAAAAACCGTTACCGACCTGCAAAGCAGAGGCGTAGAATTTCTGACCGTGCCAACTACTTATTACCGCGAGTTAACGGATCGTGTCGGTCATATCGATGAAGATTTGGGTCCGTTGGAAAAACTGGGTATCCTGGTCGACCGTGATGACGAAGGTTATTTGCTGCAGATATTCACTAAACCAGTTGAAGACCGCCCGACTTTGTTCTTCGAGATCATACAACGCAAAGGCGCAAAATCATTTGGCGCCGGCAACTTCAAAGCCTTATTTGAAGCTATTGAACGTGAGCAAGATCTGCGGGGTAATTTATAATTGAATTATTTAAACCTAAATAATTAACTGATCAATTTAACACCATTGGCGCAAGGCCGATGGTGTTTTTTATTTGATAACAAACAACGACATGTAATAACTTATTCAGGCATGAGTATTATGGGTTTGAAGATGGAGGATACCGAAAGACTTTTTTCTTTGCGTAATTAATGGAACTCTGATACTTTGTCTGAAGGTCAATCAGCGTTTTGCTGCAGGTGGATTGTAGTGTGGTTGTATTTTTACTGATATGAAAAGCGCAAATCTCTTTCTCGTTCACTATAATCAAGTGCATCTTTTTAGGGTCATTATTTAGTGTATCAGTAGAATCACGCCGTACAAGATAGGTGGCTTTTATGCTTGCATTGGTCTGGATATCAAAATAGACATGTGCATTATCTAAGTTCCATAATATAGCACGTTTTGATGACCAATAATCTGGTTTTAACCCGTTATCGTATTTGGTTTGTAATGTTGAACCATATTCAATAACTAACTCTTTGTGTTGTTTTCCATCAAAGTCAACTCTGTATACCTTGTCAATTTTTAGATCTTGCATATCATTTAAATAAACAAAATACTTCAAACCATTTTTTTTCTTTAATGCTATGCCGATATAATGATGTTCCCAGTACCCCGGATTTATATCAGAGATTTTATCCGCTTCGAATATAAATCCGTCCGGTTCTTTCAAATTTGCCTTTATTGTAAAGGTGGCATAATGCTCCTTGTTTTTTATTTCATTTATTGTCCTGCAAAATTTTATTGCTCGATTAGGACCTGATGATTCGGCATTTGGATCGCCAAAAATTTCCCGCTGAATATCGTATAAGCCCCTGTTATATGGCTGCATAAATTCGCTAAACCCTCCGCCCAAACCAAGTGAGATATCAATAGCGTCTTGCCAAATCAATTGAGAAAAGCATTTTGAAGAGGTAAACAGAAATAATATGTTGAATGCAATAAGTAACTTAAGATTTCGAAGTATTGGAAAGTTGAAGGTTCTCACGGCTAAAAATAGTAAAGTTTGCTATTCCATTCGTTAAATTTTGCAATACGTCGTCACTGGCTGATGGCGTTTTTTTACTTATTGATACCGGCAATTGGCAGGATGATTTGCTCAACAAAAGCAGGATGAAACAACAACGGCATCGGTAAAGCTAACCAGAAGAATAACCAAAGTTTGCTGGCAATAGGATTGCGTAAAAACGCTGCATCTTTTAAAACACTACGCTCTGCTAAAACTACTAATCCCTGAGTGATGAAATAAAGCGTAGGCAAACCATAACCTTGTTTTACCGGAAGACTAATGGCCAATTCATGCAGCAGCCCTGAAAATATGAACGAAACCACCAATGCAGCCACTTCGCCAAAACGTTTTTTAAGCGGACGGAACACCGCAACTGCCGACATTTCTATAAAAGCCAGATTCCAGCGTTTGCCCCAAAACTCGCCTAAGCTATTTGATTTGGCAGGTGAGCGGAACAAGAAATAAGTATCGGCGCCTGATAGACGCCACATCCCTGCGCTAATGCTCAATAAACCAAAATGAAGTACAAAGCTTAAAGCCACCAGCAAAATGCCTGTAATAAGGATTCGGTTATCGATACCATTGGCGACTAATAGCCGCGCAAACAAAATGAGTAACGCGCCTAAAATGAACCGGGTAACGCCAAAGCGAATGATTGGCGCCGCTCCGGGCATTGGTTTGCCGTTTAAAGTTTCAAAGGCCTGAGGACGCATGCCTGCCCAGGCTAAAGCGAATACAAACCATTGCTTAAAGCTTAGTTTGACTTTCTTGCCTTTATAAGTTTCGGCAACAGCTATGATCTTCATGCCACTGAATGTTGTGGCAATGATGGCCAGCATACGGATGGCAGGATGCTGATTTAGAAAGATGAAATGAATGGCAGTAATTGCCGCAATAGTTATTATCCAGCTTAAAGCTATCCAATAACGCTTAATGAATAGATACCCTACCGAAACTAGTATTGTATTTAGCAAAGCAAAATAAACAAGCGGAAGCAGGAGCGGAGCCATAATTCAAGCGGTTAAGTTGTGATAACAGGCCAATGAGTAGATGGCGCTTAAAAATACAAACAAGGTAACTAAAACAACCTCGCCAGCTAAGTGCCACTTACCAGTCGGAAAATCTTTACGGTCGAAATAAAAAAATTGAATTAACACTCTGCTGACCCAGTAAACCGCAATAAACCCGGTGACAGAGGCTGCCAGAGAAGTTCCGTTAGTTAATTCCCGGCTGTCAAACAGAGATATTAGTCCGAGTGCCAGGTTAATGCATAGGATGTAGGCAGCATAGGTCCAGAACATTTGTTTGATAAGCGGACGAGTTTTGGCAAGTTCAATCTTCCAGCCCAAAACCTGCGGTACCAGTAAACTGCCTAAGCTTAATGCAATTTGTGCTAAGCCAGCCTGCCAAACCAATTGTTGTATAAGCGTTGTTTTCATAAACCAAGACAAATGTAAGTAAAATATTAAACTTTCAAAAAATACTGAAAGTTTAATATTTTAATCGCCATGGTTTAATTAAATATACCAATGCTATTTTTGAAATATTTCCAACCTTCGCTCGTCTGTAAGGTTGAACTCATATTATGGCACCACCAGAAAAGAAACCCGGCATCACCAGTTTACTAAAGCCTTACCGAGGCTTAGTATTGCTGTTGCTGCTTTTTACGCTGATAGGTAACGGTATTAACCTGCTGCTACCCAAGATCACCCAAAAAACGATCGACTCGTACACCCACGGGAACTTCGATTATAAAACTATAATCATTGAGTTTTCCAGCGCGATCGCAGCCATTTTTATCTTCACTTATCTGCAAAGCATTATTCAAACTTATGCTTCAGAAAAGGTAGCGCGCGATTTGCGGACGAAACTGTCTGACAAGATATCGCATCAAAACTATGCCTTTATTCAAAGCGTAACGCCGGGTAAACTGCTCACCAATCTCACTGCTGACGTGGATTCGATCAAGATGTTCATTTCGCAAGCAATCGTTTCTATTGCTTCGTCTATCGTGATCATTGTTGGTGCCAGCATATTGATGATCAGCATTAACTGGAAATTGGCGCTATGCGTAATGGCCATTATCCCCATCATTGGCGGTACCTTTTTTTATGTATTAAAAAAGGTCAGGGCATTGTTTATACAAGCCCGGGCGGTGATAGATACACTGAACAAAGTCATTAATGAAAGTATTTTGGGCGCCGCCTTGATACGGGTGATCAACTCGCAACAACCAGAATACGAAAAGTTTTTGGCCGCTAACACCAAAGCCAAAGATTTCGGCTTGTCTATTTTGCGTTTGTTTGCCGGCCTTATTCCGGTAATTACCTTTACGGCTAACCTGGCAATGCTGAGTATCCTGGCCTTGGGAGGGCACTTCGTCATCGCCGGTAGTATGACGCTGGGTAACTTTGCCGCCTTTAACAGCTATGTAGCAATGCTGATCTTCCCAATCATCGTCATCGGCTTTATGAGCAATGTTATTGCGCAGGCTACTGCTTCTTACGATCGTATCAGCGCGGTGATTAACAGTCCTGAAAGACCCGAGGACGGCATTATTACCGAGCCATTAAAAGGCGAAATTGAATTACGTGACGTAAAAGTATTATACGGCCAAGTGCCCGCTTTGCGCGATGTTTCTTTAAAGCTGGATGCGGGGTCGAAGGTTGCAGTTATCGGGCCTACCGCCGCCGGTAAAACGCAGTTGTTGTACCTGTTAACGGGTTTGATCAAGCAAGCATCCGGTACCGTGAAATTCGACGGACATACCATTGAAGAATACAATAGCGAAGCTTTTCATAACCAGGTTGGTTTTGTATTTCAGGATAGCATCATCTTCAACATGAGCATACGCGAAAACATTGCGTTTAGTGATACCGTAACCGACGAGTCGCTGCAAAAGGCTATAGAAACCGCAGAGCTAAAAGACTTTATCGACAGCCTGCCTGGGGGGTTAAATACGATAGTGTCCGAGCGTGGCTCGAGCCTATCCGGCGGGCAAAAACAGCGCATTATGCTGGCCAGGGCGTTGGCGATAAATCCGAAAGTATTATTGTTGGATGACTTTACTGCCCGCGTAGACAACAATACCGAGAAAAAGATATTGCAAAACATACAGCAAAATTATCCGGGTTTAACACTGCTTTCGGTAACGCAAAAAATTGCCGCGGTTGAGCATTACGACCAGATCATTTTGTTGATGCAGGGTGAGATCATCGCCGCAGGCAAACACAACGAACTGATGCGCACCAGTCCGGAATATATACAATTGTTTAACTCACAACAAAGCACCAGCAACTATGAACTACAATCTTAACAAGCTGGCCGAACAGACAGAGAAGAAGTCAACGGTTGCTGCGTTGCGTAGTTTGCTGCAGTTAATTGCACACGAAAGACCTACGCTGATACTTGCGCTGTTCTTCATCCTGGTTAATACCGGCCTTAACTTATGCGGTCCGCTGCTAATAGGCCATACGGTTGATACTTACGTTGTTGGAAAACATTACGACGGTGTACTGCTGTTTTCAGGTATTCTGCTTAGTATGTATGTGGTGGCACTATTTACCGGATACAACCAAACCAAATTAATGGGTGGAGTAGGGCAGCGCCTGCTATTTACTTTGCGTAATGCCATCTTCAACAAGCTGCAATTGCTGCCGGTGGCTTTCTTTAACGAGAACAAGGCGGGCGATTTGATATCGCGTGTAAACAACGATACGGATAAACTCAATACTTTCTTCTCGCAATCGCTGATGCAATTTATCAGCAGTATTGCTGTTATGGTTGGATCAGGAATATTCCTGCTGTCCATCAACCCCAAATTAGGTGTGGCTACTTTAGCACCCGGCTTGCTTATCCTCATTTTTACGCAGATAGTATCGCCGTGGGTAAAAAAGAAAAATGCCGTCAATATGGCCAGCACAGGTGCGATGAGCGCCGAGATACAAGAGAGCCTGAGTAATTTCAAGGTGATCGTGGCTTTTGACCGCCGCGACTATTTCCGTAAACGCTTTGGCGAGGCTAACCAAAAGAACTACAAGACCGCAATTACAGCCGGATTGGCCAATAACGTTTTCCAGCCGGTATACAGCTTATTTTCGAGCCTGGCGCAGCTGGCAGTTTTAATGGCAGGCATTTACCTCATCTCCCAAGGGCAACTCACTATAGGTAAATTGATGACCTACTTAATGTATGCGGTTAATTTTTACAACCCGCTGCGCCAACTGGCGGCGCTTTGGGCCAGTTTCCAAACCGCCATGGCTGGTTGGGACAGGGTAGCTGTTATTTTGGGCCTGGAAAGTGATCTTAAAACCACCGAAAGTACACCGATATCCACCGAAAATTCATCAAAAACCACCAATAACGCATTGGTTGAGTTTAAGAATGTGCATTTCAGTTATCAAAATAGCAAAGAGATATTGCACAATGTGAGTATCGAATTGGAGCGGGGTAAAACCTATGCATTTGTTGGTCCAACCGGTGGAGGGAAGACCACAACAGCATCGCTAATCGCCCGGTTGTATGACGCAACCAGTGGCACTGTGCTGCTCGACGGAAAAGATATCCGGGAGTATTCAGCCGAGGAACGCACACAAAAGATAGGTTTCATTTTGCAGGAACCATTCCTGTTTACCGGCACGGTGAAGGACAACATTCTGTATGGAAATGAGCGCTACCTTGACTACACCAACCAGCAACTTGAAAAAGTAATCCACGATGCCAACCTGGAAAGCTTGCTCAACATCTTTGAAAGCGGACTGGATACCGCAGTTACCTCTGGAGGTGATGGTATCAGCCTTGGCCAAAAGCAGCTTATTGCCTTTATGCGTGCAGTGCTGCGCGACCCCGAAGTGTTGATCCTTGACGAGGCGACCGCTAATATCGATACTGTAACCGAGCAACTGCTGGACGACATACTTGACAAGTTGCCAAAAACCACCACGCGCATCATCATTGCGCACCGTTTGAATACCATTGAGAACGCCGATGTAATTTACTTCGTGAACGCCGGCGAGGTTATTCGTGCCGGATCATTTAAAGACGCGGTGGATAAGTTGTTGAAGGGGAAAAGGGTGAGTTAGTTTAGTCGATAGTTGATAAACTATGGCGGTTAAACTGTGAACTATCGACTATGGTCCATCAGCCATTTAACTCTTCCCTGCTAACATTATAATATAATTCTTAATTTTAGCGGAACAATATCCCTATGATGCGGAAACTTTACTGTTTGCTTTTCCTGTTGATGCCTTGCCTGGCATTCTCTGCATCAAAAACTGATACGCTGTTTGACAGGCTCAATCGCGAGATCGCCAATAAGGCAAGTTACGATAAAAAAAAAGAGGTGATCATCCAAAAGCTTAAACGGCAGCTACAGCGGGTATCGCCAAATGATTTAAAATCCCGGTTTAATTTATCAGCTGCTTTGTACGATCAGTACAAGGCATTTCAATACGATTCGGCTTACGTGTATGCTACGCAGATGCAGGACATCAGTCGGTTGATGAAGGATAAGTCTAAGTCTGATTATAGTAAGATCAAATTAGGGTTTATTTTATTGTCATCGGGGATGTTTAAGGAGACCTTTGATAATCTGAGAGGTATTAATGTTAAATCGCTGGATGATAGTACGCAGATAGAATATTATTCGGTACTTACCCGTGCTTATTATGATTTAGCCAGTTATGATAACGACAATCATTACTCGGTAGAGTATAACAAGCTGGCTAATCAATACATAGACTCCGCAATTGCCCTAAGTAAGCCCGACTCGTACGAAAAAATATATCTCACCGGTTATAAAAAGGCAAAGAACGGGCAGGCCGAAGAATCGGCGGATGATTTTATCAACTTGTTGAAGCGCCATCAGCTTACGATGCATCAACGAGCTATCGTAGCCTCAACGTTGAGTAATATCTATTCGGATAGTAAAGACCAGGAACGCAAGGAACTGTTGATAGAGGCTACCATTTGCGATATCAAGACCTCCACTAAAGAAACCGTCGCGCTGTTTTGGCTGGCGCAGCTGATCTACAAAGAGGGCGACATCCAAAACACCTATGACTTTTTGCAAGCCGCGCAGGATGACGCCGAGTTTTACGGTGCGCGCCAACGCAAGATACAAATAGGTACACTGCTGCCGATAGTTGCCTCAGAAAAATTGACTTACACCGAGCGCGAGAAAACGCGCTTTTTGATCTATCTGAGCTCCATGGCTGTGCTGGCGTTGGCAGTATTGATCGTGTCCGTGCTGCTGTTTAAACAGTTGAGCAACCTGCGTCATAAAGAGAAGATTATTGACGATAAGAATGTGTTGCTGGAGAAGATCAACGCGCAATTAACAGAGGGTACGAAAATAAAGGAAGAATATATCGGTTATTTCTTTGATGTGATATCAGGCTATATACTTCAACTGGAAAAGCTGAAGCGGGGCATAGATATGAAGCTATCCGTTAAGAAATACGACGATATCCAGATCATCATCGACCGTATCAATATCAAGAAGGATCGCGATAACCTGTTCCATACTTTCGACCATGTGTTCATCAAGATATTCCCCCACTTTTTGAACGATTTTAACGCGTTGTTTAATAAAGAGGACCAGGTATGGCCGAAGGATGAAGAATTATTAACCACCGATCTCCGCATTTTTGCCCTGATGCGTATTGGTATTCACGATACCGAAACTATTGCCAAGATCCTGGAATATTCAGAAAAAACCATCTACGTGTACAAAATGCGGATGAAAGCCAAAGCCATCAACCCGGCTACCTTTGATCACGATGTGATGGAGATCAAATCGGTTGACGGTAAATGATATGCAGAGGCGGCTATAACTTAATGAACTTAGTTTTCACCAAAATGCTGTCGCCGTCAATTACCGAGTAATTGATTTGTACCACACCGGGGTTACCCTTAAGCTTGGTTATCGGGAATACACCTGCTTCCCATAGGTTGCAATGAGTGGGGATGCTTTCTGTTAACGGTTGCCACTGGTTAGCTTTAACCTGGTAAGTTAAATAACCCCGCCAGCAACTGGTAAACCATTCGGGCAAAAAGCCAATTTCATCATGGCGGTTGCCTTTCAAATCGCCAAGGTTGGTAAGCGTGCCGCCGATAGCCTGTTTAACTACAATGTCTTCGGCACCTTTAATGGTTGATTTGATGTGAACCACACATGGCCCGTCGCAATCATCCTGCGCTGTGTTTAATGTCGGTTTCACAATCCACACATAATCAGGTTTGCCATCGCCGTTAAAGTCTCCTTTAATCGCACCCGCAGGAATAGATTGGCTGTGTAGAGGTAAACAGGCCGTGCATAAGTAAGCAAAAGCGAAACAAACGGAGGTTTTCATGAAAGTGTTCATCGTGTTTTATGGCAGAAATGTCAGCAAATCAGTATTATGCTTTACAATATTTAGATGTTTTTCGTTGAAAAAGTTTAATCGTTTTGAATTGACATTGCAACTTTTTCAGTTTTGCATGCTAACCTTTACTGTTCGTACCGTGCTTCCCACGCTGCCATTCATATCGCTGCCCTCGGTGGTTATGGTATAGGTAGCCGGCTGCCCCGCTGCGTAAAAACTTACAGTTGCTTTCCCGTCTTTATCGGTAACTATGTTTGGTTCCCAATGGATAGTTGTACGGTCATCGTAAGCAGCAGCGGTACTATTCTTTATTTTATAAACCGGGCGATAAAATTCTTTTTCTGAAACCTTGGGAGTGGGATGGTAGCGCACACCCGCCAAATCTGCTCTTTTAAACGGACCGATGCCGCCCCGTGTAGTAATTTCAATAAACGGTACGGGGAATAGCGCAGGGCGCTCTAAATATTTTAACTCATATTGTGAAGTATATTTCATTGACATCACTTCTATCCCTAAAATATCGTCGCTGGTATAAGTGGTTAGTAAATCATAGATATTTATGTGCAATTTGCTCGGGTTAATACCGTCAAAAATAAATCCTCCAATCCGTTCACTTAGTACATAATAATTTAACCGTGGTTCCATGCCATAGATCCGTATGCCGTGAACCAGTTTTTTTAGCAGTTCTAACAGGGTTATCTTATTGCCACCCTTAAAAATATCGTGTTGGTCAATTGTCTGGTCGGCATTGCCCGGCCCGTTAAGGTTGTGCGACCCTGGAATGATCTTCTTTGCGTTGATATTTACATCACGCAGTACTTTACCGTCCGTCTTAAACGGATTTTGTAAATTATCAGCCTTCTTCAATAAAGTATCCGCAACCGCTAAGGTTAGCTTGCCTGCATTAATAAACCATGGCAATTGGGGTGTATTATACTTAAATACCGCACGCGCTGGTGTATCTAACTGAATCTCGTAGGTAGTGGGTTTGTCGTTTTTATTACGGGCGCGTAAAAATATCACCGAGTCTGTTTGCGGCAGGTTGTTAAACTTAAACCGCCCCAGGCTGTCAACGTTTATCGTTTCGCTGTAAAAAGGGTAAAAAGATAGCAGGTTTACAGTCGCTTTTTTTGATGGCTGCCCAAATAAGCTGATCACTTTGCCTACCAGGTTATAGCTGGTTTCGGGCTTGAAAGCGGGTTGTTTTTGGGGCTGTAAGATATCTGTCCAGTTAAAGCCGGTCCAACCTTGCGTCAGTAACAGGTCATCCAGCTCTTTTTGATGATTTGCTTCTAAATAATAGGCCGGATCTTCCACATCTCCTTTTAGATCGGCTTCTAATAACAGGTGAGTGAAAATGTTGCCTGAGGGCCTGGCAGTTGTTAAGCCAATATCATTAATTACGCTCATAGAAAAAGTGCCCTGTACAGGTTTGCCAAAGCTATCTTTTACTGCTATCTGCAGGGCTATACTGTCTTGTGGCGTGTAGGTGTTTTTATCGGGTTTTATGTCAATGATCAGAATGTCTTTTCCCTCAATATAGATCACGCGTTCATTAAGTGTTTTAAGCTGTTCGTTTAATAAACTGAAGCGCACAACCCCGCCTGCAAAGGCATTTTTAGGTATCTTAAAAATTTGAGTAGGGGCATTCAATGCTGTTTTAGCTGCGTAACAGATCATGCCGCGCGACTGCCCCAATAAAAAATACCTGCCGTTTAAACCTGCTGATGCACTAATTTTTATGGTGATAGAATCCGCTTGCGGCAGATTGACCACGGATAATACCGTTCCCGCCGGTTTAGTAACCGGTATGAGGTAGTCTTTTTTGACACCATTGGGCAACTCTGCCACCGCTTTATAGTTAACGCCCGGCTGCGGCGTAAATTGAAAGTTGCCCATGCCCTTGGCATTGGTAGTAAATTGCGCCACAACAATGCCTGTATTAGCGTTAACTATATTGCCCGACAGGCTTACACCCTTGCCGTCTTCGCCTACAGCTTTAAAGCCAACCACAGTAGGGATACCAGCTACCAGGTATCCACC
>Ga0209026_1001267_pt1 | contig 11523 bp, 5 predicted proteins | sample AraplaCL_Col_mCL_FD_184262 | JGI IMG/M metagenome (GOLD analysis project Ga0209026, IMG submission 184262) | Arabidopsis root microbial communities from the University of North Carolina, USA - plate scrape CL_Col_mCL (SPAdes) (version 2) | ecosystem: Host-associated > Plants > Roots >... | reverse complement strand
GTCCTTCCGCGGAAATCAGACGACCAACGGCGCCACCCGGTCTTTCCGCCGCGCGTTCAAGTGAATCAATCACGCGTCCAGGCGGGGCAACTTGACGCATGTCGGCGCCCTTGGCATCCCATGGAGGCGCACCTGCTGCGCGCCGCAAGACATTGCTCGACGCTGCCTTCCCACTAACGAAAACAGGCGTGATTCCAGCGACTACCCTGCCAGGCAATCTCAAATTGTCCTGCACAGTCCTGCGAGGTGCAAACGCACCTGGCACAGCAGCGCCAACCGGCGGCGCAGGTGGCACAACCACGATCGGAGGATTCAGCGCGGTCGTAGCGCCGGACGGGATGCCACCATTCGACGAACCAGTTGCATTGGCGCCGTTGGCATCTTGCGGAAGTGTTGTTTTGCTCAATTTTCAGTTCCTTGAAAAGCAAAAAATATCCTTTGGCGTCGCGGACAAACCTCAATATCTGGAGCAATGTGAATGAACGTCAAAAGGGTAAATAGGGCATTTGCCGCGCAGTGCAATTTCAAACAGGGTCGGGAAACCGGTCCCGATCGATAGCGAGGCCACGTCGGACGCGTCACGTATCCTCAACTGCCATTTCTCTCGACCTTGCTGCAGTTACAGATCGTCAATCCGAAAGCGACCATCTTTGCTCGATGTACCTTGGCAGCGCCATGAAGGACGAGCCTTCCCAATAAAATGCCGGCGCGGCGTATTTTCCGGTGCCACTACTTGCATTTTCTCGCTGCTAAAACACTTCTCTCTCGTTTTCCCGCATTGAAATCGACCGAAATTCCGTCCAACAGAGAATCAGGCGCTCCATGGTAGCGCCGCAATTTGACGGTCATGTGACATCCGATTGTTTTAGAGGAGAAATCGGATTGAAGTGAACAATTTCACAGACCAGGAAGAAAAGCAGTTTTATCCGCGCCATTGAATGACAGCCGTTTCATGCATATGTCTTGCGCGCACATGCGAATCCCGGCAAGCACAATGCGAGCTGGAAGATTCAATATGTCGCCCGCCATCCGCCAGCGGCAATCGGTCGCCCGCGCCACGTGGAACCATTCCTCGCGCTCAGCCCACTCAGCGTATAAACACTGCGCGCAATGTCAATTCCCGTCGAAAGCCGGATGCGCGAAGCATTCTCACCGTTGACACGCCCGGCTATTCGAAGATGCGCGTCAAATTTCATTTCCACACAACCGGCATCGATCACTGAAGCTTCAAGAAAAAATGCCTCTCGACAGGATGGAACCAAACATCCGGTCAAAGCACCTATGCTCAATACCCTTGAAGAAAGTTTGATCGTTAGGTGGGTCGTTAAGCGGATCATTAAGCGGATCGTTAAGCGGATCGTTCGATGGATAAAAGACATTTGTCAGGGTGCCTTGAATGGGCGCTGGTTTTCGGTTGCTGTTCTTGAACGCCGCAAACGCAGGTTTGTATTAAATGAAGATGGGCGACTCCAGGTTCGCTCAGGAAAATTTCAGTGATCGGTATTGGCAGTCTCGATCGACGGCCGTTTCTCGACGCCAGATGCTAATCCACCGCTTTATTCGTGGCGGTGAAAGATAATCGAAGAAGGAGATGTCATGTTGCGTCAAGAACGAGCTATTCAATCCAAGGACCCTCAAGCCAAAACAGTAACCCCGGCATCGCAATTAACAAGAACATCCAGCGACGTGAGACGAGAAAACGAGGACCCCGACCGAATATCTGTTGTACGGCAAAGTCCTGAAATTCCAAGCCCGTCCATACGATCGATCCCCTTGTCCCGTTCGCCAAGCATGGAGATCGCCCGCCAGGCAACCCCCTTTTTTGTCCGCGGTGATCGCGGAATTCCGGATAGTCTGTCAAAAATCAATCTAGAGCATTTCGATGAATATCTGAAAGGGATTGAAGCCCTGGCGGCGGGAGCTGCAGGCGAGGGAAGAAGCGGGCGTGAAGTGAAGACAAATCTGATTGATAAACTGGCGCAAATCAGGACCATCAATGCTGCCGAGCTAAACAAGACGCCCGAAGCCGCAGCCGGAATCGACAACGTGAAGGCCTACACCAACAGTGTGACGGATCTGTTGAAAGATGCGCAAGCCTGTGCGGAACACCAGGGCCTGACGTCATTTGGGAATGCGGAACAAAGACTGAAGTTCGAAAGCCTGGCAGCTTTGCTTCTTCAAACAAAGCGCCTCGTGCGCGGGGTCGGAGCTGAAAAAATTCTGATTGACTCGGCCAATGCCTTGGACAACAAACTGACGGCTCTCATGAGCACAAGGCCGGACAGCACTTTCACCACGACCAAAACTGTTGCGGTAACGCCTCCAAAAATCTTTACCAAATTCACCGGCGGGAAAGTGGACAACGTCGTGGTGGATGAACAAGGATTGCTGCTGTATTTTCCGGCAGCAACCGTCAGCGTGGCCGGGCATGGCACGGTGGGCATCGCATCAATGACCGGTGGCGTTACAGGAGTCCTGGGGAAAGACAATTTCCGGGCAGCGATGACATTTTCCGACCTTCTGAAGACGACACTCAACGAGAAAGCGAACGCCACATGGATAAAATCAAATGGCACGGTCGGAAGAAATTTTCTAAAAACCCTGAACGCGGTCAGAAGTGGGCTGGGATTCTTGACGGGTCAGTTGGCTGCGGATGAATTTTCACCCAGCATATACAGCGACTACAAGCTGGGCAATACCCGTGTCGAAACTGCATTCGCCGTCAACGATGCAGTTCAGAAAAGTGAAGTGGGGCGCGCATGGAAACATGACGTGGATGCCCTGGTCAAGAAATTTTTCCTGCCGCTTACCAAAGACATAATAATCAGACAAGAAGGAGACTTGCCTCCGCCGGCAGACCCCTTTCACGTGATCTCGGAATTAATCAAGGGCTCTTTTTCAGATCATGGCGCGAATTTTACCGCGCAGATTGGACAACACTGGCAGGCTGGAACAAAAACAGTTGGCTTGTCGGAAACCAATGTGCTGTCTTACGACCGATTGCATTTCGGTATGCAGTTGCCTTCCAAACCGAGTGATTTACTGGATACGACATTCCACCAGGACGTCAGGGAGACGTTAAAGCTGCACAATGAGATTATTCAAAAGCTCAATCTCCCACCCGGATCGCGCGAACAGGCAGGGATATTTACTCAATATAAGAGGATGAATGAGGAATTTTCTGGATTGCCCAGAAGCGTCGCCGATCGCGAATTCACGCTAGACGAAGTTGATTATTTCGGAGAGAAAAGTTCCGTTCCAGCCGCTTTTCATGGTCCCATCCTGTCGCCTTCGCAGGGTACCATTGACAGCGTTGGAAACAGTCTTGCGGATCTTGCCGGCAAACATGACCAAGTGATAAGAGAGCTTTCAAGGCTGGGTGTTCATAAAGGACTGCCCACTGGAATAAAAAGAACGATTAAGGAAACGCAAGAGGAGGTATTCAGAAATATCAACGAGCACGTATGGGACAATACCTATCCGGGTAAACTAAAAGATATAACGAATAAACCCGAAGAATTCGAAAAATTCAAGCGGCAGACATTCTACAACCTGGAGATAGGCCTGGGCCGCGTGGGAATTGAAATCGCGATGTTGAACCGGCACAAGGAACAGGGAAATACCGCCTCGTTTAGTGAAGATCAACTGCAAGATCTGAACGTTCAGTATTCGAACCTGAAAAGGACTCTGACATCGCGCGATTTCATGGGAAATCCCAATAAGGACTTTGGTCTTTCTCCACTGAAAACAACAGCCGAATTTAACAAGCATCAGGTAACAGTGAGCGGGACACTGGTCGCCGGAGCAAATTTGAGCAAGCTGTTCTATCCGACGGATGTAACACCGTCAAATGTTGCTGGCGATCTCTATATCAAGTTGCAGGCACAATACCAGAACGCGACAAATCAGTTCGATCCCACGCGCGAAGGCCAGTTTCTGTTGCTGAGTTTTGAGCTCTCCTCTGGATTGCTTTCTGCCGTCAAGCCGGAGGCGCGCTTGCAGGAACATATCGTACATGCCGTATCCAAAGCGGCCATGGCAATGGTAGGAAGAAGTATCAAGAACGACAAGGTGAAATTTTCGGATCAGACCTGGAAAGACCTTGCCCAACAGGTGATTAGCGTCGTCGGGACGAATGTTCAGGCCGGAACCAGGGCCACGATCAAAATACACAAGCCAGCCGAAAACGCCGAGTGGCGCCTGCAAAAAGTTACTGAATTCAAAACCCAGCAAGGCGGCATTGACGGCAATGTGCCATTTGTCGAAATCAAAGTGTTGGACTCTACCGCCAAACAAGAACAGCAAATCCTTGGACCCGACTGGAGCGTCCACAAAATGACGGTCAAGTATTTGACCGCGGCAATCGGAAATAAAGATCCAATAGTGCTCAATGATGAAATGGCAAATCGCTACTGCAGCCGTCCGAATACCATTTCACAACTTATCGACGATGCAATGAGCTGGACAGGCGTCCATCTGGCCAGCCTGGCGCCCCAGACAGCTGCGGTTTCGGGGCAACCGACTCAAGACGGTGCGAATCAGGACGGGAATCGCGGTGGCAACAGGCCGCCTTACCCAAGTGATATCCATCGCTTTTTGGGAAATGAGATATTTGTGCGGAGTGGGGAGATAGCGCCCGTCGTGCAGAAAAACGCACCTGGGTCTTCCACGACACAGGCAGAAAGCCCGCTTGCAAAAATGGAGGAGCTTTGCAGGCAGCTCGGCGAACATGCGCCTGGCGTGACTCGGGATTGGACGTCTGATGATTGGGCGGCGACAAAAACGCTATGGGATGCAGAGAAAACACAGATTGAGTCGCTCAAAACACTTGATGAGCGCCGCGCATATTGGGCAACGGACAGAGGGAACGAGCTCCTGAAGGCATTTGTCAAAATGGTGGGGATTTACACGGATGTTACCACCGCTGTCGCGAAACACGCAGATAAGGAACACCAAGCCACAAAATCCGGGATGGTAAACGATGTGAAATTGGATAGGAGGGGCTTGGCTGACCAAATTCAGTATAGGGCGCGCCAGCTGCTTCCACAGCCGAGGGGAGCCGGCGAGGTGGAACACCCATTGAATGACATTCAGTCGTAGGGCGAAAATTGATCAAGGCGCGGCAGGAGTTTGACTATTTTTGCATGTCTGAATTTTTGTGTACGAGGCGCTCGTGGAATCTTCCATGGCGCCGGTCGCCGCTCTCCCGTGCAGAGCACGAGCGAGCGGCGCGGTAGTAAAGTCTGATTCATTCAACCTCTTGCGGTGAGTCGTTCGGCGTAGAAAATCGCGAACTGGCTCATCGCCGCTTTCCATTCGGGTGTCGCACGGCTTCATTCGCAATTGATATTCCGTAGCACCGGCCAGGTCAGCTTCATTGAACTGCGATTGCGACAGAACGACCTTGCGTTTCCTGCCCGGAATTGGCACAGGCCCCTCCGGCTTTTCCTCGACTTGCCTTTAGACAGCCAGAAACGAAGCATTCGGCGCCAGTGGCGCCGTCCATCGACGGCACACAGAAAGACCAGAGTTGGCGCCGCAGCCTAATGTCAGTCGATGGCCGGCGAGCAGATTGGCACTGGCGTTCGCGTCACCTCTCCACGGCTTATCGAGCGTGCGCATCACTCCAGCTTCTCAATGGCGACGCTACGAATTTTTCCAACACACGCGCGTGCGACAAAGCGGTAGCCGCTACCGCATGCCTTGCGCCGGAGAATCTGGCCGCACCTGCCAAAGGCCGGTGGCTTCGGTGGTCAACGTCGGAAGGAGTATGAGGTGAAGCGTTCGACGTATCCGGCACGGATGACGCACGGCCACGGCGAATATACGCCAAGCCAAAAAATGCGGAGTCCAGGATTTGCCACATGACCAACTTTTGCACCATCGCCATGGCTGCTCCGGCGACGCGCCAATCCGATCGGCAGAACTGGAATGCGTCATTTCCAGGAAGAAGGCCTGGCGAACCAAGGCCAAGTGCGACGCGATTGCGAGAACCCTTCAGTCATAAGCAATCGCCGGCAATTGCAAAGGCCACTGCCGGCGAAATCAAAACGGGGCTGGACATCTTTGGCCAGCCCCTGGTCAAAATCACGCGCTGCGGCAGCCGATGACTCATGGCTGTCCTGGCTTTGTTCAATTGCTATTGCCAGCCAGCGTGCATTGCCATTACAACATTGACTTTTGCGTAAAAGGCACCACCCTCGATCCCAGCGCTTCACTCAAGTTGACCGCCTTCGAGCGACTGTCCTCTCCCGGAGTCAAACCGAATACGTGGCCAATAGGCGAGCCGAACGGCGAATTGGTGTAATCCCGGGGCCCGGCGGTTTGAATATCCGCTATCTCATTGTGTTTGCCATCCCCCATGCCGGCGGTGCCGATTTCTCCGTCGAATCCGTAGAATTTCTTGTCAGTCTCGGTCCCGACCCGGAATGTTTCCAATGCACCCTTGTAGGTATCGGCACCGCTAACGTGGCTTGCCGCCAGATGCTCAAGTATCAATTCAAACGGGGCGGCTTGTGAATTGTATTGTATCCACTTGTAGTCACCCGATCTCATGTTGCCTGGGGTGAGATTGTCGGTGCCGAATCGGAGCGCCTCCGGATGTTTCTTTGCAAATCCGATGTAGTTGCCCGGTGCGACAAGGTCGTCTTTAGTACGACCTTGTTCAACGAACTGGGACAGCTTTTCAACCACACCGGTCTTCCTCAGGATTTCGTGCATCTCGCCAAGTTTGGCATGGTAGGCGGTGAGTGCCTTGCGTTGCGCCGCGCGTGCCAACGCCAGATCGAGGATATTTTGCTCCGTGTATCCCTCCTTCTTGATCTTGATCTGAACATAGTTTTCGGCCCCGTTCATGTACATGAACGCGTTATTATTCAGATTATCGGCCTCTTTGAGGATACTGCCGATTTTCTTCAGATCCGGATCTTTGGCCTGCTCAAAGAAATGGCCCATCCCCAAATTCATGGCACGAGCGCTCGCCGTCAGCCATGACGAATCCGATGTCACCTTCAATGCCTTGTTTGGGTCGGCCTCGATTTTGGAAAACACTTTATCCAATTCGGTCGCACGAGTTGGGTCCGTGTAATTTTCCGGGTCGATGGATGCCCCCATCAAATGAGCGCATTGCAAATGGCATTCATAGTTTGCCCCCTTCGGCAGAGGCGGCAAGGGTCGGGCGGCCAGATTTGACGAAATCGTCTCGATATACTTCGATATGTCTTCAACCCGCGTAATTTCCTTGAGGCTATTGACATCCCGCGCTTGTCCCGTCTTGAAGTCGATTTCATTGGGCATCGCATCGGCATGATAGACGACCTGCGTCTTGACCGTGACGCCATCCAGCGATGCCTCTTGTCGTTCCCCAAGCGCCTCGCTGATCCCGGCGTGTGACGATCGGTAAATCGCCTCCATCACCTTGGCCGATCCATCGACAAATTCGCGGCGCTTTCCCTCAAGCGTGTTCGTGCTGTCCTTAACCAGCATTTCCTGAGGAACTGCCGGCTTATATCCGGTAATTTCCCCGAACATTATCTCGATATTTTTCCGTCCATCCCGCAACTGGGCGGCGGCGACGTTCTTTGCGTATGCCTGCGCCGCCATTTCAATATCGGGAATCCGGTCCACGTTGACCGGGATACCGGTTGCCGCGGGCAAGATATGCGTGCGTAGCGCCTGTTCCAGCGCATTGTAGCTTTTGATCATCTCCACATCTTTTGCGTAGTACCCAGCCTTCTGGCCTCCTTCCGAGTAGTACGGATGTGATTCGCCAACTCGCACCCTGGCAGCAACGCCCTCCAGATAATGGGGTATCTGCATGTGAACCGTCTTGTCTCCTGGCCGCATTTGCGACGCGGTCCATTCCAGATTGGCGACACCCTTGCTTTGGTCACCATTGATCGCATAGGGCCCCATGTGATTGTGCCTGTCCACATGATCCACATCCATCGAGATCGGCAGTGCCTTGACCTTTTTGCTCTGCAACAACAAGATGGCGCCGTCCTGGAAATTGGTGCGTGCCTTATCTCCGCTGTTTTTCTCGTCGAGGTGCTTCAGCATGTTATCTACGACGGCATTTGCATCGAGCCTGCTTCCATCTTTGTAAAAGATCTTCTTCAGTGCATCTCGCCCGATGATCTCCGGCATGTTCTTGACAATCGCATCGATGACTTCAATTGCTCGGCCTTTGTGCGGTTCATTGCCGGCGTGCTTCGCGAGCTTTCCGGTGACTTCGGCCAAGGTATTGGTGGCCATGATTTCCATATCCTTGGCGGAGATCGGAACCTTTTTGGCAAGAGCTTCGTCTCTATTTGTAATGAGATCGGCATCGGCCTGCAGTCTCTTCATATAGCCTGCATTTTTGCCCGGTGCTTCGCCGGTCAATGTCTTTGTGTAAATGACGCCCAAAGCGTCTTTGAACGCGGCGATTCGAGTCTTGCACAATTCCTTGTCAAGATCCGCTGACCTTGCGTTCGACGGACCTCTTTCGCCGCTTTCCGACTGAGAGCCGTGGTCCTCGCCGCAATGACCAAGGTGATCTCCGACGTTAATTCCGCCAAGTGTAGGTTTCAACTGCGCCAGCTTAGCGAGAGTATTCGCCATCGGCAGCTTTGGTTCAGACGGCCCCATATTCAAACGACTCATTTTTTTCTCCTGATCTATTGGCAACGCGATAGAGCCGCGAATCTCGACGGCTCCGCTAAGATTTTTGCGAAGTTGGGCGACCGGAATTCCGGCAATCATTGTCCGGCATCATGTCGCACGCCATCGCATAGCTTTCCAACCGCAAGGTTAAAAATGCCTCGCAGTTGATGTCTGTAGTCGAATTGAAATAAATGGTTCCTCTTTTTCAGCAATTCTCGGTAGCGAAACCGGCAATGCGCAAAGAAGTTCGTTGCAGGACTGATGGCGCGCCAATCGGGTAAATTCGATTGTGGAAATCAGGCAAGCCATTGCGCCATCGAAGCCTGGGGCGAGAAGCGCGCTACCCGGGAAATCACGTTGAATATCGGGCGCGGCCGGAATCTGTCGCGTTCAAGCCTATGCGTGGATGAGGCCTCTGGACAATAATCCGACTGCCGGCGAAGCGGCGCGCCCACTCTTGCAGGCTCCTGAGAGAGGCTGGCGGCCGGCGCGATGCCGGCGCATGGCACAGCCGCGTGCCATTCCTCTCAGGAGCCGGTTCGGACGCTTGGGAAAATCTCTGGCTGCGTAGCGGTCGGAGTGAACCCTGCGTGTCCCTCGAACCATTCCACGTGGTTACGCAGTGTCTGCATGCCGGTCTCAGGCAGTGTTCTTCCGATTTTGATCGGAGATGTATTTGATCAACCCTTCGACGCCGGTCTTGTTGTATTCGCTGCTAAATGAAGTCTTGTAATTTTCCACGAGCCACATGCCCATGAAATTGGCGTCGTAGATCTTCCAGCCGCCGTCCGTTCGCGTCAGGCGAAATTGTAGTTTCACCGGGTCTGTGTGGGGTCGCACGGCCTGGACATCGACGACAACGTCGTTTTCACTGCGGGCATCCTCGCGCAGCGGCGCGACTTTGCACGACGTGTCCTTCATCTCACCTAGCGCGTAACTGTACGTCCCTTCGAGCATGGCGTGAAACTGTGCAGTCAATCTGTTTCTCTGGCTCGGTGAGGCTGCGGTCCATGCCTTGCCGGTGGCCAGGACCGTCATGCGTTCGTAATCGAGATAGGACGATATCTTGGCGCGGGTCATCTGTTGCGCGCGTTTGCTATCCGTGCTCTGCGCACCCGTGCCGGATTTCATGGCGGCGATGGCTTCCGTGCAAAGGCGCCGCACCACCGCATCGGGGCTCTCCGTGCCCGGCTCCGGCAAGGGAGGCAGGTTCGGCAACGGTGGCAGCGACGGGTGTGCCGACGCCGCCGGTGCAGCCCGTTGCTCGAAGATGTCGAGATCGGAATCGGCGGCGGATTGCGCATGAGCGACGTTGATGCCGAAAATGACGAAGCAAAAAAGCCATTTACTCGTTGACGCTAGATATTTATTTGAACGATTCATTTTGCATTCACTCCCTGGGTTGCTTGAGCCGTATATCGCAAGCATTCAAAGCGATCGCCGTGCCGATTTCGGCCGGCAAGCGAGATTGTCGAGCGCCAGACGCCCGACGCGCATCGGCGTCATATGGCACGCCCCGGCGAGATGGCAATGGTCTGCGACGCCGTTTCCATGTGTCGAGTGGTAGAGGGAAAAGTTCCCGTGGCGCTCTATGTACACTTGCGCCGACTGCGTGGATTATGCGTGCATGGGCCCAGCGGTATCGATTCCCGCCTCGGTGTACGGCAACGTCGCCATTTAAGCGGCCTTGTCCGGGACGATGACCTGGTCGAACCATTCGCAGGCGTCAAGGGAGACCGACACGATCGCATTGAGTGTGCTGACGTAGTCCTGACGCGCAAGGATGCGGATATTTTTTATCAACACATACCGCCCTTCGTCCACGTCCCACAGGACCTCGTAATTTGGCGCCAATCGGCTCAGTCCATTCGAGACCGTAGTCAGTTGCGGCAAGAAGAGCGATGGCGAGGCGCGCGGCGGATGCGCAATGATCGACATATAGACGACGCCGATCTGTCTGTGCAGAACGCTGGTCGTTTCGATTTCGGAAAAGATACAACTCAGGACAGGGTAGTCGCCGCTTTGGCTATCGATCTCCGCGGTCTCGACGAGTTTGTTCAGTGCTTCGTTGAACTGCTCCAATGCACTGGTCTTGTTTTCTCGCGCCGGTGAATGTTTCTCTGCCAATGTCGTGTCCCTGATATTGAACGCGCGCGATGGCGGCCCAGTCGGATGGTCGATACGCCGCCCCCGGCCGAAAATAAACTTCTCTCCGGCGGGCGCAACATGCATTGCAGTAAGTGGATTTGCATTCCGAGATGTTCCATGGAATGACGAAAATGGCCGAGGATGGAGATGCGCCGAGGCGGCGCCGTCGCCGGCAGTGTTCGATTCTTGGTAGCGTCGCTGCCTGCAGGCGCCCAGCCGGTGTCGGGTTAGCGCTGGTTGTTCAGCATTTCGTGCAATTCCAGGCGATTGTAAGTGGCGCGCATGGCGTCCTTGACATTGATCAGCTTCTTTCCAACGTACTGGCAAAGAACCTCGTTGAGATTTCTCGACATGTTGTCGGTCTTCCGTTTCATGAAATCGGCGATCAGATGGGACTTGCTCAAATCGGCGATATACGGCGCGACCTGTTGATTGTTGTTGAAAATCATTTCACTGGCGAGGATGAAGGATTTTCCATCCTCGCTCGGCAACAGGCTCTGGAAGATCACGCCGACCAGCGAATTGGCCAGCGCACTGGCGCGCTGCTCGCGTTGTTCGCCGGGGAAGAATCCGAGCAGCTTGGCGATGGCGCTCTGGGCGCTGTTGGTATGCATGGTCGCCAGCACCAGATGCCCCGATTCGCCGGCATGCAGCACGGTGTCGGCGGTGTCGAAATCGCGTATCTCGCCCACCATCAGAATATCGGGCTTTTGCCGCATTGCTTCGCGCAGT